>Ga0197142_1002368_pt1 | contig 16556 bp, 15 predicted proteins | sample GBS60_MetaG_FD_148614 | JGI IMG/M metagenome (GOLD analysis project Ga0197142, IMG submission 148614) | Sediment microbial communities from Great Boiling Springs, Gerlach, Nevada, United States - GBS 60_MetaG | ecosystem: Environmental > Aquatic > Thermal springs > Hot (42-90C) > Sediment...
GACCTGTTGCTTCGCGACCGGTTCTTTCGCGAGCCCCCGCCGAAGACGGCCGGCCGCGAGCAGTACGGGAGGGAATTCCTCGAGCGGCTCCGGGCCACGCGCCTCGAGCTCGAAGACCTGATCGCCACCGCGACCGCCTTTACGGCGGCGGCCGTCGCCGTGGGCGTCGAGCGCTTCATCCGCCCGCGCATGAGCGTCGACGAGCTGATCGTCTCCGGCGGCGGCGTCCACAATCCGCGCATCCTCGCCTACCTGGCGGCGTTTCTGCCCGGCGTGACGATTCTCACCTCGGCGGACTTCGGCATCGATCCGGACGCCAAGGAGGCGATCGCTTTCGCCATCCTCGCCTACGAGACCTGGCACGGCCGTCCGGCTAACCTTCCGTCGGCCACCGGCGCGCGGCGGCCGGTCGTGCTCGGAAAGATTACGCCCCAAGCGGCCGCCTCCTCGCGTCGCCGTTCCAGGCATAATCGATAGTTCGCCGCTCGACTCCGGGGAACCTCGATGACCGAAGCCGCGACCCTCTGCCGCCATGGCGCAATCGGCCTCCTTACGATCGATCATCCGCCGGTGAATGCCTTGAGCCGCCGCCTCCGGCGGCAGATCGAGTTGGCGATCGAGGAGGCCGGCCGTGACCCCTCGCTGCGCGCCGTGCTGATCGCGGCGGCGGGCGCCCATTTCAGCGCCGGCGAGGATCTCGGAGAGATCGAGGGCGCGCTGGGAGGAGCTGAGCCGCCGGAGGCGGAGCTGCGGGCCCTCACCCTGTCGATCGAGGATTGTCCGAAACCCGTGGTCTGCGCCATTCAGGGCGCCTGCCTCGGCGCCGGGCTCGAGCTGGCGATCGCCGCCCACTATCGAATTGCCGCCCCGGAGGCCCGCTTCGGCCAACCCGAAGTGAAGTTCGGCCTGATCCCGTGCGCGGGCGCCACACAGCGGTTGCCGCGCCTCATCGGCGTGCCGGCCGCACTCGAGCTGTGCTGGCGAGGCGAGCCGGTCAGCGCTGAGGCTGCGCTCCGGCTCGGTCTGATTGACCGCATCGCCGCGCAGGACCTGCTCGAGGAGGCCCTGGCGTGGGTCCGGGAGCTGGTAGCTCGCGGCGCCGGCCCCCGTCGGACACGCGAGCTGGCCATTGCCGCTTTCGATCCGGCCGTCTTCGACGGCGCCCGGACGACCGCCGCGCGGTCATTTCGCGGGCAGGCGGCTCCGCTCAAAGCGATCGAGGCGGTCGAGGCCGCCACGCGTCTCGGCTTCGAGGACGGGCTCAACCTGGAGGCGAAGCTCGCCCGCGCCTGTCTTGGCTCGGACGAGGCCCGCGCCCTCGTCTATGCCTTCCGCAGCGAGCGCGCCGCCAGAAAGATTCCCGGCCTGGTCCGCGGCGCCCCACCGCAGGAGATCCGCCGCGCGGCGGTGGTCGGCGCGGGCACGATGGGCGGAGGGATCGCTATGGCCTTCGCCAATGCGGGCATTCCCGTCGCCATACGCGACATCTCCGCCGAGGCGCTCGAGCGCGGCATGGCGGTCATCCGGCATAACTACTCGATCTCGGTCGAGCGCGGCCGGTTGAGCAGCCGGGAGGCCGAGGAGAGACTCGCCCTGATCCGGCCGCAACTGGACTACGCCGGTTTTGAAGAGGCGGACATCATCGTCGAGGCGGTATTCGAGGATCTCGAACTCAAGAAGCGGGTCTTTGCCGAGCTCGATGCGGTGGCGCAAGCCGGAGCGATTCTGGCCAGCAACACTTCCTCGCTCGATATCGACGAGATGGCCGCCATGACCCGCCGGGCCGACCGCGTCCTCGGACTGCACTTCTTCAATCCGGCTCAGGTGATGCGGCTGCTTGAAATCGTCCGCGGCGCGCGGACCTCGCCCGAAACGCTGGCCACTGCGGCGGCGCTGGCGCGGCGCCTCAACAAAGTCGCCGTCGTGGTGGGCAACTGCCTCGGCTTCGTCGGCAATCGCATGTTCGAGCAGTACCGGCGCGAGGCTCAGTTCCTCGTCGAGGAGGGCGCTTCGCCCCGCCAGGTCGATGAGGCTCTCCGCGAGTTCGGCATGGCGATGGGACCGCTGGCGACCGGCGACCTGGTGGGCCTCGACGTCGCCTACAGGATCCGCAAGCTGTTCGAGGCGCGCCTCGAGCCCGGCGCGCGCCGTCCGCTGATTGAAGACAAGCTTTACGCGATGGGCCGCTACGGGCAGAAAACCGGCGCCGGCTGGTATCGCTATGCCTCGGCACGCCTGGCCGAGGAGGATCCGGAGGTGGAGCGGCTCATCGAGCAGGTCCGGAGCGAGAGCGGTTTTCCGCTGCGGCGATTCACCGGCGCGGAGATCATCGAGCGGACCGTCTTCGCGCTGGTCAACGAAGCCGCCCGCATTCTCGAGGAGGGCATCGCCGCGCGGGCCTCCGACATCGACGTCGTTTGGCTCAACGGTTTTGGGTTTCCAGCCTGGTGCGGGGGCCCGCTTTGGTACGCCTCGAGGCTGGGCTTGGCCTACGTGCTGGAACGGATGGCGCAGTTGGAGCGGACCGCCGGTCCACACTGGTCGCCCGCGCCGAATTTGGCTCTGCTGTTGCGGCACTTTTAGGAAAACGAACGGCCGTGCCTCGCCCTGCTTCGTTCAATTTGATGGCGGCGGCGCGCCGAGAAGCTCGGGCTTGACCTCGACGTGCGAGCCGAGCAGCATGGCGATCTCTTCGGTGTCCGGATGCGCCTCGAGCAGGAGCTTCACCGTCATGGTGAGAGGCACCGCCAGGAAGACGCCGGTGATGCCGAAGATCCAGCCCCAGAACACGATGGAGAACAGGATCACCACCGGAGACAAGCCAAGGCTGATGCCCATCAGGCGCGGCTCCAGGATGTTGGAGAAGAAGACGTTTACGACAATGTAGCCGACCATCGTCGCCAGGCCGCCGCCGACGCCGAGCTTCAGGAAAGCCAGGACGATGGCCGGCACGGCGGCCACGAGCGAGCCGATGTTGGGGATGTAGTTGAGCAGGAAGGCAAGCAGGCCCCAGAGCGCGGCAAAGTCCACGCCCAGCGCGGTGAGCAGCAAGCCGATCGTCGCGCCCGTGCCCATGCTCATCCAGGTCTTGATCAGCAGGTAGCGGTTTAGAATTCCGGCCAGCCGCCGGAACCCTTCCAGGCGGTGCTCGCCGGTGGCGCGCAGCCGTGCGGAGATCTTGGGAGCCTCCAAGAGCGCGAACAAAACGATGATCAGGACAAAAATCGTCTTGGCGATGCCGCCTCCTAACTGCTGGAGCGAGCGGGCGAAGAAGCGAAGCACCGCCCCGGGATCGAGCATCTGCTCGACTCCGCCCTCGGGCACGTCCAGGCCCCGATCCCTGAGCGCGGCGCTGAGCGCGGCAAGCGCTGCCCGGAGCTTGTCCTCGTAGAGCGGGAACTCACGGCCCATTTCGGCTACAGAGCCGGTGACGAAGAGCCCGAGTATCCAGAAGATGACCACCAGTCCGAGGATCACGATGGCGACGGCGGCGACTTGGGGCACCCTGTGGCGCTTGAGATAGGAGACGGGCTGCGCTGCGATGATGGCCACAAAGGCCGCCTGAAGGAACGGCACCAGCACAGGCGACAGGTGTTTGAGGACAAGCACGAGCACTCCCACGGCGGCAGCTCCGACCAGGAGCCGCAGCACCGGCGAAGATTCCAGGCGAGCCAGATCCGGCATCGGAGCTCAGGGGCGGAAGCAGCCGGGCAGGCCCGGCGCAAGCAGATATTGCCATCCCGTCGGCATGGGGTTAAATTCTATCCTAAGGAGGCCAATATGGACAGGTCACGGCGGGATTTCATCGGGGCGACGCTGGGCGGGCTTTCTCTGGCTGCGCTGGCCCGGCAGGCTATGGCGCAGCAGCCGGGCCAGGGGCTGCCCACACGCCGGCTGGGACGCACAAACGTCCGGGTGTCGATCTTATGCCTGGGCGGGGCGCACATCGGTTATGCCGGCCGGGAAAACGAAAAAGAGGCGATCCGCATCATGCACGCCGCCATCGATCAGGGCATCAACTTTTTCGATAACGCCTGGATGTACAACGACGGCTACTCGGAGGAGCTGATGGGCAAGGCGCTCGGCGAGGGCAAGCGCCAGAAAGTCTTCTTGATGACAAAGAATTCCGGGCGCGACTACGAGTTCAGCAAGCGCTGCCTGGAAGACAGTCTCCGGCGGCTCAAGACCGACTATATCGATCTCTGGCAGTTCCACGAGATCAACTACGACAACGATCCGGAGTGGATCTTCGAGCGGGGCGGGCTCCGGGCGGCGCTCGAGGCGCAGAAGGAGGGCAAGGTGCGCTTCATCGGCTTCACCGGTCACAAGCATCCGGAGATTCACTTGAAGATGCTTGATATGGGCTATGCCTGGGCCAGCTCGCAGATGCCGATCAACGTGATGGATCACTTCTACCGGAGCTTTCAAAATCGTGTCGTGCCGGTGTGCCTTAAAAAGGACGTCGGCGTCATCGGGATGAAAAGCCTGGGGGGCGGCCGCAAAGTGGGCCGGATCCCGTCGTCGACCAAAATCACGGCCGAACAGTGCGTGCGGTTTGCTTTGAGTCTTCCGATCGCCTCCCTGTGCCGGGGTTACGAAACCCTGGAGGAGCTCGAGCAGGATCTCAAGATCGCGCGGAATTTCCGGCCGATGGACGAGCAGGAAAAGACACAACTGCTTGCGCTGGCGCGGCCCGAGGCGGGCGACGGCCGACATGAGCGTTTCAAGTCAACCCAGGCCTTTGACGCCCGCATCTATCGCGAGATGCACGGCCTGGGGGATACGGGGCGCTAGCGGAGCGCACCTGCGACTACGGCAGCGCCTCAAGCGTGGCTTCGATCGCCTCCGGTGCGATGTAGAAATGGGGAGACAGGCGGATCCAACCTTGGCGCGGAGAGGCGATAATACCCCGCTCGCGGAGCGAGTGCACCACGGCACGGCTGTCGAAGCCCGGCTTCCGGATCGAGACAATGCCGGATCGGGCGGCCTCATCGGCCGGGCCGAGGACTTCGTAGCCCTTCTCACGGGCGCCCTCGCGCAACCGGCCGGCCAGGGCTGCGACGGCGGCGGCGATGGCGTCGATAGAAACCTCGAGGAGAAACTCGATGGCCGCGCGAAGGCCGAAACAGCCGATGGTGTTGAGCGTGCCGCACTCGTACCGGCCGGCGTCGGCTCTTAAGGTCATGTCGCGCGAGGCGTAGTCGGCGTAGCCGGCCACGTTGGTCCAGCCGAATTCAACCGGCTCGATCTGCTCGAGAATCTCCCGCCGGACGTAGAGGATGCCGCATCCCTCCGGCCCGAGCAGCCACTTATGGCCGTCGGCAGCCAGCGCATCGATCCCCGCCCGGGCAACGTGGATGGGGAAGGCGCCCAGCCCCTGGATGGCGTCGACAAAAAACAGACAGCCGCGGCGGCGGCAGATTTCCCCGAAAGCTTCGAGATCGATTCGGTACCCGCTCAGGTAATTCACATGGCTTGCGGCGAGCAGGCGGGCGCCGCGGCAGGCCTCATCGATCGCCTCGAGTGGGTCGTAGATCGACAGCCAACGTAGCCGAACGCCGCGCCGCTCCAGCCGAACCCAGGGGAAGTAGTTGGCGGGGAACTCTTCGCGGAAGACGACGGCGACGTCGCCCGGGCGCCAGTCGAGACCATTGGCGACCGTGGCGATCCCCTCGGATGTGTTTTTGACGATGGCGATTTCCTCAGGCCCGGATCCGATCAGGCGCGCGGCGGCCCGACGCAAGCCCTCATAGGCAGCCAGCCACTCCGAGTAGTGATAGGCGCCCCACTGGCAGGCCTCCTCGGCCAGGCGGGCCATCGCCTCGGCGGCCGGCTTTGCCAGGGGGGCGACGGCCGCGTGATTGAGGTACAGCAGGTGTTTGGTGACGGGAAACTGCTCGGCATAGCGGATCCAGATCGGCGTCATCGCAGCGGGGTAACCCATCAACGGGACTCTACGTTCAATAGCATAGAGGCTCCGAGGTGCTTGGCAGGGCAAAAGCAGGCGATCCTTGAATCGCCCGCCGGCCTGCGGGCATATAATCAAAGTGGGAGCGGTTCTCGAATAGGAGCGGCCATGCGGCGTGTCTGGTTACGCAGTGTAGCCTTGGCGGCGGCGCTGTTGCTGCTGCCGGTCTCGGTGGCGGCAAAAGACAAGAAAAAAGATCCGGACGAAATCGGCAACCGCGACGTCGGCAAAGGGGTGAACTTTTATTCGCTGGAGAGGGAGATTGCGCTTGGCAAAGCGTATGCGCAAGAGATCGAGCGCCAGGCCAAGATCGTGGATGACCCGGTCATCTCGGAGTACGTGAACCGGGTCGGCCAGAATCTGGTGCGCAACTCCGACGTCAAGATCCCGGTCACCATCAAGGTGATCGACAGCGACGAGGTGAATGCCTTCGCCCTGCCGGGCGGGTTCTTTTTCATCAACACCGGCTTGCTGCTCAAGGCCGAGACCGAGGCGGAGCTGGCGGGCGTCATGGCGCACGAGATCGCCCATATCGCCGCGCGGCACGGCACGCGCCAGGCTACGCGCGGGCAGATCATCAACCTGGCCTCCATCCCTCTGATCTTCATGGGGGGCTGGACCGGTTACGGAATCCGTCAGGGCGCCAGCGTGCTGATCCCGATCGGCTTTCTGAAGTTCTCGCGGGCCTTCGAGGAGGAGGCTGATCTGCTCGGGTTGCAATACCTGTACAAGGCCGGCTATGACCCGACAGCTTTTGTCGACTTCTTCGAGAAGCTGCTCGCGGCCGAGAAGCGCAAACCCGGGACCATGTCGAAGATCTTCTCCTCGCACCCGCCCACGGGCTCGCGCATCACCAACGCCCAGAAGAACATCCAGGAGATCCTGGAGGCCAAGCCGGAGTACGTGGTTACGACCAGCGAATTTAACAAGGTGAAGGCCCGGCTGGCGATGTTGCAGAACCGGCGGGCGCCCGAGGATGCCGACGCCAATCGACCGACGCTTCGCCGGAAAGGCTCCGGTCGCGTGGATTCGGAGGGCAACGAGAAGCCCAAAGCCGAGGACGAGGAAGAGCGGCCGACGCTGAAGCGGCGCAACTAACGGCGCTTCATTCGATAAATCCGAGTCGCTGAAGCGTAGCCCGCGGCTCGCTGCCTTCGAACATCCGGATCTCGCCGATCTGCCGGCCGTTTTCAAGCGCCACCGCGTAAGGCGGATCTTCAAAGGAGAAGACTCCACGCAGCTTCGCCACGTCCAAGCTGAGCGGCACACGCAGGCCCGCATCGTTGAGAAACTGTGAAGCGAATTCGGCTCGCGCCACCGGCACGGCGATAATCCGGATGCTCCGCCACCGGTAGCCGGCCATCTCGCGGGCGGCCAGCAGGCAGTGAGCGCACTCCGGATCGAAGAAATACAGGAAGACTCGGCCTTCGGCGAGCGAGACGGGACTGCCCTCCACCAGGATCGTCTCCGGTGCCTGTACGGTTCCGCTTTTGACCACCTGCATACCGTAGGAGGCCAGGGCGAACACGCACACAGCGCCCAGCACGATCGCCGCGCCGCGCCGGCCTTCGCTCGGCGGCGCCCACCGCGCCGCAACAAGCGCCAGCGCCAGCATGATCAGGTCGCCGACGAAGAAGCCCGGGCCGACGGCGCGCTTGACCCACGGGAAGCAGTTGCACTCCTCGCCGCGGAGGGCGCCGTAATTGAGGCCGATGTAAAGCATGAAGGCGACCAGCAGCAGCGCGCTCAGCCAGGCGCCCCAACGTCGGTAGCGGGGCACGAGCAGGAGCACGGCGGCAAACGTCTCCGAGATGCCCAGGGCGAGCGCCGCCGGCAGGGCCAGCGCCGCGGGTACGAGCGCCTGGTGGAGGCGTACGGCCGCGCCGATAGGATCGCTCGCCTTCCACACGCCGGCGATCAACATCAGGACGGCAAGCAGCAGAGCGGAAGCGGTGCTGAGAGCCGCTTTCCAGTTTGCGACGGCTAGGGAACGGGGCACATGGGACGGCTGTGCGATACTGTCATCCATGCTGCTTCCCATTTTAGCCCCGCTCGTAGCGAGCGAGTGCGGCTTAGGGGGCACGTGAGGCACGCGGCGGCCCGGTGGGCGAAGGGGGATGATTCTGCTCCTGCTCTTGCTGGCCGCCCCGGCCGGCCGGCTTACGCTGGTTGAGGAGACCATTCAGCTTGCCCCCGGCGAGCTGTGGGGGGTGAACCTCTCTCTGCGGCAGCACGCCGCGGTCATCGACATCGATTTCCGAACCTTGGGAGAGAAGGCGGCGGTCTCCGTTGGCTTGCAGGCGCCGGAGGGCGCTGCCGGCACATCCCCGCGCCGCTTCGTCCGCGTTGTCCGAAATCGGGCCACAGGCGCAATCCGCTACCCGGCCCGCGTGCCCGGCGACTACCGGGTGGTGGTGGAGAATTCTCGCCGTGATGGGCCGGCGGCAACCGTGGAGCTGCGCGTGGAGCTAGGGTTTGCGGAGGCCGGCACGCTCCGGCCCGAGACGCTGCCCGCCGAGCGGCGGCGTCTGGTGGTGATGCTGAGCCTCCTCTATCTCCTGCTGGTCGCGCTCCTCGGCGGCCGGGCCCTGCGCGAGGCTATAGCGAGGCAAAGACGCGGCGGGCAATCTCCGCCGTTGTAGCGATGTCCTCGTCCGAGTGCGCCGCCGAGACGAAGCCGGCCTCAAACTGCGAGGGCGCCAGGTAGATGCCCTGCTCGAGCATCGCGCGGTGGAACCGGGCAAACCGGGCGGTGTCGCTGCGCCGCGCCGATTCATAGTCGGTCACGGGCCGGTCGGTGAAGAAGAAAGTGAACATGGAGCCGACGCGATTCACCGTGACGCCGGCGGGTACCTCGCTGGTCAGGCGGGCGGTCTTTCGGTCCAGCTCCTCGTAAAGCTCAGGATGGCGGCGCAAGTAGTTGAGCGCGGCGAGGCCGGCACCCACGGCGAGCGGATTGCCCGAAAGGGTCCCTGCCTGGTAGACGGGACCGGTCGGCGCTATCCGGGACATGATGTCGGCCCGTCCGCCGTAGGCCGCCATGGGCAGCCCGCCGCCGATCACTTTCCCGAGCGTCGTCAGATCCGGGCGGATCCCCCAGAGCTGTTGCGCGCCGCCCCAGGCCAGCCGAAAGCCGGTCATGACCTCGTCGAAGATCAGCAAGGCGCCGTAGCGCGCCGTTTCGCGCCGCAAGCATTCCAGGAAGCCGGGCGCCGGGGGCACGCAGCCCATGTTGCCGGCCACCGGCTCGACAATGATGGCGGCGATCTCCTCGCCGCGGCGGCGGAACGCCTCCTCGACCGCCTCGGTCGAGTTGAAGGGCAGGGCAATGGTGGTGTCGGCGAAGGCCCGCGGCACGCCGGCGGTGTCCGGGATGCCCAGCGTGGCCACGCCGGAGCCGGCTTTCACCAGCAGCGAATCAACGTGGCCGTGGTAGCAGCCTTCGAATTTGACGACGAGCTCGCGCCCGGTGAAACCGCGCGCCAGCCTGAGCGCGCTCATCGTGGCCTCGGTGCCCGAATTGACCAGCCGGACCATCTCAATCGAGGGCATCGCCTCGCGGATGAGCTCGGCCAGAAGGACCTCGGCCTCGGTCGGGGCGCCGAAGCTGGTGCCGATCTCAAGCACACGCCGGAGGGCGTCGACCACCTCCGGATGACGGTGGCCGAGCAGGAGCGGGCCCCAGGAGCCGACGTAATCGATGTAGCGGTTGCCGTCGACATCCCAGACATAAGCGCCTTCGCCCCGGGCGAGAAAGGGCGGCGTTCCGCCGACGCTGCGAAACGCGCGCACGGGCGAATTCACCCCGCCGGGGATGACGCGCTCGGCTCGTTCGAGAAGGGCTTGAGAACGGGTGAGATTCATGGCTGCGATTTGGTAGGGAGCAATCGCCGGAAGAAAAAGCTCCAGAGGATCTCCTGGAGCGTTCCGTTGAGATTTCGAAGGAGGCGGTCCTTGAGGTTGCGATACGGCAAGGTGCCGGCGAACAGATCCTCCATCAGGCTCAAGAAGCGCGGGCTGCGGCGCATGAACTCGACCATGCGCGCAGGCACGCTGGAGAACAGCAACTTGTCGAGAAAGAACCGCTTGGCGAAGCGCGCGCCGAACTCCAAGTCGGCGGCAAAGTCGCGCACGAGCAGCCAGCGATAGCTCTGCGGCTTGTCGGCGGGCGGCCGGGTGTCGTCGAGAACGACCTCGCTGGCCAGGTCGGCCGATCGAATCGCGTAATAGAGCCCCTCACCCGTAATCGGGTCGACCAGCCCGCCGGCGTCGCCTACGGCGAGCCAGCCGTCTCCGGCCACGCGGTTATGTCGCCAGCCGCCCGGCGAAAGCGACGGCAGCATGTGACCGTAAAGCTGCGCGTCCCGGAGCGGGATCCCCCGCTCGCACATGAACTGCTCCAGGCGGCGGCGCAAAAGCGCGGCCGGCTCCCCTTTACCGCCGATGCCGACCGAGAGATGACCGCAGCGCGGGAAGACCCAGATGTAGCCCTCCAGGCCGGGCAGGAATTGAATGTCGATGTGTTCCTGGCTGGCCGGGACCCAGTAGCCGACGGTGTACATGACGTTGTCGGCGCTCCACTGGGTGCCGACCTGGCGGAGCGAGTTGCGGGCGCCGGTGGCGACGATGCAGAAGTCGGCTTCGAGCGTGCCGACGGTGGTCCGGACCCGCCAACCGCGATCGGTGCGGATCAGCTCGAGCACCCGCGCCTTCTCCAGTTGCGCTCCGGCACGCTCGGCCCGTTCGAGCAACATCCGGTTCAAATCGAACCGGGAATAGATCACGAGCGGGCGGTTGAGGTTGATCCGGCACGGATCGCTGCCCGGAGCCGCGAGCTGGGCCTCGTGGATGAGCTTCTTGGGAAGATCATTGTCCAGCAGGAAGGGGTATCGGCTGTAGGCTTTGTAGGTGATGCCCCCGCCGCAGGGTTTCTCCCAAGCCAGCTTCTCATCGAAGACAATGGCGCGCAGCCCTGCTCGCGCCAGCCGTTCGGCGGCGAAGGCGCCGGCGGGTCCGCCTCCGAGGACGGCGACGCGCTTCATGGTTTGGCGGGCTTAGGTGCGGCTTCACCCACGGGGGGATGGCCGGGTGGCAGAGCGCCGGAGGGCTGCCCCAGGTTTTGGTGAGGATCTGTGGATCCCTCCAGGCCTTCGTGAGCGGCGCCTCCCGCCCCCTGCTTGGTCTTGACGACCCAGCGACCGCCCTGCCGTTCGAGCGTGTACCGCATCTGCATCATCGAGGCCGGGTCGGTGGAACCCTTCGGCCGGAAGGAGACGACCGCGTCGGCCTCCTCGCCGCGGAACGTCACCGAAGCCACGTCGACGTCCATCGAGCCGATGTCCAGCCCGGCGCGACCCGCAAGGTGACTGATGACGCCCTGCCGGACGGCCTCGGCAGTCTGGATGTTTCGGTTACAGCCGCTCGCCAGCAGGAACAGACTGAGGACAGCGGCCGGCCCAGCTTTTCTCACAAAACTGATTATACGCCATCGTCTCGCCGAGCCCTTTGATAGCTTTAGCAGCATGAGCAGATTCTTTGTCGTTGTGACGGCCGTGATGCTCGTCTCGGCGCGGGCGCCTGCGGCAGAGAAACGCCCGATGACGCCGCTCGACGTGGTCAAGCTCAGGCGTTTGGACAGCTTCGCCGTCTCGCCCGACGGGCGCTGGCTATTGTATTCCCAGATCGTCCCCAACTGGGAGAAGGGAGACAATTACACCGAGCTGTTCCTGGCCCGGACCGACGGCACGGCTCATCGTCAGGTGACCTTCACGCCCGAAGCCGACGAGACGCCTTTCGCCTGGAGCCGCGACTCGCAGTGTTTCGCCTTCCTTTCGGCCCGGGACGCAAGCCGCCACAAGCAGATCTACCTGATGGCGGTTGACGGCGGCGAGGCGCGTCGTCTGAGCGCGGAGCCGGAGGGCGCCGAGCGGTTCGCCTTCAGCCGCGACGGGCGGTGGCTGGCCTATCTCGGCGGGCCGCAGGATCATCGCAGCTTGAAGCTGGTGGATCTTGGCGGTCCGGAGTTCCCGGTTCGGGAGCTGCTTAAACACGACACGCCGATCGAGGAGTGGGTCTGGGATCCCTCAAGCCGCGCCATCTACTTCACGGCGGCCGATGGCGACGAATCCGTGCATCGGCGGCGCGCCCGGCTCGGCTTCGACGTCCGCATCAACGCGCTCGAGTCGTCGCCCCGCAACATCCATGTCGTCGAGGTCCCGACGGGGGCGAAACGACGCTTGAGCTCGCAAAAGGAATTTGCGCTCGGCTCTCTTCAGATCTCGCGCGACGGCCGGTGGCTGGCCTGCCTCGGCAAGCCCGTGCACCGGTATGCCACCGACTGGGACAAGGAGGTGTTTCTCGTCGAGCTCGCAAGCCAGAGACTACGCAGGATGACCGACAACCGGCAGGCGGAGGGCGACGTGCAATTTTCGCCCGACTCGCGATGGCTCATCTACACGCTTCCCGAAGGAGGCGAAGAGCACCGCGCCAGGCGAGTTCATCTCGTCGCCACTGAGGGCGAGGAGCGCCGGAAACTGTTCGAAGGCTGGGAGCACGACGGCGATGTCGGCTTCTTCTCTCCAGCGGGCGACACGCTTTATTTCGCCACCACGGTGGGCGTGAACCGGCAAGCCTGGCGCATTCGGCTCTCCGGCGGCGCGCCGGAGGTTGTAACGCGCGGGGATCAGTTTCTCAACCTCGCCTTCGATCTCGACAGCGGACTCCTGCTGATTCGCCGCAGCACCCCCGCCCATCCGGAGGAGGTTTTCACCGCTGCGCTGGAGGACCTGGCCGAGCCTCAACGCTGGAGGCGGCTGACGCGATTGAGCGAGCAGGTGGCGGAGTTCCTGCTCGGCGCTTACGAGACGGTGCGGTGGAAAGCCTCCGACGGCGTCGAGGTCGAGGGCCTGCTGATCAAGCCCGTCAACTACCAGCCCGGAAAGAGATATCCGTTGATTGTGCAGGTGCACGGCGGGCCGGCGGGAACTTCGACGAACTCGTTCGGCGGATCCTACACCACGTACCCACATGTCTTTGCGGGGAAAGGCTACGCCGTGTTTCAGCCGAACTACCGGGGCAGCAGCGGCTACGGGGAGACGTTTCGACGCCAGATTGCGGGCGACTACTTCCGCCAGGGCTTCGACGACATTATGACCGGCGTGGATTACCTGATCGCGCGCGGCATCGCCGATCCGGATCGCCTGGGCCATATGGGCTGGAGCGCCGGGGGCCATTGGTCGAACTGGGCGCTGGTTCAGACCGATCGGTTCAAAGCGATCGCCACCGGCGCCGGCGCCGTGAACTGGATCTCGCTGTACGCCCAGACCGACGTGCAGCGAACGCGCGAGTTTTACTTCCGGGGCCGGCCGTACGAAAATGAGGCGCATTACCGGGCGGTCTCCCCGCTCACCTACATCCGCAACGCGAAAACGCCGACGCTGATCCTCTGCGGCACCGACGATCCGCGCGTGCCCAATGCGCAAAGTCGGGAGCTGTATGTCGCGCTGCGGGAGCTGGGTGTGCCGGTGGAATACCTGGAGTTTCCCGGCATGGGACACGCCATCACCAAGCCGCGGTATCAACTGGTGAAAATGATGGCGGAGCTCGCCTGGTTCGACAAGTGGCTCCACAACGCGCCGGGCTGGTTGGACTGGGAGCGGGTTCTGGAGACCCTGCCCGGCGACAAGAAGGCGGCCGGCTCCGGGCGCCCGTGACAATCCGGCCCAATTGCGTTATAAATACCTGTTGTTTTCAGTTACATAGACGAATCCCACAAACGGGCGCCGGTCCGGGGCACGCGATAATGAGGGCGGCGTGCCGATGAGCCGGCGCGCCATCCATCCGTCCCTCGAAGGAGGTAAATCTGTGTCTTTTGTGAGCAAACCGAAAGAGCTCAGTGTGCCGGACGAGCCCTTTTATCCCGTGGAAAAACTGTTTCTTTTTGATCGGCACACCCGAGCGACCTGGGAGCAGACCTTTGGCGAGCAGGCGCCTCCCTGGAACAAGGAGCGCCGGATCAAGCGCTGGGCCGACACCACGGCTCTCGACCGCGTCTCGGACCCCGACAACCAGTTGGTCGAGTACACCTGGTTTGACTTGGCGAGCGCCAGCTTCAAGAAGATGACCTTGACGGCGCGCGAGGCGGCGACGCCGAACCTTCCCGGCAAATACGTCTATCCGAAGTACCAGATCGCGCCAACGCCTGCCGTGGTGGTCGGGCCGCCGCCGCACGATCCGACGCCGATTCGGGCTGACTGGTTGTGTCATCGGGCTGAGGCGGAGGCTCTTAAGAACGAACTCGGCGGCGAGGAGGTGGTCGAGGGCCTGTCCTTCACCACGGGTCCCTTCCGGATCGACTGGCGCGGTGAGACGCGGCGGCAGTGGTTGATCAAGATCGGCGGCGAATACCACAACGCCGGGGCGCTGCTCAAGATGAAGAACGCCAACGGCGTCGGCGCGCCGGGCAAGTGGGAAAAGACGCGCACCGGCCCGGTCTGGGTGAGCTTCGCGCAGGACACCGGCGAACAGGACCCGCGTCCGGAGATTCCGATTCCATGCCGGCCGCTCGATCCGATCGAGGCGATCGCCCGGACGCCGTTCGGCGTGGTGATCTACCGCAAAGACAAGGAGTCCCCGTACAATCCGAAACCCGCAGCGCAGGGCGGCTTGACGGCGGAGCAGGCCGCGGTGCTGGCTCGCATTGACGCCAACGTCCAGCAGTTGCTGGCGCTCAGTTTGGCTGGCAGGAAATGAAGTGAGTTGGAACCCAGCGCGGGCGGGGACGGAGAGCCGCTGCCAAGAGCGGGGCCTTTTGCCACCCTGGCGGCCCCCGCGGCAACGCGAACCGGATCCCCGCTCGTCTCGGGCCGACGCGATGCGCGGTTGCTGTGAAGATTTCGCCGGCCGGCCTCTCCGCGTACAATGCCAGATATGGAGCTCAAGGGCAAGCGCATCGTCGTTCTGGTGGACCAGCTCTACCAGGAACTTGAAGTTTGGTACCCCTACTACCGCTTCAAGGAGGCCGGCGCGGACGTCGTTTTGGCCGGACCCGAGGCCGGCGCCACCTACCCGAGCAAGTACGGCTACCCGGCCAGGGCGGACCTTGCCTTCGCCGACCTCAAGGCGGCCGACTTCGACGGCGTGGTCATCCCCGGCGGCTATGCTCCGGATCACATCCGGCGTCACGCCGCCGCCAACCGGTTCGTCGCCGACATGAACGCGCAAGGAAAGCTCGTGGCGGCCATCTGTCATGCCGGCTGGGTGCTGTGTTCGGCTCACGGGATGCTCCGCGGGCGGCACGTGACCTCCTTTTCTGCAATCAAGGACGACATGGTGAACGCAGGGGCTCTTTGGGAGGACGCCGAGGTGGTGGTCGACCACAACCTGGTGACCTCGCGCAAGCCCGACGACCTGCCGGCCTTTTGCCGCGCCGCGATCGAAGTGCTGAGCTCGACGCAAGTCCCCGCACTGTAGGCGGAGATTCGGCGCGAAGCCGGCACCCGCGGCCGATCAACGCGTCTGCCAGCGCGTCCAGGCTTCCAGGAAATCTTTTCCGCGGTAGCGCAAGGTGCGGGCGTCCAGCCGCTCGACGCCCGGCGGGAGCGCCGCCAGCGGAAATAGCGTGCTCCGCGTTGTGTGTTCGACGTCGATGGTCACCGGGCCCTCGATCTTGTACGGCTTGATCTCACCACGGCGGTTCCAGGCGCGCGCGGCGGCCTTCTCGATCAACTCTTGCGCCGCCTCGGCGGACAAAGACATGCACGCATAGTAGCCCAGGGACTCCTTGACCACGGCGAGTTCGGCGTTGGGGACGATGGCTTTCAAATCCTCGGCCGCGGCTTGGTCTCCGGTGAGGAGGATGACCGGCACGCCGAACCAGCCCGCCAGCGCCGCCCGCGTCTCGATCTCGCCTACCTCCTTGCCGTTCAGCAGAAGCCGCTGGATGCCGAGCGAGCTGTAGCTGTGCGCCATCACCGCGGCGGGCCGATTGGCGCGGGCGTGCTGGCCCACGAAGGCCAAGGCGGCGAAGCCGCGCTCCATGAGCATGGTGGGTCCGAGCGATCCGTGGATGAGGCGGGCGCGAGGGTGAATCGTCAGCGCCGAGAGCGTCCGGCTGCCGTCGTGTCCGTCCCAGACGATCACCTCCTTGGCGCCGGCGGCCAGAAAGCCGCGCACCGCGGCGTTGATTTCACCCGTGAGCAGCCGCTGCATCTCGGCGTTCGTCGGTTCCGTTTGCTCCTGGCGACAGACTCCGGCCACACCCTCGGCGTCGGTGATCATGAAGACGCTCTCACGGCTTTGGGCGGCGAGCCCGGCGCCGGTGAGGAGAAAAATGAGGATTCGGGGCAGGACCATGCTGACGAGTCTACACGGCTTCGAGCAGTTTGGCCAGAAGAGCCGTCCGCTCGGGAATTCGGTCGATGAGCACGCTCTCATGCAAGGCGTGAGCGCCTTCGCCGACCGCGCCGAGACCGTCGAGCGTCGGCGTGCCGACGGCGGCAGTGAAGTTGCCGTCGGAGCCTCCGCCGGTCATCGATTCCTCGAGCTCGAGGCCGAGCTCGCGGCCGAGGCGCTGCGCCAGCCGGAAAAG
>Ga0197142_1002369_pt1 | contig 16555 bp, 8 predicted proteins | sample GBS60_MetaG_FD_148614 | JGI IMG/M metagenome (GOLD analysis project Ga0197142, IMG submission 148614) | Sediment microbial communities from Great Boiling Springs, Gerlach, Nevada, United States - GBS 60_MetaG | ecosystem: Environmental > Aquatic > Thermal springs > Hot (42-90C) > Sediment...
AAGCACCTGCCGGACCGGCAAGGGTTCGACCTGGTGTTCGAGCTGGCCAGACGAATGGTCTTCGAGATGGGCAGGCGGCGGGGGGCAGCACATCCACGTACCGAACCCCTCCGGACCTTCCAGCCCTGAACGCACCCGAACCAAATCCTCCAGCAGACGCCGGTAGTTTTCCACCGGTTGGGGCGGGGTGTCCGGCTGCCCTGCTGGGCCGGGAAGTTGCAACGGCTGCTCAACCGTCATCTCCGGCAGAGGTTTGCCTTGAAGGGCCAATGCCAGTTGCCATCGGGCCTGCAACTGGCCCCGTTCTTCTGGGGCGGCTTGCTGGAGGGCCTGGCGGTAATGGCCGGCCGCCTGGGCGAATCGGCCTGCGGCCAAGGCCCGATCTCCCAACCATCGCCGGGCCTGCAGGGCCGCCTTGGTACCGGCAAATTGTACCGTAATCAATTCTACTGTTTCGACATCCCCCGCCCCAATGGCCTGCTGGAGTCGAACCATCCCCCGGGGACCAAACTCTTCCTGCATCAGTCGGCGAAGCGACGGGATTTGCTCCATCGACTGGTTGGCCGCCGCACCAAAAGACACCAAAAGCTGCGGATCCTGCCGATCAGGCAATAGGCCTTCCAACACAGCCCGGCTCACCCCGGTAAGCAGCAGACATGCTTCTCGAAGTTGGCCGTTGTCCAGGGCGGCTTCCCATTCGGCCTTCACGTTATAGGCTTCCCTGGCCCACTGTTCTAGAAGCGGCGGGCGGTAGTCGGCTTGCTCCGGCAGGGGCCGATCCGACGCCACTGCCCGCCGACTCCGGACAGCAAGCTCCTCCGCCATACGGATCAAATGTTCGGTTTGGCGACTCCAGGGCGGTTCCCGACGCAATAGCACCTCCGGCCTGGCACGAAACCGCAGACGCCGACACAGCTCGACCGCTTCCTCCAGACGCTGCTGGCTCATCGCCCGGACTAGCTCATACCAAATAAGCCGTTCGAACACCGGCGGCCAATCCCGCTGTGGCCAAAACCGCGCCAAAACAAAACTCCGCCAAAACAAAGGATACACGGGACCGATTTGCAGGTCTTCGGCCCGTCGGGCCAGCCGATCATAACAGCCCGCCCATTGCTCGGCCGCCGTCCAATCGCTGGCAGCCGGGAAAAACAGGGCCAACTGCTCCAAAAGTCGAAGGCCCTCTTCCACCTGGCCTGGCTCGTCCATCGCTTCCCGGGCCAGTTGATAAAGCATTTGCGGCCCCCAGCCGGGAATTGGTCCTACTGCTAATATATATACTGTCCATGCCCGCCGCCACAGCTCCGGCGATACGTCCGGCGGTCGGCAGGCTGCCAGCCGCTTTTCCCACTCTTCTGGATTGCCCGCACTCCAGGGAGTCTCCGGCGCATTAGGATCCAGGTTCTGGACCGTTTGGGCCACCTTTTGCCGAACAGCCTCCGACACAAGCGATTCCAAAACCTCCAGCCGCCGGACACTCAGCTTCCGGAGCCGAACGCTGCGATGCTGCTGGCCGTCCCAGCAGAAAAGCCCGATCTGGGTGAGCGATTCGCCGATCCGGATTTCTTCTGGCTCGGTTTGGCTCCAGAAGCGGCCATCCGGACTGGTAAATAGTTTCACCACCCCAGCCCCATGCACCAGCCGAAACCACCGGGCCCCTTCGATCCAAGGTGTATATCGCCGCTGCTCATAGCTGCGGTCGATTTCCCGATGCCAACCGGGTACCAAGGCGAAGGTGGTTCGGCCCGTGGAACGGTCCCGGAAAAAGCTCAAACGGGCCTGGACTTCGCCTCGAACGTTAGCCCAAAGGACGCCTGTGCCCGGCTGAGGATCGACGACCTGAAATGTCCATTGGTACATTCCTGCGGGAACCACGGTGGCCATCGTCTGTACATCGCCGCTGCGAGGCTCGGCCAACCATTCCACCGCCCCATCTTCCAGGGCCTGGAAACGTGCTTTTTCCTGAGGGCCGGTTTGCCAGGCCAATCGGGGCAAATCGATCTGGATGCTCGGCGAGGCTCCCCGGAAGCGATCGAACGGCCAATCGTCTTCCGGCGGGCCGTCGGACAGGCGAACCACGGCAATCCCCCGGACCAAAGCCCGGCCCTCCAGATACACTTCCTGCGGCTGGGCCGGAAATGGCAGACTGACCAACGGCAGGTCCCCCCGGACAAGGATCAGCCGGTTGTCATACCAATAGAGACCGACGCCGCCGATCCCGGTTCGGCGGTATCGCCCCTGGTCGGTTGCCCACAGTTGGAGCCGCTCCGGGCGGACCTCGTTGGCTTTCCGCCAGGCCTGGAAAGCCGCCCAGCTCTGATGAAAATCAGGATAATATCGAAAACTGATCCCCTCTTGACCCGCCCATACATGAATCTGAAAGTTTTCCATATCCACCAGCCAAAGCCGAAGGCTCGTGCCCGGCTGCCAGGAAGGCTGCAACCGCCACAGGCCTACCAGTCGGCAACAGCGCTCTGCCTGCCAATGGGCCTGTTCGATCCGGCCCGGTTGTCCGGAGACCGGCGCAAGTAGGCCCAGCAGCTCTTTCTCTTCAGGCCAAGGCCGGTTCAGATAGAAATCCTCCAAACAGGTTTCGACAAACGAGGACAATCCGGAAAGGGCGTCGGTTTTAGGAACGGGCAGCGAGGGCGGATCCGTCTGAGGCGGTTCATGGGGGCAGGCCTTGGGTTGATTGGCCAGCAACACCAAACTCCAGACTAGTACCGGAACCCACCCTTGACCTACCCCGCTTTGCCCGGTTCCTTGGGGATGCGCCTGGGCAATCGCCTCTTGGGAACAGATCGCTTCTTTGGAACAGATATGCCGCATCGCCATGGCTTCCCGAATCGGAAAGGCTACATGCCGGGTAACGGTTTAGCCAAACGAAGCCGGAGCAATGTTTGCCAGAACCCGCATCCAGTGTCCTTCCTTCGCAGGCGGGAATCCAGAAAATAGGAACTCCATAATGCCTGGGTCCCCGCCTGAGCAGGAAGGAACCTGAATTCCCACTTGCACGGGAACAAGCCGGGATTGCTGCTTGAGCAGGAATGACAATCAGGCCACCTACCCCTTTGGCCAACCCGAGGAGAAAAGAGTACGGACCCCCCTTCAATCGGCTAAGAGGTTGTCCCAAAATGCCATTTTCCCCCATCCGACCGGTTTTATCCGTGGCAGAAGATATGGGAAAACCCTGTTTTTTAGGGTCTTACCAACTAGGGGGGATGCCCTGGGATGTAGGCCAACACCCAGATTTGGTAATTTTCGGAACAGCCTCTATGCTCGACTTTTGCCAATTTTCGTAACTCTTTGTGTTATCGAAAGTTACAAATCATACCGCATTTGTTCATGCATTTTCCTAAATCCAAGATTCACAAAGAGTTAGGCCATGGCCCCGATGCCGGGTACCCCAAAATGGCAAAAGTCGAGTTATGAGCCTATCCCAAAATCAAGATTGTCGCAAGGTGGGTGGGACTTATCCTGGCCGCTGAAGCCTCCCTGTTTTGAGGGGTCGGACAGGGTTTCGGCATTTTGGGATAGGCTCTAACTTGACTGTATCCACCGGGACCAATGACCACAATCTGTGGTGTTCGAGCCGATTTTTAGCCCCTACAAGTCGTAGGGCCTGGCCGGGTGGATACAGTCAAACTAAATAGTTCCAGGGGATCGATCCGTCGGTAGAACGCAATTACGTCTTTATTTTGCAATAAGTTATGGCCAAAAACCGGCGCTACCGTTTACAGGGGGGGGAGTAACCTGGGAAAATTGAGGATTCCCGCTTGCCCGGCCACAGAGTTTGGGGTTTCTCCAGAACTCCAAGGCCTTGTTCCTTTGGCAGAATCGGTACCTGGGAGAGAACCGGGGTATTTTCACCGCCTCCTAGAAGATAATAAAGATAATAGAGGAGAATTGACAGGGACAACTTGGGGGGGTAGTGTGAAAATAAAGAAGGCTAACACTTTAGCCAAATGTAGCAACTTGCCTTGCCCTTGGCGGTAGAGCCCGGCCGAGGCGAAACCTAGGCCGGGGGAGGGGGATTTGGGTGGTAAAAGGTACCTGCATTCCTGTTTACGCCGGCAGAGACACATCGTGGCCCTTGGAGGGACCTACTTGTAGGGTCCGATACCTTGGGAGGTGTTCGCCTTGACTTCCCCTTGGGGGGCTTGACGAGCACGCCCCTCCATTCGGCAAACAGGTTACCGAGAAAGGTATTTGCAGCAGAACCAGAAGAGCACCGGAGATACGAAAACCCTGGGGAACTAGTCATCCGAATGTAGTAAATCTCCACAACCCTTTATAAATAAATAAGTTAGGTTTTTGCCCCTCTTTAGGGTGCTAGCAAAAGCCCTAATTAATGAGCATTCAATAAGTTTCGGGCAAAAAATCCAAGGCTTTCTTCATACGGCTAAAAATCGTTACAACCCTGGAACTCGGCCCACAGGTGGGGTAGTCCGGAGGTAGTTTTCTTCGGGTTTTGGGCGTTGTCTGTTCCGTTGACTAGAATCGGAATATCGTGAATCTAGCTGTTAGGGAGGCAGCCATGGCATTGAAAAAGGCTTTAGATTTTACGGAGATTTTGCTTCGCCGCCGCATCATTAGTCCCGATCAACTGGAGGAAGCTCGGGAAATGGCCGAGAAGAACCGGCTCAAACTGGCCGATGCCCTGGTGCGGCTTGGCTATGCCACGGGGGAGGAAGTGATGCGAGCCATCGCCGAACAACATGGCCGGGAATACATCAATCTCCGGGATGTAGTGATCCCCCCCAACGTGTTGGAATTAGTGCCGGAGTCGGTGGCTAGGGAAAATGTGGTGCTTCCGTTGGCAGAAGAAGACGGGACGCTGAAAGTCATTGTGAGCGACCCGTCCGATTACGAGACGTTTGACAAACTGCAATTTATTTTGAACCGGCGGATTGAAATCGCCCTGGCGCCCCGGGAGGCGATTTTGGAGGCGATCAACCGATGCTATGGTCAGACGGTGGGCGAAAGTGCGGACTCGATGCTCCAGGAACTGACCGATACGGCCATTGATTTTACGGAGACAGAGGAGGAAGCCAGTGCGGAAGAGGACATCGATGAGGCCAGCGCCCCGATAGTGCGGCTGGTCCATTTGCTGATTACCGAGGCGGTGCAAATGCGGGCCTCGGATATCCATATTGAGCCGTTTGAAGATCGGATCCGAATCCGGTACCGGATCGACGGGGTGCTGATGGAGCGGGACAACCCCCCTAGAAGGTTGCTCGGGGCCATCCTTTCGCGTATTAAGATCATGGCTAAGCTGGATATTGCTGAACGGCGGCGAACCCAAGACGGCCGGATTAAGGTGACTGTGGGAGATAAAGACTTGGACCTTCGGGTCAGTGTGATTCCCACCAATCATGGCCAATCGGTAGTGATGCGAATTTTGGACAAGGAAAATATCAAGATTGGGCTACGGCAGCTTGGGTTTTCCGATGAGGACTACCAGAAATTTAGGAGTCTGATTCGGCGTCCGAATGGGATTATCTTGGTCACTGGCCCGACCGGTTCTGGGAAAACGACGAGTTTGTATGCGGCATTAAATGAATTGAACACTCCGGATCGCAAGATTATTACGGCGGAGGACCCGGTGGAATATTATTTGTCAGGGATCAACCAGGTGGAGATCAAGCATGAGATTGGGTTGGACTTTGCGAGGGTGATTCGGGCGATGCTGCGGCAGGCACCGAATGTGATTTTGGTGGGGGAGATGCGTGATTTGGAGACAGCGCAGATGGGAATCCAAGCAGCTTTGACAGGACACTTAGTTTTCAGTACACTTCATACGAACGATGCGCCCAGTTCTATTACACGTCTGATCGATATGGGAGTACCCGCCTATCTGGTGGCAAGCAGCGTAGTAGCCATTATGGCCCAACGCCTGGTCCGCGTGGTATGCCAAAAATGCAAACAACCTCATATCCCAAGCGACTCCCTGTTGCAATATGTGGGCATTACCCCGGAAGTGGCAGCCAAAGCCAACTTTATGAAGGGAAAAGGCTGCAGTCACTGCCAGGGGACCGGCTTCCGAGGTCGTACGGCTATTTTCGAATTGATGATCATGTCCCCCCGACTGAGGGAATTGACCTTCCAGGGAGCCCCTACTACGATGCTCCGCCGGACTGCCATTGCCGAGGGGATGAAAACCCTCTTCCAGGATGGTATGTCTAAAGTCCTCAAAGGAATCACTACTATTGAAGAAGTGCTTCGGGTGGCGAAACCCTCCGAAGATGATGTGTGATTGCCGGAAAAGTCCGAAAAATTCCAAGAAGTAATTCCCCCCTTGTGGGGTATAAAAGATTCTGTTCTGAGTGCAGAATCGATCTGCAAGTGTCACAACCTTTTCCTAACCCAATAATAAAACGGAGCTCAAGCTGTTGGTCATTTCGGGCAGCCAAAACGGACAAGGAGGTTCCGTTCGGAAAGGGTTACGGTTTCTTTTCGTAATGGCGCAGGGGTTGCAACTGGTGGCTTTTCTAGGTTTTTTCTCGGAACGTTTCTTGTCGCAGGTGGTTTCCATACAGGAAAATGGAACCGCAGACAGGTTGTCTCCAGGGTGGAAAAGTAAAAGAACGTAACCCTTTTGTAATGGAGGAAGAGGCGGCTTATGGGGACTCTGCTGATTGATAAACTGTTACAAACGGTGGTCAATCGGAAAGCCAGTGATTTGCATATTGCGGTGGGCCAACCGCCGGTGCTTCGGATCGACGGCCGATTGGTTCGGTTGGAGACCAAAGTCCTGGAGCCAGAAGACACGGTGGCCCTCATGAAAAGCATCACCCCCGAACGGTGCCAACAGGAACTCCAAGAAGTGGGGGGCGCCGACTTTGGATTTGCCTTCGGGGATATTGCCCGGTTCCGGGTGTCGGTATTTAAACAAAAAGGCTATGTGGGGATGGTGCTTCGGCTCATCCCGAACCGGTTGATGAGTTTTGAAGAATTGGGCACGCCGCCGGTGCTAAAAGAGCTGATCATGCGGCCTAGGGGTTTGATCCTGGTAACCGGGCCCACCGGCTCAGGCAAAACGACCACCTTGGCCGCCATGATCGACTACCTGAATGAGCACTGCGACCATCACATTATTACCATTGAAGACCCGATTGAGTTTTATCATCCCCACAAAAAAAGTACGATCAACCAGCGGGAATTGGGAGTGGACGTGCCCAGTTTTGCCGAGGCGATCCGCAGGGCGTTGCGTCAGGACCCGGACGTAATCATGGTGGGCGAGATGCGGGATTTGGAGACGATCGAGGCGGCCATTACAGCGGCGGAAACCGGGCATATTGTGTTTGCCACCCTGCACACGACCGGCGCCCAGGGCACGATCAACCGAATTATCGACGTATTTCCGACCAACCAGCAGGCTCAAATCCGGACCCAGTTATCGACTTCGATCATTGGGGTGTTGTCGCAGACGCTTATGCCGAAAATCGGCGGCGGCCGGATTGCCGCTTACGAAATGTTGGTGGTCACTCCAGCGATTGCCAATCTGATTCGGGAGAATAAGACGTACCGGATCAACTCGGCGATCCAAACCGGACACCGGATGGGGATGCAACTGTTGGACGATCACATGTTTCGGCTTTGGCAGGCCGGGTTGGTGGAAAAGCGGGAGATATTGTTTCGGGCCAATTCGCCGGAGGAATTGGCCGGAAAGATCGCCCGAGCCGAGCGTGGCATCCTAGAAGACGAGGAAGAAGCCCGTCGACGGATTCGGGAGGAGGAATTGGAGGAATAATCGGATCAGCAGGTCTGGTGTTTCCAGAGGTTGAACACAGAACAGATTTCACGTTGCCCTCTAGGTGAGCAAGCGATGGCGATTCGGCGGATAGGACAGATTCTGGTCGATTTGGGATTTATCAGCGAAGAGCACCTGGAGATGCTGTTGGACGAGCAACAGCAGCGGCCGGGAGAACTTTTGGGCCAGATTGCCATTAGCATGGGCCTAATCAACGAGGAGCAGCTGGCTCAGGCGCTTGGCGAACAGATGAACATGCGGGTGGTAAGCCTGGCCGATATGACCATCCCGCCGGAAGTGCTCAAGATGATTACACCCCCGATGGCGCAGCTTTATCGGGTGATTCCGATCCATTTTGAGGAGGATACGCTGACTATAGCGATGTGTGATCCCCAGAAGCTGTCGATCATCGACGAGCTGCGCACGTTTTTGGGGTATAACATTCGGGCAGTAGTAGCCACGGAACGAGATGTACTCAAGGCGTTGGACAAATACTATTCGGTGGGCGGAGAAAGTGTGGAGACCATTATTTCGGAGATTGAGAGTGATCCGGACTTGCTCAAGGCAGCCGCCCAATTGGAAAAGGAAGGGCCGCTGGATCTGACGAGCGTGGAGGCCCTGGCCGATAGCGCGCCGGTACGGAAACTTTTGAACATGGTGCTGCTGTTGGCGATTCGGGATCGGGGCAGCGACGTACATTTCGAGCCGTTCGAGAATGAGTTTAAGATCCGCATCCGTTCCGACGGGGTGCTGTATGAGATGGTGCCGCCGCCTCGGCACCTGGCCTTTGCCATTACCACCCGGATCAAAGTGATGGCCAACCTGGATATTGCCGAGCGGCGATTGCCGCAGGACGGGCGGATTCGGCTCAGCGTGGGCGGCCATCCGGTGGATGTCCGTGTCAGCGTGCTGCCGACGATGTTCGGCGAAAGCGTGGTCTTGCGGATTCTGGATCGTTCAGTGGTGATGCTGGATTTGAACCAGGTGGGCATGGATTCGACCACGTTGCAACAATTTCGCGAGATCATCCAGAAACCGCACGGGATTGTGTTGGTTACCGGCCCGACCGGTTCCGGGAAGACCACCACGCTATACGGCGCCTTAAACGAACTGAATTCGATCGAAGATAAGATCATCACCACGGAGGATCCGGTCGAATATGACATCGACGGGATCGTACAAATTCCGGTGGATCCGGCCATTGGGAATACGTTTGCTCACTGTTTGCGGTCCATTCTTCGGCAGGACCCGGATATTATTCTGGTAGGGGAGATTCGGGACCTTGAAACAGCCGAAATTGCAGTGCAAGCGTCGCTGACGGGGCATTTAGTCTTTAGCACCTTGCACACTAACGATGCGCCGAGCACGGTAACCCGGCTTCGGGACATGGGGGTTCCGCCGTTTTTGATCACCGCCACGTTGGAGGCGGTGCTGGCGCAGCGGCTGGTACGAAAAATCTGCCCGGAATGCCGGGAGCTGACCGTACCGAGCACGGAGACCTTGGCCGAACTGGATTTAACACCCGACGACGTGGTGGGCAAGAAGTTTTATCGAGGCCGTGGTTGCCCTGCCTGCAATCATACTGGCTTCAAAGGCCGGACTGGAATCTTCGAATTGATGGTCATCAACGATGCTCTTCGAGATCTTATCAACAAAGGTTGTTCGACGCAGGTGCTCCGGGAGGCAGCCTTGCAACAAGGGATGCGCCCGTTGCGGGTTTCCGGCCTGGAAAAGGTCTTTGCCGGCATCACGACCATTGAAGAGGTGATTCGGGAAACGATCCGAGAAGAATAATCCCTTGGGCAGGTCTCCGAAGGGAGGAGAAAAAGGTTTTAGTAAGATTTTAGCTGAATGGAGGGAGCCAAGGTGTCATTCCTGCATAAGCAGGAATCCAGGCTCCCTATGCCAGCGAAATCCCCCTCACCCGGCGGTACCGAAGCTACCGCCGGCCTCTCCCGCCGGGGGAGAGGCGATTTGCTTCATTCCGCTAAAATGTTACAGGTTTTAGCAGCACGTGGAGGAAGTGAGGACGAGCCATGCCGACGTATCAATTCGAGGCGATGGACGCTACGGGTCAGGAGATTAAGGACGTCATCGAGGCGGCCAACGAAGAAGAAGCGCATCAGACGATCCGTCAGATGGGCTACTTTGTAACGAAGTTGACCCTGAAAAAGTCCAAAAAGACGGCTGCCGAAAAGAAGGCCAAACGCAAAGGAAAAACTTTTACTATCGGTCGGGTCAATGCAAAGACATTGACGACGTTTACTCGACAACTGTCGATTTTGCAGGATGCGGGTTTGCCTATCTTGCGCAGCCTGCGGATTTTGGAACAACAGGCCAAGCCCGGTCCGCTTAAAAACACACTGATCGACGTGTGTGAGGAGATCGAGGCGGGGGCCACCTTGTCGGAAGCCATGGCCAAATGCCCCAAAACCTTCGACCGCCTCTACGTCAACATGATCAAAGCAGGCGAAGCGGGCGGAGCGTTGGAAGTGATCCTCCGCCGCTTGGCCGAGTTCAAAGAACGAGCGGAATCCCTCAAACGAAAAGTTAAAGGCGCCCTGACCTACCCGATCGCCGTGGTTGTGTTTGCCGTGGGTATCCTGACCTTCATTATGATTAAGATTGTCCCGGCCTTCCAAAAGATTTTCGCCGACTTTGAAACCGAACTGCCGCCGCTGACGCAACTTCTGATCGTCATTGCCGAAACCGTGCAAAACTATTGGTATCTGTTGCCGGGCATTCCGACGGCCATCTGGCTATTCGTCAAATTAGTCCGCAAATTTTACCATGGCCGAATGGGTTTTGATATGTTCCTGCTGAAGGTGCCGATTTTCGGCCAATTGGTCTGCAAAAATATCATCGCCCGCACGATGCGAACCTTAGGGACCCTGGTGGCCAGCGGCGTGCCGATCTTGGAAGCCTTGCACATTACCAAAGAGACGGCCGGGAACCTGTTCTTCGAGCAATTGTATCAGAAAGTCTATGAAGCGATCCGGGAAGGCCAGGCCATCGCTCCGCCGCTGAAAGAATACAGCCGATTGTATTTCCATCCGGTGGCCCTGTTTTTCTGGACCTTTTTCATCCCGGGTATTGGCGCACTTATGTATCTACCGCGGATGAGCGAACGCGTGCTAGACGATATGGTCATCAACATGGTGGATGTCGGCGAAGAAACGGGCGAATTGGACACCATGCTTTATAAAATCGCCGACACCTACGACGAAGAAGTTTCGGTGCTCACGGAAAGCCTGATGAGCCTGATGGAGCCCCTGCTGATCATCATCTTGGGCGGCATGGTCGGGTTTATCGTCATTGCCTTGTTCATGCCGCTGATCAGCCTGATCCAGAAACTGACCGGCTAACAGGCCAAAGGAAATATCTTCATAAGGAGTTCCCCCATGAAATGCAACCGAACCCTTCTGGGCAGTGATACGGCTGAAGGCGGTCACGAATTCAGGTATGGTGGAGCCTGCGCGATGTTTGGTGGTCGGAAGTATAATACCCTCCGTTTGACGCCCCATGGTTTCACCCTGGTGGAGCTTTTGGTGGTCGTCGTGATCATCGGACTTTTGGCCGCCCTGATCTCCACGGCGGTGATTGCTGCCATGGGGCGAGCCCGAGAAGCTCGGGTGATTTTGGAAATCCAAGCGATGTCCAACGCCCTCCAACTTTTCAAAGACCGATATGGGGATTTTCCTCCCACCAATTTACAAGATGCCAATAAGGTCCGGGCATTTTTACGGCGGGCCTTTCCCCGGTATCCTGCCAGCGGGACGGATCCTTACAATCAATTTGTTTCCGATCTGGCGGCCAATGATATTCCGTTGACCGTATCGAAGATGGATGCGGCTGCAGCGTTGGCCTTCTGGTTGGGCGGGATGCCGGATAGCACTGGCAAACCTCGAGGGTTTTCCAAAGACCCGGAAAATCCCTTCCGGAAGCCCCAGGAATCGGAAGAAACGCCGCGATATCCGCCGCTATATGAATTTACATTAAAACGATTAAAGATTAACGACGGCACGATGCGGTATTACCCGGATATTTCCGGCGCCATCGAAGCAGATTCGCCTTACGTGTATTTTCGCGCTGCGGATTATGCGACCGTTTCTTTCCGGCATCATGCGGGCGGCGAGAATGTTACCATCACCCCGTACCAAAATCCTACCACGGGAGAATATTTCAATCCGCAGACCTTTCAGATCATCTCTGCAGGACGAGATAATCTGTACGGCGGCCCCTACTCCGAAGATAACCTGACGAACTTTGCCGAAGGCAAACTCAAAGATGCGTTGAAATAAAAGTAACCCTTTAGCCGATTGAAGCAACCTGCCTCTCCCCCGACGGGAAAGATAGGCGGGGAGCGGAGCCTTTGGAGGGACCTGCTTGTCAGGTCCGCCTATTCGCCTCTCTCCTGGCCGTCGAGAGGCCGGCTGAGGCGAAGCCGAAGCCGGGCGAAGGGTGTCATTCCCGCACAAGCGGGAATCTAGAAAGTACGACAACCCCATATTGCGTGGGTTCCCGCTTGGATGGGAACAAACGTGGATTCTCGTTTACGCGGGAACAAGTCTGGATTCCTGCTTACGCAGGAATGACACACATTGACCTCCTGCAATCGGCTAACATGTTACCAAAAGCCGAACTCTTCTTCCCAAACCGAATGATTTGCGGGCCAGTGCAAAGGGCAAGCTGACAACGGAGCAAACAAGCGCAAATCTCACGTCCGATCTGGCCCGATTCCCCGACAGGCCAGAAGGGCAATTTGGAGTAGCCAAAAACGGGGTCTCTTCCCAGGCGTCCAGAGGCCTTTAGTTTTTAGGTAACATTTTAGCCGTATGAAGGGAGGCGATGGGGCACTACCCCCGGAAGCAGGAATCCAGCGCTGAAATCCTCCTCACCCGGCCAACCTGTCGGTTGACTGGCCTCTCGACGGCCGGGGAGAGGTGGGTTGCTTCATTCGGCTAACTTGACTGTATCCACCGGGACCAATTACCACAATCGGTAGTGTTCAAGCCGATGTTTAGCCCCTACAAGTGGTAGGGGCCTGGCCGGGTGGATACAGTCAAACTAAAACGGTACGTTTTTAGAAGGAGTCATGGCGATGCCCACGGTGCCAGATGTAGGCCGAGCGGGGCGGACCAAGGCCCAACAGGCTGTAGCTCCCTCCCGAGCGTTAAGCAAGCGCATCGGCAAAGTGGGGCCTCGGCGGGCCTTTACGCTTACGGAACTTTTGGTCACGGTAACCATCTTGGGGCTTTTGGCGGGGCTGATATTCACGGCGATCAACTCCGCCCGGCAACAAGCCCGCATTGCCAAGACAAAAGCTACCATCGCCAAATTGCATACCATCGTCATGGAGCGTTATGAATCCTACGCCCGCCGCCGGGTGCCGATCAATACGGCCGGGATGCCAGTCAACCAGGCCCGTTTGGCCCGCCTTAAAGCCCTTCGGGATATCATGCGCATGGAAATGCCTGAATGCCCTTTGGATGTAACCGAAGGCCCGAAAGTTTCCGGCGTAACACGGCCGGCCATCAGCCAGGCGTATTTAGTCCGATATAATGCCTCTAATCCATCAACTCTCTATAATGTGGCGGAAATTTTTTACATGTGGGTAACGATGAGCAATCCGGAAGCCCGTGGGCAGTTTGCCGAGAACGAAATCGGCGATACGGACGGGGACGGCTGGCCGGAGTTCATCGACGCCTGGGGCAACCCGATCATGTTTCTGCGTTGGGCGCCGGGTTTCCTGCCCGCCAACGGCGCCGATACCCAACTCCAAACGGGCGACCCGGTCAAAGATCACGATCCGTTGGACCCGTATCGGGTGGATTCCAATGCCTGGCGGATGGTGCCCCTGATTTTCTCGGCCGGACCGGACGGCATCTATGACATCGAAATCCAAGCCGGGTACGATATGACCAACCCGTATGCCGGGGAGCTGGGGAAACCGAAGGATTTGGAGAACAAATCCCGTACAGCCACCGGTCCTAAAAATGGCACATTAGATCACTATGACAACATCCATAACCACCGGCTGGAGGTCCGTTAAGATGAGCCGGGTACCAACTATCCAAATCGTCCCAAAAGGTTCAGCAGTTTTGCGGCCCAGAAGAAACGACGGTTCGGCCGAGCCAATCTTCGCTTTTGGTCTTCGGCCCGTGGTGCTTGGCCGGGTGGCTTCGGCTATTTGCCCTCCGCCCTGGGAGGTTAGCCCTCGGACTTCCGCCATGGGGGAGAGCCGGCGGGCGGCTTTGACCCTGGTGGAGCTGCTGGTGGTGGTAACCATTTTGGTGATCCTCACCGGGGTGGTCATCCCGGTGATCACCCCGTCGTTAGAATCGCGGCGGATGCGGGAAGCAGCCCGACAGGTAAACCTCTACCTGAACCGCGCCCGCAGCATGGCCATGGAAAAGAGGCGCCCGGTGGGCGTGTGGCTCCAGCGTCGGCAGGATTTGCCTCAGGCGGTAACGCAGCTTTTCCTGGTGGAGGAAGTTTACCCTATCCCAATCGACGTTTCCAGTGCTCGGATTCAGATCAGCACTGGGGGGAGTGCCACCTTTATCGGCTACACGCCTCAAGAAGGCGACTGCGTGCAGGTGAACTTGCAAGGACCGTTTTGCGATTTGATCCGAAGCGGCAATTCTTGGGTTCTTCAGCCCAGAGGTGTGCGTCAGACCCCCCCCCCGCCGACTCCTCAAGGAGGCGTTCCGTTCCAGGTGCGGCGGATCGGGGCGGCATCCTTTCAACGGAATTTGGCCTCTCCGTTGGAGTTGCCTGCCGGGCTGGCCGTTGATACCGAATGGTCCGGAGTGGGCACAGGGAGCCTGGCAAAAGCCTTTGCCCCGTCCAATGCTCAAGGAGATATTTTGATCATGTTCTCTCCGACCGGGGAGATCGACTCGGTGGGTTGGTTTACGCAGTCGGGTCAGCAACTGGAGTATGAGCGAAGGAAAGTCACCGAACCGATCTTTCTGCTAGTGGGTAAACTCAATCGCATCCCGCAAGGGGAAGATGGGTTGCCCAATTGGAGGGATTTGGGCAACCGATGGGTGGCCATCATGCCGCAAACCGGACTGGTGAAAACCGTGGAACTGGCCTCCGGCGCCGATTATATCCAGACGCGGCGATTCGCCGCTGGCCAAAGTATGGGAGGCAAATAATGAACCTGGCAGACGGATTCCGAGAAAATCTCTCTGCATCGGGTGTTGGCCTGGGGCGGGCCGTCCGGGGCGGGCGGTCTCGGTGGGCTGCAGGCTGCCGAGCGGACCGGCCCGGCCGGTGCGACTCTCCTGCCGGAAACGCCGGCGTGACCTTGATGGAAGTGCTGATTGCCATTTTTATTCTGGCCGTCGGGTTATTGGGCGTGGCGGCCCTGTTGCCGGTAGGCGGCTCGGAAACTTTGGAGGCTATTCGGGCGGACCGGACGGCGGCCATCGGCGCAGCCGCCCTAAGCGAACTGCATGCCCGGAGAATTCTCGAACCCTTCCAGTGGAATACCGCCTCCAGACAACTTGTGCCGATGTGGTACTACAACGACCAACAGTTGGAAGATCTGGCGACCAACGCACCTTCCGGATTTATCTTGATCGATCCGTTGGGGCTGGCCCGGGCCAAGGAAGCCGACACATTAAGCCAGTGGATTCTTTTCCCGAAAGGGGTGACGCTGATGCCGCGTGTTACCGTGCGTGCGACACCCTGGGCCCCGTCGCCGCTTTCTTCCAACGATGCATGGGAAATCTTCAGCACCCCAGAACAAGATACTAGCGGATACCGACTCACCGATTATTCCTGGATGGTCATGATCAGCCCCTTGTCTCCCACCCAACGGGCCTCTCCATGGCGCGTGTGTTCGGTGATTGTTTTTTACAGACGGCTTTTGGATTTCTCCTCTTCTCCCGCAGAAGTGCCGGAATTGGTGGTGGATCTGGATACGACTCCCGTCCTGACCGACGAAGGTGGAGAGATCATCCTAAAGGCAACGGAGGAAAATTTAAGAACTCGATTGAAATCGGATCACTGGCTGCTGTTGTTTAATGCCAATTTCCAGTGGTGCCAGTGGTATCGGATTGTGGCCGCCGCTAGGCCGGAAAATCCAGCTATCTCCGCAGACCAGAGGAAATGGCATGTTACGGTAGTCGGGGGGCCATGGCCGGATGATGATAATAATCCATCCACGCCCCCCAATCCCGCCACTCTGCCCAACAAAGCGCTGCTGATGGAAGGGGTGGTAGGTGTATTTTCTCAGATTGTCCAAGTCGATTTTTCCCGATCCAAAAGAGTAGAAATCTTCGGACGAAAATAGAACCAAGTAACAGCCGAATGATGATGCCCTTGGAGAGTCCAGCGTGTGGAGGGTCCGCTGCTATTCGCCTCTCCCCTGGTGGAGAGGCCGGCCTGGCCTGAGGCAACGCCGAAGGCTAGGCCGGGTGAGGGGGACCTGCCGGGAGTGCGGACTTTCGGCCCGCCCCTGCACGTGCCACACGTTCAACCTGCCAAGGTTGGCGGAAGACACGTCCGTCATCCCCGGCAATTTCCACTGCACTCTGGCCTTCTCCCGCCGGAGGAGTGGGAGAGAAAAACTCTCCATTCGGCTGAAAAGTTACAAAAAGCGTAACACTTTAGCTGTTTGAAGGAATCAGACTGTGTCATTCCTGCGGAAGCAGGAATCCAGGCTCCTTGGTGCCGGCTACGGTGTTCCTATGGAGGGCGGGGTACCAAGACATGGAGTCCTCCTACGTTCTGGCTGGATTCCCGCTTGTGCGGGAATGACACGCTGGGTTTAGCCCCCAGCGGAGAGACGAG
>Ga0197142_1002370_pt1 | contig 16548 bp, 12 predicted proteins | sample GBS60_MetaG_FD_148614 | JGI IMG/M metagenome (GOLD analysis project Ga0197142, IMG submission 148614) | Sediment microbial communities from Great Boiling Springs, Gerlach, Nevada, United States - GBS 60_MetaG | ecosystem: Environmental > Aquatic > Thermal springs > Hot (42-90C) > Sediment...
CCCCTCGCCGTAGGCGGAGGTGAAGGCCGAGTTGCGGTTGGCGACCAGGAGCCGGACCGGCCGGCAGACGAAGCGCAAGCCCGCGTTGCGCACGAGCGCCCCGGGCAGGAGCCCCGCCTCGGTCAGGATCTGGAAGCCGTTGCAGATGCCGAGCACGTAGCCGCCGCGTTCGGCGTGCCGGCGGACCGCGGCCATGATCGGCGCCCGTGCGGCGATCGCCCCGCAGCGCAGATAATCGCCCCAGGAGAAGCCGCCCGGCAGGCCCACGAGGTCGACCGGTGGCAGCTCGGAATCGGCGTGCCAGACCCGGGCCACGGGTCGGCCGAAGCAGGCTTCCATGGCGACCACGAGGTCGCGGTCGCAGTTCGAGCCGGGGAACGTGACGACGGCGGCGCGCAAGGCCCTGGGCTCCGCGGGTCCGGGGGCGCCCGCTCAGTAGCCGCCGAGGTCGGCCGCCGCAAGCGAGCGTACCTCGCGCGGTTCAGCTCCCCGTCGCCTCTTGCGGGTCCTCGATCTCGACCCGGTAGGTCTCGATCACCGGGTTGGCGAGGAGCTGCTCGCACATCGCCTCGACCCTCGCGCGCGCCGCCGTCGGATCGCTTCCGTCGAGCTCGAGCTCGATCACCTTGCGCCGGCGCACCGCGCGCACCTCGGCGAAGCCCAGCCCCACGAGCGCTCGGCCGATCGCCACCGCCTCCGGGTCGAGCACGCCCTCTTTGAACCCGATCGTGACGATCGCCCGCATCCTCGCCCCACCGTTCGCCCCGTCGTGCTAACCTGCCACAGTTGCATGTACAAGGGGACACGTTAAGAGACCGGTAATTGATCTGTGGTCCCATGCGTCGCCGAACCCATCGGACAGGGGAACGAGCGACGGTATGGGGCGGAACCATTGGCGACCGGGGTGGCTCATGGACGGCAACGCGCTCGAGCGGATCGTGCGTCTTGCCGCCCGGTCGTTCGAGGCCCCCGCCGCCGCCGTGGCTCTCCTCGACGGGGACCGCTTCCTCGTGGCCGCCCGACACGGGTGCGACCTCGAGATCATCCCACGCTGCGGCTCGTTGCCCGGGGGGACGCTCGATCGCGGGGCGCCGAGCGTGATCCCCGATCTGGCCGCACTCGACCCGCCGCCACCCGTGCCACTGATCCACGACCGGCCGCTCCGTTTCTACGCGGGCGTGCCGATCCGCGGGCCGGCAGGCGATTTCGTCGGGACGCTCTGCGTGGGCGACGTCGTGCCTCGCCGCTTCGAGGAGGAAGACGTCGCCTTGCTCGAAGGGCTCGCCGCCCTCGTGAGCGACCAGCTGCGCCTCGAACATGAAATCTCGGAGCATCGCGAGCTCCTCGCCCGCCTCGAGGCCTCGGAGCGGCGCCTTCAGGACTTCGCCGAGACCGCCTCGGATTGGTTCTGGGAGATGGACGCCGAGCTCCGCTTCTCCTGGCTGTCCGAGAGTGTGCGGACCCGGTTCGGGCTGGATCCCGCCTGGCACTACGGCAAGACCCGGCTCGAGATCGCCGCGACGCCGGCCGATCGGGAAGTCGCCGAGCGGGTCCAGGAGCTGATGCGCCGCCACGAGCCGTTCCGCGACTTCGAATATTGTCGGCGGAGCCCGACCGGCGACCATTGGTTGCGGATCAGCGGCAAACCGATCTTCGATGCGGCAGGCAAGTTCTTGGGGTACCGTGGCACCGGCCGCGACGTCACCGAGCTCGTCCGCGAGCGCGAGGCCGCCCGCGCCGCCCAAGAGCGCTACCGCCGGCTCGTGGAGCTCTTACCCGACGCCGTGCTGCTGCTCGACGGCGAGCGGATCGTGGTCGCCAACCGCAGCGCCGCGCGGCTCTATGGCGTGTCCGATCCGACGAGGCTGCTCGGCCTTTCCCCCATCGACTTTCTTTCGAGCGAACACCTCGCGGTGGCCAAAGCTCGCCTTCACCACGTGCTCGAGACCGGCGAGACGCTGCCGCCGGCCGAGCTTCGGCTGCGCCGCTCGGACGGCACCCTCGTCGACGTCGAGAGCTCGGCCACCGCGATCGAGGAAGACGGCCGCCGTCTCGTGCTCGCCGTGCTGCGCGACGTCACCGCGCGCAAGGCGGCCGAGCGAGCGCGGCACGAGGCGGAAGCGCGCTACCGAGCGCTCGTCGAGCTCAGCCCCGACCCCGTGATCCTCGTCGAAAACGGCCGCTTCGTCTTCGCCAACGGACCGGCCGCCCGCCTGTTCGGCGTCGAGGAACCCGGGGCGTTGGTCGGCCGCTCGCTCTACGACTTCCTGCCGGCGGAGCTGCACCCGACGATCCGTGCCCGACACGCGACGCCTCTGCGCGAGGGCGAGAGCCTGCCGCCGATCGAGCTCGAGATCCTCCGGCCGGACGGCGTGCGGGTCGAGGTCGAGGCCAAGGGCTCGCTGATCCTCGAAGGTGGCCGCCGCATGTTCCTCGGCGTGCTGCGCGACATCGGCGCGCGCAAGGCGGCCGAGCGGGCGCTCAGGGAAGCCGAGGAACGCTGGCGGACCCTGGTCGAACTCAGCCCCGAAGCGGTGCTGCTGATCCGTGACGGTCGCTACGTCTTCGCCAACCGGCGCGCCGCCGAACTCTTCGGCGCGACCGATCCCGCCGAACTCGTCGGTCGGGCGCCGGCCGAGTTCTTCCTCGAAGCCTATCGTCCGTTGATCGCGGCACGGGGCGAGAAATTGCTCCGCGAGGGCGGTCGGGTTCCGCTGCTCGAGGTGCAATTGCGCCGCCTCGACGGACGGGTGATCGACGTCGAGACCACCGGCACCTTCGTCCTCGACGGTGGGCGGCCGGCGATCCAAACCATTCTGCGCGACATCACCGAGCGCAAAGCGGCCGAACGTGCTCTCGTGGAGGCCGAGGAGCGTTGGCGGACGCTGGTCGAGGTGGCGCCGATCGGGATCTTGCTCTACCGCGACGGCTGCTACCGCTACGCCAATCCCGCCGCGGCGCGGATCTTGGGGGCGGAACATCCGGGCGAGCTCGTGGGGCTCGACCCCTTCACCCTGATCCTCGAACCCTACCACGCGGTCATCCGCGAGCGGGAGGCGCGGCTCCTCGCCGGCGGTTCGTCCGAACAGCCGCTCGAGATCGAGATGCGCCGGCTCGACGGCGGCACCGTGACGATCGCCACCCGAGGAGCGGCGATCCGCGAGGGCGGTGCCCCCGCCATCCACGTCCTGATCGAGGACGTGAGCGAGCGCAAACGGCTCGAGGCCGAGCTCCAACGGCTCGCCTATCACGATTCCTTGACGGGGCTGCCGAACCGCGCGCTCTTCTTCGATCGCCTCGCCCAGGCTCTGCAACTCGCCGAGCGCGAAGCGCGGCTCGGCGCGCTGCTCTTGCTCGACCTCGACGGCTTCAAGCAGGTCAACGACGGTCTCGGGCACGACGCCGGTGACGCGCTCCTGCGCGGCGTGGCGCGTCGCCTTCGACGCGTGGTGCGGCGCTCGGACACCGTCGCCCGGCTCGCCGGCGACGAGTTCGCGCTCCTCCTCTACCCGATCCGCGATCCCGCGACGGTCGAGCGGGTGGCCGAGCGCATCCACACGGTGCTCGCCCTGCCGGTCCGGCATCGGGGCCGCGTCCTACGCGCCAAGACGAGCGTCGGCGCGGCGCTCTTCCCGACCGACGGGACGAACGTCGAGACCCTCTTCAAACATGCCGACCTCGCGCTCTATCGGGCCAAAGCCCAGGGCCGGGGCGGGCTCGCCGTGGTCGACGATGCGATGCGGCTCGCCTTCGCGCGGCGGATCCGGCTCGGCGAGGAGCTCCGCGAGGCGGTCGAGGCCGGCAACTTCGAGCTCCTGCACGAGCTTCGCGTGGCGCTCGAGGACGATCGCCCGGAAGCGGTCGAGGCCGTGCCGGTCTGGACGCCGCCCGGCTCCGAGCCGCTCCGAGGCGCGGTCCTCCGCGAGCTCGCGAGCGAATGCGGGCTCGGCGGGAAGCTCGCCCTCGAGGTCCTGCGCCGGGCGCTCGACGCCGCGGTCGCGCGTGACGCCGCGGGCCTTCCGCCCCTGCCCGTCGCGGTCGATCTGCCGATCGAGCTCCTGACGAACGACGGAGGTGTCACCTGGATCCGACGTCTCCTCGAGGAGCGCGGGCTCACCCCGCAGCGTCTGCTCCTCGAGCTCGACGAAACGGCCTTCGCCGATCGCGAGCGTGGCTCGCTGCTCGACGCGTTGTCGGGGCTTCGGGACACGGGCGTGCGGGTGATCCTCGACCGGTTCGGGCTCGGAACCTTGAGCCTCCGACCGCTCGTCGAACGCCGGGTGGACGGGATCAACTTCCTCGCCGAGCCGAGGGACGGCTCCGCCGATCCCGCGGCGGTGGAAGCGCTCGCCGCCTCCTTGGTCGAAACGGCCTCGCGTCTCGGAATGCCGGTCACCGCGCTCGGCGTCGCGAGCGAGGCGACGCGCCGCGCCCTCGTGGCCCTGGGCTGCCGCTACGGGCAGGGGCCACTCTGGAGCGGGCCCGTCTCGTCCGAGACGCTCGTCGCGTTGTTCGGTCGCTCGCCGCCCGGGCCCTGCGCCCGCACGCTTTCCGGCGCGCCCGCGGGGCCCTTTCCGGCGCTCACTGGACGGCTTCCGGACCCTTGAGGTCGCGCGGGCCCGCTTCCGGTAGGATACCGAGCCGGCGGGCGATCTCGGCATAGCCCTCCTGGACGTTGCCGAGATCGCGGCGGAAGCGGTCCTTGTCGAGCCGTTCGTTGGTCCGCGCGTCCCACAGGCGCATGTTGTCGGGGCTGAGCTCGTCGGCCACGACGATCCGCATCTCCTCCTCTTCCCAGAGCCGGCCGAACTCGAGCTTGATGTCGACGAGCTTGAGCCCCACGCCCGTGAACAGCCCCAACAAATAGTCGTTGATGCGCAACGAGAGATTCAGGATTTCGTCGAGCTCTTGATAGGTCGCCCAGCCGAAGGCCGTGATGTGCTCCTCGGTCACCATCGGATCGCCGAGCTGATCGTTCTTGTAATAATATTCGACGATCGAGCGCGGGAGCGGTGAACCTTCCTCGAGGGCGAAGCGCTGCGCCAGACTGCCCGCGGCGATGTTCCGGACCACGACCTCGAGCGGGATGATCTCGACCTCCCTGATCAGCTGTTCGCGCATGTTCAGCCGGCGCAGGAAATGCGTCGGGATACCGATTTCCCCGAGCTTGATCATCAAATACTCGGAGATCCGGTTGTTGAGCACGCCTTTGCCCGTGATGATAGCGTGCTTCTTGTTGTTGAAGGCGGTGGCGTCGTCTTTGAAATATTGGATGAGCGTGCCGGGCTCGGGCCCCTCGTAGAGGATCTTCGCCTTGCCTTCGTAGACTTGCCTGCGTCGGGGCATGTCCGATCAGCCTCGTGCGCGGAAGGGGGCGCCGCAACCGACGCCGACCGGCTTGCGCTGCGGCCGGAACGCTCATCGATATAAGGGCCGGAACGGCGTCGCACAACGCATCGCGAAGCACCGCCTCGCGCGGTGCGGCGGGCACCGCCGGCGTCCCCGGGCCGAAGTTCCTCAGGCCCGGCCCTCGCGCCACCAGGCGGCGGCCGCGGCACCGCCGAGAAGGAGCAGTGCGAGCCAGGGCGGGAGGAGAGCGGTGCGGCTCGCTCCGGTGACCGTGTAGGCTTCGTTGGCCACGATCCCGAGCCAGCCGCGCCCGCTGGCGCGCCGCCCGGCCGCGACGCGGCGGAGCTCGGGCACCCCCTCCTGGGTGAGCCACAGGCTCCCCCCACCGGTCGCCTCGACCAGGGGCCGCAGCCGGTCGGCGCTCGCGCGCAGCTCGGCGAGTTCCGCCGCGGCGAGGGGACGCGGGACGACGTGGGCGACGTGCGTCCCGTCCTCGACCCGCCAGAGCCCGTCCTCCTCGGCCGGAAGGCGCAGGCGGGCGATCCCGTCCGCGTCCGGGACGAGCGTCGCTTTCCGCTGGGCCCCCGAGGGCGAGGTGAGCGTGACCTCGACGGGTCGCGGCTCGAGCGAGCGGCGGACGATCTCGATCCCTTCCGCGTGCGGCTGGGCCGAAAGCGTCTCCTCCTCGAGCTCCGGCTCCTTCATGAGCCAGTGGACGAGCCGGCGCAGCAACTGCGCCTGCGGCCCGCCGCCCTCGAAGCCGCGCTGCCAGAGCCAGTGATGGTCGGAGAGGAGCTGCGCCACCCGGCCTTCGCCGATCCGCTTCAACAAGAGGAGCGGGCGTTCGCCGGCCCCGCTCATGACGACGGTGGCGTCGCCCGGATCGACGTCGATCTGGCGCAACCATCGCCCCCAGCCGGGCTCGCCCGGGTCGGCGGCGAGCCCGCTCGTGACCGGGTGGCGTCGGCCGACCTCGGTGAGTCGTGGCAGAAAGGGCCGCTCGATCACCTCGCCCGACGGCCGGCCGGGCAGCACGCGCGCGAGTGGGGTGCGGTAAAGCCCGGTCGGCGTCGCGAACTCGGGCCCGGCAGCCTCGAGGAGCGCCCCGCCCCGCTCGACGTAGCGGGCGACGTTCTCGAGATAGGGAAGGGGCAGGAGGCCACGCCGGTTGTAGCGGTCGAAGATGACGAGGTCGAACTCGTGCAGCTTGACCTCGAACAGCTCCCGCGAGGGGAAGGCGATCAACGCCAATTCGCGGATCGGCGTGCCGTCCTGCTTCTCGGGCGGCCGCAGGATCGTGAAGTGGACGAGATCGACCGCGGCATCGGCCTTCAACAGGTTCCGCCAGACCCGGAGACCCGGATAGGGCTGGCCCGAGACGAGGAGCACCCTGAGCCGGTCGCGCACGCCGTTGATCGTCACCGCGGTCCGGTTGTTGAGGGTGGTGAGCTCGCCCTCGCGCGCCGCGACCTCGACCTCGAGCACGGTCCGCCCGGCCCGGTCGAGGGTGAAGGGGACGGCGACCCGCTCGCCCGGGCGGGCGTCGCGCTCGGCGAGGACCCGGCCGTCGCGGCGCACGGTGATCCGCGCCGGCGCACCACTCGCCTCGGGCAGATCGTCGAAGCCCAGGGTCAGGCGTTGCGGCTCGCCGACCATGGCGAAGCTCGGCGCCTGCTCGACGACGAGCCGTCGGTCGACCTCGTCCGGCCGGCCGACCAGGAGGGCGTGGACCGGGGCGCCGATCGCCCGGGCGCGCTCGGGATCGCGCGGTGCGTCGTGGATCACCCCGTCGGTCACGACGACGACCGCCCCGAGCCGTGCCCGGTCGACCCGGCCGAGCGCCTCGTCGAGCGGGCCCATGAGGCGTGTCCCGTCCGGACCTCCCGGAAGCTCGATCTCCTTGAGCTCGATCCGGCCGAGCTCGGCGAGCCGCGCCCGCAGCGCCGCCGCGGTCGCCTCGAGCCGTTCGGTGCGGCCGGGCAGGCGCATGCTCGGCGAACGGTCGAGTGCGAGCACCACGACGTCGTCGAGCGGTGCCCGCTCCTCCCGCCGGAGCACGGGATTGGCGAGGGCGAGGAGCAGGAGGGCGGCGAAGAGCAGGCGGAAGACGGTGCCGCGAGCGCGGCGGAGGAAGCCGTAGGCGATCAGCGCCGCGACCAGGAGCGCGAGCGCCGCGAGGACCGCCAGGGGCAGGTGCGGCTCGAAAGAGAGGGAGAGGCTGGTCGTCATCGGGCAGCATCCTCCCTCATTGCCCGAGGCGCTCGAGCAGGGCCGGGATGTGGACCTGGTCGGTCTTGTAGTTGCCGGTCAAGGCGTACATGACGAGGTTCACCCCGAAGCGCCGGGCCATCTCGCGCTGCAGCTCGCCGCCGGGGACCACCGGGAACAGCGTCCGGCCGCGCTCGTCCTCCGCCCAGGCGGCCGCCCAATCGTGGGCGCCGACGACGAGACTCGAGACGCCGTCGTTGATCGAGGGGGAGGCCTGGTCGATCCAGAGTGGTTGACCCGTGAAGCGGCCGGGGAAGTCCTGCAACAGATAGAAGGTCCGGCCGAGCACGTGGTCGGGCGGCACGCGGATCAGAGGTGGCAGGTCGAGCCCGGCCAAGAGGGTGGCGAGGCGCCGCTCACCGGGCCCGCCGCCCTCCTGGCCGGGCAGGAGCACGCCCGCGTCGCGGGTGTCGACGAGGATCATCCCCCCGGTTTCGAGGTAGCGCTGGATCCGCTGCAGCGCCTCGAGCGGCAGGTCGGGATGGTCGGGCGGTACGGCCCAATAGAGGAGCGGGTAGAGGGCGAGCTCGTCACGCGCCGGGTCGACCGGCACGGGATCGCCGACCTCCACGCTCGTCCGCTCGATCAGCACGCGGCCGAGCCCGCGCAGCCCCGCCTCCGTCACCTCGTCGACGTCCGGCCGGCCGGTCCGCACGTAGGCGAGCCGCGTCTCGTAGGCCGCGGCGTAGCGCTCCTCCACCGCGCTCTGCGCCGCGGCCGGGACGGCCGCGGCTGCGAGGACCGCTGCGAGCCCGGCCGCGGCCGTCGCCGGCCGGAGGGCGGGAAGCGGCAGGAAGCCGCGCAGCGCCCAGCCGATCACGAGGTCGGCGAGTGCCAAGAGGAGTGCGGCGAGCAGGAGCCAGGGACCGAGATCGAGCTCGCGGGCGCGGCCGAAGCTCGCCGCCGGCTGGCCGAGGACGTCCACACCCAAAGCCCGGAGCTCGGGCACGGCGCTCGCGAGGTTGAGCGCCACCCGCGCCGGCTCCGCTTCGCCGGCCTCGGCCGCGGCGACCGGCGCCCAAAGCCCGGGTGGCGTGCGCGGGCTCGCCTTCGCCTCGCGGAACGACGCGGCCTCGATCGGCAGGAGCGTGGGCGGCGGCCGATCGAGGTTCCCGTGGGCGTCGAGGGCCCGGTGCAGCTCGAGCGGGCCGCGCTGCACGAGCCCCACGCCGGGCGCGAGGGCGAGCGTGCGCCGCAGCATCTCGACGAACAGCCCGGAAATCGCGAGGTTGCTCCAGCTCGTGTTGGCGGTCGTGTGGACGAGGAGGAGCCAGCCCGCGCCGAGCCGTCGCCCCGTGACGATCGGCGTACCGTCGACGAGGGTGGCGAGCGTCGCCCCGGCGAGCGCCGGACCCGGCTCGGCGAGCACCTGACGGCGAACCACGGTCTCGGCGGTCGGCACGAGGCCGGCGAACGGGCTTTCGGGCGGGAAGGGGGCGAGCGGCAAGGGCTCGGACCAGGAAAGCGCGCCGCCGAGCTCCCGATCGCCGGCCCGGAGCGGCACGGGAAGCAGGCCGTCGTTGCCGGCCGCGAGCCGTGGCCCGGCGAAGCGCAGCACGACGCCACCCTTCTCGATCCAACGCGCGAGCCGGTCGCGGTCGGGCTCGGGGAGCTTGCCGATGTCGGGGAGGACGAGCAGCGAGAGCTCGGCCTCGAGCAGCTCGGAAAGCGGCCCGCGGCGGACCTCGGCGAAGGGCGAAAGCGCCCGCTCGAGGAAGAAGACGTCGGAAAGCAGCGGCTGGTCGGCGGCGCCGCCCGGCGGCGCCACGATGCCGACGCTGCGCCGCCGCCAGCGCTCGTCGAGCAGCACGACGCCGCCGATCCCCGCCCCAGGAATTTCGACCCGTGCCACGCGGTTGCGCAGATCGGGCGGCAAGGCCAAGCGGAGGCTCGCCCGCTGCTCGCCCTCGGGGAAGGCGAGTTGGCCCAGAGCGAGCACCTCGCCCTCGGGGCCGAGGGCCCGGACCGGGCGGGTTTCGGGCTCGCCCGGGGCGGCGCGGAGGGCCGATAGCTCGAGCCCTTCGCCCACGAGCTCGGGTGGCAGGAGAAGCGGCGGCAGCCGGTCGGCGGGCGGCGCGAGGAGGGTGAGCGGGCCGAGCTCGCGGAGGGCCTCGGCGAAAGCCCCGGCCGCCGCGGCATCGGCCGGATCCCGGGCGAGCCCGTCGGCGAGCCAGAAGGTCGTGAACGACCCGCCGCGCAGGGTCGAAAGGGCCGCCCCCGCGGCCGCCCGATCGACCGGCCAGGGCCGTGGCTTCCACTCGACGATCCGTTCCCGGAAATCGGCGGCGAAGCCGCGCTCGGGGAGGAGCGGCCTGCCGGTCGGTGCGGTGCGCAGGAGCACGACCTCGCGACCCTCGCGTTCGGCTTGCTCCAGGATCCCGTCGAGGGTGGCGATCCGCTCCTTCCAATCGACCGCCGAGGCCCAGCCGTCGTCGATCGCGACGAGGACGGGGCCGCTGCCACCGAGCCGGGCCGCCGGCTCCAAGACCGGCCCGGCGAGCGCGAGGATGATCAGGGCCGCGAGCACCGTGCGCAGGAGAAGGAGCCACCAGGGTGTACGAGCCGGCGTCTCCTCCTGCCGCTCGAGCCGGCGCAGGAGCCGCAGCGGTGGGAAGGGCTCGCGGCGGGGCGCGGGTGGGGTCACCCGCAAAAGCAGCCAAATCGCCGGCAAAGCGGCGAGCGCCGGCAAAAGCCAGGGCTGGGTGAACGCCAAGAGGCCGAGGTCGAGCATGCTCAGCGGACCGCGTCGGGGGCCAGGGCTTGGTAGAGGGCGAGGAGGGCCGCCTGTGCGCTCGCGTCCGTGCGGTGGCGGAGCGCTCGCCAGCCTTGCCGCGTCGCCAGCCGCTCGACGTCTTCGCGATGCGCCCGCCAGATCTCCTGCCAGCGGCCGCGTGCGGCCGCGACGTTGCCGACGAGCACCCGGCCGTCGTTCTCGAGACCTTCGAACAAAACCCGCCCACCGTAGGGAAGGAGTTCTTCGGCCGGGTCGGCGATCTGCAAGAGGCAGCCGCGCACCCCGGCGCCGACCCAGGGCGCGAGACGATCGCGCAGCTCCTCGATCGGCTCCAAGAAGTCGGAGATCAGAACGAGGCTCGAAAAGCGCGGCAAGTCGGCCGGCGGCGGCAGCCGCTCGCGCCGCTCGGCGGCACCGGCGAGGGCCCGGGTGAGCCGCTCGAGCCCGGCGCGCCCGGGCCTCGGCCGCTCGCCCGAGCCCAGCAGAGCCACCCGCTCGCCGCCGCGCACGAGCAGCGCCGCGAGCGCGAGCGTCAACAGGATCGCGCGGTCGGCCTTGGCCGGTAGGCGGCGATCGGAGCGGTAACGCATGGAGGAGGAGAGGTCGCACCAGAGCCACACGCTCTGCGCCGCCTCCCACTCCTGTTCACGCACGAAGAGCTGGCGCGAGCGGGCCGACTGGCGCCAGTCGATGTCGGTCCGATCGTCGCCCGGCTGGTAGGGACGGAACTGCCAGAACGTCTCGCCGATCCCGGTCCGCCGGCGGCCGTGCACGCCCTGGGCGACCGTCGCCGCCACCCGCTCCGCCTCGACGAGCAGGCCGGGCAGCCTGTCGGCGAGGCTCTCGGCGGCGCGCCGGAGCGGGAGCAGGTCGCGGAAAGGCGCCGTCGCCTCAGGCGACATGCCGGCACAGTCGGGCGATGATCTCGTCCACCCCGATCCCTTCGGCACGGGCGGCGAAGGTGACGGCCATACGGTGCCGCAGCACGGGCCCGGCCAAGGCCAGGACGTCGTCGACCGACGGTGCGAGGCGCCCGTCGAAGAGCGCTCGCGCCCGCACCGCCAGCATCAACGCCTGGCTCGCCCGCGGACCGGGGCCCCAGGCCACGAGCTCGCCGAGCTTCTCGATCGCCCCGGTCTCCGGCCGACCGGCGCGGACCAGCGCCAGGATCGTGTCGACCACCTTCTCGCCGACCGGCAACTTGCGGACCAGCGCCTGCAACCGCATGAGCTCGGCGGCGTCGAGCACCCGAGCGGGTATCGCTTCGGCGCCGGTCGTGGTCGCGATCATCATCCGCCGCTCGGCCTCGGCCGGAGGATAGGCCACGTCGACCTGCAGGAGGAACCGGTCGAGCTGGGCCTCGGGAAGGGGATAGGTGCCCTCCTGCTCGATGGGGTTCTGGGTCGCGAGCACGTGGAAGGGCTGCGGCAAGGGGTGGTCGTGGCCCGCCACCGTGACTTTCCGCTCCTGCATGGCCTGGAGGAGCGCCGCCTGGGTCCTGGGGCTCGCCCGGTTGATCTCGTCGGCCATCAAGAGTTGGGTGAACACCGGCCCCGGGATGAAGCGGAAGCCGCGCCGGCCGTTCGGGCCCTCCTCGAGCACCTCCGATCCCAGGATGTCGGCGGGCATGAGGTCGGGGGTGAACTGCACGCGCTTCTGCGCGAGGCCCAGCACGACGCCCAAGGTCTCGGCGAGGCGCGTCTTGGCGAGCCCGGGCACGCCCACGAGCAGCGCGTGGCCGCCCGAGAGGATGGTGATCAAGGTCTCCTCGATCACCCGCTCCTGGCCGAGGATCACCCGAGCGACCTCGGCACGCACCCGTGCGAGCCGCTCGATCGCCCGCTCGGCCTCCTCGACCACCGCCGCTTCGGCCGCCACGTCCGCCGTCACCACGCTCATCGCCGCTCCACAGGCCCACCGGCCCCGCCTGGAACCGTCTCCGGATCATCATACATAGAGGGTGCCGAGGCAATTGACACGGCCGGCGATCGACGGGAGGTGGACGGGTGCGACGGCCCTTCGATCCCGAAGCCGCGCTCGAAGCGGTGACGCGCGGCGAGTTGTCGGTCGAGAGCTTTTCGATCGCGATCGACCGCGAGGGGACCTGGTGGCACGACGGTCGGCCGATCCGCCGGCTGGAGCTCGTGAAGCTGTTGGCGAGCGCGCTGCGGCGCGACGCCGCGGGAAACTATTGGCTCGTGACCCCGGCGGAGCGGGGTCGGATCGAGGTCGCGGACGTGCCGTTCCTCGCGGTCGAGCTCGCGGTCGACGGCGAGGGCCGCGAGCGGGTGGTCCGCCTGCGCACCAACCTCGACGACTGGATCCCGCTCGATGCCGAGCATCCGCTGCGGGTGGCCCCGGGCCCCGTCCCTTACGTGCGGGTGCGCGACCGCCTCGAAGCGCGGCTTCGCACGAGCGTCTATTACGAGCTCGCCGAGCTGGCCGAGCCCGGCCCCGAGGACGGCCGGCTCGGGGTCTGGAGTGCGGGTCGGTTCTTCCCGCTCGAGCCGGCGGAGGCCGGCGACGGCGAGGGCCGAGCATGAGCCCCGTGCGTTCCGATCCGGTCGGCCGTGGCCCGCTGGAACGCGCTTGGCTGCGCGCCCGGCTCGCGGCTTGCCGCGGCCGACCCGCACCTTTTCCGGGCGATCAGGCCGAGCCGGACGAGCTCGCGGGCCGCGCGACACCGGCGGCCGTGTTGATCGCCCTTCTGCCGGCCGAGGACGGGCCGCGGATCCTTTTGACGCGGCGGACCGACCATCTCGAGCACCATGCGGGCCAGATCGCCTTGCCGGGCGGGCGGATCGAGCCCGAGGATCCGGATCCGGTGGCGGCCGCCTTGCGCGAAGCTCGCGAGGAGATCGGGCTCGATCCGAGGCGGGTCGAGATCTTGGGCGAGATCGCCGCCTACCGCACCCGCACGGGTTTCTCGATCCACCCCGTGGTCGGTTGGGTCGAGCCGCCGGCCAGCTTCCGCCCGGATCCCTTCGAGGTGGCGGAGCTGTTCGACGTCCCGCTCGCGCACGTGCTCGACCCGGCCAACCATCGCCGCGACGCGGTCGAGCGCGACGGCCGGCGCCGCGAATTCTGGGTGGTGCCCTACGAGAACCGCTACATCTGGGGGGCCACGGCCGGAATCCTCGTCAACCTCGCCCGGCTCGTTGGGGAGTGAGCGGTTGGCGCGCATCGCGCTCTACGAACTGTTGGCCTTCCTCGCGCCGTTCGTCGTCTATTTCGCGTGGCGGTTGCTCGTTACCCGAGGGGCGCGTTTTCTCGACGACACCCCCTGGTTCGTCCTCACCGTCCTGGGTTTGCTCTCGGTCTGCGCGGGCTTTTTCCTGTTGCTCGTGCTCGAGCCCGGGGTACGGCCCGGTGCGACCTACGTCCCGCCGCACCTCGAAGACGGCCGCCTCGTGCCCGGTGGGTTCCGCACCCGGTGACCGCCCCCGTTCCCGACCGGCCGCTCGCCCGCGCCCGCTGGCTCCTGGCACCGGAGAGCCGGGCGCTGCTCGCGGCGCTCGAGGCCGAAGGCAAGGCGGCGCGTTTCGTCGGGGGGTGCGTGCGCGACACGCTCTTGGACCCCGACCTCGACCCGCAGGACCTCGATCTCGCCACCCCCGAACGTCCCGAGCGGCTGCTCGAACGGCTGCCCGCGCTCGGCTTCCATCTCGTGCCGACCGGCTTGAAGCACGGCACCGTGACCGTGATCCTGGCCGGCCGCCATTTCGAGGTCACGACGCTCCGCCGCGACGTGGCCTGCTTCGGCCGCCACGCCGAGGTCGAGTTTTCCGACGATTTCGAGGAAGACGCCGCCCGCCGGGATTTCACGATCAACGCCATGAGCTGCGATCGGGAGGGACGACTTTTCGACTATTTCGGCGGGCGTGAGGATCTCGCGGCGGGCCGGGTGCGCTTCGTGGGTGAACCGCGGCAGCGGATCCGCGAGGACTATTTGCGGATCCTCCGCTTCTTCCGTTTCTGGGCGCGCTTCGGCCGGCCGCCCGCCGATCCGGCCGCGCTCGAGGCCTGCGCGGCCGAAGCCGCCGGTATCGACCGGCTCTCGGGCGAGCGGATCCGCGGCGAGCTCTCGCGGTTGTTGCCGGCACCCGGGGTACTGCCGGCCCTGCAGCTCGTCGAAGCCACGGGCGTGCGCGCTCGGCTCGTGCCGGTGCCCTTCGACCTCGACCGATTGGCCCGCCTCCTCGCGACCGCTCCCGAGGCCGATTGGCTCCTCCGCCTCGTCGCCCTCCTGCGCGGCCGGCTCGACCGCGAGGGCCTCCTGGCGCTGGCCGCCCGGCTGCGGCTCTCGAACGCCGAACGCGATCGGCTCCTGGCCCTCGCCACGCTCGAGCTTCCCGACCCGCGGTCGGGCCGCCTCGCCCACGAGCGGCTCGTCTACCGGCTGGGTTTCCCGCTCGCGCGCGACCTTTTGTCGATCGCCGCCGCCGAGCACGGGCTCGGGGCCGAAGAGCTCCGCGCCCGGCTCGACGGGCTCGCCGATTTCGTGCCGCCGCGTTTCCCTCTGGCCGGAGCCGATCTCTTGGCCCGTGGCGTGCCGCAGGGGCCGCGCCTCGGCCGGCTGCTCGAAGCGGTGCGGTCCTGGTGGGAGGAGCAGGGCTTCCGCCCCGACCGGGCCGCCTGCCTCGCCCGGCTCGACGCGCTCTTGGCGGCCGAGTCGGGCGTCCCCACGAGCCCGGGTTGACAAGCGGGGAGGGGGCTTCCTATCTGCCGCGCGCGGTGGGGGATGGTGCAGCTGGTAGCACGCCTGACTCTGGATCAGGAGGTCCTAGGTTCGATCCCTAGTCCCCCAGCCAATCGCCCGCTCCCGCGACGGCCTTCTCGCCTCGGTGAACGTCGTGGGAAAGGCCGCGCCGAAAAGGTGCAGTCCGCGAGGGAGGTTCGCTCGTGGCCTGCAACCCGTCGCGTCGCCCGGGGGTGGCGGGGCTCGCCGCCCGTACCGCGCCGCCCGCCGCGGCGGCTGCCGCCGCCCGGGGTCCTCGCGAGTTCGTCCGTCACCTGAACCGGCCGGGCGGTGGAGATTTCGCCCACGACCGGCAGATACCGACCGACGTGCGGAACCTTTCGAGCATCGTCCCGCCCTGGGGCCTCGAGATCCGCATCGTGATGCCCGGGCCCCGCGTCGACATGCTGCGGTGAGCTGCGCCGGCGGACGAGCGGATCGCCGCGACGATCGGTCGGGTCGAAGCTCGCGGGCGAGCGCCTCTTGGTCCGTGCGATCACCTCGAAGCGCGGCGACATTCCGCCGAGCGCGCTCGACGACGCCGAACCGTGCGACCTCGTTCCCTCGGGCGTGTTCGAAATCGCCCGGCTCCGGCGGCAATGAGGCTTCGCCTGCCTCGAAATCCGAGGGGCGAGGGCGCGCGGCTGCGCGCGACCCGTTCAAAGGAGCACTTGAACTTCGACCTCTCCCGTTCGCTCGAGCACGTTGACCGCGACGTCCTGGTCGTGCCGGCGCAGGAGCAGGTCGACCCGGGCCGTGCCCACCTCGAGCCCGCGCAGCCGCACCCAGTCGAGGGCGGCCGGCAGGCGGGGATGGACGAGGCGGATCCGGGGCGGCTCGGCCTCGATGTCGAGGCCGAGGCTCGCGCCCAGGCAAGCGGGCAGCGCCGCTGCCGCCCAGGCCTGCGGCGAGCAGGCGCTCGGATAGGGCGTGGGCCCGGCGCCGCGCCGCCGGCGGAAGCCGCAGAACAGCTCCGGCAGCCGGCGCAGCGGGCTCGCCGCCGCCGCCGCCAAGAGCCCGTCGAACAGCCGGCGGGCCGTCTCGGTTCGGCCGTGGCGGGCGAGCCCGATCGCGACGAGCGCCGTATCGTGGGGCCAGACCGAGCCGTTGTGGTAGGAGATCGGGACGTAGCCCGGCTCGCCCTCGGCCACGGTGCGGATCCCCCAGCCCGAGAAGAACCGGGGTGAGGCCAAGAGCTCGGCGAGCCTCGCCACCTGCTCGGGGCTCGCGAGGTCGGCGAGCAGCACGTGGCCGGCATTGGAGGTGCGGACCCGGCAGGGCCGCTTCGCGCCGTCGAGGGCGAGCGCGAAGCTGCCGAGTTCCTCGCACCAGAACGCGCTCCGGAACCGCTCGACGAGCGCCGCGGCCCGCGCGGCGCAGCTTCGGGCCTCTTCGCTCTCGCCCAGCCGCTCGAAGAGGCGCGCCGCCTCCGACCAGGCGGCGTGGACATAGGCTTGGA
>Ga0197142_1002372_pt1 | contig 16540 bp, 14 predicted proteins | sample GBS60_MetaG_FD_148614 | JGI IMG/M metagenome (GOLD analysis project Ga0197142, IMG submission 148614) | Sediment microbial communities from Great Boiling Springs, Gerlach, Nevada, United States - GBS 60_MetaG | ecosystem: Environmental > Aquatic > Thermal springs > Hot (42-90C) > Sediment...
ACCCTCTTGAGGACTTCAGGAGGCAACCACTGGTTCTCCTTCTGGATATCCAGCAGAACTTGGATCAAGGAGCTCGGATCAGCCCCGTGCTTCTCTATGATCCCGTCTACCCTTTCCAATTCCATCTTTCCTTTCCTCTGGATCCCCTATCTCTCGTGGCGTGCCATCAACTAGCCAGGGCAAAGGCCTTCTTTTGCGCTTCGTATCTTATGAGACCAAATGTGGCCAGCTCATCCAGATGCCTGGCCACCTCCGATGGACTGATCCCGAGCTTCTTGGCAATCTCTCCCGTTGCAAGGGGGGCCTTCTCGAGAAGAAGCCTTATCCGCATGGAGTCCAACCGGTCCACTATGGTCCTTTGGATGATCTCCTTGGTCTTTTCATCCTGGAGGAACTTCTCGTAAAGCTCCTCTCTTTTGGCTGGCACCCTCAATCTCTCTCTCTCCACAAGCCTTATGTACGGCACGATCCTCGAGATGGCTTCGAGCCCTAGCCAAAGACCATCCTCCCTTTCCCCATCAGCCTTCCCCAGTGGACCGAGCTTCATGAGGACCTTTGCGAAATCGTTCATCACCTCGGCGAAACGAATCCCCTCAGATGCCGATACCCACTCCAGTCTCAATCTCTGGGGATTTATGCCTATTCTTTCCAGAAGTTGTTTGCATATGGCCACCATGACCATGGCATCATAGTTGCCCTCTGTGACATAGTGGCACTCACCAGGCCAACATCCACCTATGAAAACCCCATCGCTCCCCTTTGAAAATGCCCTCACAACGAACTTCATATCAACCCTGCCCGAACACATGACCCTGATGAGTCTTATGTAAGGAGGGTACTGAAGCCTGGAGACACCACAGAGGTCTGCCCCAGCATAACAACACCAATTGCAGACCAAACCTATTATCTTGGGTTCGAATTGAGCTGCCATTTTCCCTTTGCTCCTCGCTTCCTCACCATTAGGTTCCCATCCTCCCGGGGCAGGATCTTCTTCTTCAGATTTGGACCGAAGCCAATGGCGATGCCATCCCCGACCAAAACCCAGCTCAGAACTCCTCCATTGCAGCGTCTATCTGGGAGATTATCTCCTCGTCAGTGAAATGCTTTAGGACTATTGCCCCGGTCGGGCATTTGGTATTGCAGAGGCCATCGCCCTTGCAAAGCACTGGATTGACCCTCGCCTTTTTACCCTTGGGGGTATCGTGAAACTCTATTGCGCCATAGGTGCAACAGGTGATACACGCTCCGCAAGAGACGCATCTCTCCTCGTCCACCTCACAGACCGCCCCTGATGCTATTACGAAGTCCTGGGAGAGGACAGTGAGGGCCCTTCCCGCTGCGCCGTAGGCTTGGCTTATGGTCTCGGTTATGTGCTTGGGATAGTGGGCACTCCCGCAGAGGAATACTCCCTCTGCAGCGAAATCCACTGGCCTCAGCTTCACGTGGGCCTCCTGTAGGAAGCCATCGGGACTGAGGGGCACCTTGAAGAGCTTCGCTATCTCCTGAGTCCCCTCGGACGGCACAACCGCCGCCGAAAGCACCACCATGTCAGCATCCAGAGCGATTCTCTTGTCGAGGACGGGATCCGGAACCGTAACCCTCAGGAAACTCCTTCCATTCTCCTCACAAGGTGCCACATCTGGCTTGGCCGAGGGCTCGTATCTTATGAATTTCACGTCCTTATTGGATGCCTCCAGGTAATAGTCCTCAGCGAATCCATATGTCCTCATGTCCCTGAAGAGCACATACACATCCACCTTGGGATTGAGCTCCTTGAGCTTGAGGGCATTTTTTATGGCCTGGTTGCAGCAGACCCTGGCGCAGTAATTTCTCTTTTCGTCCCTGCAGCCCACACACTGGATCATGACGACGGTCTCCACCTCCGTAAGGCGACCGTCTCTTTGAGCCACCAGTCCCTCTAGCTCCAGCTGGGTTAGAACCCTCGAATCTTGGCCATAGAGAAACTCCTCAGGGGTGTACTCTTCGGCGCCCGTCGCTATTATTGCAACCCCATGTCTTATACTTATGGAGCGACCATTGGATCTCACTGTGGTCGTGAAGTTTCCAACATATCCTGTGACCTGGCTTACCTGTGTGCCTGTCATGACGTGAATTAGGGGATGCTGGTAGACCTTCTTCTTGAGGTCCGAAAGGTAAGCTTGAACATCCAGTCCCTCGAGGGTGTAATGGAGGCGCCTGGCCATTCCCCCGAGATCGTCTTCCTTCTCCACCAAGTAGACCTCGAACCCCTGAGCTGCCAGGCTCAGGGCACTGGTCATACCCGCTATTCCCCCTCCCACAACCAGGACCCTCTTGTCCACTGGGAGCTCGTATTCCCTAAGTGGCTCCAACATCTTGGCCCTGGCCACAGACATCCTTATGAGGTCCTTGGCCTTCTCTGTGGCCTTCTCCTTCTCCCTGGCATGGACCCAGGAGCAATGTTCGCGGATGTTCGCCATATCGAAGAAGTATTGGTTTATCCCCGCTTCTCTCAGGGTATCCCTGAAGAGGGGCTCGTGGGTTCTCGGGGTGCAGGCAGCCACAACTACTCTATTTAGACCCTTCTCCTTGATGGACTTGGCCAGTTTCTCAGCTGCGTCTGTGGAACATATGAACAGACTCTCCTCCGAATGGACAACATGGGGCAGTCTCGAGGCGTACTCCACTGTGGACGGCACATCCACTACCCTCCCAATGTTGGCCCCGCAGTGACAGACAAAAACACCTATCTTGGGCTCCTCGGCCGATACATCCCTCTCTGGAGGATATTCCCTTTTTCTCGAAAGCTTGCCCCGCCTCAGTTTCAATATCTGTCCGCACAGGGCATTTGTGCCACTTGCGCTCACCACTGACTCGGGAATATCCATGGGCCCTCTGAAAGTGCCGCTCACGAAGATGCCGGGCCTGGTCGTCTCCATTGGATTTCGGGGGTTGGTCTTACAGAAACCGTGGGAGTCCAGCTCTATGCCGAATCTTCTTGCCAGCTCAGGGGCATCTTCAGGTGGGTTCAACCCAACAGAGAGGACCACCATCTCGAACTCCTCCTCCTGCACACCCTGGGGAAAGGTGGAGTACCTGATGGTCACGTTCTTGGTCTCCGGGATCTCCCTTCCCACAGACACATAGCTTCTTATGAACCGAACCCCCGGGAGCCTCGCTGCGCGCTGGTAGAACCTCTCGAAGTCCTTTCCGTAAGACCTTATGTCATTGTGGAATATGGTGCATTGAGCCTCGGGGTCGTGATCCTTTGTGAGGATCACCTGCTTCTGGGTGTAGGTGCAACAGACTGCCGAACAGTAAGTGTTCCCTCCCTCAAGCAGCTGCCTTGATCCAACGCAGTGGATCCAGGCAAGCTTCTTGGGATGCTTTCCATCGGATGGTCTCCTTATCTCCCCCTCGAATGGACCTGTGGAGCAGAGGAGTCTCTCGAAGTCGAGGCTCGTGACCACATTGGCCATCTTGCCGTAGCCGTAATCTCCCCTTTTGCCCGGGTCAAATATCTCGTACCCCATGGCCAGGACTATGGCTCCCACCTTGACCTCGAGGATCTCTGGCCTCTGGCTGAAATCTATTGCTGCGTTCTCGCAGACGGAGGTACATATCCGGCACTTTTTCTCCTTGAGGTAGAGGCAATCATCGTCGATATAGGTGACCAGGGGAACAGCCTGGGAGAAGTAGATGTGTATGGCCTTATTGGCCGAAAGCTCCTGGTTGAAGGGATCCGGGACCTTGACCGGGCAGTACTCCACACAGGTTGTGCAACCAGTACACCTCTGTTCCAGGATGTACCTGGGCTTCTTGACCAGGGTCACCTTGAAATCCCCTACCTCCCCCTCCACGCTCTCCACTTCGGTGTACGTGAGGATCTCTATGTTGGGGTGCCTCGCGCACTCGATGAACTTGGGAGACTCTATGCACATGGAACAGTCGTTTGTGGGGAACGTCTTGTCCAATTGTGCCATCTTGCCGCCTATGGCGGGCGACTTCTCGACCAGGTAAACCCGAAAGCCACTTGCTGCCAAGTCGAGGGAGGCCTGTATTCCGCTTATTCCCCCTCCCACGACCATCACATCCGCAAACTCCCTCTGTTTCGAACCATGAAAAGCTTCCATTCTCACTTTATCACCCCTTTTGGGACTTCCTCTGCTCGGATTTTCTTCTCGTGGGGTGAGAGCCCTTGGAACTTCAGCCCCTCGGGGATCTCTCTCCTATCAACCCTCTTCGGAGTGACCTCCCCTGAACATTTCCTCAGGCTCAAGCCCCAGGATACCCCGAAGACCCTCGAGATCGCGGTATCCCACCAGCCAGGTCAATCACCTCTCATGGATGATCCGGGCTAGAGTGCCTCCTCGAGGATCTCCGTGATCTCCCTCACCTCTACATCCCCTTCCTCCAAGCTCAATCGACCATCTTCGAAATTGCTCATGCAATAGGGACACGATGTCACGAGAACTTGCGCCCCTGTCTCCATGGCTTGCCTCAGCCTCAGGAGAGAAAACCTCTCCTCCTTTGGTGTCTCCATCCAGATTCTGCCTCCTCCCCCACCGCAACAGAGGCTTTCTATGCCCCAATCAGCCATCTCGACAAGTTCCAAGCCTGGGACACTCCTCAGGACCCTCCTGGGCTCATCGAAGACACCATTGTGCCTTCCCAGGTAACACGGATCGTGATATGTCACCCTCACGGGATATTCCTTCTTGAATTTGAGCCTTCCGTCCCTCACGAGCTCCCAGAGAAGCTGGCTCATGTGGATCACCTCGAAACGAACCATGAACTCCGGATACTCGTTCTTGAAGGTATGGTAACAGTGGGGAGATGACACTAGTATCTTCCTCACCCCGTTGTCCACGAAGGTCTTTATGTTCTCCTTGGCCAGACGCCTGAACACTTCCTCATCGCCTGTCTTTCTTATGCTCTCCCCGCAACAATTCTCCTTGGGGCCCAGGATTCCAAATTCAACCCCAGCAGCCTTCAAAACCTGAACCGTGGCTCTAGCCACTTTCTTCAACCTCGGGTCGTAGCTCAGATAGCAGCCTGGAAAATAGAGAAACTCCATTCCTTCTTGGAACTCGGGCACATCCATCCCCTGAGCCCACTGAGCTCTCTTTTCTCTTTCCTGGTTGAGAGGATTGCCCTCGGCAACAAGGCTCGCCCTCACTGTCCTTATGGGTCTCACAGACGCTGGGAAGATCCCATATTCAGTCGCTATCCTCCGAAGGGCAACCCCTGAGTCTATTTGCCTCACATCCCTAGGACACCTCTGGGGACATTTCCCGCATGTGGTGCAGAGCCAGAGTTCATCCCCTTCTACCTCCGTGAGACCGAAAGTGGCCTCACGGACGAGTTTCCTCATACTGAAGGTCCTCACTTGGTTCCAGGGACACACGGTATCGCAAAGGCCGCACTGGTAGCACCTCTTGAATGCGTCCCCACCACTTGCTTTTATGACCTCTATGATCTCCTTGTAGGGGCTGACGGTTTCCACTCTCGTTACCTCTCGCCCGTGGACTAAGGCCGGAATTTGTCAGGCCTTCTTGGATGCTGCTTTGGATGCCGCAATCCTGGCAAGCACATCCGAGACCTTGTCAAAGCCGTATTTGTCTATCAATGCCTCGACCGCAAGCTCAGCGTCCTCAGGTCTGTCTTCCTCCTCGTCGACCTCTTCCTCTCTTTCCTCGTACACGAGGGCATCGTTGAGACACCACTGGACGCAAAGGGGTTTCTCCAATGGAGGATCTGACTCGCACATGTCGCACTTCAGTGGTAGCTCGGAATCTGGCTCCTTGAAGGCCTCCCTGGAGGGGCAGGATGCCCTGCAGAAGGCGCACTCCTCATATTCCTTCCCATCTATGATGTACTTGTCCCTTCCCATGCACTCGGCAGCGGTGTACTCCCCCGCGTACACTGGCACGAAGATGTTCTTCAGGGGTTCGTGAATGACCCGGATTCTAGCTCTTCCTGGATTGTTGCTCCCGTATTTTGGGGCTGCGTGGAAGGCAGAGCAGACAACCTCGCATGCCCTGCATCCATTACACTTGTCCACATCGATCCTGATGGTCTTCACTATCTTCTTTTTCTTCTCTGGCTTCACGGTCTTTCCACTCCTCTCAACGTCAATCTCTGGAACCCTTTGGGGTCATTTCCCCTCTCCATTGCCCTCGAGGATCCCCATCCTCACGAAATCCTGTGCCACAAAATCCAGCTCGAGCCTCTCGAGGGTCTCCTTCTTGGGGATCCCTTCCCTGTTCCATCCCCTGTACTCGTAATACTCGTCCAAGATCTTGGCCTCGTACTCCGGGAATCTCTTTTTCCAGTGGTCTTCTGGAGGCTTCTCGTCCTTCCTCCTGAGACCCCTTCTCACATTCACTGCCCTCACCAAGGTGCGGTTACGCCTGGCTATTTCCCAAAGACCATCCTCGTCAATCTCTAGGCCTGTGGCAGCTGAGATTATGAGAGGCAGATTGTGAATGTGATAGGGAGGCTTGAGGGGGAATGAAGAGAGCCCGGCGCAGATTCCCGTGGAGTCGTCTATGTAATGCATAGTCTCCTGCCAGTCCACCAGCTCACATATGAGATCTATGGGAGGATAGAAGGGGAACTCTGTTCCAGGGTCTCCCCATTCCAGAATGAACTTCTTGAACCTCTCCTCCTTGCCAGTTGGGACCTGTATCCAGTCCTTGACGAAGTCCTCCCTGAGCTCTTTTGTGGGAAAAGGTGCCTGGGGAAGCTGGCCCTCTATTTGGGTTATGTTCGCCTTCTCGCCCGTTGCCCACATCACGAAATAGATGGGGTTCAACATCCCCAGCTTTATGGGAATCTGCTCGTGGCGCTTTATGGTATTGTGATCAAAGGCCTCGGCCCCCTTTCCTATCTCCCTTGCAGCCCAGTACACGCCCTTGGCGAGCACGTCACCTATTCCTTCCCTCCTCACTATTTTTTCGAGGAGGTAGAAGAACCTCTCCTTGTTGTCCTTGGGAAATCCTGGGAGATCCTGGTCAGTGAGAATGCCCGCCTCGTACAGCTCCACTGCGAAGGCCATGACCTGGGGGGTGCTGTAGCCGTCCACCCCATACTCCTGAGCCAACCCGGCTATGGAGAATCCGAAATCCAAGTCGTCGGCCATGGCAGCCATGACATAGGTGAGCTTGGAATAACACTTCATCATGTATCTTGAGACCCCGAGGGCAGGATAGGAGATTATTGCCCCACATTTCATGGGACAGTTGTAACAGCTTACCAGCCTCTGGACAGCCTTCTCCTGACTCCTCCTCCAGCTTTCCTCCACCTCCTTTGTCCAGAACCCCTTCCTCCTGTGCCGGGCATTTCCCCAGGCGAAACTGGTCGTGTGCCACTCCTCGTCATGGATAGCCATCTCCTGGGGGGATCCTATGCCAGCCAGGATAGGTGGGACACCTTTTATGGGGTTCTTTGCCCTGAACTCGATGTACTTGAGCACCTCATTGCAGAGCTCGAAGAATCTATCAGGCTTTGCCACATGGACATCCTTGGTCCCCCTGACAGCGATGGCTTTCAGTCCCTTGCTGCCCATCACAGCCCCTATGCCGCCTCTGCTGGCACTGGATCTACCGTGCTCTATGGATGCGAAATAGACGGCATTTTCACCAGCAAGACCTATTGCTGCCACCTGAGCTCTGGGCTCCCCCAACTCCTGTCTTATGAGCTCAGCTGTCTCCAAGGCCCCTTTTCCATGGAGGTGGCTTGCATCCCTTATCTCCACCTTGTCATTGTTGATCCAGAGGTAGACGAGGCTCGGAGACTTCCCCTTTATGACCACCTTGTCGTAGCCCGCGTACTTGAGCTCTGGGGCCAGGAACCCCCCCATCATGGAAAAGTGCATGAAAAGGGTTTGGGGAGAAATGGTCGACACTATTGTGCGATTTGCCCCTGGTGCTGGGGTGCCGCAAAGAAGTCCCGTGCTGAAGATGAGGATGTTCTCGGGAGACAAAGGGTCCACCTGTGGCGGGACCCTGTCCCAGATGATCCTGGCATTTGTGCCCAGCCCACCCAAATGGAGCTCTGTGAGCTTGGGATCCGTGGGCACCCTCTCTATGCTCCCCTTGGAAAGGTCAATCTCGAGATTGTATCCCGTCTCCGCGTACCTCATGTCTTCATCCCCGAAAGATCGTTCTCTGGGCCCTCGAGACCCTCCCTGGAAAATGGCCTGCCTGCCCAGGCCCCAGGACTCATTTGTTGCAAACTAGTATTTTTGCGACTAATATCTTTTTACCTGCCACCCCGCCCCTTGTCAAGCCTTTTTTGAGGCCCCCTGAAATTTCTTCTCTCGCCATCTCCTTGGCCCCAGTACCCAGGGGTGCCCACTCAGTGACATCCTTGGTTTTTCACACCGCCTGAGGGAACTCTCCCCTATCTCTCAAGAATCAGGGCTAGAAGTGTTCCAGTGCGCCACTGGGACAAGAGGCCACGCAAGGCTTTGGGCTCCCTTTGCAATCGATACAAAGATACCTGAGCCTATTTCTCGAATCTTCGTAAACCAGGGCTACAGGGACCTCCTCCTGTGGGTCGAAAGGGTTGGGAGCGAGGAAGAAAACCCCTTTTGGGCATACCTCCGCACACAGCCCGCAACCATCACATTTCTCAGAATCCAGTGTGATATAAAATTCCCCGGATGCGTCAGCGTAACCGAACCTCAGGATCATACCCTCGGCTGTCCTCTCTTTTTAAGGGCGGAGATCCTATTCCCTTTCACTTGCCCTCCCTCTGGGCGAGGGAAGCAGCGAAGAGAGCTGCCCCAAGGGCACCCGCAATCTGGGTATCCAACTTGGTCTCCAGGGCCTTCACTCCAAGGTGCCTCTCTATCCTTCTCACTATGCCGGAGTTCTTGGCAATTCCTCCTGTTATCGCGAAGTCCTCCTCGAGGCCGAGTCGTTCTAGGAGCACGACAACCCTTTTGGCCATGGCCGAGCAGTAAGCTGCCAAGACCCTTTCCTTGGGCCAGCCTCTCCTCAAGAGGGAAGACGCCTCTGATTTGGCAAAGACCACACAGGTGCTGCTCACAGGTGGCGGCTCCTCCTCTACCCTGAGGGAGAGCTCTCCCATATCCTCTATGTTGACCCCCACGAGATCCGCGAAGACCTCCAGTCCCCTACCAGTGCCGGCAGCGCACTTGTCGTTCATGAGAAAAGAGAGCACCTTTCCGTTCTCGTCGCAGCGGATTACCTTGCAGTCCTGACCACCCATGTCCAGAACGGTCCTCACCGTGGGGCCGTACATGAAATTCGCCCCTTTGGCATGGCATGCTATCTCGGTGATGGTGCGCTGGGCAAAGGGGACATTCACTCGGCCATACCCAGTACCAACAATGTAATGGATCTTCTCCAAGGATAGACCTGTGCCCTCGAGGGCCAGATTCAGTGCCTTGGTCGCGCTTTCCGGGCTGCTCGACCCAGTCCTTATGTTGGAGTATGAGTAGAGAAGACCATCCACGAGAATCACCGCCTGGGTGCTGACGGACCCCACGTCCACACCCGCAGTTATCAACCGTGCGTCCTTCCAATGGACCTCTTGGGAGATCCAGCGGGACTCCCTCCACTTCCAAAACTCAGTCATCTGTGAATATCTCCCAGACCCCTTCCCTCGTTCTCTCAGCGCATAACCTGTGAAGTGACCTTCATGAAGCCTGAGGTTTCACCTCTCCCCAGCGAGAAGAGCTGCCCCTAGTGCCCCAACGAACTCGGGTCCATCTGGGACGGTGACTTCCATCCCAATATTTCGGCTCAAGCTACGGAGAAACCCGATGTTCTTCCCCAGGCCACCTATGAGCACTACTCGATCCTCTATGCCCACCTGCCTTGCCATGGCAGCTATTCTGTCGGCTATAGCATCGTGGATGGCCTTGGCCATATCGGGCTTGGGGGTCCTGGCATGGACCATGGATACTACTTCGCTCTCAGCGAATACCACGCATTGGGCGTTCATCGTCACGGTCGCAGATGATGCCAGGGAAAGGGGGCCCATCTCCTCGAGGTCAACCTCCAGGGCGCGGGCCATGGCTTCCACAAAGGCCCCTACACCCGCAGCACATTTATCGTTGGTCACAAAGTCCACAACCTTTCCTGTGGAATCGAGCTTTATTGCCCTGGCTTCTTCCGCCCCCACATCTATGACTGTGCGAGCAAATGGGACGAGGAAGTGAGCTCCCTTAGCATCAGCTGTTATCTCTGTTACCGAGCCATCAAATCCCTCTATGTGCATCCTGCCAGATCCGGTGACGAGAACCCTCTCCACCTCCTCCCTGGAGACCCTAGCCTCCCTCAAGGCCTGAGCAAAGGCTTCCTCCCCAGCTCCCCTCACATCCCCACCCGTGAGGGCGATCCCCCTGCCCAGAATCCTTCCCTCCTCCATCACAATAGCTTTGACGGCCCTCGCACCGAAGTCAATTCCAGCCGTCACCATCTTCCACGCTCCTCACATCCCCAAGGCCACAAATGGAGCTCTAAACCAACTTTGGAGCCCTTCAGCATCCCTTCCACACTGGTTCCCTCTTCTCCAGGAAGGCCACCAGCCCCTCATTGGCATCGCTTGTGGCCATGAGCTCCTTCAAGTAAATCTCCTCTATGCGGCTCAAGCCCGCTGAAGCCCCTGTGTCCCACCCCTCAACCACCGCTTTTCTTGCCAACCTCAGGACCACAGGGCTGAGTTTGGAGAATCTCGCTGCCCAGGCCTCTGACTCGGCTTGAAGCTGCTCAGGAGGCACCACTTTGTTCACAAGGCCCACTGCCAAGGCTTCTTGGGCCGAAAGGGCCTCTCCCGAGAGAATCAGCTCCATGGCCTTCTTTCTTCCTATCATCCTGGGAAAGGCCAAAGCAGCGATGGGGGGAAAGACCCCTACCTGTATTTCCGGCTGTCCAAATCTCGCCTTCTCCGAGGCCAGGACCATATCGCAATAGGTGGCGAGCTCGCACCCTCCTCCCAGGGCTGCGCCCTGAACCACAGCCAGACTGGGAATACCCAAGGCATCCATCCTCCTGAAGATCCCGTGGAAAACCTCCAACATGTACTGGGCCTTGTCACCCAAGTGGTCTGCCACCTCAACCCCCACCGAGAAGGCCTTTCCCTCTGCCCTGAAGACCATGAGGCTTATGAGAGAGCCCCTCAGGGAATCGAGGACCCCGTTTATCTCCTCCATCATCTTTATGTTCATCCAGTTGAGGGGGGGTCTGTTGAGGGTTATCCATGCTACCCTATCCTTGATCTCCAGAGTCACGAATTCGTATTTCTCGCTCATCTTGCGGCCTCCTCCGGGCTAGGGGAGGGGAGCGCTCAGTGCCGCCCAGCCCCTCCCAGTTTTCTCTCAGGTCTTAGGTTTTGGCAGGACCATCTCCTTTAGCTCATCGTCAAACGGGTGCGCCTCGGCTAAAAGCTGCCTGTATTTCACGAAGTCTATGAGATCCTTGCCTGTGATCTTTCTAGTATTGAACGCATTGAAGCCCAGGAAGGCCTCGGTCATCATGTTCACTGCCAGCCAATGACGATTGGCAAGCTTGGTAATGTCCCAGAAGAACTTTTTCTTGAGTCTTATGCCGTCTATTGATTTTATGAGACAGCCAGGAAAGAGATTTGTGAAGGTCCATAGAATTTCGTTCACCGCTTGATCCAGAAGGGAAAGATCCTTTTGGGCCGCTTTCACATATTCCCTCGCCCTGGCCAGTTCTTCACCTTTCTTGAACTCCCCATAGACGATCTCCCCGTCCTCTATATATTTGTCCGTTATCACCTGGGGATTGCGAACCCATTTGTCCCCCTCCCTTATCACTGGGACCACCTTGGATATCAATCCCAACCTTTTCATCTTGTAAGCGCTCCAGAGCTCACAGGAGACACAGTTCCACATGGCATCTTCCATGCTCAGAAACCAAGGCAGGAAATCCGTAGAGCCTCCATCCGGAGCAGATCCATGGCGGGGTCCAGCTTGGCCGAACACAGCCAGATCCGAGGCCACAGTGATGTCACAGGCCATACCTATTTCCTGACCGCCTGCCACCCTCATCCCATTGACCCTGCATATGACAGGTTTCTTGCAATTGAGAATGGCATCGACCATCCCATTGAAGAGATCCATGTAAAGACCATACTCCTGGGGGTTCTGGCTGTAGTACTCGGCATACTCTTTTGTGTTGCCCCCTGTGCAGAAGGCATCTGTCCCCACTGCCGTGAAAACCACTGCGACCACACTCCTGTCCATGGAGGCCCTGTGGAATCCTGCTATTACTCCCTTTACCATCTCGGTAGTGTAGGAATTGTATTGAGCCGGGTTATTGAGGATGACCCATGCGGAGTACAGCCCCTCCACAACCTTTCCATCTGGGGTCAAAATGGGCCTCTTCTCATACATGGTGCAAGGGGGCTCTTTTCCAAAATGCTCATCGCCCCAAAGATCGTGGTCCTTAATCCCCTTTTCTCTAGGCAACCAATCCAGACTCATGGCACCACCTCCTCCTCCATTCTCCATCGCCAAAGATCAACTTTTCCAGACATCTTACCGATTCCCGTACGGGATCCTTGCGCCTGCGGTAGCGTCCCTTTCCCCATCACCCCCCTTCGGCTGTCTTCGTTGAAACAGAACTTTCCCAATTGCTGTCGTCCATGAATGCCTCTGGAGACCATTCCTTGCAGTTTTCCACTTTCTCCAGCATCACGTTCAAGTGGTGGAGTTCGCTTTTGAACCTGTCGTAGTCTTTCTCCAGAACGAGGAAACGATTGAGTGGGGTTTTCCCCCTGAAGTCGTCCATTCGCTTTTTCAGGCTCTTGAGGGTCTTCTCAAGGAGGACTTTCTTTTTTTTCAAACACTCCAGGGCCTTGTCTTTTTCCAAGGCGAAGATGAAAAAATAGCCCAGGTTCGAGAGGTCATAGGTTATATTCTTGTCAAGAAGAGATCTTTCCACGAGGGATGCGAGCCTCTGTCTCCCTTTGGGGAGGAGCTTGTACACCCTTCTTTCTGGCATCAACCCCTCCCTCTCCCTCTTGGAGGCGACCATCCCCTCGTTCTCCAAGGCTGCCAGGGTCTTGTAAATCATAGGGGGACTTATCTTGGCCCAGGAGTCCATCCTGTGAATCTTCACCATTTGGTTTATCTGATAGCCGTGCATGGGCTTATCGAGTAAGAAACCCATTACCACAAGCTCATATTTGGACATGCGATCCTCCTTTAGCCCACCAAAGAAGCCCCCACATATTCGGCTTAAGACTAGTATTTTTGCAACTAGTATTTACTGTAGCCACTTCTCCCTTGTCAAGGGCACTTGAGGATGAGCCCCAACATTGGTCTGCAGCCTCAGGCAGGTAAAAGGGTCTTGGGGAAGTGCACCTTCAGGGAATATCTCCGAGCCCTCGTGGAGCCTTGGCCTTCAGGGGGCGGTCCAGAGAAAATTGCCCTTGTCATCCAATATCGCTATGCCCGAAAAGGACTCCTGTTCGGCCTCCTCAGCTCCCATCCCCCCTATTGTGAGCCTCAATCTTCCCGCCTCATCGGCCATCTGGATGAGAGGTTCCCCTGAGGCTTGCGCTCCGACGGCCAATCTCGGGTTCTCCCTCTCATCAGAAAAGTTTAGGATTACATCATTGTCCTCTGTGAAGCCGAGGTGGGCCCTCACCTTCTCCTCCCTGTCCAGGACCAATATGGAGGGATCCCCTTCTCTGCCTCCTCTCACCTCCAGTCGAGATGTCCCTCTGGAATCCTGGAGTCTCAGAACGGGTTCCTCTCCACCATCCAGTTCCAGGCCAACCCTTTTGGCCTCTTGGCCATCTAGTAAGACGAGCTTGGGGTCTCCTTCCAACCACGTGCCGAGAATGACCCTGAACTCACCTCTGGGGTCATGGAGGGACAGAAATGTCTCGCCCCCGGGGTCGACTCCTGCTATGAGCCTCGTTTTGCCGCTTGAATCCATGAGAGCGATCCTCCCTGCTCCCCCATGGGAAGAGAAGCTGGCCAGAGTCCTTCCCCTCTTGTCCACTATTCTCAACTCCTCTGTCACTATGATCTTCTCCCTTAACATGGTCTTCTGAGCTTGGGCCCATCCACCAGAAGACACTACCCCACCTGCCCATCCACCGAGGAAAGATGCAGCCGTAAATGCCACTAAAAGCCTCCCTCTGCCGCCCAAGATCCCACATGCCATGATCCCGCTCCTCCTTCATCTCATCTTTTCCCTCGGAACAACCCAGGGTATTTCCAGAGGGACAGCACAACTTTACAAGAAAAGCTCCTCTAGGAGAAGCACCTCCAACTCTCCCCATTCTCTTTCCCAAGGGCAGCCGACCGCATCCCGCTCAGAGGGAAAATAAACAGGTAAACCCCCTTAAAAGGGATTTGTCCAATTGGGTGGAAGGCAACTAAGCTGGAGAGGGGAGCCTTCGGTAGACATGCGCTATCTTTTGGACTCAAGCGATGTGGTTGTGAGCACTTTTGGCGTGTGTTATAAGGAATGGGAGGATTTTCGGCCTTGGGAGAGGGGAAGGGAGAGCTGTGTGTCGTCCATGGAACTGAGCGATGAGGATCTCGTGGCCCTTGCCCAAGAGGGGGATAGGAAGGCCTTCGAGGAACTTGTCCTCAGGCATCAGGAAAGGGCCTATTCTCTTGCCCTCCATATGTGCATGGGAGACACCGAGGAGGCTCAAGATTTGACCCAAGAGGCTTTTCTGCGGGCCTTCAAGAACATAAAAAACTTCCGAGGGGACTCTTCCTTCTATACCTGGTTTTTCAGGATAGTGGTCAATACTTGCTTAGATGGCAGGAGAAAGAGGCTCAAGTGGGAGAATCTCTTTTCCTTCAGAAGGCAAAAGTCCCAGGATGAGGAGGAAACAGACGAATTGGAGGTGCAGCCCGACACGGCCCCTGGCAGAGATCCCATGGCGGCTCTGAGCGAAAAAAGGCTCACCAGGGACATAAAAAGGGCCCTCAAGGGCCTTCCGCCCCGACAGAGAATGGCCCTTCAGTTGAAGATCATAGAGGGGATGAGCTTGAAGGAAATTGCCGAGGTCATGGGAGCTGCAGAGGGAACTGTCAAGAGTCACCTCTTCAGGGCCACCCACAAGCTCCAAGAGGTCCTCAAAGATTGGGTCTGAGAGGGGAGATATGACCATGAAGGATGAATGCTCCAAGTTCCGAGAGACCATGGTGATGGACGTATATGGGGAGCTTGCTCCAAGGGACAAGGAGTGGGAAGAGCATTTGAAGCGATGTTCTCAGTGCTCGAGGGAAAGGGAGAGGTTGAAGGCCCTCCTTGGCCAGGTGGAGAGGGAGTGGAGGCAGGCCTGCCCAGATGGATATGACAAAAGGAGGCTCACCACTTCCATTATGGAGAGGATAGGGAGATCGACTGAGAGGAGATGGATTCCCAGGAGCAGGATCCTTTCTCCTGGCCTGGCAGTGGCCTTCACACTCTGTCTAGCAATCGGGGTTGTGGCGTGGCAATATCTCCAGGGACAGGGAGCAGGGGGACGGCTTTTGGGAGGATCCGAGGAGCAACTTCTGGCTGAGAACCCGGAGCTCTTCGAGGAGATGGAGCTTCTCCAAGAGATGGATCTGGTGCAAAAGCTTGTCCAGGTCGTAGATAGAGAGGAAGCCAAGATGTGAGGAATAAACTGGGATGAGGCCATACTCTCTCCAAATTGGAAGCTCCTGGAGACGGAGGGAGATCCAGGCAAAATGGCCCTCGAGAATCGTCTTCCTGGGCATCATTTTTCTGGGTGGAACCCTGGCCTTTTTCCCTCTGGTTGGGAGGGAAGCCGCTGCCCAATGGGACCGGGAGGCCACTGAGGCGCCTTATAAAACCCTCTCGGATCAGAGAAGGAATCCTCAGGACAGACCCCCCCTTCTTCGCGAGCCTCCTTCTCTTCCAAGGAACTTACCACCACCCCCACATGATAGAAGTTCTGGGCCCAGATCCAGGCTCACCCCCGAGGATAGGGCAAGGCTCCAAGAAAGGCTCAGAGAATTTCGCTCCATGCCCCCTGAGAGGAGACACGACATAATTAAGAGATTCGAGCAGTGGAAAAGCCTCCCACCCCAGGAAAGGGAGCTTTACAGGAGAAGGTTCGAGCAGTGGAAGAGCCTTCCCAGGGAAGACCAGCTCCGCTTGAGACAGAAACTCAAGGAACCCGAAAAGCTCACCCCTCAGGAGAAAGAGGAATTGAGAAAGAAGTTCTTGGGCCGCTGAGGGCCATGGAGGGCCTTGAGACCTTCTCTCCCTTGAAGTGCTGACCCCTTGAGGCCCTTTTCTTTACTGCGGTATGGCCCGAGATTCTCGTCATGACTCGCCGAGACAGAAGCTTGTCTCGAGAACGGTCTTGGGGGAAACTGATTGCAGTTTAAAAAAATAGGAGGGCCACATGGAGGGAGGATCCACCCAAAACCCCAGATGCGCGCTGTGCAAATTGAGGGAAGGATGTACTGAGGCCAGGGAAGACAGCAAATCCTGTCCCTCCTGGAGTATGTCGAATATTAGAAGGGGCCTCATGGTCATGAGTGGGAAAGGCGGGGTGGGCAAGAGCACGGTATCCA
>Ga0197142_1002373_pt1 | contig 16540 bp, 15 predicted proteins | sample GBS60_MetaG_FD_148614 | JGI IMG/M metagenome (GOLD analysis project Ga0197142, IMG submission 148614) | Sediment microbial communities from Great Boiling Springs, Gerlach, Nevada, United States - GBS 60_MetaG | ecosystem: Environmental > Aquatic > Thermal springs > Hot (42-90C) > Sediment...
GCTTCCGCCATAGCTCCCCCCCCAACGGCGCCTCAGGCCTGCCGGCCCTTTCTGCTGGCCTCTGTTTGCGGCTCGGGTGGTGCCGGCAAGCGGTCCTTCCGGAGGCCTGTTCCCGCCAGGCCCCCTTCCCCCACGGCCTACATGCTTTCCGGCGCGCTCACCCCCAGGAGCCCCAGGCCCTGGGCCAGCACGGTCTTCACGCCCGCCACCAGCCACAGCCGGGCCCGGGAGAGCTCCCGATCCTCGGAAATAAAGCGGTGTTTATAGTAGTAACTATGCAACTGCCCGGCCAGCTCCGTCAAGTAATAAGTGAGGCGGTGGGGCTCCAGCAGCCGGGCGGCGGCCGCCACCGTTTCCGGGAAGGCCGCCAGTTTTTTGGCCAGCTCCAGCTCCTCGGGTTCCTTCAGAAGCGGCCACAGGGAGGCCTCCGGCCCCGGACCCAGCAGCTCCGGCGCCTCGGGCTGCCGGAAGACGGACGCCAGCCGGGCGTGGGCATACTGCACGTAATACACCGGGTTTTCGGCGTTCTGCTGTTTGGCCACCTCCAGATCAAAATCCAGGTGGGCATCGGCCCGCCGGGTGAGGAAGAGAAACCGGGCCGCGTCCTTGCCCACCTCCTCCAGGACCTCCCGCAGGGTGACGAAGGTGCCCCCCCGGGTGGTCATGGCCACCGGCTCCCCGTGCCGGAGCAGACTCACCAGCTGCACCAGGAGGATGCGCAGGCGGTCGGAAAAACCCAGGGCCTGGGCCGCGGCGGTGAGGCGCGGTACATAGCCGTGGTGATCGGCGCCCCACAGATCCACCATCAGATCAAAGCCCCGGGCCGCCTTGTGGAGGTGGTAGGCGATGTCCGAGGCAAAGTAGGTGGTGGCCCCGGTGCGCCGGCGCACCACCCGGTCCTTGTCATCCCCGAAGCGGCTGGCGGCAAACCACAGGGCGCCATCCTTTTCATAAAGATAGCCCGCCTCCTTCAGGGCGGCGAAGGCCCGCTCCACCCAGCCCTGTTCATAGAGGGAGGTCTCGCTGAACCAGGTGTCGAAGTGCACCCCGAAGTCATCCAGATCCTGGCGGATGCCCGCCAGGATGGCGTCCGCGGCCCAGCGCCCCAGGGCCAGGAGGTCCTCCTCCTCCGCCTCCGGCCCGGGGACGGGGTGCCCCGCCTGCCGGTACTGCCGGGCCAGATCAATGAGATATTCGCCCCGGTAGCCGTCCTCGGGGAATTCCAGGTCCTCCCCCAGAAGCTGGCGCAGGCGGACATACAGGGAGCGCCCCAGGGTGTGAATCTGGTTGCCCACGTCGTTGATGTAGTATTCCCGCTCCACCCGGTAGCCCACCGCGGCCAGAAGGTTGGCCAGGACATCCCCCAGGGCCGCGCCCCGGCCGTGGCCGATGTGCAGGGGCCCGGTGGGGTTGGCACTGACGAACTCCACCTGCACCCGGCGGCCGGCCCCCCAGTCGGCCCGGCCGTAGGCCGCCCCCTGCCGGTGAATCTCCTCAATCACCTGAAACCACCAGGCATCCCGGATGAAAAAGTTGATGAACCCCGGGCCGGCGATCTCCACCTTAGCCAGGAGTTCCGCCGGGGCCTCCAGGTGGTCCACCAGGATCCGGGCGATCTCCCGGGGAGGCCTTTTCGCCCGGGAGGCCAAGACCAGGGCCAGATTGGCGGCCACATCGCCGTGCTCCGGGAGCTTGGGGGTCTCCAGTTCAAAGGGGGGCAGCTCCGAAAAATCCAGCGCCCCCGCAGCCTTGGCCCGATCAGCCGCCTCAGTGAGCAGACAGCGCATTATCTCCTTCACCTGCATGGGCACACCTTAAAAGGGAGTTGCGAAAGGAGGCCGACGGGAGGGCCGGCCCGCAGACCCGCCCTTCCTTCACACCCTCCCCCCTGAAAGCCAGGGGATGAGAGATCAGGAGCAGGGGCAGGGTTCTGCGACCCCAGCCGCCTCTCTTCCTAAGTTACCTGCAAATGTCTTAATCTACCCGAAGCCGGGAAAATGGGAAGGGCACAGGGGGAAATTTTGCCTCAGGGCGCGGCCTTTTTCGGGGGGCGCTCCGCCTCGCCCTCCTCCCGGGGCTTGAGGGTGAGGTCCCGGGTGAACTCCAGGCACTTCTGGCCGTGGGCCAGGGAGTATTTCTTCTGGCAGTCCTGGCGCCAGGCGCAGATGACACAGATATTCTTCTCTTCCACCGGGATGGCGGGCATGGGAGTCTCCTTCAGCGGCGGGGGGACGCCCCCGGCCGGATTTGATCTCATTGTACCCTCCCCCACCGCCAGCCACAAGGGAGGGCGCCTCCGAGGAATTTGTTCAAAATCATGAACACGGTTCCCCGCGCCCGCCGCGGGTTTCCGGCAAAATGCCCCGGAGACCGGGGATTGATGTTCACGATTTGAAACATGAGGCCGAAAACCGGCCCGGGGGCCGTTTTCAGGACGCGGCCAAGGCCGCCGGAGGGAAGTTTGGTGCCCCCGGGACGCCCTCCTCAGGCTGGAGACCATGGTGAATCTGGCGGGCTACCAGATCCCCCAGAAGGCGTTGCGCCACCTCATCAGCTCCTCTCTGGACGTCATCATCCACCTGGCCCGGCACACCGACGGGGTCCGGCGGGTGGTGTCGCTCTCGGAGATCACCGGTATGGAGGGGGATGTCATCAGCCTGCAGGACATCTTCGTCTTCGACCGCCACGGCACTGCGGAGGACGGAACGGTGCTGGGCCAGTATGTGGCCACCGGCATCCGGCCCCGGTTTGCGGACCGCTGCCGCCTCTTCGGCGTGCCCATTCCGGATGAGATCTTTCTGCCGCCCCGGGGTCGGGTTCGTCGTGTGTCCTCCGGAGTCTGACCAGAGAGGGTAGACATGTCCCCCTTAACCCCGCGGGATCTCTGGTACGCTTTGCTGCTCTCGGCAGTGTTTGTCGGGACCCTGATCTTTCTCTGGGGATGCTATAGCATCTTCATTGAGCCTTGGCAGCGGCGACGGAAAGTCTCCCAGAGGTTGTCCGAGTCCAGCGCGGAGTATGTGCGCCGGGTGCAGATCCTCAAATCCCGATTTGAAGAAAAAGCCCCCTTCACTGTGGTGGCGGCCCGGGTGCTGTTTGGAAAACCCCGGCTGCAAAGCTTCGAAAAACTGCTGATGCAGGCGGACATTTATTATAACCCCGCCACAGTTCTCCAGGTTATCCTGGCTTTGGCACTGGGAGGCTTTTTCCTCGGTTGGATCATTCTGAAAAGTATTCTGCTGGCCTTGGTCTTTGCGCTGTTTTTCGGAGCGGTTCCTTTTTTGTATTTTTTCCAGCGCAAGAAACAAAAAACCCTGGCAGTGGAACGGCAGATGCCGGATGCCATGGAACTCCTGGCCCGGTCCTTACGGGCCGGCCATACCCTCCCCTCCGCCGTGGAATTGCTGGGAGAGGAAATGGATCATCCCCTGGGGACGGAATTCCGCATCGCCCACGAGGAGCAACGCTTCGGCCTCCCCATCCAGGATTCCCTGATGCATATGATCCAGCGCATTGACAGCCAGGATTTGCGGTATTTCGTCACCGCAGTGCTGATCCAGCAGGAATCCGGGGGAAATCTGGCGGAGGTCCTGGAAAATATCAGTCATGTCATCCGGGGCCGGCTGAACATGAAGGCGAAAATCCGGGCCCTCACCGCCGAGGGTCGCATGTCCGCGGTGGGTCTGACGGTTCTGCCGGTGGTGGCCTTTCTGCTCCTGATCACCTTCCGGTATAAATACCAGCATGTCATGTTGACCCGCCCTTTGGGGCAGAAACTGACCTTTGCCGCCATCGTGCTTTTGATTGTCGGGGCGCTCGTTATGCGGCAGATCATCAATAACGTGGAAGTCTGAGCGAGCCCTTTTATGCTTGTGTTGATCTGGATTACCGTCTTTCTGGCTGTCTTTCTGCTGACCTACAGCCTCAGCCTGAATATCGGGAAGCGGAAAAGAGCCCGGGAGCTGGTGGGCAATCCCCTTCCGGAGGCCGGCACCCCCATCCTGAAGGCAGCCACTCCCACGGGAGGCGTCCAGGGGCTCACGGTGGATGTCCTCAGCTATGCGGGCACCTGGGCCACGACCGATCCGGAGCGGCTGAACCGGGTGCAGCAGCTCCTGGTGCAGGCCGGGATCCGCCACCCCCAGGCCCCGGTGATGTTTTTCGGTGCCAGGATGCTGACGGCCCTCATCCTTCCCATCCCTTTTCTCCTCTATTTCATCGTCCGGGGTCAGGTGACCCCCCGGAACCTGTTCTTCGCTTTCCTCGTGGCGGGGCTGGGGTTCTTCCTGCCCAACGTCTGGCTGTCCATGCGGGTGCGGGGCCGGCAGAACCGCATTGACAAGGCCCTTCCCGACATCCTCGATCTGTTGGTCATCTGCATTGAATCCGGTCTGGCCCTGCAGGCGGCCTTGAACAAGGTGGCCGAGGAGATCCGCCATACCTACCGGGATTTTTATGACGAACTGCAGATCGTCTGCGCCGAAATCCGGGCCGGTATCCCCTGGGACGAATCCTTTGACCGCCTGGGGAAGCGCACCGGGGTGCAGAGCGTCAAGTCCCTGGTGGGCATGATGATCCAGTCGGAGAAACTGGGGGTGAGTATCGGCCAGGCCCTGCGCCATCACGGGGATTTCACCCGCACCCAGCGCATCCTCCGGGTGGAGGAGAAAGCCGCCAAACTGCCGGTGAAGATTCTCTTCCCTTTGGTGTTCTGCATTTTGCCGGTGATGTTTCTGGTGCTGTTGGGGCCCACCATCATCCATGTCATTGAAAAATTCCCCATGATCGGCAAACCCCGGTGACCGGTAGCCGGGGAAGAGGCCGAAAGGGAGCGGGAGCCATGAAAGTTCAGCAGCTATCCGGATTCTTGAGGGAGGAACGGTCGGCCGCCGGGATGTTGACGGCCCTGCTGATCATCATCTTTGTGGCGGTCATGGCCATCGTCATCGATGTGGGACATCTCCACAGCGTCCGCAATGAGCTGCAGAACGCCGCTGATGCCGGCGCCCGGGCCGGCGCCCGGGCCCTGATCCGCATGGAGGATTACCCGATCGTGGCGGTACCGGATCCCCCTTATTGCCAGGAAGCCCGGGAAAAGGCGGTGGAGGCCACCTTCAGTAACAAATCCGACGGCGCCAACATCCAGACGGACATCAATCTGGACGTCACCCTGGGCTGGTGGGACTGGAGCCAGAACAGATTTTATCCCAAGCCGGCGGGCGTCTGCTCCCTGGACGACATCAACGCCGTCCGGGTGGTGGCCAAGCGGGTGAGCTCCGGGGGGACCGGGCCGGTGTTCCTCACCCTGGCCAAAGTCTTCGGCTGGGAGACCGCTGATGTCCGGGCCTCCTCCGTGGCTGCAGTGGGGTATCTGAAGGAAAACTGCACCTTCTTTCTCTTTGCCCTGTTATATAATTCCGAACCCAATTCCTGGTTTCAACGCTTTCTCCGGGGGGACGGTTATATGACCATGCATACCGGCACCGACAAGGCCACGAAGAGTGATGAAGGTGCCTGGGCCGACCCCGCCGGCAACGGCTACACCCCTTCCCGATTCATCAAGGAATATTTTAAAGGCAGGACGGTTCCCGAATGTATGGGCGAAGGGGATGAGGTGGATCTGCAAGGCGGGGTGGACGCCTCCATTCTTCATAGTATCAAAGATAAATTGACGGAATTGCGCCAAACAGCAGGTACTGCAAATGATCAGTGGAATCACGAGTGCAATGGCAAAACTTATGAGGGCTGGCTTCTGCTGACACCCCTGGTGAATGATGGTAGGTTGAACCAGAAAACCCGCATTTTCAATCCGGATGCCACCGACCCTTATGGGAATCAGCTGGAAGGCTTCATCCCGGTTCTGATAAAGAACGTTTACAACCCCAATGATAAAAACGCCCCCGAAGAATGCGGTCCCAGCCAGGGACACTGTGTCGAAATCGCCTATTTCCCCTGTGCGGTCCAGGCTCAGGGGCCGCCGGGGGGCACCACCAATCTGGTGTACGCCACCCGGCCCAAACTGGTGCTCTTTGACGATTATACTCAAGCCCCGGATGATTAACCGGCAATATCAGAGTGACGCTGCAACCCGGTCAGCCCGACCGGGTTTTTGTTTGCCGCTGCCCCGGTGGCACCTCCTCCTCACCGGTTGCCAAACCCGGGCAATTCTGATATGAGAGGGCGGGAAATCCGGGTTTTTCTCCTGGACATATTCGGGGGGAAGCAATGCAGGGGAGGCCCTTGGAGCTGCCGGAGGTGGTGCTCCTGAAGCCCCAGATCTTCGGGGACCGGCGGGGGTATTTCCTGGAGATCTTCCAGGCCCGGCGGTACGCCGAGGCGGGGGTGCCCGGGCCCTTCGTGCAGGACAACCTCTCCTTCTCCCGCCACGGAGTGGTGCGGGGGCTGCACTACCAGCTGCGGCATCCCCAGGGGAAGCTGGTGATGGTGGCCGCCGGCCGGGTGTTTGACGTGGTCCTGGATATCCGCCGGGGCTCCCCCACCTTCGGCCGCTGGGTCAGCCTCATCCTGGAGGAGGACAGCCACCACCAGCTCTACATCCCCCCGGGGTTCGCCCACGGCTTCCAGGTGCTGAGCCAAAGCGCCGTCTTCCTGTACAAGTGCACCGACTACTGGGCCCCGGGGGATGAGTACGGGGTGCGCTTCGACGACCCGGACCTGGGGATCCCCTGGCCGGTGCCGGAGGCCGTCCTGTCGGACAAGGACCGGGAGCTCCCGCGCCTCAGGGACATTCCCCCGGAGCATCTGCCGGAGTACCGGCGGTGCTGAGGGGCCGGGGAGCTCCGTTCAGGGACGGGGGTGGAGTCCGGGGGCGGTGGCTCCGGCTCCCCCTTGATAATCGTCATGACCGCACGACTGCGCATTCTCCTCACCGGGGCCCGGGGGCTTCTGGGCTCTGAGCTCGCAAAGGTGCTGGCCCCGGAGCACGAGGTCTTCCCCTACGGCCGGGCGGAGCTGGACATCACCGACCCGGAGGCGGTGGCCGGGGCCTTGGCGCGGCACCGGCCCCACTGGGTGGTGAACGCCGCGGCCTTCACCCGGGTGGATGCCTGCGAAAGCGAGGCGGAGACGGCCTTCCGGGTGAACGCCCGGGGGCCGGAGGTGCTGGCCCGGGCCGTGGCGGCCCATGGGGCCAGGCTGGTGCAGGTCTCCACCGACTATGTCTTTCCCGGGGATCGGCCGGTCCCTGTGCCCTACCGGGAGACGGACCCGGTGGGGCCCCTGTCCGTGTACGGCCGGAGCAAGCTGGCCGGCGAGGAGGCGGTGCGGGCGGTTTTGGGGGAGGAGGCGGTGATCGTGCGCACCGCCTGGCTGTACGGCACCGGGGGGCCCAATTTCCTCAAGACCATCCTGCGCCTGGCCCTGGCCGACCCCTCCCGGACGCTTCGGGTGGTGGACGACCAGTACGGCTCCCCCACCTGGTCCCGGCGGCTGGCGGAGCAGATCCGGGTCCTGATCGGGGCCGAGGCCCGGGGAATTTTCCACGCCAGCGCCGAGGGCTGCTGCACCTGGTACGGGCTGGCCCGGACCTTTTTTGAGCTCCTGGGCCTGCCCGTGCGCCTCATCCCCATTCCTACTTCGCATTACCCCACCCCGGCCCGGCGGCCGGCCAACTCCATCCTGGAGAACCGGCGCCTGAAGGAGGCGGGGCTGAATGTGATGCGGCCCTGGCAGGAGGACCTGGCGAAGTTCGTGGGCCGGTTCGGGGCGGAGTTGCGCCGGGAGTGCGGGGGAGGCTGAAGGGGTCAGCCTGACCGGGGTCGAAAACCCCGGGCCCCTCTCTTCCAACCCCGTATCGGGGGGTGGGGAGGGGAGCGCGAGGGAGGCGGGGAAGCCAGGCTCCCCCGGCCCTCCCCGCACCCACTTTCTGAGGGCGTGAGGTGTCCATGAAATCCTATCGCAAGGAGCTGTGGTTTCACGTGCCGGGGCGGCGGGCCTTCATCAACATCACCCCCCAGGTGGAGCAGTGCCTCCGGGAGAGCGGCATCACCGAGGGCCTGTGTCTGGTGAACGCCATGCACATCACCGCCAGCGTCTTCATCAACGACGACGAGCGGGGCCTGCACCACGACTATGAGGTGTGGCTGGAGAAGCTGGCGCCCCATGCGCCGGTGTCCCAATACCGGCATAATGACACCGGCGAGGACAACGCCGACGCCCATCTGAAGCGCCAGATCATGGGCCGGGAGGTGGTGGTGGCGGTCACCGGCGGCCGCCTGGACTTCGGGCCCTGGGAGCAGATTTTTTACGGCGAGTTCGACGGCGGCCGGCGCAAGCGGGTGCTGGTGAAGATCATCGGCGAATAAATCCGCCCTTCGGGCCTCCTTCCCGGAGGACGGCGGCAGCTCCGGCTGGCCCCGTCCCCCCCTTACTGTCCCGGAACGTAAGGGCCTTTCTCCGGATATCTCCCTCCCCCCTGCCTCAGGGCCCTGGGGCCGAAGCCCCCATTCCCTTTTCCGCCTAGTCCCGGCTCCGTTTGGGGGTGCTCAGGGCCGCCTCCTGGGGCACCGCTTCCGGCACCGCCGCCCGCCGCCCGCGGATCTTTTCCGTCACGGTCTGCAGCCGCTCCATGTAGAGATAGAACACCGGGGTGAGGTACAGGGTGATGACCTGGGAGAAGAGCAAGCCCCCCACCACCGCCAGCCCCAGGGGTTGGCGGGCCTCGCCGCCGGCCCCGAAGCCCAGGGCGATGGGCAAAGCACCCATGAGGGCCGCCATGGTGGTCATCATGATGGGGCGGAAGCGGATGAGGGCCCCCTGGTAGATGGCCTCCCGGGGGCTTTTGCCGTCGCGGCGCTGGGCCTCCAGGGCGAAGTCGATCATCATGATGGCGTTCTTCTTGACGATGCCCACCAGCATGATGACCCCCACAAAGGCGTAGAGGTTGAGGTCGTGGCGGAAGAGGAGGAGGGTCACCAGGGCCCCCACTCCGGCGGAGGGCAGCCCCGACAGAATGGTCACAGGGTGGATGAAGCTCTCATAGAGCATGCCCAGAATGAGATAAATCACCAGGATGGACATGAGGAGGAGCATCCACAAACCCTGCAGGGAGCTCTGATACGCCTGGGCGGTGCCCTGAAAGCTGGTGGTGAGGGTGGCGGGCAGGGTCTCTTTGGCCAGCCGGGTGACCGCGTCCACCGCTTCGCTCAAGGCCACCCCGGGCTTGAGGTTGAAGCTTAAGGTCACCGCAGGAAGCTGCCCGGCATGGTTGACGGTCAGAGGCCCGTAGCTGCGCTTCAGGCTCACGGCGGCGTTCAGGGGCACCAGCTGGCCGGCATTGTTCCGGACATAGAGGAGGGGCAGGGCGGCGGGATCGGCCTGATATTCCGGCAGGAGCTCCAGGATGACCTTGTATTGGTTGTTGGGGGCCAGGATGGTGGAGACCTGGCGGGTGCCGTAGGCGCTGTACAGGGCCTCCTCGATCCTGTGGGCCGAAAGCCCCAGGGCTGCGGCCTTGTCCCGCTGGATGACCACCTCCACCTGGGGGTTTTTGATGAGGAGGTCGCTGGTGACGTCCTGCAGCCCCGGCAGGGCCTTCATCTTTGCCTCCAGGACCCCGGCGTAGTGATAGAGCTCCTGGATGTCCGGGCCCTGGAGGGTGAACTGGTAGAGGCTTTTGGTGAGGGTGCCGCCGATGCGGATGGGGGGCAGGTTCTGGGGATAGACGGTGATGCCGGGGATGGCGGCCAGCATGGGCCGCAACTCCTTGATCACCTGCTCCACATGGGGCCGCTCATGCCGGGGTTTGAGCTGGATGAAGAGGCGGCCGGTGTTGGCGGCGGGGGAGTGCTGGCTGGCGCCGATGGCGGAAAAATAGGATTTCACCGCGGGATGGGTCAGGACCACCCGGCCCACCTCCTGCTGGCGGTCCTTCATGGCCTCAAAGGAGATGCCCTGGGCGGCCTCGGTGAAGCAGAAGATGGTGCCCTGATCCTCGCTGGGGAGAAAGCCCTTGGGCATGACGGCAAAGAGATAGACGGTCAGCGCCAGGATGATCCCGGAGGCCAGCAGGGTGGCCCGGGGCCGGGCCAGGACCTCCCTGAGGGTAACCTCATAGCCCCGGAGCAGGCCGTCGAAGAAGCGCTCGCTCACGGTATACAGGCGGCCGTGGCGCTCCTCCCGGGGGGGCCGGAGATAGCGGCTGCAGAGCATGGGGGTGAGGGTGAGGGAGACCACGCCGGAGACCAGGATGGCGGCGATGATGGTTACCGCAAACTCATGCAGCAGCCGTCCCAGGATACCCCCCATGAAGAGGATGGGGATGAAGGCGGCGGCCAACGACAGGGTCATGGAGACGATGGTGAAGCCGATCTCCCGGGAGCCGTCCAGGGCGGCCTGGAAGCGGCTCTTGCCCATCTCCAGGTGGCGGACGATGTTTTCCAGGACCACGATGGCGTCGTCCACCACAAAGCCCACCGCCAGGGTGAGGGCCATGAGCGAAAGGTTGTCGATGCTGAAGCCCAGGAGATACATCACCGAAAAGGTGCCAATGATGGACAGGGGCAGGGCCAGGGAGGGGATGAGGGTGGCGGAGAGGTTGCGGATAAAGAGGAAGATGACCAGGATCACCAGGGCTACGGCCAGGAGCAGGGTGAATTTGACATCCCGGACCGACTCCCGGATGGACTCGGAGCGGTCATAGAGCACCACCAGGTCCACCGCTGCGGGAATCTGTTGCCGGAAGGTGGGCAGCAGCCGGCGCACCCGGTCCACCACCTCGATGGTGTTGGTGCCGGGCTGCCGTTGGATGGCCAGGACCACCGCCCGGGACTGCTTGTACCAGCTGGCGATCTTGTCCTCCTCGACACTGTCCAGGACCTGGCCCACATCCTGGAGACGCACCGGATACCCCTGGCGGTAGGCGATGATCAGGGGGCGGTAGGCCGCGGCGTGGGTGAGCTGCCCGGTGGCCTGAAGGGCAAAGGCCTGGTGGGGACCCGAGAGGATGCCGGTGGGCAGATTGACGTTGGCCTGCTGCACCGCCTGGGCCACCTCATCCAGACCCAGACCCCGGGCCGCCAGGGCCTTGGGGTCCACCTGGATGCGCACCGCATACTTCTGGGCGCCGTACACCTGCACCTGGGCCACCCCCTCCACCATGGAGATGCGCTGGGCCATGAGGGTGTCGGCATATTCATGGATGGCGGACAGCGGCAGGGTGGCGGAGGTCAGGGCGAGGTACAACACCGGCATGTCCGCCGGGTTCACCTTGGCATAGGTGGGCGGACTGGGGAGCTCCGGCGGCAGGAGCCGGGCCGCCTTGGCAATGGCCGCCTGCACATCCTGAGCCGCGGCGTCCAGGTTCTTGCTCAGGGAAAAGGTGAGGGTGATCTGGGTGAAGCCGTGGGCGTTCACGGAGTTTAACGACTCCAGCCCCGCGATGGTGGAGAACTCCCGCTCCAAGGGCGTGGCCACCGCCGCGGCCATGGTCTCCGGGGTGGCCCCGGGAAGCTGGGCGTTCACCAGGATGGTGGGGAAATCCACGTTCGGGAGATGACTCACCGGCAGATAGCGGTAGGAGATCAACCCGAAGAGCAACAGGCCGAGCATGACCAACGTGGTCATCACCGGCCGGCGGATAAAGGGCCCTGCAAGGTTCATAGGCTGGCCATGGGCTGAAGGGAAGGCCGGGGGAGGGGGAGCCCCGCCTCCCTTCCCGCTCCCCTGCCCCCGATCTAGGGCGCTAAGGGTATACAAGAGAGGGGTAAGGGCCTGCGGCCCTCAGCCCCCGTCCCCGGAATCTTTCACGGCTACTCTGGCCCCCGGGGTGAGGCGCAGGTGGCCGTCGGTGACCACCAGCTCGCCAGGGGTCACCCCGGCGGCCAGAACGGTTTCGCCCTCCAGGTGGCGCTTTACAGTGACGGCGCGGTATTCCACGGTCTGGTCGGCCCGGATGACGAAGACGTACTGCTCCCCCTGGCCGGTCTGCACCGCCCGGGCGGGGACCACCAGGGAGTCGGGTTCGTCGGCCAGCTTCAGGGTCACCTCCACGAACTGCCCCGGCCAGAGGCGCTTGTCCTCGTTGGGGAAGGTGGCCTTGAGACGGAGGGTGCCGGTGGCCTGGTCCACGGCGTGATCCACAAAGGTGAGGCGGCCGTGGACGGGTCGGGCTTCCTCCCCGGGGATGACGGCGGTCACCGCCACCGACCCGGCGGCCAAGGCGGTTTTGATGGCGCCCGTGTACAGTTCCGGCACGGTGAAGCTGGCGTAAATGGGCTGGATCTGGTGAATGACCACCAGGACATGTTTTTCATCCTCGGCCTTGACGATGTTCCCCTGGTGCACCAGGAGGCTGCCGGTGCGGCCGGAGATGGGGGCCCGGATGGTGCAGTACTCCAGCTTCAGGCGGGCGCTGTCCACCGCGGCTTCATCGGCCCTCACCGTGGCCTCCAGGGCCTGGGCGGTGGCGGTGATCTGGTCGAACTGCTCCCGGCTGATGAGGTCTTCCTGGATGAGCCGGGCGTAGCGGCGGGCGTCATCCTGGGCCTTTTTCATCAGGGCCAGGTCCCGGGCCAGCCGGGCCTGGGCCTCCCGGAGGGCCGCCTGATGGGGCCGGGGGTCGATGGTGAAGAGGAGGTCCCCCGCCTTCACCTCCTGGCCCTCCCGGAAATGCACCTTGAGGAGCTCGCCTCCCACCAAGGCCTTGACGGAGACGGTGGCGTAAGCCTCCACGTTGCCGATGGTCCTGAGGGCCACGGGCACGGTCTTTTTCTGCACCGGGGCGGCGGTGACGGGGACCGGCGGCGGGGCCACCGGGCTCTCGGAGCGGCCCCCGGAGCAGGCAGATACACCAGCGAGAAGCCCGGCGAGGGCAAGGGCGGGAAACTTACCGCGCCGGAAAACGGCAAGGAATCTGGTTGAAATGCGCACCCGGGATCCTGTCAGGGCTGGGATGATGGCTTTATTATAGCCTAAATTTTCGGGTCAGGGGAAAAGAGGTCCCCGGCGGAGTGGGAAACCCCCCCTTGGGGTAAAATAACAATCCGGCCCGGGCCTGCGCTGTCTTTTCCAAAAAAAAGCGCCTTGCCGGCAGATTTAGCTTGACACGGCCAAGGCCCCGGGTGATAATATAGCCAGATGGCAGGGCACGAGACATCAGGGAGGGTTCTTCCTGGAGAGAATCGAAGCGGCCGCGGGCCGTTTCGATTTTTTTGTGGCCCGTCCATCATTTGGTCTGCTTTTCTTGCAGGCGATTCACATTTTCAAGGAGTGTTTCATGAGAGTACGTGGTACGGTGAAGTGGTTCAATGATGCCAAGGGGTTCGGGTTCATTTCCCGGGAGGATGGCCCGGATGTGTTTGTGCATCACAGCGCCATCAAGATGAACGGGTTCCGGTCCCTGCAGGAAAACCAGACCGTGGAATTCGAGATCGTCCAGGGCGCCAAGGGTCCCCAGGCCCAGAACGTCACCAAAGTCTGACCCCACCGGCGGGCCCCTCACTTCTGAGGGGCCCGCCCCCTTTCTGCCCTCCCCCTTTCCTTTCCCGCTTTCCTTTTTTTGGTCATTGTGTTATTTTTCGGTGAAGAAAATTCTCCGGCCGGCCGATTTTTTTCCGCGCATGGCGATGTGGCACTTCACCGAGCAGGACCGCTGGCAGATGGCCGCCCTGGGAATTTCCGAGGCCCGGGTGCGGGAGCAGCTCGCCTTTTTCACCCGGCCCCGCTTCGCCCTGAAGCTGGCCCGCCCCTGCACCCTGGGGGACGGCATCCGCCGCATTTCTCCGGGGGAGGAGGAGGAGTACCTGCGGCGGCATGAGGCCGCGGCCCGGGCCGGGCGCTTCCTGAAATTCGTCCCCGCCTCCGGGGCGGCCAGCCGCATGTTCCAGGCGCCCCTTAATTATCTGGCGGACCTGGCCCCGGAGACTCTGAGAGGCGGGCGGCCCCCGGCAGGGCCCTGTCGGCTCCCCGAGGGACCGGTGGCCGCTTTCTGCCGTTCCTTGCCCCGCTTCGCCTTCTTCCCGGATCTGGCCGCCTGCCTGGAGACCAATGGCCTCCAGGCGGAGCACCTCCTGGCGGCGGGGGAGTATCAGTGCGCCCTCTTTTATCTCCTCACCCCCGCCGGCCTCAATTATGCCGCCCTGCCCAAAGGGGTGCTGAAGTTCCACCGCTACGGGGAGGAGTGCCGCACCGCCCTGGAAGAGCACCTGGTGGAGGCGGCCCATTATGTTCGGGACCAGGGCGGGGTCTGCCGCCTGCATGTCACCATCCTGCCGGAGCATGAGGAGCTCTTCCGGGAGCTGCTGAAGGAGGTGCAACCGCGCTGGGAGAGGCGCCTGGGCTGCCGGTTCCGGGTGGATTTCTCCTACCAGAGCCATGCCACCGACACCCTGGCGGTGGATCCGGACAACCGCCCCTTCCGGGAGGAGGACGGCCGCCTGCACTTCCGGCCCGGAGGGCACGGCGCCCTCCTTGCCAATCTTGAGAAGTGCGGTGGCGACCTGGTGTATATCAAAAATATTGATAATGTGGTTCCGGACCGCCTGAAAGGGCCCACCATCCTCTGGAAGCGGCTCATTGGGGGGCTGGTGGTGGCCCTGGAGGAAAGGCTGCACCGCCTCCTCCGGCACCTGGCCGCCGGGACGCCGGAACCTGCCGTGCTCAAGGAGGCGGCCGCCTGGGCCCAGGAGGAGCTCTCCCTCTCCCTGCCCCCGGATTTTGACTCCCTTTCCGTCCCCCGGCGGCGGGAGGTGCTGCTGGCCGCCCTGAACCGGCCGCTCAGGGTCTGCGGGGTGGTGAAAAACGAGGGGGAGCCCGGGGGTGCACCCTTCTGGGTTCAGGAGCCCGACGGTGCCTTCAGCCTGCAGATTGTGGAGGGGGCCCAGGTGGACCTCTCTGACCCCGGGCAGCGGGCGGTCTGGGAGGCGGCCACCCATTTCAACCCGGTGGACCTGGTGGTGACCCTCCGGGATTTTCAGGGCCGCCCCTTTGAGCTGGCCCGCTTTGCCGACCCGGAGGCGGTCTTTATCAGCCGCAAATCCTACAACGGCCGGGAGCTCAAGGCCCTGGAGCTGCCGGGCCTGTGGAATGGCGGTATGGCCCGCTGGCTCACGGTGTTTGTGGAGGTGCCGGGCATCACCTTCAACCCGGTGAAGACCGCTTTGGACCTTTTGCGGCCGGAGCATCTGCCGGAGTAGAGGCCGCCGGGGATCCCAGAGTTTTTTCCGTGCCCCACATGGAAGGGTTTCCTCAGCCGAGGCCGTCCATTGCCAGGAGAACCCCCCTGAATCCCCTTAAAACCCTGCTGCTTTCCGGACTGTTTAGCCTCCTTGTGCACCTGTGCGGGCCGGCTGCGGCCCAGCCCCTCTCCCCCTATGGCAATCCCGTCATCACCGTGCTGGTGCGGGGGGTGGCCGTCCGGGCCGAAGTGGTCTCCAGTCCTGAAAAGCTCTGGCTGGGTCTGAGCCACCGCCCTTCCCTGCCCCCGGACGGCGGCATGCTCTTCCTTTTGCCGGCAGTGGAAGTGCAGCACTTCTGCATGCGGGGGATGCGCTTTCCCCTGGACTTCCTCTGGATCCGGGAGGGCCGGGTGGCGGGTCTGACCGTCAACGTGGCGGCGGATTTTCCCGGCACCGTCACCTCCCCGGTGCCGGTGGACCAGGTTCTGGAGGTGCCCGCCGGGTTCTGCACCCGCCATGGCATCCGGGTGGGCGACCCCGTGACCTATCGCTGGCCGGAGTAATGCCAGGACCGGCAGGGAAGGGGCCCGCGCCTGTCCGGGGGCCCGGAGGCCCCGCCTGGTGCCGGGGTGCGCCATCTTGTCAAGCCCCGCGGCTTCCTTTATAGTCCCCACAGGGAGACGGGCATGGAACTGAGCGATCTGGAGCAGCAAGTCATCCTGGCATTGCAGCAGGACCTGGAGGTGGTGCCCGAGCCCTTTGAGGCGGTGGCCCGGCGGGCCGGGGCCTCGGTGCCGGAGGTGCTGCGGGTGATCCAGGGACTGAAGGAGCGGGGCATCATCCGGCGGTTCGGGGCCACTTTGCGTCACCAGCTTTCAGGCTTCGGGGCCAACGCTTTGGTGGTCTGGGAGGTGCCCCCGGAGGACCTCCCCCGGGTGGGGCGACAGCTGGCCGCCTATCGCCAGGTGAGCCACTGCTACGCCCGGCGGCCGGCCCCCGGCTGGCCCTATACCCTGTACAGCATGGTGCACGGCCGCCACCCGGAGGAGATCACCGCCCTGGTGGCCCAGATGGCAGGGGAGGTGGGCATTTTCTCCTACCAGCTCCTCTTCAGCGACCAGGAGCTGAAAAAGACCACCATGCGCTACTTTCGGGAGGAGGAGGCGGACTCCGGCGGCTGAGGGCTTCCGGCGGGTGCCCCTCCCCTCCTTTCCCCTTCTCACCTCTGAAACTGGAGAGATTCCATGACAGGCGAGCAATCGGCGCGGCTCTTCCAGCGGGCCCGGCACCTGATGCCCGGCGGGGTGAACAGTCCGGTGCGGGCCTGGGGCGCGGTGGGGCTTACTCCCCGGATCATCGCCCGGGGGGACGGCGCCCGGGTCTTTGATGTGGATGGCAATACCTAC
>Ga0197142_1002374_pt1 | contig 16536 bp, 11 predicted proteins | sample GBS60_MetaG_FD_148614 | JGI IMG/M metagenome (GOLD analysis project Ga0197142, IMG submission 148614) | Sediment microbial communities from Great Boiling Springs, Gerlach, Nevada, United States - GBS 60_MetaG | ecosystem: Environmental > Aquatic > Thermal springs > Hot (42-90C) > Sediment...
GGGCAATGTCGGTAGCAGGGTGCGCGAGATCATCGAACGGGTACGTGCAGTCGTTGATCGCGCCATCGACCGTCTGATCGAGCGGGTGCGCCGACTGTTTCGAGGGGAAGGGACGCAGGCGATGGGGCGACGTGAGGTGTCTTTGGCAAGAGATACTGAGACAACCAATGCTTCAGTTGGTACGGTGTCAAATGTGAAGGTTCGGGCCTTAAATGCAATTCGTCAGCGAATTCGCAATCAACGCTTGCAATCACTCGAAGAATTTCAACGGGTATTGACAAGTGTCTATCAAGAGTTCCAGCCTCACGGGCTGCGTTCACTTGTCGTTCGTATCATCGATCAGACCACGATGCAAGCTGAGATAGTGGCAACAGCGAGTCCTCCTGAACGACTAAGCGTTGCGTGGCGAGACCTTTTTGGCACGCAAGATGATGCTATACGGTTGTTTGCGGTACAGCCACGTTATGAAACTCACGCTGCTCTTTCAATTAACGGTGTACGTTTTGGTGAAGTGGTTGTCAGCAACGATCAAGGGCATGCTGAACAGAATTTGTTGGCACGTTACTGGGCTTCTGCATTACATCGTGCACGAGAACATGTTGCTAGTGGTACTCGAACAACAGTTGCAATTGCGATTAATCGCGCTCCATGCCATAACATTTGTACTCCAGCGCTCGTTGCGGCACTAAATCAGGTGGAACCTGAACTAAAACGCCAGGTACGCTTCATTCTTGCACCTACCGGCTTGTATGAGCCAACTGAACGATTGACCGATGTCGAAATACAAGAAGAGGTTACCCGCCTCTCGCAGCTCTCGCGTACTTATGGTCACTCAGTAAAAGCTATTCTGCGCGAACGGTTATCTAGAGTTCGGTACACCAGCGATACAACAACCCTTAATGATCTTCGCAGACTTGTAACAGCCGGTTGGGATATTGCACAGCTTCAAGCGCGAGCTGCACCAACCCAGAGTGGAAATATCTTGGCCGAAGCTGCGCATAAAGTGATGGGCGAGGCACAGCGTTTACGAGCAGGTAGAGCATGATCAACTTTGCCACTGCCGCCAGTTGAAGGGGTAATATGTATGCAAATCACTGTTCATTCACCTTCATCTCCTATTAAGCAAGCAATAACCAGAATAACTCCCCACCCCCTCGACCCAGCCACCCGTATCTACTTCGCACCGCACTTTGGCTACGACCTCAGCACGGTACGTATTCATCGTGACGATTTCGCCGCCCGCACCGCACAACATCTTGGCGCGGCGGCGTATACGGTTGGGCGGCATATCTTCTTTGCTTCCAACCAGTATGCGCCCCACACGCCGACCGGTCAACGGTTGCTCGCGCATGAGTTGGCCCATGTTGTTCAGCAGGCCGAAGGGGTGCGTGGTCGGAGTATGTCTGCGCTTGAAGCGGATGCCAGGCAACAGGCTAACGCTGCCGTAACTACGCTACCGTTCCGTCATCTGCGACCACTTCCCGCATCGGCTCAGCACCTGCTCCAGTGCTATCGTGTTCCTGGTTCGCTGCGCTGCAATGAAGTTGTTGACTGGCTCAATGCCAACTCGCCCTACGCTCCTGAGTGGGCCGAAACCTGTTGTACCTACGAGTTCAATGGCGGCGTCCAGACCCGCAGTGAAACACTCCGTGATGGACGGGTGCGGGTCACAGCGCGCGGAATGCCTTCAGCCACCGTGACAGTTGATTGTCCGATTGACCGACCTGAATGGGAACCAACCGACCGCCCCAACCGTGATGCCGAGGTTGCCGCGTGGCGAGCAATGCGGGTCACACTCGATGCGCACGAAGCTGAACATCGCCGTATCGGCCAGCGTTGGCGTGTGATGCTCGAACGGCGGTTTCGGGCGATCAATTTCACTGTTACCGGCGATGATACTGCGGACGCAATGCAGCAGACGCAAGATCGTGTGGCTGCGCTACAAAGGCAATGGCAGACTGAAGCCCAGGCCGACCAGGATGTGATTGATCCGTTTCGTGGGGCAGTGTTGCGCTGCCCATAGTTGGACAGAGGATACAGTATGACCACGTTTCCCCGTTCGCCGCGTGTGCTCAAAGGTGCGCTGGTCAGTTTTGACTTACCCAACCCGCAACCGGCGGTGATTATGTTTCAGTACAACCCCGATACGCTAGCGCGCACACTGGAAGCGCAAACGGGTAGTGAGGGCGCCGATGCCTTGCGCATCAAGGGTGCACCGGTTGAGACGATCAAGCTCGATATTGAACTCGATGCCACCGATCAACTTGAACAAGGGAGTGCAGCCACCGGTTTGCACCCGCAGTTGGCTGCGCTCGAAGTGCTCATCTATCCGAAGAGCAATCTGGTGATTGCCAATACCGCTTTGCTGAATGCCGGTACGATTGAAATTTTGCCGCCCCAAGCCCCATTCACACTCTTCATTTGGGGACCCAAACGGGTGTTACCGGTACGCCTCACTGAGTTTAGTATCAACGAAGCAGCCTACGATCCGCAACTGAACCCAATCCGGGCGAATGTGACGCTCGGTTTACGGGTGTTGAGTTATAACGATCTGCCAACCTCTCATCCCGGTTACCATCTCTTTCTTGCCCATCAAATTGTTAAAGAGACGATGGCGGCAACGGCACGTACTTCTGCACTCGATGCTACCGGTGCGGGTTCACTTTCTTTGTCGTAAGAGGTGCTTATGTTCAACCCCAACAGTCGTTATTATCGTATTGCTACAGCCACCTGCGCTACTGCCGATGGTCAGGAGGTGGTCTATCTGCGCCGCCGGTTCCTGCCACAGGGGGCAGCTATGCCGCTCCTCGCCGAGCTTGAGGTGACCGGCATGGATCGGCTCGATCTGATGGCTGCCCGCGTGTTTGGTGATCCCGAACAATACTGGCGTATCTGTGATGCCAACGACGCTATGAACCCCTTCGACCTTACGGCCGAAGTTGGTCGTTTGGTACGCATCGCTGTACCAAACGTTGAAGGGTAGTGCTATGAGTCTCCTCAGTACACGCCTGACCATCTTAATCGGCCCAACGATTCCGCTTCCTGCTCCGCCACTGTTGCTGGCCGCGTTGGTCAGTGTGGAAGTCATACACCGCGATGAAGGTCGGTCAGGGTTTCAAGTGATCTTCCAGATCGGACGTGAACGGGGGGACGTGCTTGATTATGCGCTGCTCGCCGGCCCACTCCTGCGCACCGGTCATCGGATCGTCCTGATTGTCTGGTTTGGCGCCTTACCACAGGTCTTGATGGACGGACTGATCACCAATCAACAGTTTCAACCCGGTGACCAGCCCGGTTCAGCAACACTCACTATTACCGGTGAAGATGTGAGTGTGGCAATGGATCGGGAAGAAAAATCGGTAGAGCATCCGGCTCAACCCGAAGCGGTGATTGCGCTCAAGATTATCGCCAGTTATGCGCAATATGGTCTGATTCCTATGGTTATTCCACCGCCAACGGTAGACATCCCACTGCCTACCGAACGCATTCCTGTCCAACAGGCGACCGATCTGGCATACTTACGTCAAATGGCCGAACGGTTTGCGTATGTCTTCTACATTACCCCTGGCCCGACGCCATTGACCAATACCGCTTACTGGGGGCCACCGGTACGGATCGGCGTGCCACAACGCGCGCTGACTGTCAATATGGGTTCGGCAACCAATATCACATCGATCAACTTCCAGCACGACCCATTGACTGCAACGACGCTTACCGGTCAGGTACAGGATAGGGCTACCGGTCAGCGGGTACCGGTGCGCTCGTTTGCCAGTCTGCGGCCACCACTGGCCAGCTTACCGGCGCTGGCCTCCTTTGCGCGCAGCACTATCTTTCGCGGCACAGGGCTGGGTGCAGCGCAGGCAATGGCTCAGGCGCAGGCAGAGACCGATGCCTCGAGCGACGTGCTCACCGTTGAAGGTGAACTTGATACAGCACGCTACGGAAATCTGTTACAGGCGCGCGGGTTAGTGGGGTTGCGTGGCGCCGGTTTTAGCTACGACGGCCTCTACTACGTCAAACAGGTTAAACACCAAATCAGTCGGGAAGGGTTTAAGCAGAGCTTTACCCTGACTCGTGAGGGTCTTGGTTCGACCGTACCGGTGGTGCTGCCATGAGTCAATTTTTTGGAAAGTATCGCGGCAAGGTTGAAAACAACATTGATCCGCTACAACTAGGACGGGTGCAGGTGAGTGTACCGGCTGTGCTCGGTGAGGGCCGAATGAGTTGGGCAGTGCCTTGCGTGCCGTTTGCCGGTAATGGGGTGGGGCTGTTTCTAGTGCCACCAACCGGCGCCAATGTGTGGGTTGAGTTCGAGGGAGGAAATCCCGATTACCCGATCTGGAGCGGCTGTTTTTGGGGGCCAGGTGAAGTGCCTGCTTCACCAGCGGTGGCTGAAATGAAGGTCTGGAAAACGGCAACCGCTACAATCACGGTGAATGATCTGCCGGGGCTTGGTGGCGTGACGATTGAGACAACCGCTGGCGCAAAAATTGCCATCACCGCGACCGGGATCGAGATTACCAACGGTCAGGGAGCAGCAATCAAGCTGACCGGGCCGCAGATTACGCTCAATGATGGTGCCCTGGAGGTGACATAATGCCGGGATTTCTTTTGCACGTTGGGGCGACGGTGCTCTGTGCGCACGGCGGCCAGGCACAGGCCACAGCTCCCAATCCACGAGTACGGGTCAGCGGTCAGCCGATTGTCACGCTGAGCGCACCGCATACGGTCGCCGGTTGTCCTTTTTCAACCCCTAGCGGGCCAATGCCATGTGTAACTGCTCAGTGGACGGTTGGGGCAATCCGGGTGCGCGCCGGTGGCACACCGGTCTTGTTACAGGATAGTCAGGCAACCTGTGTGCCAAATGGTACACCGGTCAATATCGTGACTACTCAGATGCGGGTCAGGGGGCAATAATGCAAATCGCGTTTCCATACAGGATTGACGGCAGTGGTCGAACCGCTCAGGCCGATGACGATGAGCATATTCGTCATTTGATCGAGCAGTTGCTCTTCACTGCGCCTGGTGAACGAGTGAATCGACCGACCTTCGGCACCGGGTTGCGTCAGTTGCTCTTTGCCCCAAACAGTACCGAGCTGGCTACTGCCCTTGAGTTTATGGTACAGGGAGCCTTGCAAGAGTATCTGGGCGAATTGATTCGGGTTGAGGCGCTGGCAATCACGGCAGAAGATGAGCAATTGCGTGTGACTGTGCAATACGTGGTGCAGCGCATCCAGCAGCGACGTGTCGTCGAGATTGCGAGTTAAGCGATGGGAATACAGTTTCGTTGCGCGAATGTGCGACGGGCACAGGTGTTGAGCACTGCGGCAGTACCGCTCAACGGGATTGATTTTCTCGAAGTGCTCGATCAGGACGCGCCGGCTGGTTCGCCACGCCAGCAAACCTTGTTGGTGCGCATGCTAAAGCCGGTGCCATGGGGATTGCAAGCGCTTAATGTTCGGATCGATGGTGGTGTACGCATCACTGGGATTAACGTTCTGTGGGTGTTGCGTGCCGCTGATGCGAGTCTGGCCGATGTCAGCGCCGGACGGATCACCAACGCCGAGCGGTCGTTCTATAACAATCTGCCGGCTGCCGACCGCACGCTGGTAGTACGAGTGGATCAGGCAGGTGATTTTGCGTCTTACACCTTCAGGTTGGTGCGCTCGGCAACCAATCCGACCCCACCAGATGGTTTTGACCCCATTCTGAGCACGGTAGATTTTTCCTTCAAGGTCGATTGTCCGGGTGAGTTCGATTGTGCTCGCGATCAGGCGTGTCCGCCAGCACCGGAAGGATCGCCGCCCATCGATTATCTGGCCCGTGATTACGCCAGCCTGCGCCAGATGTTATTTGATCGTCTGGCAGTCGTTGCACCAGATTGGCGAGAGCGTAACCCCGCCGATCTGGGTGTGGCAATTGTTGAGGGGTTGGCCTACATTGGCGATTACCTCAGCTATTACCAGGATGCAGTGGCTACCGAAGCTTATCTCGATACGGCACGGCGACGAGTCTCGCTGCGTCGTCACGCCCGTTTGCTCGATTATCGCCCACACGATGGTGCGAATGCCCGTACCTGGGTACAGATTCAGGTTGATGCACCGCTAACCCTGCCCGCTGCGACGCCATTGTTGACACGAGTTGGTGGTGTTCCTGTACGTCTGCTACCCGATTCTGCTGAATTACGTGTGGCCCGTCAACAACAGCCGCTGGTCTTCGAGACAATGCACGAGGCGCGACTGGTTCCTGCTCACAACCAGATGGCCTTCTACACCTGGGGTGATGAAGGGTGCTGTCTGCCCGTCGGGAGCACGCGGGCGACTTTACATGGTGATTTCAGTGCAACCCTGCATCCTGGTGATGTGTTAGTGTTCATCGAACAGCGTAGTCCGCAAACGGGCTATCGCGCCGATGCCGATCCAAACCGACGCCACGCCGTGCGTCTGACCCGGATCACCGCCGGGCTTGATCCACTGGGTGGACAGTTTGCCGATCCGCCAACAAATGATTCGGTTGCTGTGACCGAGATCGAATGGATGGTTGCTGATGCCTTGCCGTTCATCCTCGATCTAAGTGATGTTACCGTTCCTGCGGATGATCGCGATGAGACCGATCCGTCGCGCCAGCCGGCCAGTGTGGTGTTGGGCAATATTGTGCTGACCGATCATGGCGAAACGCTACCCGTTGAATGGTTGCCGATTGTGAGTGATCCCTTACGGTACCGTCCGGTGCTGAGTCGTACCGGTATTACGTTTGCCGCTCCCTTCGCGCCTACCGATCACACGATTCCAGCCACATATCTGGTCAGCGATACCAGACCATCGCTGACCTTGCCGGAAGTTTCCTTAACCAGCCCTGCCGGTCAATGGCAGCCGGTTCCCGACCTGCTCGGTAGCAACCGGTTTCAAACCGAATTCGTTGGCGAACTAGAGCAAGACGGTCGTTTGTACCTGCGTTTTGGCGATGGTCGGCATGGGCGACTGCCGTTGATGGGTGAGGCCCTGGTTGCCCGTTATCGGGTGGGGAGTGGTACTGCCGGCAATATCGGTGCCGATGCGCTGGCTCATATCGTCACTGTCGAGAGTGGTATTCGGCAGGTTCGTAACCCTTTGCCAGCACGAGGAGGTCGTGAGCCAGAACTGAGTGAAGAGATTCGCCAATATGCACCGCACGCTTTTCGTCGGCAGGAACGAGCTGTCACGCCCACCGACTACGCATCGATGGCCGAGCGCCATCCTGAAGTACAACGTGCTGTTGCCACCCGACGCTGGACAGGGAGCTGGTATACGATCTTTATTACCGTTGATCGGCGAGGCGGATTGCCGGTGGATGCCGATTTTGAGGCTGCGCTGCGCGCATTTCTCGAACGGTACCGGATGGCAGGGCAGGATGTCGAGATCGATGGACCAGTTTATGTTGCACTCGATCTGGCGTTTATCGTCTGCGTTGCACCTGGTCACTTTGCTGCTAATGTCAAAGCTGCTTTACTCGAGCGCTTTAGTCTGCGCAACTTTTTCCACCCCGATAACTTTACCTTCGGCCAGTCGCTCTATCTTAGCCAGATCGTCGCAGCAGCGATGGCTATTCCTGGTGTGCACTGGATCGATACGGCAGGCGGTCCCGGTAAACCGACGCGCTTTCAGCGCTGGGGCCAGGCGCCACGTGGCGAACTGGCAAAAGGACAGATCGATGTCGGTCGGCGTGAGATTATTCGCTGTGATAACGATCCCAACCACCCCGAACACGGGCGATTGGAGTTCATCATGGAAGGTGGTCAATGAGTACTGATGATCGCTTACAATCACCCTGTGGCTGCGATGAACGTCGCGCTGCCCCATCACCCCACGACAACCCACCTGCTCAGCCTGCGCTGCGCTATCGCCTTGGGACGCATCAATCGTTTCTGCGGCGCATGATGGCCCGACTTTCGCAACAGCCTGACGCTACCGGACGACGACTGCTTGCCACCTTGACCACCCGTGATACTGCCGATCCCTCGCTGGCCCTGCTCGATGCTGCGGCAACTCTGGCCGATGTCCTGACCTTCTATCAGGAACGGATCGCCAACGAAGGTTTTTTGCGCACCGCAACCGAGCGCCAATCGGTATTATTCCTGGCTCGTGCTATCGGCTATGAACTTAAACCAGGTGTTGCTGCTTCTACCTATCTCGCCTTTACCCTCGATGATGCCCCCGCTGCTCCGACGCAAACGGTTATTCCCGCCGGAACCCAGGTCCAGAGCATTCCGAGCAAACAGGGTGAGCTACCGCAAACCTTCGAGACGACAGATGAGTTTATTGCCCGCAAGGCATGGAACGCTCTACGGCCACAGTTAACCCGACCTCAAAACCTGAGCAAGGGATCGCAGACTCTCTATTTGGCCGGTGTTGATACGCGCCTTCAACCGGGCGACTATCTGTTGCTGGTGGGCAGTGAACGTGAGCGCGATCCCGGTAGTGAACGTTGGGATCTCCGGCGCATCCTGTCTGTTACCCCCTATCCCGATTCAATCGGCGGCTATACCGTCGTAACCTGGGAACCCGGTCTTGGTTCAGATCGACCATCAATGCTTCCGGCTGCTCAACCGCAGGTGTTTGCCCTCCGGCGTCATGCCCATCTCTTCGGCTTTAACGCTCCTGATTGGCGCCTCATGCCGGCGGAAGTGAAAGCCCAATACGCTGGTGCAGCCCGACCGCTTCCCGCTGAATGGCCGGGCTTTCCAATTGATAGCTCTAAGCCGCAGCTTGAACTCGATGCCGCGTATCCGAAAATCGTACCGGGAAGCTGGGTTGCCCTGATCACTCCTGGCTATGCCGAACTCTACCGCGTGACCCGCAACGAGTCGGTTGGGGTCGCAAATTTTGCCCTCTCCGGTCAGGTAACACGCCTTACCGTTGATACCACCGAAAACCTCAATCGCTTCACCCGCCGGGCTACCCTGGTGTTGGCCGAAAGTGAATTGTTGGCACTGGCCGCCGAGCCGGTTATCGAACCGGTTACCGGTAAGTATATAGAGCTAGCCGGTGTCGTCCATGATCTCTACCGGGATCAACCCCTCATCGTTAGTGGAAAGCTCTCGCCACACGATGAGCATCCGACCGCAGTGGTAGTCTTTATAGAAGCGGTGTACCCTGGTCTCGATTTCACCACTGTCGTCTTATGTGACAAGGGTTTAGACTCGCTCAAGCTGATCCGCTCCACAACGGTCATCTACGCGAACGTCGTTGCGGCCACGCACGGCGAAACGACCAGTACCCCCATCGGCAGTGGCGACGGTAGTCGAACTCACCAACGCTTCAAGCTCAAAAAGGCTCCCTTGACCTATGTCTCCGCCAGTACGCCCACCGGTACAGCATCAACGTTAACCGTGCGCGTCAACGGTGTTACCTGGACTGAAATCCCTTCGCTCTATCACGCCAATCCCACCGATCAATCCTACGTGGTGCGGATTGCTGATGACGGCACGGCAACAGTGCTCTTCGGCGACGGAGTGCACGGGGCGCGTCTGCCCACCGGTCAGGAGAATATTATCGCTACCTATCGGTTTGGCATCGGGAGGGATGGTGAGGTAAATGCGGGTGCTCTCAGCCTGCTTAAGATCCGTCCCCCCAGTGTGCGCAGTGTCACGAATCCACTGTCAGCCACCGGTGCTGAAGACCCGGAAACGCTGGCCGGTGCGCGCACAAATGCACCACAGACGGTCTTAACCCTCAACCGCATCGTCTCCCTGCAAGATTTTACCGACTTTGCTAACGCCTTTGCCGGTATCGGCAAAGCTCAGGCCACCGCATTTCGGCGCGGTGAGCAGATACTGATCCATCTGACCATCGCTAACGCGAGCGGCACTTCACCACTTGCCAGCGATCCGCTCTTGATCAATCTGCGTACTGCTATCGATAACGTGCGTGATCAGTCTGTCCTGGTCGAACTGGCCGGTTATACTCGTCTTACCTTTCGTCTCACCGCAACTGTGCAATACGACCGACGCTATCAGGCGGAGGATGTGAGTCGGGCAATCGAACGTTGTCTGGATGCAGCCTTCTCGTTCGCTGCGCGTACCTTTGCCCAACCGGTAACCGCAGCCGAAGTGATCGCGGTTATTCAGTCTGTCCCCAGTGTAGTGGCAGTTGATCTCGACCAGTTAGCTTACGCCAGCGGCCGTTCCGGCTCTCATCCTTCTCTCCTACCAGCTCTACCGGCCCGTCATACCGGTTCGACCATAACACCAGCTGAACTACTCGTGCTCGATCCGGACGGAATCAATCTGACGCTCCGTGCCGTGACGGCGTCGTAAGCTGCGATCGCGACCTGTACCAGAGAGCTACTTTACGAAAGGACTGTTATGGTCGTTCATCCTCGTGACCGATTGTACGAACTGTTACCGGCCGTCTATCGGAGTCGTGATGCCGGGCAGGGTGAGCCGCTACGAGCACTCTTAACCATTATCGGTGATGAACTGGCCCGTATCGAAACCGACATTGCTGATCTTTACAACGATTGGTTTATCGAAACCTGCGCTGAATGGTTGATCCCATACATCGGTGATCTCCTCGGCGTTCGTCCCCTCCACGAACTAACCGCCGTTACCGACATGAGCCTACGGGCGTATGTCGCTAATACCTTGCGCTACCGCCGTCGTAAAGGTACGGCGCCGGTTCTTGAACAACTGGCGCGCGATATTACTGGCTGGCCTTGCCGCGTGGTTGAATACTTTGAACGTCTGGTAACGACGCAACACCTCAATCACATCCGGCTCTATAGCCCGGCGACTGCTTCGTTACGTAATGCTAATCGCCTCGAACTGACGAACAGCCCTCTTGCAACGCTCAATCACACTGCCGAAGTACGCCGGATCGAGATTGGGCGTGGTCGCTACAACATCCCCAACCTTGGCCTGCACTTGTGGCGTTTACAACCCTACGTGGTTCAGGGCGTCACGCCCCAACCGGTCACCGATCCGCCTGATGGTCGCTACTGGTTTAGTCCCCTCGGCAACGACATCCCACTCTTCAACCGACCCCGTACCGAACTTGAAATAACCCAACTGGCCAACGAACCCGATCTACCGGTACCCTTACGTCGACGCGCCCTTGCCGACGATCTCACGGCCCTGCGCCGCGGCCTGATCGGCGACAGTACCTACCTCTCGCCTGTTCGTCCTGCATTCCAAATTGCAATACCTGACGGTACAGGTGTGCTGAAACCGATTCCTGCCGCCGAAATCCTCATCTGCGATCTCGGTGATTGGAGCCGTCCACCGAACAGTGTATCGCATGGTACGCAATCATTCCCCATTCGGGTTGCTGTTGATCCGCAACGTGGACGGATCGCCTTTCCTGATGGAGTATTACCGGACGATCTGCTGGTCAACTATACCTACGGCTTCGCCGCCGACATTGGCGGCGGCCCCTACTCGCGACACTCAACCCTTATCAGTCCTACCCCCGGCGATTTTACGGCCACCGTTGCCCGCCGTAGCACTGCCGATGTTACCACGCTCGCTGCTGCACTCGCTGCCTGGAGCACTTCGTCGGCATCTGTCGGTGTTATCACCATTCTCGACAGTGCCACTTACGCTGAAGACCTCACCATCACGATGACGCCTGACCGCACTCTTATCGTTCAAGCTGCCGATGGTCAGCGTCCCCTGATCCGCCTGCTCAATCCGCTACGCATTGTCGGTAACGGCGACCGGGCAACGCTCAACCTAAACGGCCTCTGGCTCGAAGGCGGGATCGAACTTTCGGCAGGTAGTCTCGAACGGTTAGTCATCCAGCATTGCACCCTGGTGCCCGGCTGGCGGATCGACGCGACCGGTACCCCGCAGTTCCCCAATCGACCTTCGATACAGGCCGTTGCGCCCAATCCTGATCTGCGCGTCGAACTTACCCGGAGCATCAGCGGCGCGCTGTATTTGGGAGAGGATGCGGACGGTCTGCTTGCCTACGATTCAATCATCGACGCCTTCGCGCCGGCCATGCCAGCCTGCGCAGCCGGTGCCGGTGGGGAGAAGATCGGACCGCCGGCCAGTTTTGTGCGCTGCACCGTGTATGGCGAAGTACGGGTTCGGCAAACCAATCTCATTTCAGAAAGCCTGATGCTAGGGCGCGTATTGGCTGCCCGTCGCCAGATCGGTTGTAGTCGTTTCAGTTTTCTGGCTCTCGGATCGCGAGCACCCCGTCGCTTCCGTTGCCAGCCCGATCTTGCCCTGGCCGCTGAAGCTGCCGCCCGCGGGCGACCCCTCGCTGCGCTAACCGCCGCCCAGCGTCAGGCGATTACGCTCTCGGTTACCCCATCGTTCACCAGTACCCGATTTGGTCACCCGGCCTACATGCAACTTGCCCGTACCTGTCCAATTTCCATTATCCAGGGCGCCGAAGATGGAAACGAAATGGGTGCTTTCTATCTCATTCAACAAACCTACCGTCTCACCAATCTTCAGATCGCCTTGAATGAATATCTGCGGGTTGGCCTCGCGGCAGGGGTTTGGTTCGTCACATAGCGGATACAACGCGATCCTAAATGGAGGAGGCTGCTATGTACCCTGCTTGCTCACGCAACGCGCTCAACATCAGTCCAGCGCTGACGACAGACATTCCGCAGCGGATGAGCGGGTGTGTGCCTCACCCATATCGGTTGAGGAATGATCTGACGGGAAGGTAAGGTTGCCAGGCGCCCTCTACTTTCTCTGCCCGGCAGTAGTCACAAAAGCGGCAGGAAATAGTGACGCATGCCCCTATCGTTCCCCTGACAGATCTAACGAACAATGAACATACAAGGTAGGCACGTTAGGACGACCACGCTAGGTTCAGGTGACGACATCGGCTTCAAATTGATTATCTTTCCGACAAGGAGCTTGCTATGCGCGGTGATTTTACTCGCTGGACGTTCAATCGAACCAGGCATTACAGTGGTGTTCTCAACCAACAGGGGCGAGTCGCACTTGATGCTGACTGGAATGAACAGATTGCCATTGATCTCGATGATGACCGCACCTCGCGTAGCGATCTGGTCGGTCTGTGCGGCGGTCCCCAAGGTCAGGCCGGTTTTGACATTGTCATCGCCGGTGGCGTACTTAGTGTGACCGCAGGTCGTTACTACGTTGCCGGGATTCGGGTCGAAAACGAACAAACCGTTGCCATCACTGCACAACCCGATTTCCCGGTTCGTACTCTGGCTGAAGTGGCCGGTCTTTCTGCTGATGCATCTTTGTCTCCCGGTTCCTATCTTGCCTATCTGGACGTTTGGGAACGGCATATCACCGCGCTCGACGATCCGGATCTGCGCGAGGTTGCATTAGGCGGCCCTGATACAACGACTCGTTTACAAGTTATGGCCCAGGTCAAGCTCTTACGTCTTGGCGATACAGCAGCTCCTGTCACCTGTGCAACCTCGACTGACGAATGGAACAGATTGGTGACCGGCAGTAGTGGTCAACTTGAGGCCCGTGCCGAACCCGATCCCACCATCAGCGATCCATGCGTTGTTCCTGCGGACGCGGGCTATCGCGGACTAGAAAATCAACTCTATCGGGTTGAAGTACATCGCATTGTCTCACCGACGCGCATTGCGCTCAAATGGTCGCGAGACAATGGTTCTGTTGTTGTTGCCTGGACCGGTCAGGACCCCCTGAACCCCAATCGGCTTACGGTGAGCAGCACCGGTCGCGATGATGTGTTGGGTTTAGCTCCGAATCAATGGGTCGAATTAACTGATGCTGATCGCGAGAAACGTGGTGAGTCTGGAGTGCTGGTGAAAATTGTCCAGATCGAAGGTCATGTTGTCACTATTGATCCTGCCGGTCAGCCAATTCTGTACAGTGCTTTTCCCCGCAACCCCAAAATGCGACGCTGGGATATGCCAGACGGTGAAGTGATCGTTACTACCAACGCTGTTGCCTGGACTGAACTCGAACAGGGGGTTCAAATTCGGCTCAAATCAGGAACCTTTCGTCCTGGTGATTACTGGCTCATTCCGGCGCGGGTCGTGACCGGGACGATTGAATGGCCGCTCGATGCAACTGGGCAGCCGATCCCACAACTAGCGCACGGGATTCGACATGCGTATTGTAAACTGGCACTCCTCGATTTTAACGGTAATGTCTGGATGAAACGGAGTGACTGTCGCCATCTCTTCCCCCCACTAACCGATTCCATCCACTTTTACGGAGTCGGTGGCGACGGTCAATCGGCGTTACCAGGTGAGATGTTGCCTCAACCGTTGCAGGTTGCGGTGACCAACGGCCAGCAGCCAGTAAATAATGCACGGGTACGCTTCAGACTGGTGCCTCAAACCGCTGCCGGGCAACTCATTGCCGGTAATGCTGCCAGCACAAGCATCGATGTTACGAGCGGCCAGAATGGCATTTACTCCTGTCAGTGGCGACCCGATCCTACCGTTCAGAGCCAGCGCGTCGAAGCCTTCCTGGTCGAGATCGATGGCAAACCGTTTGTCGATAATGCTGGCGAACCGGTGCTCCCCCGTGTCTTCTTCAACGCCAGCCTCGCACAGCGTGGTCGTAGTGGCTGTTGCGTGATGATCGGGTTTGACGGCGACTTCCCTGATCTCAACGCTGCGTTGAAAGAATTACTGGCGCGTGGCGAACGTCGCCTCTTGTTCTGTCTACGTCCTGGTATTCACCAGGTTGGTGGCCTTCGCCTCGATCCTTCGCTTGCCAATCGTCCCGTTCATCTCGCAATAAAGGGCTGTGGCCCGGCTACCGATCTGCGGCTGACAGCACCGCTAGATTTGGTCGGTATTGATACCGTTGCTCTTCATAACCTTGCCATCACCGTTGACTTTATTCCCGCACCAGGGACGGCTGCACTTGCACTCACCCGCTGCTCACACGTGATCATCACCGACACCTTCATCAGTGGGATGACGGAAACAGGAGACGGGCAAGAAGAGCGATCTACTGGGAGTGCATTGTTGGCCATTGTCGATAGCGATACAGTTCGCCTGAGTAATAATACCTTCACGGCAGCCATACCTGCACGCACCTTTCCCCCGCTACGTGAACTCTTTGCGAAGGCTGAATTAGCGACGCTAGCCGATCTCTTTGCCGATGATCAACGGATCCTCACGCCAGAATGGCGCGCACTGGCCCAAGAAGTAGCTGAAGAGCTGGCTCGCCTCAATATCGATCAGCGCCAGCAACATTCTCGTGCAATTGCAGCTCAGGTCTCAGAACGTATCGGCTCTTTATCTTCCGGTGAAGTCTTACAGTTTTTGAAACTGACCACTGCTTTGAACAACCCTCAAGGCAATCCAGCAACGCTTTTCGATATCCTCTTTGATCTGCGCATCGCTGCCGTAAAATCACGTCCCGGTACCGCTATGATGCTTCATCAGCGACGCACTTTCGTCGCTGAGAGTATCGGTCTGATCGCTGACGTTCTTGACGAAGACGACATGATCCTGCTTGAACACAACCGCATTGCCGGAATCATCAGTCTTTACGGCATGCCAGCGCCAGGCGAGCAAATTGCGAATCTGACTGAGCGTCTGCGTGGTTTTGATCTCCAACCAAACGAACCGGGCGGATCGCGCTTACAACTCAGTAGTGCTTTTATGGGCACGATCCACCTGCGCAGCAATCATCTGGTATCACTCACTATCGGTGCTGACCTCCTCTTCACATTGCAACCATTGACCGATCAGAAAACCCCTGTTCTATCCGAAGACATCTGTGCTCGTCTCTTACTCGATAGCAACATCATTGAAGGGGTGTTCAGCATTACGCTTAGCCGGAACTTGATTATGCAAGCCAATACCTTTACCGCAATGGCTGCACCTCGCGGTCGTGCATCCTCCAGCATAAGTGCTGGCGCAGGAGTCGGTTCTGCCGTCGGCATTCTTGGCTGGTGTCTCGCTGATGTTGCCACCTACCTGGGAAATCAGGGGCCTGGTCAGGGTGTCTTGTTTGACATCGCTCGTCAGAGCGAACGGGTTGCGAATCTACAATTACAGATTCGATAAATGCAGATTCCAACGTGGTTCTGCATACGCCAATAGCAGGTAGGTATTACTAATGGATGTCTCCCGATCATTATGTCCGGTACCGCCTGAGCAGGAGTGGGTCCTACCCCACTTGGCATAGTGTGCCAATAGACCTACGATAGGGATCGCATCGGTATGGTCGTTTCGACAAGGAATGAAACACGATACCGGGAAGGCGTTGCCAATCGTAGACGGCGTTTCTCGCCACGCAGACCGGTCACTGCGCCAGCGGGTATCAACCTTTCTCCATCTCCTTCTTCCTCTCCCCGTATCGGAGAGGAAGGGGTCTGGGAGACAGGTGAGTGGGTCTAGGTGCACTCGGCAGCACCGACATTGAAAACGCTGACACCTCTACCGAAGATCAAGGGTGGATGTGAGCCGAATCGATGATTGTCCGTATCGTATTGCAATGCAAAAGGCCACCTAAAACCATCAGCGCGACCTTGCGGTCTGACGAAACGTAGGTGCAGTACCGTTGCGCATCCGTGTGCAGATTACTCGCGGTAACGCTCGACAATCCGTTCGATTAAACGT
>Ga0197142_1002376_pt1 | contig 16530 bp, 16 predicted proteins | sample GBS60_MetaG_FD_148614 | JGI IMG/M metagenome (GOLD analysis project Ga0197142, IMG submission 148614) | Sediment microbial communities from Great Boiling Springs, Gerlach, Nevada, United States - GBS 60_MetaG | ecosystem: Environmental > Aquatic > Thermal springs > Hot (42-90C) > Sediment...
AAGCCTTCGTCAACGTAATCGTTTCATTCAACACCAAGAGGCTGAGGATTGTTGCAAGAGCTAGGCCGAGGCGTGAAATCGGAATCACGACGCTTCCCTCACCGGTCTTCAAACCCGTCATCAAAGCCATCAACGCAACCGCTATCGTTATACCTGACATTAGTGCGTAAGGTATGGTTCCCCTACCTATTTCCGGGATGTGACCCTCAAGGAGCAGAGCCGTCAACGGTATTATGGAAAGCAGGACAACCGTCTCAACGATTAGGTAGCCGAGCGGGTGCGCCCCCTCAACAGCCCCCTTCTTCCTCAGAAAATCCGTCAACCCCAAACAGAGAAACGCCACCAAAGCCAGCGCAACCTCCACCCTGATAAACTGAGTCATCAAAACTAGCTGGCCCTGCAGTTAAAAAAGTTTGTATAAAGTATATGTCTAACAAGGCGAAGAACCGTAACGGCGAAAACAGCATCAATGCAGCTTGTAAACCACGCCAAAAAGCGGGCTAAGACCGCTGACACAGGCATCCCGATGAAAGCTCCTAAGCAAACCCTACAACCACAAGTAACCAAACAAAAATTTCAATCGTCCGAATGCTCTAGCCTACTCACGATCAAAGCTTAATAGCCTCAATAATCCGACGCAACGACTCATAAAATATCCCTGTGTCTACTGAGTATGCAATATACTTCATCCCAGCAGAAATCCAATTTTTAGCTCTCTCTATGTTTGAAGCGAACGTACCTGGATACTTTCCATGCCTTTTACATGTTTCTACTATCCTGCTTATGCTTTGTTTCACTATTGGATTATCAATGTCACCAGCTACACCGAAGGATTGTGAAAGATCATACGGTCCTGCGAATAAAACATCAACACCATCTACCGAAGCTACCGATTCAATGTTCTCAACACCCTCCCGCCCCTCCACTTGAAGCACCACCAATGTTTCCTCATTAGATTTTCTGAAATGGTCTATGGGTGATAGGCTTGAGTAATTGGCGGCCCGTGTGTAGGGTGATACCCCGCGGTGTCCCAAAGGCGCATATTTAATTGACTCCACGACATATCTAGCTGTTTCTTCATCCTTGACATGAGGTACCTGTACACCTTGAGCACCCGTCTCAAGAGCTCGCAGAATGTAGCTTTCCCGAGCCTCCGGCACCCTGATTACAGAGGTAACGCCGAGGTTGTCAGCGGCCCTAACCATATTTTCAACACTTTCAAAATCCATCACGCCGTGCTCCATGTCAATAATTACGTAATCGAAGCCAGCATATCCGACTATCTCGGGAATGATTGGAGACGGTATTGTTGCAAATATGCCTAAACAGTATTCACCACTGGACATCTTCCTTTTAACGAGGTTCTCTTTCATGGTACAATTGGAATGCATACGGTAAATAATTAATCCTTCCACCAGCTAAAACTTTAATACTTCAATTTGTGCCACCAACCTCATGGAATGCACAAGTCAGGGGTGTAAGCTTTCAACGCCTTCTGACAGTTATCGAGAAAAATCGCAGACCTAATAGGTTTACAAATGGAACTGGGCGTGAAGGCGTAAAGCTAAGTCGGGAAAACCGGTGCGAAGCCCTCGTCCCACAAGTAGGCTCATGCAGCATCGTTACAGTACATTTCGGGGGATCGAATTAAGAAACCGTGAAACATCCTTCAAAACATTCTTCAAGAGTAAGGGCTCACGCAATCTCGGCCTTCACTCTCTTTAACTACAAATAAGATGTTGATTCTTTATCAGTCCGTAACAAATACTTCAACCGTTCCTCTGTTAGTCAATAATTATACTGATAAAGGAATTGGAGAAATTGAAGTAAAACCCCAAAGTGAAACTGGAAGCCAGCAGTCACGACCAACAATACATTTTTCAAATCTCAAGCAGTTTGTATTGAAATTACCACACTTCAGGACTAACTAATAGATTAATCCCTTAAAGTCGAAACCTGATAAGTTATAGCCGCACACCATTCCCGATTGCAGCGAATACTGATCACACAAACTCCTAATAGAGAAATAACACCACTTTAGGATGTATTTGATGGAACAATAAACATTTCCCGCAAACTCAAAGAGGGAAATCAGTTGACTCTGATTGTGCGAAAGGTTTTTATGAGGCAGTGGTGCTAGTAATCTGATCATGTCCACTCGAATTATGCCCTGTATTGTAGGCCAAGAACTAATCTATCCCAAGGATAACGAAACTATTAAGGACATAAATCCCGCAAACGTAAATGATGTAATTGTTGAGTTTCCTAAATTAAAGAGGGTAGACGTGGCGAGAGCTATTGAGGTAGCAGAGGAGGCTCAGGAAAAATGGAGGGATGTTCCACCGCCCGAGCGAGGCAAAATATTAATCAAGGCTGCCAACCTCATGGAAAACGAATTTGAACAATTAGCGGAAATTTTAACCCGTGAGGAAGGAAAAACAATTAATGAAAGTAAGGCGGAGGTTGCTAGGGCTATATCGATATTTCGATTCTACGGGGTTATGGGTTACAGGCTACGCGGTGAATTTATTGACTCGGCTGAAAAAAACACATATCTTTTCACAATACGTGAACCACTTGGTGTAGTTTCCGTAATAACTCCATGGAATTTCCCCGCCGCAATACCTTCGTGGAAAATCGCGCCCGCACTGGTATGCGGTAATGCCGTGGTCTTTAAGCCAGCCAGCTATACGCCACTTATCGCCTACAAGATTGTAGAGGCTTTGCAAAAAGCGGGGTTGCCCGCTGGAGTTTTAAATTTGGTCACAGGGAGTGGTGCCGACATAGGTGATGAAATGGTTGAGAACAGGAGGGTTACTGCTGTATCGTTTACAGGTTCACTAGAAGTTGGTGAAAGAATAGCGAAAACAGCCTCCATAAAGAAAAATACACGAGTTCAGCTAGAGTTAGGCGGTAAGAATCCGGCGATTGTACTCGATGATGCGGATTTGGACAGCGCTGTGTCGATGATTGTCCGGGCAGCTTACGGTTTGACTGGTCAAGCCTGTACCGCAACTAGCAGAGTAATTATTCATGACAAAATATATCAAGATTTCACAAGAAAACTTCTTGAAAGAATTGGCAAAATTAAAGTAGGAAACGGTTTGCAGGAAGGTGTTGAGATGGGCCCTGTGGTAGGAGAAAACGAGTTAAAGAAAATCCTACAGTACATCCATATTGGGATTTCAGAGGGAGCTGAGCTTCTTTACGGAGGCGAAAGATTAGTTTCAGGCGAATATGCAAACGGTTACTTTCTACAGCCCACTCTTTTCTCAGAGGTCACACCAGATATGCGCATCGCTAAAGAAGAAATTTTTGGTCCGGTGTTATGTTTGATGCGTGCGTCCAGTTTTGACGAAGCAATTGAGATCGCTAACGAAACAGAATATGGTCTCACGGCATCAATTTACTGCCAGAACCTTCAAAAAGCTTTTGAGTTTATTAAACGAGTGCAGGCAGGCGTTGTTAAGATTAATAAACCTACAACCGGCCTCGAAATACATGTCCCCTTCGGTGGATTCAAAAACTCTAGCAACAACATGTATAAGGAGCAGGGAGAAGCTGCAATAGATTTTTACACAAAAATAAAAACCGTTTATTTTAGCTACTGAGAATCTTTATTTTATTTCTGAGAACGCCTATTTTTTCAATTTCTATTTCTACTATGTCGTTATCCCTTAAACTAAAGTCGTCAGGGGGAACTATGCCTGTGCCCGTCAGCAAAACCGTTCCAGGTGGAATAATGTTGTACTTTTTAAGAAAGTCAATAAGCTCTTCTATTTTTCTTTTCATTTTTGATGTATTTGTTGAATCGTTAAATACTAAGTTATTTCCTCGATATACTCGCATTTCTATCTGTAAGTTGTTTGGGTTGTCTATGCTTTCCGCAGGAACGATAGCAGGCCCGATAGAACAGCTTGCCCGGTAAATTTTAGCTTGCGGTAAGTAGAGCGGGTTTTCTCCCTCAATATCCCTCGCAGATAAATCATTTCCTATTGTAAATCCCGCCACCTCCAGTTTTGGTCCCAAAATTACTGCCAACTCAGGCTCAGGAACCGACCAATTACTGTCTCCTCTTATGTACGCAATATCCTCAGGACCTGCGCATCTAGAGGAAGTAGCTTTAAAAAATATCTCCGGTCTTTTAGAATTATAAACCAAGTCGTAAATACCTTTTATACTCGTTTCGTATTCGCGAGCCTGTTTACTTCTATAGTAAGTAACACCCGCCCCCCAAACCTCTGAGGGGACGATTGGAATTAAAAGTCTAAAACTTTTTTTGTTTGAGATAATGTCGTCAAATTTTATCACTTTCGGATTTTTAAGCTCATTTATAACTTCTTTAACATATTCAACAGTGGTCATTCGTCTTCTCGAAGCCTGTTTAACCAGTAGTAGGAAACCTTTCCCCGAACCCAGTTTCCTGTCAGGCAAAAGGGTTACGTCATGGTTTTCAAGAATGCCGAGCTTTTGTTCCAATCCATCCTTGACTCTCACTAACCTCATTCCCGATACTCGTGTGTTGTTTTTGTAAAATATAAATACATACAGAAATTCTTTTCTACAACATTGTCAATTTCTAATTATTATAAGTTTTTTAATACCCATCAAAGTTTATATACCATGCAATATAAAGCTAGTCGAAGTAATCATGACGGAAGACGGCCTATACTTTAGATTCAATGAATTGAAGCAGGCTACGGACGTAAAAAAGAAATATGGTGATGAGGTGCTTGTTGTTGCGGGCGGCACTATTGCAACACAACTCATTACCAGATTTGGTTTGAGACCAAAAGTCATCTTGTCCCTTGAAAACCTACCCTTAAACTATGTAAAGTTTTCTAAAACCGGTATCGAGATTGGGGCTACAACCACCATCTCAAAATTATTAACCTTCGACAATCTACCCAATGCACTAGTGCAAGCGGCTCAAGGAGTGCACGGGCTCACTTTAAAAGAAATGGCGACCGTTGGTGGCAACATATTCTCACCTTCTCCAGGAGGAGATCTTGCAACCGCGTTGTTGGCTCTAAATGCCGACTTAGTGCTTGCTCGATCTGGGGGAAAACGTGTTGTGTCATTGAGTAAGTTTTACAAGAATTTTTTGACCTATAATATGAGGAAGGATGAAATTCTATACGCAATAAAGATAAGTCGTGTACCTAAGCTATCAGCCTTCATGAAGCTCACTCCGTACACCTATAGCGGTCCTACTATTTGTTCCGCTGCAGTTGGGATGGATTTAACTGACAAAAAAATTACCAGAATAGCTATAGGTGTCGGCGGCCTTACGCCTCATCCTTACCGTGCTGCAGCAGCCGAAAAAATACTAAAGGACAAACCAATATCAGACCAAATAATTGAAAATGCAACCGCAAAAGTTACTGAGGGTATACAGATTCGGGAAGAAGGGTTTTACTCTGTTGAATACAAATCAAAGGTTGCCCAGGCATTGGTTAAAAAGATTTTATACAGACTAGCTGGTTTTAATTGAGGTGGGGAGATGGTGAAAGTTAAGTTCAAACTGGACGGTGTTTTTGTTGAAGTTGAGGCCATGCCTTACCAAACCCTTTTCCATTTACTAAAGGACAGCCTAGGTGTACAGTCGGTGCATTTTGGGTGCGGACAGGGCGCGTGTGGAGCCTGTACGGTGCTGTTAAATGGTAAGCCGCGTTATTCATGTCTTACGTTGGCCGGATATGTGGATGGTAAAGAGGTGGTAACCTTGGCTGGGTTGGCACAGAATGGAGAGCTGAACCCTATACAGCGTGCATTTATTGAAAACAATGCAGCCCAATGTGGGTACTGCACGCCGGGCATTATTTTAACGGCTAAGGCGTTACTCGATAAATCCTCGAGGCCCAGCGACGAAGAAATTTTCGACGCTTTGGCCGGAAATCTTTGCAGATGTACCGGATATGTGTCTATTGTGCGGGCTATAAAGAGTCTCGTAAGGTGAGGTTAGATGTCGTCGTTCAATGTTTTGGGAAAACCGGTTGTAAACGTCCAACTATATGGACATGTGACTGGTTCTACACAATTCATCGACGATATTTCCTTTCCGGGAATGTTGTGGATTAAGGCGGTTAGAAGCCCTGTTCCACGAGGCATTATAAAGAAATTAGATACAAAAAAGGCAGAGCGTTTGCCGGGCGTAGTGAAAATAGTTACGTCAAAGGACGTGCCCAACAACATGCATGTAAACATGGCTGTCGTAGGAATAGGACCACCTGATGAGCCAGTCTTACCCGACAAGGAGGTTAACTATAAAGGTGAGGCAATCTGCTTGGTCGTCGCACGCGATGAAGAAACCGCTCTAAAAGCAATTGAACTCATAGACCTGGAGATCGAGGAGCTTCCCCCTGTATTAGATATGGAGGAGGCGCTAAAACCGTCTTCTCCTAAAATAAAACCTTGGAACTCAAACACATTCGTATTCGGCTCGGGGATGGATGGTGCAACACCACCGGGAGGCCAGGGAAGACCCTACTTTCTAATTAAGAGGGGAAATGTTGATGAAGCGTTCAACAAAGCAAGGCACATCGTGGAGGGCAGCTACCTTATATCCCCTATAGAGCATGCCCCAATCGAGCCTCACATCTGTGTAGCCAAACCCGAACCGGACGGTCGGCTGACGATCTATACAGCTACTCAGGCACCATACTTTGTAAGAGATAACGTCGCAACAATACTTAACATGCCGCCTTCAAAAATTAGGGTTGTTTCACCATCGGTTGGAGGCGGGTTCGGAGGTAAAGTAGATCCCGAGTTTGAGATGATGGTTGCTGTGGCTGCGATGGCTGTAAAAAGACCCGTTAAGTGGAGATGGACTAGGGAGGAGGAATTTACGGTCTCTACTACACGTCCAGCAGTCAAGATAGAGCTACAGGACTCCGTAAGTGATGAAGGGCTTATTCTAGGCAGAAAGGCAAGGTTGCTCCATGATGCAGGAGCCTATAGCCGCACATCACCATATGGCGTGATCAAGGCATGCTTTAATTTGTCCGGGCCATACAACATTCCGAACGTTGAGTACCGTGGGTATTGTGTATTCACCAACAGACAGCCCTCAAGTGCCATGAGAGGATACGGTGTTTTTGAAGTATCATTTGCGATTGAGCTTCAAATGGATAGAATTGCAAAGACTTGTGGTATAGACCCATTGGAGCTTAGGTTCAGAAATGCGTATCGGAATAACCAAATTTCTGCTTCAGGAAAACTTATCGATGACGCCTATCTAATAGAGACGATGAGGGAGGCGGCTGGTCTTGCTGGAATTAATTTGCCTGAGCATTTGCTTAAAATGAGTTCCTCGGGGTGAGAGGATGGTTAAGCTACGGGGAAGAGGTTTAGCTGCAATCAACTACCCAACCGGCATGAACCTAGGCGGCGACCCTAGTCAAACAATTATTTTCGCACAACCCGATGGCAGGTTTGTGATGTGTGTCGCCAGTGTCGAACTCGGCCAAGGGCTTAGGACTGCGCTAGCACAAATAGCGGCGGAGTCAATAGGCATAGACCCAGAGCAGATAGAGGTAAGATTCGGTGACACCGAAATGGCGCCACATGACACAGGTACGTTTGCCAGCAGGACTACACATAGAATGAGTAATGCAATATTTGCAGCCGCTCAGGAGATTAAGCAGATTATTTTAGATGTTGCGTCGAAAATTATGGAAACTACACCGTCAGACTTAGAGATAAGTAATGGCAAAGTCTATGTAAAAGGAGTGCCTGACAAATTTGTCACAGTTCAGGAAGTAGTTAACAAAGCACAGTTTGTCTACAACACCCCTGTTGTTGGAAAAGGCTTTTATGTAAAGCCTAAAAGCTCTGTAGACCCTGATACAGGAGAGGCCGACCCCCATTCCACGATGGCGCACGGTTGCACGATAGTTGATGTCGAAGTCGATACCGAAACAGGAATTGTAACCGTGACAGACGTATATACCGTTTATGAGGTAGGTCGGATAGTTAACAAAAACTTGGTTGAAGGACAAATAATAGGAGGCTTGGTCATGGGACTGGGAGCAGCCCTAACTGAGACCGTTTACCCGAGATACCCGTCCCTCGATTATCAGACGACGAGCTTTCAGGAATATGTGCTACCCACGGCGGGAGATGTTCCCAGAATTAGGTACAAAATCATTGAAAATCCCACGGCAACAAATGTTTTTGGAATAAAAGGAGTTGGAGAAATGGTCGTTAACAGCATCGCCCCGGCGATAGCCAATGCAGTCTATAACGCAATCGGAGTACAAATCACAGAGCTACCAATAACACCTGAAAAAGTTCTCAGGGCTCTTGAACAGAAAAAGGAAGTAACCAACAAGTAGTACAAGTTTGGTTATGAGTTACCAATAACACAGTGGTCGAAGTAGCTGAGAGGACTAAATCTTAAATATTATGTTAACACTGTTGTTACCGCCATGTCGAACGTAAAAATAACATATATAGGCCATGCGTCATTCTACGTAAACTGGAAGTCGGAAAAGATCTACATCGACCCATGGCTTAACTCGCCAGCTATTGAAGGGGGCTGGACAAGCCCTGTCGCTAAAGTCGGATTAGATGATGTAAAAGATGCAACAGTCGTACTCGTATCTCACGGACACATAGACCATATAGGCCATGCCATTGAAATAGTAAAGAAAACTGGCGCATGTCTGATATGCACACCGGAAGTAGGTATGTACGCAGACCTTTACGGCATACCGTATGATTCCGAGCCAGATCCCGCATCAGGCAGAAAACATTGGATGTATTCTCTAAACATTGGTGGCAGTGCGACCATACGAGGCGTAAAATACACGATGGTTCCTGCTTCTCACTCAAGTAGCATCATGCATTATGACTATGTTAAAAACAAAATTCGGTACCCCGATTTAGCTGTCGGTTATGTTATAACTCCTGAAGATGGCCCAGTAATTTATTTCTCAGGCGATACAGGAGTTATGATGGATATGCATATTATACAAGAGCTTTATAGCCCCGAAATATGCATAATGACTGCCGGTGGACAATACAACATGGGTGTCAGAGAGTTCGCATACGCATGCAAAATACTAAAGCCTAAAATCGCAATTCCCTGCCACTATGACACTTTCCCAAGACAGAAGCTTGACAAAGAAAAACTTAAGGAGGCAGTATCCGTTATGTCACCTTCAACAAAATTAGTGTTCCTAAATCCCGGTGAAAGCCTAAACTATCTATCTGAGTTTTCATACGAGGTCGGTCAATAAGGAGGGGTATTCCTATGAACTTCAAACAGCTATACCGTATTGATGCTAAAGTAACAAAAACAGTTGATATCGGCGGTAACACCAACCGAGCAGACTATTATTTGGAAGGCCATGTCGAAGGAGCAATATCGGGAAGCTATGAAGGAGTTGACTACGGTTCCCTGTTTAAAACTCCTGATGGCGACGCGGTCTATGTCCACGTTCATGAAACAATTAAAACAGAGAAAGGAGTTATAACCGGTTTGAGACGAGGATATGCGCTACCATCAAAAAACGGAGGATACAGAGTCAGGGCATTTGTATTTTTCCAGACGAGCATTCCAGAATACATGTATTTGAACTGGACGATGGGGTTTGCAGAGGGGACAGCTGACCCTGAGGGCTTGAAGTTAACCATCTACAGTGTGGAATAGCTTACCGGAACGTTCTTAACCGCTTTTTCGCCATTTAAGACTATGTTTTTTTTCTTAACACCCAGACCCTCAGGTTCAAATAATGACTTTGGAGAGGTTGTTGAAAGTTTATAGCCGAACTCCGAGATAAGGTTCGCTACCTTTTTTTTAGTTCCCCGCAGATAAGGACCCAATAACCGAGACACTATGACCGCCCGCAGCCCCGTAACATACAAACAATCTCTCCCATGAATTATACCGTCCCCTATTTGTCTAAGAACGAAATCCAAAACTTCCCCAGATGAACAGAAACACAGGTAAGGAACATAAAAAACACGCCCGCTAAACCTCAACATAAGATACCCAAGTTCACCTCCTCCATCTAATAAACCCGCCAAATATGCCAAAATTACTGGGCTTAATAACTGCCTATTCAAGGGTTTCTTCTCCAACTCCGCAAGCACTTCACTGAAATCCTCAGCCTCCCACTTCTCTCTTCTCTCACAAAACATACGCCACCAAGGAGGATGCCCATACTGAGACAAATTAGATCACTAGACAATCACTTGTTCTGTCCGTGAATCTATAACATGAATTCGTGCGACGTCAAAAACAGCGTAAACTTTCATCTGCTCCTTTAGCGGTAAATCCGGTTCAACCAACGCCCTAAATGAAACCGGCCCCACACTGAGTTCTACAAGCATCGCCAAACCAAGCGACTCTAAACTTGTAACCTCACATAAGATGGAATTATTCTGTGGATGAATAGACAACGAAACATCTTGAGGCCTTATTGCAATCTCAAATTTGTCACCTTCTTTATAATGGGTTAACAAAACATTTTTAAGAGTCTCATTTACACATATGAGCTGGTCTCCAACACGAAGATAGATTGCGTCTCCCTCATTACGGTATGAAGAAGGTATGAAATTTATGGTGGGAGAACCGATAAAGTAGGCTACAAATCTGTTTTTTGGTTTGTAGTATATTTCTTCCGGTGACCCGACCTGTTGAAGTTTCCCATCTAACAGCAATCCAATCTTATCTGCTAAAGCCATCGCCTCAGATTGGTCATGTGTAACATAGATATATGTTCCGCCAACCTCCTTGTGAATATGTTGCAACTCGGCTCTTAAAGACTCCCTCATCTTAGTATCTAAGTTGCTTAACGGCTCGTCAAATATATACACATTCGCTTTCCTGATAATGGCCTTAGCTATCGAAACCCTTTGTAGTATTCCAAAATCAATTTGGTTCGCTCGTTTGTTCAAATGCTCTTTAATTTGCAACAACTCGGCAGCCCAATAAACCTTTTCTCTTTCCTCATCTTTACTTCGAACCTCCTTTTTAATGGGGAGGGCTATGTTTTGGTAAACGCTTAAGGACGGATAAATTGAAGGAAATTGAAACACCATGGCAACGTCCCTTTCCACAGGGGAAAGATCCGTAACATCTTCTCCGTCAAAATATATTTTCCCCATGCTGGGTGTCTCAAGTCCAGCAATTATGCGCATGAGTGTTGTCTTACCGGAACCACTAGGACCGAGTAAACAAAATAATGAATTATCTTCTATCTCTAGGGATACATCGTCCAAAGCTCGCAACTTTTTAAACATTTTAGATACTCTATCGATTACTACTTTTACCATACCACTACACCAGTAGAGGAGCCAAATTTATAGATAAAATTACAAAGAACAGAACAACTCCAACCAGAGTTACTATCCACCGAATAATTGTTTTTAAGTTTATCCTATCATAGGGGTTTCTAGGTAGATATGTCGTGTATACATAGATAAAACCGCCTACTCCAACTAATACAAAACCATAAAACAATAGCTGTTCTGTGAAAGGCTGAAATATTAACACAAGTCCGACGAATGCCAAAATTAAAGCTATTTTTTCTACGATATCTAGCGCTTTCAAACTTGTATTACCCTCCCGTCTTTGGGATCGATTAAAATGATGCCTTCAGGATCTATGCTAAAGCTAACTTCTTCGTTAATGGCATGCCTAGAAATTCCCTTAACAACCGCCTTTAATTTAAAATTGCCAACGAGTAACGTTAATATCGTTTGATGACCCATAAATTCGGCTGCAAGTACTTTTCCTCTTAATGTATTACCAAGTTGGTAGCTGTTAATGCGAACGCTCTGGGGCCTAAATGCTAATTCAATATCTCCTGAAACCATCTCTAATTTCTTTTCTTGTGGTAACTCAATCTCTAAACCACTTGACTTAAAGACTACTGTATTTCCCACCTGGACCAAATGACCTCTGATGATGTTAATCGGCGGCGAACCAATAAGGGTCGCTACAAACTTATTGTGAGGTCTCCGCATAAGGGTAAGAGGGTCATCATACTGTATTATTTCCCCATTATTAATGACCGCAATTTTTTCTGCAACCGCGAAAGCTTCAACAAAATCTGGTGTTGCATAAATTATTGTTTGTTTAAATTCTCTATGTAGTCTTTTAAATTCCACCCTCGCTTCCTCACGCAACTTCGCATCCAAGTTAGAAATAGGTTCATCCAGCAGGAAAAGCCGTGGTCTGCGCACGAGAGTCCGAGCCAGAGCCACTCGTTGCATCTCTCCTCCACTAAGAGTACTTGGATCTTTACGGTCGAGTAGGTGAGATATTTTTAACTTTGTAGTTATCGATTTAACTATTTTATCCATTTCACCAACATCAAATCTTCTTTGTTTGAGTGTAAAGGTTATGTTGTCATATACACTCATATGTGGGTAAAGTGCGTACGATTGGAAAAACAATGCAACGTCTCTGCTCCAGGGCGGTAAGTATGTAACGTTAATGTCGTCGAAATATATTTCGCCTTCATCAGGTTGTTCTACTCCTGCAATACATTTTAAAAGTGTAGTTTTACCTGCGCCAGTAGGTCCCAATAATGCAACTATAGAACCTGATGGTATTTCTAAAGATAACCCCTTTAAGACTTCAAATCCGTTGTAGGATTTTTTTAAATTCTTTATTTTTACATGAGTCACTGTCTTACACCTCTAACCGTTCCGAACGTCATTCCCCTCAGTAGATATTTTTGAAGGATGAAAATTAATACCAGTGCGGGCAATATATATAAAGTTTCTATTGCAGCTATCAAACCCCAGTTAATTCCAACTTCGCCTCGTGTTCCAGCTATCATGACTGGTACCGTCCGGGTCGCTCTTTCAGTCAGCAAAAGAGCGAACAAAAATTCGTTCCACACGTTTATTATAAGAAAACCTATTGTTGCCCCTAATCCCAAATATACTTGGGGTAAAGCTATTTTATAGAAAACCTTGAACGGTTTAGCTCCGTCTACAAAAGCTGCCTGTTCAATATCTTTGGGGATTTCATCGAAAAAGCTTTTCATCATCCAAACAGCAAACGGAAGGTTAAACATAACGTATAGCAGAATTAGTCCGATGTATGTGTTGTACAGGCCAATGTATCTGTAAAAGAAGTAAATTGGAATCGCGACGACAATAGCTGGAAGCATTCTTGTAGAAAGTATGAAAAACATTAGTGTGTTTGTGCCAGTGGGCCTGTACCTTGAGAAGCTGTATGCAGCCAACGTGCCTATGAGGGTCGCTACCAAAATGCTCGTAGACGTGACTAAAAAGCTGTTAAAGAAAAATGTTTCAGCCCCTGTGGCTAGCTCCAGCTCTCTACCCGTTATGGCCTCTATTTCTGTCTGGCGCTTAAGGAATATGTCTATGTAATTCCTTAAAGTGGGCTCCCAGACAAATAGTGGTGGTGTGGAAAATGCCTGCGCACGTGTTTTGAAGGATGTGGCAATCAACCAAAAAATTGGGAATATGAAGTACGCTGTTACTGCTAGAACCAGCACATATATGGCTATTTGCCTTATTTTTCTCACGATTTTCTTTTTTGAGGTGTTCCTCAGCATCAATATTCCCTCCGTGCCAATCTTAAATAAATGTTCGTTAGCAAAATTATGATGATTAGGAATATAAAGGCAAGTGCCGCAGCTTCCCCTGTTCTGAAGAATTGAAAAGCTATGCGATATATTGCTATTGACAAAACCTCGGTGGATGTTCCTGGTCCGCCTCCTGTGAGGGTAAAGATGGTGTCAAATGTTCTAAAGGCATCCATGGTTCTAAACAGCAAGGCTAAGGCAACTATTGGTTTTATCGTGGGCCAGATAACAAACCGAAACTTGTCGGTTATTGATAGTTTATCTATCAAAGCGGTTTCCGTCATGTGTTTGGGAATTGCTTCTAGACCTGCAAGAATGAAAAGCATCATGAAGGGGGACCATTGCCAAACATCCATCAAGATTACCGATAACATAGGATAATTGGTCAAAAATTTTACTTCAAACCCTGTGAGCATTTCTGCGAAGTAGGTGTAGATTCCAAAGGTCGCATCAAAAAGATATTTATGGAATATACCTACTGCGACCGGGGCTACGAGTAGGGGTGTTGTAACCAGCGTAATTGCGAGCTGTCTCCCTTTGAATCGTGAGTGAAAGAGGAAGGCGAGGCCAAATCCAACAATAAACTCTAAAAGCACGCTAATAAATACGAATTGTCCAGTAGTTACGAATCTTCTCCAAATATCCAAACTGTTCAACAGCCGTACGTAGTTTTCAACTCCCGTGAATACTGGTGGCTGACCCCTTAAAGCATTGTATGAATAAAAGCTCAAACCCAAAGCCCATATGAGTGGAAAAACGACTAAGAAAAGCACTAAAGCTACCGCCGGTATTATTAAGACTATGGGGAAAAATCGACTATATTTTTTTCCCGTTTTCAAGGCTAGAAAAAAAATTGAAATATACTATTTCAACCTTTTGTTTTAGCCGATCGGTAAACCACGCCTAATTAGCTCGGCGACGTTCTTGGCTGGTTTTCCGTATCGTTGGAAGGCCGCAGGATAGTTCTCCCTTTCCACTATCTCTCGATGCCTTCGTGCGAGATTGTCCAATGCTATGGCTGGGTCGGTAGTGCCGGCTAGTGCATTGTGGATTTCCTCCTGCACGGCTGTCAGCATTTCAAAGAAGAAGGGGACGTTCCAGAAGTCTACTTGGAAGGATATAGAGTCTGCATAGGCTCGGTTGTATGGTGTCAGAGTTCTGAACCAATTGGTTTGGATTATATCCTTTATGCACACGCCTCCACCTCCTTCAGCCCACTTTTTCTGGTTTTCTGGCAGGAACCAATATTTTATAAATGCTAGAGCCTCTTGGGCATACTCACTGTATGCGTTGATGCACATGGGTTGGCCTCCTATGTTTGAGTAACGGCGGAATATTCCATCCTGACCCTTGTGTCCAGGCGGAGGTACGACTTTAACTACGTTGTATACCTTTGATGCTGCTGGGTCGAACAGGCTTGGGAGGAAGCCGGCCCAGTTGTAGATCATTGCTACTCTTCCGGCTTGCATCACCGAGTTTGATTCATCGAACCAGATTTCTAACGCGTTGGGAGGTGAGTATTTGACAAGAGATCTGTAGAATTCTAAGGCTTGTTTAGCTCTGGGGCTGTTTATGTATCCCTCGACTTGGCCTGTCTCTGGGTCCCACCAATATTCTCCGTGCACGTATAGGAGTGATCCGAATGGGCATGCTATCGCGTCGTATGCCTTTGCCATGTGTATGGCTATGCCGTAGAAGTCTTGTTCTAGTCTGCGTCCAGCGAGTTCGTCTCCGGCCTTTCGTGTGAAGTATTCTGCTATGTCCCTTATTTGGTACCAATCTAGTTGAGCTGGATACCAGTCTTCATATTTTTGAGGCAGGTCGTATCCATACTTGGCCTTAAAGTTCTCTCTTTCAGCCGGGTGAGTAAACAAATCTTCACGGTAGGCGAAGAGTAAGACATCTCCCTCGTGTGCGAAGCCTACTATGTTGTTTTTGTTTCCTTGCGGGAATGTCATGTAGAAGTATATGAGTGATTCGTCGAACCTGTTTATTAGCTGCTGTAATTCTGGGTCTCTCTCAATTATGTCGTTTAACCTTCTGATGTGACCACCTGTATAAAACTGGCCAAGCCATTGACTGTCTGAAATTAGTAACGCAGGCTCCTTAGATTTTGCGGCCAAGGTTGCTGATAAACGGTCAAAGATAGCGTCCCAAGGTATAAGGTCCATTTTCACTTCAACGGCCTTGCCTGTGTTAGCTTTCGACCATGACGTGAAGTCTTTAGCAATTAAGCCCGTTAATCTGCCGGGAAGCCATTCGGGTGACGCAAAAGTGATAGAAAGCTCGGGTTTAACTTCCGTCGGCGTGGCGGCTGTTACAGTCCTCGTTACCGTCTGTGTAACGGCTTCTCTTACGGTTACGGTCACGTTCTCCCCGGCTGCGGGAGTTCCTGTGCTGCCCGCTAGAAAACCCGCTATTCCTCCTACAATACCAGTTACTGCGGCGGCGGTAGCAACCTTTGCCGTGGTGCTCAGAGCTTTTCTTCTAGATATTTTCATGTTTTTCATTTCTCATTTTTTCGCACTAACTCTAGCTTATAAAGCTTACCTGTATTATAGTTATAGATTTATTTCTGCTTACATTCGTCGAAGCTATAGAAAAAGGTAAATACATGATATTCAGAGTGTTAGTTTTGGATCCAATTTGGTTGAAAAAGTTTTGCAGAACATCCCGTTATCTCTTGATGAGATTAGGCGTTACGGCAGGCATCTTATCATACCGGAGGTTGGGATGGCTGGGCAGAGGAAGCTTAAGGCTGCGAGGGTTCTGGTTGTCGGAGCCGGGGGTTTAGGCTCGCCTATTTCGCTCTACCTTGCCGCGGCCGGCGTGGGACACATAGGCTTGGTTGACTTTGACAGGGTTGACGAGAGCAACCTCCAGCGCCAGATACTCTACACAACCAAGGATGTTAAACGCCCCAAGCTCGAGGCCGCGAAGGAAAGGCTGACTGCCA
>Ga0197142_1002377_pt1 | contig 16527 bp, 10 predicted proteins | sample GBS60_MetaG_FD_148614 | JGI IMG/M metagenome (GOLD analysis project Ga0197142, IMG submission 148614) | Sediment microbial communities from Great Boiling Springs, Gerlach, Nevada, United States - GBS 60_MetaG | ecosystem: Environmental > Aquatic > Thermal springs > Hot (42-90C) > Sediment...
GGGAAAATTGGTCGTAGAGGTTTCGGTGCACCTGCTCCTTTCGTTCGTCGCCGACCTATAGGTGTTGAGCCGGAAATTGCTCCCGTTGACGAGCCGAGCCTTCCCATCGTTGTGACCGTGACAGCAGCGGACGAGAAAGGCAACCGCTCTCAAGTCCAACGACCTTTGGCAGTTTCCGCTTCTGATGAAACTGTCTTGCTGCGCACCAACAAAGCCATCGCCAAAGTCGGCGAAACTTTGCGCCTTGACATCATTGTTTCGTCCCCATCCATCTCGTCCCGCGCCCCGCGTCCCCCGTCCCCAGTTTTTGTTGATGCGATTGTCAACCGACAGACAGTGCTGACGAAAACGGTGGAACTTCAAAACGGTCGTGGCTCTTTGAACCTAACGCTGACGCCTGAACTTATGGGCACACTTGTTCTGCACGCTTATCGCATCACGGCAGGTGGTGATATCGTTCGGGACACGAAAGTCGTCATCGTTGAACCTGCTAATGAGTTGCGAATCAAAGTCAGCAGCGACAAAACCGTTTACCGTCCCGGCGAATCGGCGCAAATCCACTTCGCTGTTACCGACCAAGCGGGCAAACCCGCTGTCGCTGCGTTGGGCATCACTGTCGTGGACGAAAGTGTGTTTGCGTTGGCAGAAATGCAACCCGGTCTTGAGAGGCTCTACTTCATGTTGGAGCAAGAGTTGCTCACACCGCGCTACGAGGTTCACGGCTGGGAACTTCGTCCCATTTTGTTGCGAAGGGACACGGGACAAGAGACACGGGACACAGCGCAAATTCAGCGGGTTGGGCAGATTTTGCTGGCAGCAGCAACTCCGCCACCATTGCACACACTGCAAGTCAGCACTTACGAGCAGAAAGCGCAAAAGGTGCAGGAGAAGTGGAAGCAGTTTGTTCAGGAAGCAGCGGCGAAAATTCGCAAGGCACTGGAAACTTATCGCCACGCCAAAGGCGCTTACCCGCAACCTGAAGAAGCGCTGCGGGAATTGGTGGCAGCGAGATTGTTGACAGAACGAGACATCCGCGACCCATTGGGCAACCTGATGCGGTTGCGACCTTTGGACAATTTCCGTTACGGCTTTCGTCTGGAATGCGCAGGCTTGGATGGCAAGTTTGACACCGACGACGACATCGTTGCCTTCGCAACGGGTGAAGGGCGAGGTCGTGAAATTCGTGTCATCGCCCGCAACGAAATGATTTTCGCTGATGGCATTGCTTTGCGAGCGCAAGCCATGCCGATGATGGGTGTGATGGGCGGTGCAGTTCTCAAAGAAGCCGCCGCACCATCCGCCCCCCATCCCGCGTCCCCTGTCCCTGAGGAGGTTCGTGTCCGTCAATTCTTCCCCGAAACTTTGTTCGTCCAGCCTCAACTCATCACCAACGAGAAAGGCGAAGCCGAGTTGAAACTTTCTCTTGCCGACAGCATCACAACTTGGCGGTTGACAGTTTTGGGCAACTCAAGTGACGGCGCTTTGGGGTCAACAACCCTTCCCATCCGCGTCTTTCAAGACTTCTTCGTGGACATTGACTTGCCCGTCGCTTTCACTCAGGGCGATGAAGTTTCCGTCCCCGTTGCCCTTTACAACTACCTTGCCAAACCACAAACGGTTCGGCTGCGGTTAGAAGTTGGCGATGGCTTTGAAGTTTTGGGCAACCACGAATCACGCATCACGCTTCAGCCCAACGAAGTCACCTCGGTTCGCTTCCGATTGAAAGCAGCGAAGTTGGGCACGCACGCTGTCACTGTCTACGCTTACGGTGATGCGATGAGCGATGCCGTCAAGCGAACTGTCACTGTGCTTCCTGACGGCAAAGAGTTCTGGCAAACAATCAGCGACCAATTGACGGGACGCGGGGCGAGGGACGCGGGACGAGGAGAGGGACAAAGGACAAGGGGCACGGTGCAGGTTAAACGGACGGTGAGGGTTAAAGTTCCGAGTGAGGCGATTGATGGGGCGAGCAATTTGTTTGTCAAGGTCTATGCGGGGGCGTTCACTCAGGTGCTGGACGGGCTTGAGAATTTGCTGCGGATGCCCTTCGGGTGCTTTGAGCAAACTTCCAGCGTCACTTACCCGAATGTCTTGGTGCTTCGCTACTTGAAGCAGACTGGCAAGGCTCAACCTGAGACGGAGATGAAGGCTCGCCACTTCATCACCATCGGCTACCAACGGCTCTTGACTTTTGAAGTTCAAGGTGGCGGCTTCAGTTGGTTCGGCAACCCACCAGCCCACAAAGTCCTGACGGCATATGGCTTGCTGCAATTTGCCGACATGAGCAAAGTCCACGATGTTGACCCGAACTTGCTCGTTCGCACCGTCAATTGGCTCATCAGCAAACAAAACCCTGACGGCTCGTGGACGCCTGACCAGTTCGGCATCCACGAAGGAGCAACGACGCGCCAAACCGACATCCTTCGCACAACCGCTTACATCGCTTGGGCAATCAGTGAGGCGGGACAGGTAACAAGGGACACGGGACAAGTTAAGACGGCGCTGCAGAAAGCAATTGGCTACTTGAGTGAACGCATCGGCGAAGCCGACGACGCTTACGCTCTCGCTTTGATGCTCAATGCTTTCCTGAGCGCAACGGACTGGGACGAGGGACGGGGGACGAGGGACGGGGAAGCAAAAATTGGCATGTCCCGTGGCTTGATTGACCCAATTGCCCGCCGACTTGCGAGCATGGCGAAAGAGAGCGAGGAAGTGGCATTCTGGGAGAGCAAAGAGCCGACACCGTTCTTTGGGCGGGGGCGAAGCGGAGATTTGGAAACGACGGCGTTGGCGACTTATGCGCTCATCCGTCACGGCGATTATCCCATGCTCGTCAACAAAGCCTTGACTTACTTGGTGCGCAACAAGGATGAATTTGGGACATGGCAAACGACACAAGCGACTATTTGGTCGCTGAAAGCCTTCATCGCTGCAATGGAACGAAGCAGAAGCGAAATCAACGGGACGCTCGTGGTTCGGGTTAACGGCGGGAAAGTTGCCGAGTGGCAAATCAATCCCGAAAACGCCGACATCGTTCGGATGACGGATGCGAGCCGATATGTCCGTGAAGGTGTTAACGAAGTGACGCTTGAGTTTGACGGGACTGGTTCGTTGCTTTACCAAGTCAGCACTCGGTTCTACTTGCCTTGGGAACTTGTCCCGCCGACGCCTGAAGAGCCGTTGCAAGTGCGTGTCAGTTACGACCGGACAGAGTTGCAAACGAACGAAACGGTGACTTGCAAAGTGCGGGTGACGAACCGTCGCCCGATGGCGGCTCAAATGGTCATCGTTGACATCGGCATACCGCCCGGATTTGAAGTCCTGACCGATGACTTGACAAACTTGGTTGAGCAGAAAGTCTTGCAGCGGTTTGAATTGACGCCCCTTCAAGTCATCTGCTACCTTGACCGCATTGAAGGTGGTGCGACGGTGGAGTGGAAATTCAGGCTGAGGGCGAAGATGCCCGTTAGAGCGAAGACGGGGCGGACGACGGCTTACGAATACTATGCTCCAAAGGAACGGAGCATCGTTGCCCCTGCATTGCTGGTGGCGAGGTGAAGGGGATTTTTTTCCGTCGGTTTTTGCTCTTGCCTTTCCCAGTGCCGACACAAATTACGCGAAAGCGAACCCCATTGATTTTTGCTGTCCAGCCAATTTTTGTCGCAGGAATTTTGGGCTAAAATTGAAACTGCCGCTTTGTGCGGCGGGTGGTAAAAATGGACTGGACAGAACGGCTGACCCAAATTCGCAAGGACTTGGACAGACTGGCTCGTTTCCCAACGGCTCACGAAATCTTGATTCGCTACCTGCAGGTCGTTTACGAACATTTGGAAAACTGCTCACCATACGCCGAACCTTTGTTGACTGCTTTTGAGGCGCTGCTCAGTTACGAACTTTGGCATCACAAGGCAATGACCAAATTGGCAGGTTCGCAAGAGTTGCAGATGCGCTACCTTGTCCCACTCGGTGTTGAGATGAGGACGGCGTTGCTGAAGTTGGTCAGCAAACTTGAGCGAATTCAGGCTTATTCGCCCGACGAAATCGTTGTCCGAGAACTTTTGAAAGCCCATTGCTACTACCAATTGGGCGAACTTGAGGCGACCATCAATTGCTTGGAGGAAGCCATCAGGCAAGGTGCGACCCACCCACTCATTTACTTCGTCTTGGGCTACAATCGCCATCGCCTTGGCATAACCGAGTATGCCCGCTGGGAACCTGTCGGACAGCAGTTGGTCGTGACGGACAAAGATGCTTTTGAGAGAACGCTCCGACAAGCCTTAGAGGATTTTCGCAACGGCTTGAGTTATTCTGGGCAGGAACCTATGGACGCAAGGCTTCATTTTTGGATGGGCATGGTGCACGAACTTTTGGGTGAGCGCAACGAAGCCATTGCCGCTTACAAAAAAGCCAGCGAAATTGACCCTGAAACTTACGGTGAGGAGGTGAGGCAAAGGCTACAGCATATTCGCTCAACAGAGTCGTCAAGCCAACCCACATCGCCCCCGCCACCACCTGCTGAATTGCAAGAAGAGCGAACGCCCATCAAGCCTATTTCTGAGACCGAACTTGAGTCCTTCCGAAAAGCCCTCAGCGAGATAGAAACCGTTTCCGACCTTCTCCGGAAAATGGGCGGTTCACCGGAAAGCAAGGAACCATCGGAGGGAAACTGACGCTTTAATTTGTTGTGCGCCAAAATTACAGCGCCAGTGATTTCTGAGGGAGGTGAGTGAGATGTTCAGGCGAATGTGGGCAGTAGGGATGTTAGTCGGGTTGATGGCGTGTTTGGTATTCGGGCAGGAAACTCGGCAGGAGAGACCGAAAACTTACAGACCGGTCCTTCACTCCCTCGTCACTATCGTCAAAATTGACGCAGCCAAAAACACAATTACTGTCAAGGGAGTTTACCGAGGTCAGGAAGTTGAGCGGACTTTGTTGGTTCAATCTGAAAGCAAACTGATGAAAGACGGCAAGGACGCCAAACTCGCTGACTTCAAAGAAGGTGAACAAGTTTTGGTGACTTGGCGCTCTATCAGGCGTGGCGAATACGCTGTCCGTTTTCTCGCCGACCCGCCAACTTTCTTCGCTTTCCTCCGTTACCCGACTTTGAAGGGAAAGGTCAAGTCCTTTGACCCGGCAACTTTGACCATCGTTGTTGAAGCCGAAGGGAAAGAGCACAAACTCACCTTGCCGGGACGCGGCGAATGTTGCTTTGCTCAAGGCAAAGCCCATCGCGGCAAGGCTGCTGTGTGGAAAGGTGGCGAAGAAGTCGTCGTGGTGCTTGGTGCTCCAGACCGGGCAAGAGCAGTGTTTGACAGCGCTTCTTGGAAAGTCTATGGCGAACGGGAATGGCAGGACTACCAACGCCGAACCCAAGCGCGCCAAAGGCAGCGGGAAGGTCAGCAACAGTGAAAGTTGAAGGCAACCGCATCCGCTGCCGGTGCGTCTAAGGGCTATGCCAAAACTGAGTTTGTGAAAAACTGGAAAGTGGGTGGTGATGCGATGGCAGAGAAAGTGGCGGCGCCAAAACCCACGCTCTCGGTGGCGGATGCGGTCGCCATCATCGTCGGCATTGTCATCGGCTCGGGAATTTTCAAAACGCCGTCTTTGGTCGCCGCCAACACGGCAAACGAATTCATGTTCCTCTTTGCTTGGCTGCTCGGCGGAATAATTTCCTTCATCGGCGCTTTGTGCTATGCAGAGTTAGCGACGACTTACCCCCACGCAGGTGGCGAGTATCACTTCCTCAACCGCTCCTTCGGTCGTGATATCGCTTTCCTTTTTGCTTGGGCGAGGGCGACAGTGATACAAACGGGCTCAATAGCGATGCTCGGTTTTGTCTTCGGCGACTACGCTTCTGAACTCCTCCCACTCGGAGAACACTCATCAGCCATTTACGCTGCGCTGGCAGCAATTGTCTTGACAGTCTTGAATGTGATGGGAGTTCAACAGGGCAAATGGACTCAAAACATCCTGACAGCAGCGAAAGTTTTGGGACTGTTATTGGTCTTCGCTGTCGGGCTGTTGAAAGCGGTTCCGAGCGAACCCATCCCAACCCCTGACAGATCTCCCTCAGGTGCCTTTGGTTTAGCGATGATTTTCGTCCTGCTGACTTACGGCGGCTGGAACGAAGCAGCCTACATATCGGCGGAGTTGAAAGATGTCCGGCGAAACATGCTGAGGGCTTTAATGCTCGGCATCGGCGCAATTACCGTCATCTACCTGCTCGTCAACTTTGCTTACCTTAAAGGGCTCGGTTTGGCAGCGATGGCAAAGTCGGAAGTCGTCGCAGCGGATTTGCTCCGAAACGCTTGGGGCGATTTAGGGGCGAAATTCATCAGCGTGCTCATAGCCATTTCGGCTCTGGGTGCCATGAACGCAACAATCTTCACTGGTGCGAGAACAAATTACGCTTGGGGTCAAGATTTCAAAGCCCTTCACCTGCTCGGCGTTTGGCACGAACGGACAAGCACTCCCGTCAATGCCCTTGTCGTTCAAGGTCTGATTTCGTTAGGGTTGGTCGCATTGGGCGCAGCAACTCGGAAAGGCTTTTCAACGATGGTTGACTACACGGCTCCCGTCTTCTGGTTCTTCTTCCTGTTGACAGGTCTTTCGCTGTTCATCCTGAGGAACACTGATGCGGGAACTCGCCGCCCGTTTTATACCCCACTTTATCCGCTCACCCCGTTGCTCTTTTGCGTTTTTTGTGTCTACATGCTTCAGTCAAGCCTGAGTTACACTGGTGTCGGAGCGTTGGTCGGCGTGGCAGTTTTGTTAGTAGGCATTCCGGTGCTCATGCTTGTGCGGCGATACGAGTGAGAATGTAAAAGGCGCCGGGTCAAACCGGCACTCAGAGAAAACCATAGCGTCAAGGAGGGAAGCAGTTATGAGGTCATGGCGCTTTGTGAGTTGGTTGATGGTGAGCGCTTCAATTTTTGTCATCGCTGCTTTGACGGCGCAGCAACGCCCACCTGATGTCCCTTATGTCCCAACACCACACGAAGTCGTCCGGGAAATGCTAAGGGTGGCACAAGTGGGCAAGGAGGATGTGGTTTACGACCTCGGTTGCGGTGACGGGCGAATCGTCATCGCTGCCGTTAAAAACTTCGGGGCAAAGCGAGGGGTCGGCGTTGACATTGACCCAGAAAGAATTCGCGAAAGCAACGAAAACGCCCGCAAGGCTGGGGTCACCGACAGAGTGAAGTTCCTGCAGCAAGACCTGTTTGAAACTGACATCCGAGACGCCACCGTTGTCACCCTTTACTTGCTCCCTTCCATCAACTTGCGACTTCGCCCCAAGTTGTTCAAGGAACTCCGTCCCGGTTCGCGAGTCGTCTCCCACGACTTTGACATGTGCGACGAATGTGAAGGTGAAGGCTCTGCCACCTGCATCAAAGGTTGGCATCCAGACAAAGTCCTTAGGGTCAGAGGTCCTTACCGCGAGCATACCGTTTACTACTGGGTCATCCCGGCAGGAGTTGCTGGGACATGGCGATGGACGGTTCAAACTCCGAGGGGCGAGCGCCAGTATGTTCTCAAACTCCGCCAAAGGTTCCAAAAAGTCATGGGTTCGGTCAGCGCTGACGGTCAGGAAACTCCCATCACCAACGCCCAACTTGTCGGGACGCAACTTAGTTTCACCGTTGCGAGGGAAATTGGCGGGCAGAAGGTCACGATGAGGTTCTCAGGGCGAGTTAACGGCGACACGATAACTGGAACGGTTGACATTCAAGGTGGGCAGTTCGCCGGCAAGCGAGATTGGGTTGCGAAGCGAGATAAAGTCAACTTGGTCGGGACTTGGCAGTGGAAGGGTGGCGCAATCCGAATTGAGCAGCGAAAAGGTGAATTGGTTGCCAGTTTCGTTAACGGTGGACAAGTTACACCAATCAGCGACTTCTACGCATGGGGCGCTGGGATTTACTTCACCCTTGACCGTGCAAGGGAGGATGTCTACGAGGGCGTCGTTGAGGGCGACAGAATTGTCGGAACTGTCAATGGCTCCAAGCCTTGGGAAGCGAAGAGAAAATGACGAAGAGTTCCCAACCCCTTTTCACATAGGGCAGAGTCTGCAGTCAACTGCGTGGTTCCTGAGAGTGCAGCCGAACAAATGCTGGTGATGGTGATGCGGTTTTGGGTGGTGGTAATCGCTTGGCTTTGCTTGACAGGGGTAAAATTAATGGCAGAAGTGCCTGACCCTTGGACGCCTGTAAAGGTGCAGCAAGCAAAGGGTGAAATACGGGTCGGAATTTGGGGGCGAGAATACCGCTTCGCGCAACAACCATTGCCGTCCCAAATCATGACGGCAAGCGTGGAATTGCTCGCCCAACCAATGCGACTTGTGGCGTTCGGTGAAGGGGGCAAATTGTCTTGGACGCAAAGCGGGTGCGAACTTTGGGAACGCACTGACGAACAAGCGACGCTTTTGGGTTGGCAGGTTAATGATGCTTTGATTGCCAACTTTGTCGTGCGGGTGGAATTTGACGGCTTGATGAGATTTGATTTGACACTGGCACCACTCCCGCAACCCAAAGCGTCTTTGCAGCGATTGTGGCTTGAAGTCCCTTTGCGGAAGGAACGGGCAACTTTGTTCCACTACTGGCCGGGGCGATGGGGTAGTGCCGAAAACAGCGGAGCCGTCCCGACGGACGGGATGAGGTTGCCCTTCAAGCCCATCGTTTGGCTTGGTTGGGAAGAAGGTGGTCTGACTTGGTGTGCTGAAAGCGATCGGAATTGGCAAGTGGCGGAAAACAGTCGGGCGATTGAAATCGTGCCAGAGGGAGAGGCTGTCATCCTTCGTGTTCACTTGCTGGACACGCCGCCACAAAAGTTGCCCCTTTCCTTCACCTTCGGGATCCAAGCGACGCCTGTCAAACCGTTGCCGAAAGATTTCCACGAGTGGCGAATTTGTCACGGCGCATTTTACGGGATGGAGCGGCAACCTGTAGCGGAAGGAGCGAAGGATACGGCTTTGGAGAAAGCAGCACGGTTGGGAGTGAAAACCCTTGTCTTCCACGAACATTGGACGCCCATTCAAAATTACTGGCGGACGAACCGAGAAACGGAACTGCGGGATTTGATCGCTGCTTGCCACAGACAAGGCATCAAGTTGCTCCTTTACTTCGGCTACGAACTGTCCACATTGGCGCCTGAATGGAGCGCCGTCGCCGATAAAGTGCTTGTCAAGACGCCGACGGGTGGGTTGGCAGGTGGTTACTTTCGCCAACCGCCACAGCGTGACTACATCGTTTGCCTGAACAGCCAGTGGTCGGAACGGTTGTTGGATGGCATCGTTTCGGCGATAGAGCGTTACGGCTTTGATGGCGTGTATTTGGACGGGACGATTGAGCCATTCGGTTGCGCCAATGAAGCACACGGCTGCGGCTATCAGACAGCAGACGGGAGGTTGAGGGAGACCTACCCGATTTTCGCCGTGCGCCAGTTCATGCGTCGGCTCTACGAAGCCTTGCACCCAAAGGGCAAACTCATCAACGCCCACCAAAGCACCTACTGCGGGACGCCAACTTTGGCGTTCGTGCACAGTTACTGGGACGGCGAGCAATTTGGTGGGGGCGAATTAGCAAAAGACCCGTTGCAGAAATTGCCACTGGCGAGTTTCCGAGCCGAATTCATGGGCAAAAACTTCGGCGTCCCATGTGAGTTTCTCGTCTATGAGCGACCACCTGACTGGACAATTGACCACGCCCTTGCCTTCACAATGCTTCATGATGTTCGGGTGCGACCTTTGGGTTTCGGGGCGATGTTAGAGAAGTTGTCGGCAATTTGGTCGGCGATGAGTCAATTCGGCGTGAGTGAAGCGGAATGGCATCCTTATTGGCGCAATGGCGATTTGATTCAAGCGCAACCTGAAAGCGTAAAAGTCAGCGGCTATCGGCGCACTGTTAACGGGCAAGTTCGTTGGCTACTCGTTGTCAGCAACTTGTCAGTGAAAGAAGCAGTGACGGCAAAAGTGCGCTTGACCGAAAAAGCCATGCCGAAAGTTAACGAGGCAACAGACACCTTGACAGGCGAACGCCTGCCCATCTCCGACAACACCATCACCCTTCCCTTGCTCCCAATGCAAATGCGGTTGGTGGCAGTGCGCTGAAAGGCATTGACAGAAAGGGTCGCCTTGAAACTTTCCTCAGCAGCCTCTTGCTCTTAAGGTATCAATGAGTCATTCTGCCCTTTTGCCCTCCCTTAACAGCGACTTTTTTTTCGCTATAATGGTGGTAGGCATCCCAACTGACAGTAAGGTTGACGAAACAAGGCTTTTTGACCTTTGAAGCAGCACATGGGTAGGTGAGGGTGGGCATGAGAGGGTTACTATTTATTGTCGGATGGTTATCTCTGTGCTTGCTGACAGTAGCATCAGCGTTAGAAAACCAACAAGTTGCTCCCCAAGAACGCCCACGCATTCCCGCCATTAAAGTCAATTCTCCTCCCCAAATTGATGGCGATTTAAGCGATGAAGCGTGGCAGAATGCTGCCAAGGTCACAGGCTTTTGGCGAATAGATCGAGACCAACTTGCTGAAGAGCAGACAGAGGTTTGGGTTTGTTATGACGATACAGCCATTTACATCGCTTTCCTCTGTTTTGACTCCCAACCGAGTCTTATCCGTGCTCAGCAGAGGAAACGGGGCGGGTCATTTCAAAATGACGATTTCATCTCGGTTAACATTGACCCTTTGAACCGACCGATCATTGCTGGGGGCATTTTCTACACCTTTTCGGTCAATCCGATAGGGACGCAAAACGAATGGGTGCCTGGTGGGGCTGCACAGAAGATTGAATGGAGAGGCGATTGGAAAGCCAAAGCGAAAATTACCGAAATGGGATGGCAAGCAGAGATGGCAATTCCCTTCCGCATTTTCCGATTACCCAGAAAGCCAACGGCTTTTGCCCTTTGGTTTTCTCGGACTATTCCGCCACCCCGACTTGAAGATAGCACTTTCCCCTATCGCCGGGGAGAGGCTGTCGCTAATACCGCTGAATGGGGACCTTTGGATTTGCCTAAACTTAGGTCACCAATCTTCTTTATGCCTTACACAAGTTTATCGGTTGGCGATGATGAGAAAGGTAGTCGCATGGGGTTGGACTTGAAACAGTATTTACCTAACGGCTTGCAGTGGCAAACGACTTTTAACCCTGATTTCCGCAACATAGAAGATGTCGTTGAGACGATTGACTTCACTTACATACCTCGCCTTTTACCAGACCGGCGCCCTTTCTTCAGTGAGGGACAAGGTTACTTCCCGCCGTTCTTCATGTTTCATAGTCGTTTGGTGAAAGATGTTTTAGTTGGGACGAAACTCTTCGGTAGAGTGGGACGGACAAGCGTTGGCGCTATGAGCGTTATTGAGACCCATTCCCGTCTGACTTTTGCGTCACGCTTTAGTTACAACCTGGACAAGCAATGGTCGGTAGAAGGGAGTTACGCCCACAGAACAAAGACAGGGAAATTTCCTGTTTATCGTTTGGCTTTTCATGGCAACCTTCCGTCAAAGAAAGACTGGATTTGGAACTTAGGAGGCGATTTAGTTTACGGGGGCGCAGACACTTGGAGTTTATACTTTGGTCGGTTCTCTAACACCCCTGGTCGGCTCCATTTCTTTTTTAACTACGGGGAAATTGGGGATTACCGCCCTTCTGTTGGATTTAAGCCCGAGGTCAATTTTAAGGAGTTCATCGGCAATCTTAACTACTTTGACCGATACGACAAGGGAGAAGTGCTCTTCTGGGGGAGTTTTGCTTCTTTCCACTGTCGGCGTTTTAGGGGAGGGCAAAAGAAAGGGCAACTATTAGACCAGAACGAAAGCATCGGGGCATTCGTCACTGGAAGGAAGGGATGGAATGTCTTTGCTACATACAATAACTACCGACGCCCTCCCTTTTTAGACCGCACATTCAATCTTGGTATCGGATGGAATGTCTTTGATCCTTTCCGCTCAGGTAACCTCAGTTACCAATGGGGCAGACGAGCGGGGCAAAGTTACCGCTTCTTAACACTTAGTCAATCCCTCCGCCCGTCTAACCGATGGTCGCTTAACTTGCGTTACGAGCAATTGAAACATGGGCGTCAAACATATCAGTTGGTCATCTCTGGCGTTTACGATTTGACACCAGAACGCTCTTTGGTTTTCCGATGGGTGAAGGGTTCTGTGCCCAAGCCCGGCGACCCTCAAACCCTTTTGCCCACCGACAATTTCTACCTTGGCTTTCGCCAATTTTCCCGTAAAGGGTCAGACATTTACCTACTATTGGGCGATCCTAATGCCCGCCACACGCAAGTGAAAGTGATGGTGAAAGTGCTGCAAGTGTTTTGACCTAAGGCATTCCACTTCAAGAAGATAACCCCAAATTGGCAACACTATCTTGTTTTTGTAGGATTACGCTTCGCCCTTACCACTGAACAGGGATGGCTATAATTGTAAGCCGAAAGAGTGTTAGAAGGAGGTGACAAGCCGATGTTGTGGCGGGTCGGAGTTAGTTGTGCCGACATCACACCTCCATTGCACATTCCAGAACTTGGCTTTGTTCCCCGCCAGCATCGGTTTCAAGGCATCCATGACCCGCTCTTTGCCAAAGCACTGGCGGCGGAAACTGACGACGGCGCTGCCATTTTGGTCACTTCCGATGCCATCGGTTTCCATCGCAATTTGCTGGGCGACGAAAAAGACTTCATTGCTGAGTTCCGCAAAAGGTTTTCGCAGGTGACGGGCGTTGCCTTTGATGCCATCATGTTGGCTGCTTCCCACGCCCATTCAACTCCCGAAACGATTGGCTTGACACCGTTAAGGGAAGTTGAAGGTGCAGCCGAATGGGTTGAGGTTTTGCTTGACAAATTGGTTGCGTGTGCTGTCTCCGCTTGGAAGGAAAGGAAGCCAGCAAAAGCGTATGTGTCTGTCGGCGAAGTTGTTGGCGTTTCGTGGAGTCGCCGCATCGTTAGCAAGGACGGAAAAGTTTATCGCTTGCCTGACCGACCACCTGATGAGCAAGTTGACCGTGAAGATTACGACCCACAATTGGGCATCCTGCTTTTCCGCCGCAGTGACGGCGACATCGTTTTGGTCAATTTCACCTGCCACCCAACGGTCGTTCAAGTCAACGATTTCGTCTCAGCCGATTACCCTGGGGCGATGATGCGGTTTGTTGAAAGCCTTTTGCCCAATTGCAAAATGTGCCTGTTCACTCAAGGCGCTTGCGGTGATGTCAACACAGTCTACCAGACGACGAGCGATTTTGACGATGTTGCCCTTTACGGCATGGCTTTGGCAGGCGAAGTTATTAAGCAAGTGGCGTTGCTGCGGTTGCACTACGGTCACCCTGAACGGGAGAAAGTGGCTCAAACTTTTAGGCGCATCAGTGGTTGGTGTTCAGCAGAATTGACACCGCACATTGCTGTCGCTCAGTCAGAATTTGTCCTTCCCCAACGAACCGATTTGCCCAACCCATCGGAAGCGGAAGCCAAATACAGAGAGGCGTTGGCGAAGGTTGACGGGCAAATTTGGTGGATGCGTTCCGAACGACCTCTCAGCGAAGAAGAGAAACGCATAGGCGCTGAAGTCCGCAACGCTTGGGAAAGATGGCAGACAGCACTTAGAGGGCGAAACGAATGGGAACGAAGGGCTGAAGTCCAAGTAATCAGGTTGGGAGAAGCAGCGTTGGTGGGAGTTTCCGGCGAACTTTTCGTCTCGTTGGGGTTAAGCATCAAACGCTCGTCCCCTTTCCCCTTCACCTTCATCGTCGGCTACGCCAACGGCTACAACGGCTATTTGTCGCCTGAGGAAGCGTGGGAGCAAGGTGGGTATGAGGTCAGCATCGGTCAATGGGCAATGTGTGGGCGAGGAAGTGGCGAAATTGTTGTGTCAACGGCAGAAAGACTTTTGGAAGTTGTGGCAAGGCAAGACTTTTGCGAGGGGGGACTGCAATGAAGGCATGGGTCAGTTTGGGCGTTTGGGGATTGGTTTTGTTTGGTTCGTTTAATTTCGCTTTGCTGACAAGAAGCGGAGAAGAGCATTTCACCGATCATGGCGTCGCTGCACCTTTCAGCACCCATCGGGGCATCGTCGCCACTCAAGACGGGCAAAAGCGCAACATCGTTTTGGTCTGGCTCTACGACCATCGTGGTTGCTACGCTTTGTTGCTCGTTGACGCTGAGACGGGCAAAAGCGAAGAGTTTCCGACGCCTCTTTGCTTTGGTGGTGTGATTTTTGCTCGGCATGTTGCAGTGCCATAAAAGTTCACCTGCCCAAGTATTATCTTCGCCGCACTTTTTAGTTTGCTACGCCATAGCAGGTGCTGACTTCTTAAGATGCTTAAGCATGCCGCTTCTATCAAGGTTGAAACGGGGGAGCGGTGAGATAAAATGAAAGCAGCGAAAAGCGAATTTGCTATTAAAGAGGGCGCTAAACACTAAACGCCCTTGCGCAAGTCGGTGAAAAGGTATGGGGAAACCGCTCCTTTTGATGATGACTTTCTTAGACGAAAAGGAAGGAGCATGGGAAGCGATTGTCCGCCTCATCCAACGCCATTTGTTGCCCGCCATAGAAGCGAACGGGGCGCAGGTTTTCCAAACTCCTGACCTGTTAGCGGCTTCGTCCGAACGCTCTTCGCTTTCCCTTGTGCGCCGCCTCTATCCACCCTTGACACAACAAGCACCTGTCTGGGGCTTTTTAGTGCGAGGCACGGGCGAGGTGTTGGTGCATCAGACCGTTCTTTCCTTGACGGCAGGGCAAGGGTTTTGGGTGCCACCCGGCATCACCTACATCCCTCACATCACGCAGGGCAACTTTATTTCGGCATCGGAGTGGCTCTGGTTCGCCGCTTACCCGCAGGGCATCTTATTGAACCGCTGTCAAGTCACGCCGACAGAGCATCGCAGCAGCCCCATTTACCTCGTCGCCGATTCATCCCTCAGTGACTTGGCGCGCCGTTGGGCATCCCGCCCTTTGCCCCAACCGACAGACAAATGGCTGCTGCTAACTTTCTTCGGGCTGTTAACGGAGACGACGCCGTTGGTCGTGACAGCACCCGATGAGTTAGCAAAACCGCTCAGCGACTTGCCTTTCCCGTTGCAATGGGCGCTGGATTACCTTCGTCGCCATTACGCCAAACCCTTCTCGCTCAGGGCACTGGCGTCCCATTGTGGTGTGACCCCAAGCCATCTTTGTCGGTTGTTTCGCAAGCACTTGAAAGCGACGCCCGTCGGTTACTTGCAACGCATTCGGTTAACCGTTGCCCGACAATTGCTGGCGGAGACCAGTTGGAGCGTGCAAAGCATCGCCACTCTTGTTGGCTTCAACGATGTCCGCCACTTCCGCCGCCAATTCGTTCGCCACTTTGGGCTGACGCCACAACAAGTCCGCCGCCTTCCATCCCAACCTTTGCAGTGATGCAAAAATTAGCCCCCTTTAGGTCAATAATTGCCCTTGCCCTTTCCCTTGCCGATAACCCATCCTTACAGCGGTAGTTCAATCTTGATGCGGGAGGTGTTGTCATCATGAAGCGAAAGATGGTAGCGATGAAGGCTCACTTTCACGGCTTCACCCTCATTGAGTTGCTCGTGGTGATCGCGATAATCGCCATTCTGGCGGCGATCCTGTTCCCCGTGTTCAGTCAAGCCCGCGCCAAAGCCTATCAAGCAACCTGCATCAACAACACCCGCGAGATTGCGATGGCGGTTGCCATGTATACTCAAGACCACGACGAAATCCTGCCCTACGCTCAAATAGACGACACTATAACGCCTCCCTTTGGCGGCAGGACTTACTACTTGCTTTGGTGGGGCGCCATCCAGCCCTATCACAAGAGTTGGCAACTTTATCGTTGCCCTGGTGACCAGCAATTGATTCGCTTACGACCATGGGAGGGCGCAGCCTTGCCCCCTGCTCCTCTCGTTGACCTCTCTTACGGTTGGAATTATCCCCACATGCCCTACCGTAACATCTATAACCCGACAGGAACTCACCTTGCCCGTTACACTTATCCTGCCGAAGCGATGGTCGCCATGCACAGCGAAGCGCCACCGACAGCGACTTGGGCAAAAACTTATGTCTATTGCCCTATCCATTGGCGTCCCGGAACGCTTCCTCAAGCGCCTGAGCAAAATGTCACCGACGACCACTTTGAAGGCACCTGCGCTGTCCTTTTGGATGGGCACTCCAAGTGGTATCGCAAGAGTGTGCTTATCTACGGCGACTACAGTTCAGGAAGTTTCATTGACCGCTTCTGGGCACACTATGTCGGGAATCAGTGATTTGCAGGGTGATGGGCATGGGTTATCTGGCAGGTTGGCTCTGGTTCCTCGCAGTGGTGGCGATGGCGAATGGTGGCGGGACGCCGACAAGTTCCATTAATGGTTTGTTCACCAATCACGGTGTCGCTGCGCCGTTCAGCACCCATCGGGGCATCGTCGCCACCCAAGATGGGCAAAAGCGCAACATCGTTTTGGTCTGGCTCTACGACCATCGTGGTTGCTACGCTTTGTTGCTCGTTGACGCTGAGACAGGCAAAAGCGAAGAATTTCCGAC
>Ga0197142_1002378_pt1 | contig 16527 bp, 15 predicted proteins | sample GBS60_MetaG_FD_148614 | JGI IMG/M metagenome (GOLD analysis project Ga0197142, IMG submission 148614) | Sediment microbial communities from Great Boiling Springs, Gerlach, Nevada, United States - GBS 60_MetaG | ecosystem: Environmental > Aquatic > Thermal springs > Hot (42-90C) > Sediment...
ATTCCACCTGTATCAGATTTCTTTTTTAATAAAGGGATTGCAGTATGAATGATTCTCAATGCATGCTGGAGTTCACCACTGAGATAATCGGTATTTGCAGAAACAAGAAGTAGTCGGGGATTTTTTGTATATTCCTCTTCAGGAATGGCTCTTAAAAATTCTTTCAATTCATTGATTTTACCCGGCTGGAGCAAATCCCGGCTATGGGCTACTATTAGATTAGCTGCGATATTGAACGAGCCCTGATTTATTGCATTTCTGATTTTTTCCTCAATGCCCGATGAATTAGGCGGTTCGGACATAAAATATTATAACAAAAAAATATTTGTAGTCAAGAAAAAAATGCGTCCCAAAGGACGCATTTTTATAGCATCACACCAAGATTAATTTGTTACGGGTAATACTGACACTATCCTTTTTCCGCCTTTAGTCCAGCCAAACTTTACCCGACCCTGGGTCAGGGCATAGATTGTATAATCTTTACCCATTCCAACATTCATACCCGGATGAATACTCGTTCCACGCTGCCTGACAATTATTGTACCGATATTGACCAGTTGCCCATCAAATCTTTTCACACCCAATCTTTTACCTGCAGAATCCCTGCCATTCTTTGCTGAACCAGTTCCTTTTTTATGAGCCATAACTACCTCCTATTTTATTATATCGGTAATTTCAACCTCGGTAAATAATTGTCTGTGCCCTTTTTTACGGCGGTAATTTTCCCTTCTAATAAATTTATAAACTATCACCTTGGGCAGTTTTCCTGTCTTTTTTATAATCCCTTTTACTAACGCACCTTCAACATATGGTTTCCCCACAATAACATTTTCGCTGTCTTTTATCATCAGGATTTTATCGAATGCCACTTCCTTTCCTGTCTCTCCTAACAATGCCGGGATTATTACCCTATCACCTTTTGAAACAACATACTGATAACTATTCGTCTTAATAACCGCAAACACTATTTACCTCCTGGTTCCTGTGGAATTACCGGCATCTGTTCTTCAGGCGCTGGAATTGCCGGCGCCACTGGCACCTCGGTCTCCAATCCCTTCTCTACCGCAGTCTTTGCAACAGGTCTCCGTGATAAGAGAACAAGAAAAAGGGATGTCAAAAAGAATCCTATTGCCAGCCCAGAAGTCAATTTTATAAAGAACGGTGTAGCGCCCTTTCCACCAAATAAAGAGTCAGTCCCGCCACCCCCGCCAAAGACACTTGACATACCAGCACCCCTGGTCTGCTGCAAAAGAACCACAATAATCAATAATATGCATATAAGCACATGTAAGGCAAATATTATTCCGTACATTTAATTCTCCTTTTAATCTATCAAAATATGCTTACCAATATAAACTCTAAAACCTACAATTTTATTATATTTATTTTTTAACATTTGTCAACCCTCCTCAACAAATGCGTAAGTTTGGCAGTAAGGTTTTGCCTGGTATATTCAGGCAGGGGATGTGGACTTCTCTTTATTTTATTGTATTTATATTTCACATAATAATCACGCATTATCTCTTTCATCCCGATTATATTGTCATACTCATAAAAATGGACTGGATAACCCTGTTTCTCTGCCTGTTCAAGAATAAAGAGTCCCCCTGAAATGCCGCAGGAAATGATGGGCAAGCCACTTGCAAGATATTCATTCTGTCTGCTGGGAAAAAAGAAATCATCACCAGTGGTGATCATTAATACAAGATGGGCATTGCAAAATTCCTTCAAAGCCTGACGATAAGGAAGATGACCAAAGATCTTTGTATAAGGATATCTTTTTATCAATTTTACATATTCCTCTTCAATGTGTCCAATAAATTTTATCTCCACACAATCAGGAGAGAGTCCTGTCTCTTTTATAAATTTTTCAACCGCCAGTAAGAACGGCTCTGGATTTCTTTCTTCTCTTATCGTTCCTAAATAGGATATTGTGAACTTTTCAGGCAATGTCGAATGAGAAAAATCATTCGGATCATAGCCATTGGGTATGACATAGATTTTGTTTTTAATCTTTGGACAGCGCATCACCAATGAACCTTTTATATCTTCACTCACAGTGATGACTAAACTTGCAAATTCAACAACCTTTTTTTCCCAGTAAGAAACAAACCTTTTCTGGAATTTATTTTCATAACGTATAAATGGAAATTCAAGCCAGGCATCCCGAAAATCAAGGATTAATGGTTTATCAGTCTTTTTTGCCAGGATATAACCGGTAATGAAGGCACTAAATGGCGGTGCTGTGACAAAGATATAATCAAAATCAATTCTTAATGCCTCTTTATAGGCAAAAGGAATCCAGCCCACCTTATTATCAGGAAAATTTAAACTCTTCTTTATCGGTACCTGCCATTTCTTTGGTTGGTATTTTCTCATACCAAGGATATATAAGATGCGCGCCGGGTCAAATGATTCGGTTCTGTATATTTTAAAATTTTTCAAATCCTTACCGAGTTCTGTATCAATCGAGTGATAGGCAATATCTTTTCGGGTAAGGATTATTGGCTCAATACCATAATCGGGTAAATACTTGGCAAATTTAACGGGCCTTAATGAGCCTGGTCCTCCACAGGGAGGCCAGTAGTAAGAAACTATCAATAACCTTTTCATAATCTGATTTTTATATTTTTACTCATATAATTATACAAAAATACAATTTATTACAATATCCGACTCAATAGGGTATACGCCTCCCTGGAGTATTCTTTTATCTTCGGATATTTGTCCTGATATTTTTTGTATCCGATCACTTCTTTTAGCGCCTTTTTTGCCTCAGTGCGATTTTCTAATTCATAATAACATTTACCAATGTATAATTTACACTGGGCTAAATTTGAATAATTTGCATTATTAAGATACTGGTCAAATAACCACTTGTATGTATTAAGTGAAACATTATAATTTCTTTTCTTAAACTCAAGTTCTGCCTTGTTCCAGTGGAAGGTCTTTGATTCAGGATATTCAAGCAAAAGACTATCGATTATCTTTGTAGCAATATCAAATTTCCTTTCCTCTCCATAAATAAAGACCAATGAATTCCTCGCAGTAGGACCTGAGTAAAGGCTCTTCTCAGCCGCGATATGCAATTTTCTTATTGCCTCATCTACATTGCCGCCGGTGAGTTTTAAAAATGGTAGATACCTGCTTGCCCTTGCCCAGAAATATTCATATGTGCCAGCACCTAAATAGGCATCATAAAATAAAGAATCTCTTTTTATGATTGATTGCAGTATCCTGCCGCCTTTTACACCGTAATTAAAGGTCTCAAGATAATTCTTTTTTAAACCTTCATATACAGCCTGGTATGCAAAACTTGAACCAAGATAAAATTCTGCCCATAGGTTTTCTTCATCGTTTAGAATCTCTTCACACTTTGTTCTAACTTTTTTTATTAGATTAAGATATTCTTTTTCATCATTGAAATGACAACCATCCATCATTCTTAATTGTAAAAGTGCGGCTTTAAAAAAATAGCCTGCGGGATTATCTGGATAATCTTCTATCACCTTATCAAAATACACTGATGCACTGTCAAAATCTTCTACATAGGCAAAGTTAAGCCCGGTCTGAATTAAATTCTGAACTTCGGGTGGATTCAAGTAAATGGCAGTGATTAATAAATACAATGAAGAAATCATTATGGAAATTCAATGACTGACGAATCACCTACATTCAATCTTTTGAAACTGCCACGGACAACTGCATTCTGACCGATTATTGATTTATTAAAAATTGCATTTTCAATTATTGCGTTGTTGTTGATTATTGAATCCTGGATTATTGAATTTTTAATCTTCACACACTCTCCTACAGAGACATTGGGACCAATAATTGAATCAATTATTTCTGCAGAATCGGGTATATAGACCGGTGCAATGACTTTTATCTTATTGCGTGAACGACAATAATGATTTTTTTTAAGCAAATGGCGATTCGTTTCGATCAGGGCGTCGGGCGTGCCACAATCAAACCAGTGTTTTATCTTTATTATATGAAAGGGTTCACCTTTTTTTATCAGTAAAGCGAGTCCATCTGTCAACTGGTATTCGTTCTTTGTTTTAATGCCCCTTTTTATAACACTCGCCATCGCCTGATGAATCTTTTTTATATCGGCAAAATAATAAACCCCAACAATGGCAAGATTAGATTTTGGCTTTTCGGGTTTTTCTACAACATTTATTACCTTTTTGCCCATAATCTCAACAATTCCGAATCGCTGTGGATTATCAACTTCTTTTACACCAAGTATATTTATCCGACCACCCAAATCCCTGAAATCAAAATCAGTTATTGTATCACCAAGCAGGACAAGGGTCGGTCCTTTTAGACCATTAGAACCAACATAGATTGCATGGCCTAAACCCAGGCGCTTTTGCTGAATAACAAATTTGAAATTATAGTCATAATTTTTACAGAACTGGACAATCTGCTCAGACTTTGCACCAAGAACAATAATAATCTTTGAAATCTGTAAATCTTTTATTCCATCAAGGATGTGTCCAAGAATTGGTTTACCTGCAACATATAAAAGGCATTTGGGTAAAAAATGGGTATGGGGTTTTAATCGAACACCTTCACCTGCAACAGGGATAATGACATTCACTATGTGCCCCGAATCTTTTCTTTGAGTTCTTTTATCAATTCAATTGCCTCATCATATCTATTCTCATCAATGAGGCTCATTATCTTTGCCTTATATTCAATCTTTAATGAGGCACTTCCATCAACTCCAAGGCTGTCAATATCAAATTCGTGCATCCCTTCGGTCCTGAATTCCCTTGTTGGTGCTGTTTCTTTTTTTTCTGTAACAGGGGTAGTTCCAGGCAGGGGTTTTTCTGGTGTCAGGGCAGTCACATCCATATCCTCGGGTTTTTGTATAGGTGTCTCTTCAGCCGGTTTCTTTTTAATCAAAGAATCGAATACTGATTCAGGTTTCTTTTCCTTTTTTAACTTTTTTATTATATCCATATCAACTCCACTTTTAATTTATAACCAAAAATATTTTGAGATAATCATTCATAAAATGTAATATCTTTCACAGCATTGAGCACAGCAAAGATTCTTTCGTTATTACTTTCAGGGTCTATCGGTGTGAAGAAAAATCCTTGACGCTGGGGTGAATAACCCATTGTCAGACCATAAAGAACCTCGCCATCTATAAATTCAACCTTCACCTTCCGACCCACAAGGTTCTTATTTTCTATATCCTCAAAGGTCTTCTTTTTTACCGGCCTGGTTCGTGACTTTCCCATTAACTCCTTAACAAAGAATACTGCCTTTAGATTTGCAATCTTTACCGGTATGGATTTTTCTTTTTCGCCTTCTTTAACGACTAAGTGAAATAAAGATTTGTCAGGTTTAAAATCCGAAGTATAACCTCGCTCAATTCTATGATCCAGATAATGAACCACAACTTTATTCGGCATATTCAATTATACCAAATTTTATTAAATTGTCAATAAAAATTTATAAAAAAATAATTCTGGTGTTACTGCGTAAGCCATGCCGTGGTAATTTTTATAACGGTAATAAATCATACCTTATAAAAATAGAATTCTTTTTACTTCAAATTATCTTCCTCTTCCATTTTGCCCTTAATTTTGAAATGGGCAAATCTATTATTAATCTTTTTGAATAGTATATCTTCACCCTCTTTTCTTTTATCGTCTTTCCAATCACAGAAAATGGGAGATTTTTCATAAATTTTTCAAATTCTTCTGCCTGCTCGGGAATAACTTCGACTAAAAATCTCGTATTTGATTCAGAGAATAATAAAATATCAGGGCGCCGATTCTTTCCAGCAAATTTTATCTTTGAAATATCAACCTCACAACCTATATCCCCTGCCATCGCCATCTCACTTAAAGCCAGTCCCAGTCCACCTTCTGAGAGATCATGACAGGAAAGAACCAAGCCATTTATGATGCAATTATGCAATGTCTTCATAAGTTTCGGAGCAATTCTTAAATTTACACCAGGAACCCTTCCACCTCTTATCTTCAAATATCTGAAATATTCAGAACCTCCAAGTTCTTCTTTTGTTAAACCAATAAGATAAATATAATTTTCGGTATTTTTAAAATCCATCGTGATACATTTTCTTACATCATCAACGATACCCATTGCAGATATCAAAAGGGTGGGCGGTATGAGATGGCTTTTTCCATTTTCATCAAGCCATTCATTATTCAGACTATCCTTGCCTGAAATAAATGGAACACCGAATGCCCTTGCCCCATCATAACATCCCTGGGCACTTGATACTATATCTCCAAGCACCTCTTCCCGTTCTGGAGATGCAAAACAGAAGTTATCGAGCATTGCTGCCTTTTCAATATCACCACCGGTTGCGACAAGGTTACGCAGGGCTTCATCAATCGCTGACAATGCCATATTATATGGGTCATATTTTCCATAAGAGGGATTTATACCACAGGAGATAACGATTCCCTTATTTTTATGGAGTAAGGGCTTTATCACCACTCCGTCCTGATGTCCATCTTTATAAACTCCAACAAATGGTTTTATCACACTCGCACCCTGAACCTCATGGTCATATTCCCTTACCAGCCACTCCCGAGAACAGCAATTAAGACTACCAACGACCTCAAGCAGAATTTTATTCAAATCACCGGGCATTGGAAATTTAATTTCTTTGTTTTCAATCTTTCGCTTCTTTGCCTTTTTCTCGGGCATCGGCAGACCATCGTGTAGAAATTTCATATCTATATTACAGACTTGCTCATTTTTGTAATACAATAATAATCGCTTGTTATTTGTAAATTCTCCTATTACGGTTGCCTCAACCCCTTCACTCTCAAAGATATTAATCACCTTTTTAATATATTTTTTAGGGACAGAGAGTATCATCCTTTCCTGGGATTCTGAAATCCATATCTCCCTCGGTGTCAATCCTTCGTATTTCAAAGGAACCCTTTCCAGATATACCTTTGCACCTATCTTCTTGCCCATCTCTCCGACTGCACTTGATAGCCCTCCACCACCACAATCTGTGACCGAATTTAGAATGCCGAGTTCACTCACCTTTAAAAGACAATCAAGAACCCTCTTTTCAACAATTGGATTACCAATCTGGACACAGGATTTTTCCGCCTCTACAGAGAGTTCTGCAGATGAGAATGTTGCACCATGTATGCCATCACGACCAGTCTTACCACCTACAAGCAATATTAAATCACCTGGTTTCGCACCTTTTTTTATCCTGTCCTTTCTGATCAATCCGACCGTGCCACAATATACAAGTGGATTATAAAGAAATTCATCATCAAAATATACTGCACCACTCTTTGTAGGAATGCCCATACGATTACCATAATCCCTTACACCCTGATATACACCTTTGATTATCCTTTTTGGATGTAGGATTCCTTCAGGCAGTCTTTTATAATTTAAATCTGGTTTGCCAAAGCAGAAGACATCAGTATTCATAATCGGTTTTGCTCCGAGTCCAGTTCCCAGGATATCCCTTATCACACCACCGATGCCAGTTGCTGCACCACCGTATGGTTCTAATGCTGAAGGGTGATTATGGGTTTCAACCTTGAAACATACACCATAATCGTGGTCAAATTCAATCACACCGGAATTGTCGTGGAAAACAGATAAACAGAGAGGATGGTTTATCTCTTTTGTCACCTTCATTATTGTATTTTTTAAAAGATTATCAATCACCCTATTACCAATTTTTATTTTACCCAGAAATGTCTTATGCCGACAATGTTCACTCCAGGTCTGGGCAATCGTTTCTAATTCCACATCTGTGGGGTCTCGATTTAATCTTTCAAAATATTTCTTTATTGTTTCCATTTCAATCTTTGATAATGATAATCCCATATCCCTGCTCAATTTTACAAGGTCGGTATCAAGGCTTACTTTCAAATAAGAATATTTCTGCTTCTGGGGTTTGAATTCTTGCTCGCCAATCTGTTTTATATGCTGTATCAATGGGTTATACAAAAATAAACTTGCATAATTTTTTAGTTTTTCTTTATCAAAACTACCTTTAAAGATATAATTGACACCGGTCCTGACACTACTGAGTTTTATACCCAGATCATTCGCTGCTTTTTTTATACTATCTTCCTTTGGGTCGGTAACGCCAGGATTGAATAATATTTCAAAACCTGTTCCCGGACATATTTTATATTCCTCAACAACCGGATCACAGAATAATTTTTCGGCAAGGCAGATAACTTTTCTATACGGAATTTTATCATAAATGTAGTAAACATCCTTCACTTCAACTGAATTGATTCCTTTAAAGCCGATTGATTCAAAATCTTCTTTTACAGATTTTCCCCTTGGGTCGTTTTTTCTCTTTATTTCAATGCGATACATAGTTTAAATTAATGATAATATAAAAAAATAGAAAAATTCTCATTGAATTTGCGTTTTCCTTATTCTTATCCCCACAAATATAATAAACCATATCAACAGCAAGACCAAGATTGATGCGGCTATCATAAAAATTATTACGATTCTTGCATTTATCGTTCTGGTATTTGGTAAAAAATTTCCACCTTCATTTAATGTTACGAAAAAGTTCCTTTTGAGAATCCACCTCCTTCAGCAATTCCACTGCCTTTTGCACAAGTGGATCAATGCCGGTTCTATAATGATACATTTCCTTTCGACCAAAAAGATTCAGAGTTATCTCCTGTTTTATTCTTTCTGCCAGCGCGGTCTTTGCCGAATCAAATTGTGCCTGTGTGAAATCCATTTTCTTCTTTTCTCTCAAATAAGTAGCAAAATAATCCAGCACCTTATTATCAACAACAAAGTCTTTATTTAAATCCTTATGTGTATTGGTATAATGGACAGCAAAATCAAAGAAATAACCCTTGATCCAGATATCCGTTTCCAATTTTGTCAGTCTTCTTGGCTCTATAATAATGTCGGGTGTTATTCCACCATTTCCATAGACCTTTCGCTTGAGATTTAATGTGATATAGATATTCTTTTTACTTGAATCGATCTTAGTGACATTCACTAAAGAAGTTTCTTCCTCTACGAATGGTTTATCAATACATCTGCCTGAAGGTGTATACCAGCGGGCAGTGGTAAGTTTCAAGGCACCACCATCCTCAAGGGGGATGACATTCTGAACCGAACCCTTGCCAAATGTATTCGTGCCAATGATCAGACTCCTGTCCCAGTCCTGCAAAGCACCCGCAACGATCTCAGATGCAGATGCACTACCACCATCAACCAGGGTAATCATAGGAAATTCACCATAGGCATAAGATTTCTGAGATTTAAAGGTTCTTGATGGTTCAATCCTTCCTTTGGTTGTGACAATATCTTTATTTGGTGATAAAAAGAATTCACTTATTGCAATACCTTCCTGTAATAAACCACCTGAATTTCCGCGCAGGTCAAAGATTATCTTCTTTGCACCCCAGGCAAATAATGAATCAAGTCCTGCCTTAAATTCCGCATCAGCCGTGCGGGAAAAACTGGAAAGATATATGTAGCCAATATCCTTTGTCACCATTCCATAATACGGAACCGCTTCAAGTTTTATCACCGCACGGGTAATCTCAACATTAAATGGTTCAGAAATTCCTTCACGCTGTATCGTCAATAAAACCTTTGTTCCTGGTGTGCCGCGAATTTGCTTTACAACAATATCAACACTCTTACCCTTTGTTGGAACACTGTCCACCATCATAATATGGTCGCCGGGTATGAGCCCTGCACGATATGCGGGTGTCCCTTCAATTGGTGAAATGACTATTATCTTATCTTCTCTTGTGCCAATCTGGGCACCGATACCACCAAATTCGCCTTCTGTTGTCACGCGCAATTGTTCATATTCTTCTTTTGTAAGATACTGGGTGTGTGGATCCTTTAATGAATTGAGCATCCCATTTATTGCACCTTTGATCAAGGAATCGGTATTCACCTGATCAACGTAATTGTCCTCAACATCCTTAAGAATCTTGTTAAAAATTCTTAATGATGTGTATGTATCAGGCTTTGCCCATACCCATTGTGTGATTATTACTGCAAAGACCAGAGAAATTACGATTATGGGAATAAATATCTTTTTCTTCATATTCTATACCCCTTTCTTATCAACAAATTTTTTACATAATCAACCACTTCTTTCTTAAGTTCCTCAACTGGTTTTTTCCCATCAAGGATTTTTATGCGCTTTTTTGACCGACGTGCAAGTTTTAAATAACCATTTCTCACTTCGTTGTGGTAAGAAGAACTCTCTTTTTCCATCCGATCAACACATTTTCCCCTTGCCTGCCCTATTGGGATATCAATATCAACAAGGAAGGTCAAATCAGGTTTTAATCCTGCACTGGCAAAACGGTTAAATATTGCGATCAATCTCTCGGGCAATCTCCGGGCAAAGGTCTGGTATGCATAAGTAGAATCTGCGAATCTATCTGATATCACAATCTTTTTCTCCATCAATGCAGGAAGAATCTTTTCATAAACCAATTGACTCCTTGCTGCAAGGAATAAAAAGACCTCACACTTAGGATGTATTGGATTTTCTGGATTGAGCAGAATCTCCCTTATCTTTTCACCGGTAATTGTCGCACCCGGGTCGCGCACAAGAATACAGGGAAATCCATTCTGTTCAAACCATTCGGCGAGTGCCCGGGCCTGGGTTGTCTTACCAGAACCCTCAACACCCTCGAATGTGATGAACAGTCCGCGATTCATAGAATTATCTCAAGAATTCCGGAACTCGTTAACTATTTTTTTTCTTTTTCCCTTTTGTATTTTTCTTTCCGTATCTTTTAATAAAACTCTCGGTCTTCTCACGGCAGATATAATCAGGATACTGAATTGGTGGAGATTTAAAGAAATAACTTGAAGGTTCAATGATGGCTCCGCTCAATTTATTATCAAGCGCAAGTTTTGCGCATCTTATGGCATCAATTACAACACCAGCAGAATTTGGTGAATCCCAGACCTCAAGTTTCAATTCAATATTGAGTGGGACATCGCCAAAAGTCTTGCCTTCCAATCTCATATATGCCCATTTTCTATCAGTGAGCCAGGCAATATAATCAGAGGGTCCAATATAAATGTTTTCATCACCTATATTATACTTTAAGAGGGAAGTAACTGCCTGGGTCTTGGAAACCTTTTTTGACTGGAGTCTTGAACGTTCAAGCATATTTAAGAAGTCTGTATTTCCACCAACATTCAACTGTGAAGTCCTTTCTAATTTTACTCCCCGATCATTAAATAGATTTACCAGAACTCTATGGACAATTGTCGCACCAACCTGGGATTTTATGTCATCTCCTAAAATCGGCAAACCTTTTTCAATAAACCGTTTCTGCCAGTATTTTTGACTGGCTATAAATACTGGAATACAATTCACAAATGCACAGCCCGCAGTAAGAACCTGCTCAACATACCATTTTGTTGCCTCTTCACTTCCCACAGGTAAAAAATTTATGACCACATCAGTCCTTGTCTCTTTTAATAATCTCACTATATCAGCGGTTGGGCCCGGTGCTTTTTCAATAATCTGGGAAAGATAATAACCCAATCCATCATGGGTCATACCCCTTACCACCGGCACATTCAATTTTGGTACTGTGCAGAATTTATAGGTATTATTCGGCTTGATATAAATTGCCTCAGCAAGGTCCTTGCCGACTTTGTTTTTATCAATATCAATTCCAAGCGAAAACTCTATATCACCAATATGATAACCACCAAGTCTGGTATGCATAATACCCGGGATGAACTCATCTTCACGGGCATTACGATAATAATAAACACCCTGGACCAAACTTGATGCACAATTGCCAACGCCAATTATCGCCACTCTAATCTTGCCCATCAAACCTCCTTAATCTTTAATTTTACACTTTTTTAACCAAAAGTCAATATTGCTTCGTTTTAATCTTTTAATACCATCGCGGCACCTATCGCACCAACAAATTGTGGGTCCTCAGGGATTATTGTTTCTGGATAATACCTCTTCAATGCCTTTACCAATCCCGGATTCAATGCCCCACCACCACAGAATAATAATGGTTCTTCTATTCCGATCTGCCCGGCAATGCCATTTATTCTACGGATTAAAGAATCGCAAACACCAAAGATAATATCCTCAAGTCGCTTGCCTTCCTGGACCAGACTCAAAATCTCGGTCTCTGCCATTACCACACAGAGTGAATCTATCGTTTCTGGTTTTTCTGATTTCAATGCCCTTTCTCCAAATTCTGAAAGGGATAAATTCAATGACTGTGCAATCTTTTCAATAAAATTACCGGTCCCTGCAGCACAACGGTCATTCATCACAAACTTCACCACCTTCCCATTTTTCACCTTTATCACTTTACTATCCTGTCCACCAATATCTATTACCGTCTTTATTTCAGGATTAAAATATATTGAACCGCGGGCAAATGCCGATACCTCGGTAATAACTTTATATGCATCTTCAACCAGTTCTCTTCCATATCCAGTAGCAATAATTTTATCAAATCCACTGAGCTGATTTTTTATCTCACTTATTGCCTGTTTCGGCTTGAATGCGGTTTTGACAACTAATTTTCTTATCACCTTTCCATCAAAAAGCACACCCTTGGTATACATTGACCCCACATCTATACCCAGTACCATCCTTTCTCCTTTGCTGCCTTTATAAATGCTCCAACATTTTCTCTCTTTGCCTTGATTGGCACTTCACATCCGGTTGAGGCAATATAACCCTTACGGGCAAATTTCAGTTGCTCAACCATAGTTGCGGTTGTCCTGTAAACCTCTTCAGGGCTTGAAAATAAAAAAGACCCTGTATCAAAATTACCAATCAATCTCATTTTATTTGATAATTTCTCCATCGCCTTCACCATATTTACACGATCAAGACTGATCAAATCTGCACTGGTATACAATAAATTGTCAATTATTGTTGTCGTATCACCACAGATATGCAATATCACATCAAAATCATAGCGGTGAAGATAATCAATCAATCTCTGTTCGTAGATCAGGGCAATCTCTTTGTAGACTGCAGGACTTATTACACTGCCTGATGCAAGAGGGTCCACGATTACAGGCAGTGCTCCAGCATTAATTATTTCATAACAGAATTTAATAGTGGCGTCAAGAACGAAATCAAGCATCATTCTTATCTCTTGTGGATTTCTTAATGTCCCAATCAAAAATTTTTCCGGTGGTAATATATGCATTCCAGTTGTAAATGGTGCTGGCACATAGGCAAGGATCGGAACAATATCGCCAATTGCCTTATATGCATACTTTATTGCATCAAGATAAACAGGTAGTCTGCCATCCTTTTTTGGATTCGGGATTATGATTCTGTCATTGAGATTATTTTTCAAGGCCGGGTTTTTCAATACCGGCAAATCATTGTCCGGATAATAAAATTCTGAGCCCATTGCCTCGGCAATTATACCGACCTCGGAAAATATTGATATTGCATCATGCTGGTATATTTCATACGCGATTATCTGTGCCTTAGCCATTCTTTCACCACTCGTATAATATCTTTTTAATTTTATCCCCGCCACACTCGCTGCGTGTGATGTGATCAAAGGTATCACCGGACACCGGTCAGGCTTTTCATCGATCACGAGCATACCAAATCTTTCGCGTGGAGTTAAAATATCCTTCATTTTATCGTCTCCACAAATGCCTCAATACGTGTTTTTATCTGCTGGGTAATACCAAATGGTGCAGGCACATCAATAGAGAGCGTGGGGACACCATCGAGTAATTTTTCTATCATTCTTGTTTCCATTGCACAGTGTGATGCACCAAGCATATTTGTTATTAAAACACCCTTTATGATCTTTTTTGCAATTTTTTCTTTTATACTACTTACCCTTTCTTCAGTAGAACCAATGAGCGAGGCATTGATAAAAGACCTTGCCAGGGCATGAATCGGTTCAATATTTTCTTCAATTTGAACCATTCCTTGATTTATTACATATTCGGTCTCAACGACCCTGCAGCCGAGGTCTTCAACAAGATTCAACAGGTATGGGTCAGCACTCGGTGTGACCCAGGCGATCGGAACTGCATCTTTTTTCAATACTCCAATCCCTTTTTCAACTCTTTTTTTAACCAGACTATGAATCATTTCAACAATCTCCAGCCACTCATCAAAATCAGCATAGCCATATAAATTACCAAATTCTATGGTCATCATTTCCAGGGCTGGTAATGGCGCAATCAGAGCATCTGCATTCATCCTTTTTATCTCCGCCACAAGTTTGCGCAATCTGTTAACTTTTCTTATGGTCTCAACAAGACGATGTGGATTATTCACACCGGTCAATTTGAATAATGCCTGCCAGATCCTCTGATATTCCCTTACTAAATAATCTTCTAAGGTTTTTAGATAAACCAATCCCTGTCCTGTTTTTCCTAAATCCTGGGGTTTTGGTTTATTGAGCAAAAATTCTAATGACCTTCTATAAGGAATCTCTATCCACATCACATCATAACCCATATCTTCTACATTTTGCATTACACAGGAATAATCATCACAGGATGCACCGGTTGAAGCGATTATTAAATCTGGTTTTGGAAAATAGGACTTTTTATAGAATGCTGAAACAACGACGCGGGAAAAACAGGTGGCTTCAGGAAGCCCGAGTTTGCTTGCAGTATCAAGCAATTCTGTAGATTCTTTAAAAAAAGGTGTCCACCAGAGACATTCAGGATAGAAGGGAACACAATCAGGAAATGAAAGCACCAGAACCGGGACGGTCCCTAAATCACCCATTGTCGCAATAACCTTTTTATTGATCTGGCGTGCCCTGAAAAGTCTTTCAGTCTCATTGAAGACAAATCCCCACATTCTCAATGCCTCAAATGAGTTGTCAAATTTCAGCCTCTTCAGTTCTCTTGCACCATAGACCATAAATGTTGCTGGTGGTGAGAGATAAACTCCCCATTCTTCATTGTTGTAGTATTTATATTTTTTTATCACCTCAATCGGAATCTCTTCGAACTGCCTTGACCAGGTATTTAAATCAATCTTCTTCGGGATAATTTTTCTTGTTTTTTTCATACAACACCACCCCGATATGAAGCAAGGACTTCAATGAATGCATCAATCCTTACCTTCAACTGGCTAATATTCTGTAAAGAAAAATCACTTTTCAATTTTAAAATTGGAAGTGAAAATCTTTTTTCCATCTTTGCAATTTCAAAATCAAAATTATCACAGTAGTCAAGGATAAAGGCAATGATGCCCGTGCTCTTTGTTTCTTTCAAATCTTTATCCACCCATTCATAAAAGCCTTTATTCGGTCTTTTAAAAATACAGGGCACCTGTTTGAAATAAGCCTGTTTTAAGCCCTCAATCGTCTTTTCTACAACCTTTATATATATCGCCCTTGATAATCCGCAATTGAAATCACCGCAGATACGCAATCTTTTTTCAATCAATTCAATTATTGGTCCTGATTCATAGGACACAGGACTACCCAGTAAATAGACCCGTGGTTTATAAGACATTTCTTCCGGGACCTCTGTTTTTATATCTGAAAAATTTCCCTGAAGATAATCAGCCATTATTTTTTGAAATACAGTTGTTGATAAAACTGATGGATTTGCCCGCCGCCGGGCATCAAACTCACGCAATCTCTGTTTTATCTTTTCCTGTCTTTCACATTCCTGTTGAATCAAACCTTTGTCAAATCTGCGATGGAAGAATTGTTCTAATTCTTTGATCAACATATCAATCTCATTGCTGAAGATTTCAAAATTATCAGTGCGGGGATTATTAAATATGTAGACCGGGATACCGGTCATAAATCTTATTGCCTCAATCATTCTTCGTGACATATCACATCCTGTAGAACCGATGATACAGGCGAACTTTTTTTGATTTTCAATCACAAATCCGAGATTTGATTTTACAAGTGGACAGGCATCAACCCGAACAATTCTTTCTCCTTTCTGGGAAAGGTTTAAGTCACCATGGAGTAAACGATATGGTCTCAATCCTGTTGCGGAAAGGAGTTCCACTGGAATATAAGAGCAGGAAAATCCAATTAGTTCCATGGTCGCAGGATTAACCCCTCAACGAATCTTTTTTGAAAATCCCTTTGCATTGCAAGTTCAAGATGGACGGCTCTTTTCCTCAGTATTTCTATATCATCAGGTGTTATTCTATTCATTAAAAATTCTATCGCACCCATTATGGGTAGATCATTTTTAAGAACGATTTTTTTTATACCAGATGGTATAATCCCTGTCTCTTTTAAAGAATCAGGATTTAAATGGGAACCGAATTCTCCGGTAATAACCGCTGTTTCTATTTTTGAAGACCGCATACCCGCATAATCAAGGAGAAATTTTATTCCTGTGTGAATTGCACCAATGGCAAGTTGTAATCTTCTAATATCCATCTGTTCTATTTTAAACCCATTGACGAGAATCTTTTTTCTTAACATTCCATATTCAGTGAGCCATTTGTTTTTTAAAAGTATTGCCAGCAAATCAATAAATCCTGATGCACAAAATCCAATAGGTGGTTTG
>Ga0197142_1002379_pt1 | contig 16525 bp, 14 predicted proteins | sample GBS60_MetaG_FD_148614 | JGI IMG/M metagenome (GOLD analysis project Ga0197142, IMG submission 148614) | Sediment microbial communities from Great Boiling Springs, Gerlach, Nevada, United States - GBS 60_MetaG | ecosystem: Environmental > Aquatic > Thermal springs > Hot (42-90C) > Sediment...
CGCGCGGCCGTTGCGAGGGTGTCGTCCGTCCAGCGGGGCCTCGAGGAGGTTCGAGGCCCGTTCGGACGCACCGCGGCTCGGATGACGGGCGCCCGAAATGTTGAGCGCGAGCAGATCTCGTCTCACCCGGCGTGGGCCGTGGGCGCCTCGATCGGGGCTGCATTCCGGCGAACCGCTCGCTACGCGACAAGCGAAGCTTCAGCTGCCCGGATTTCACTCACGCGCTCGAAGGGAACGAACGACGAGGCGACGCGGTGCCGAGAAAACGGCAAGTGGTGTCAACTTCCGGCGAGGCGATCGAGAATGTGTTCGAACTGATCCAGCGAGGAATAGCGGATGCTGAGCCAACCGCCCTCGCCCATCGGCCGGAGAGCGATAGTGAGGCCGAGGCGACGCGACAGTTCTTGCTCAAGGGCGACGAGGTTCGGATCGCGCCGTCGACCCTTGGGATGATCGGAAGAAGGGCGAGTCTGGCGGCGGACCAGCTCCTCGGTCTCGCGAACGGAGAGGTCGTGGCGAACGACTTCTTCGGCGAGCGCGACCGGATCGGCGGCGCTCAAGAGCGCACGGGCATGTCCGGCCGTGATCCGCCCGGCCTCGAGCAGCGCCGCCACCGGTTCGGGAAGTGCGAGAAGTCGCAACGTGTTGGCGACGTGGCTTCGGCTCTTGCCGACGAGCCCGGCGATCGCCTCCTGGTCGTGGCCGAACTCCTCGACGAGCCGCCGATAGGCCCGGGCCTCCTCGAGCGGTCCGAGATCGGCGCGCTGGAGGTTCTCGACGAGGGCGAGCTCCAGAACGGCGCGATCGTCCAGCTCACGGACGACGACCGGGAGTTCGTGCAAGCCTGCCCGTTGAGCTGCCCGCCACCGCCGCTCGCCGGCGACGATCTCGTAACCCGGAGCACCGGCGGGCGCCGGACGAACCAGAAGGGGTTGGAGCACACCCTTTTCACGCAAAGATTGGGCGAGCGCGTCGAGCTCCTCTTCGGGAAAGTTCCGGCGCGGCTGGAGCGGTGAGGGCCGGAGGAACTCGATGGGCACCGTCTCCGTCGGCCGTGTCCGATCGCCGCGGGCCGGATCGAAAAGATCGCGTTCACCGCCGAGGAGGGCGGCGAGGCCCATGCCGAGGCTGCGTCGCTTGCCGGAGCTCTGCTCGTCGCCGTTCATGGGGGTCGCCGCTCACGCGGCGCGGGCCGGCGCCGGGGCCCTGCGGAGGAGTTCCCCCGCGAGCTTGGCATAAGCTTTCGAGCCGGCGCAGGTGAAATCGTAAAGGAGCACGGGCAGGCCGTGGCTCGGTGCCTCCGAAACCCGCACGTTGCGGGGGATCACGGTTTCGAAGACGCATTCGCCCAGGAAGCTGCGCACGTCGGTCTCGACCTGCCCCGAGAGATTGTTGCGGCGGTCGAACATCGTGAGCAGCACACCCTCGATTTCGAGGACCGGGTTGTAGTTCCGCCGGACCCTCTCGATCGTCCGGAGGAGAAGGCTCAAGCCTTCGAGGGCGAAGAACTCGCACTGTAGTGGGACGAGAACACCGTGGGCGGCAACCAGGGCGTTGACCGTCAACAGCCCGAGCGAGGGCGGACAGTCGACGAGCGTCAAATCGAATCCACCCGTCGAGCCGGTCACGGCATCCTTGAAACGGTAGACGCGCCGCGGGTCTCCGACGAGTTCGACCTCGGCGGCGGAGAGGTCGACCGTGGCCGGGACGATCGCGAGGCCCGGGACGCGAGTCGGCTGGATCGTGTCGGTGAGCGTCGCACGCCCGAGTAGGAGATCGTAACTCGTCAGCCGCCGCGCGTTCCGTGGGATCCCGAGGCCGGTCGAGGCGTTCCCCTGGGGGTCGAAGTCGATGATCAAGATGCGTCGGCCGGCCGCCGCAAGGGCAGTCCCGAGATTGATGGCAGTCGTCGTCTTGCCGACCCCGCCCTTTTGATTGGCGATCGCGACGATCCGCTCACGGAGCATGGTGTGCGTTCGGCTCGGTTGCGATGGCGCTCACCTCCTCGATCTCCAGGATCCGACCTTCCTGGGAAGCGAGGCTCGGGTGAAGACGCGCCGCGATCTTCCAGGACCGTCGGGCGCGGGTCAACTCACTCTCGACCTCTCGGCCTTTGAGGAACAAGAACCGAGTTCGGGCGTCGGCGAAGCGGAGCGCGAGGGGGAAGAGCTCGTCGAGCGGAGCGAGCGCCCGGGCGGTGACGACATCGGCCTCCGGAAGCCGCAAGCGCTCGGCGCGCTCGGCGTGCACGACCACTCCCGGGAGGTCGAGTTTGGCTTTGCACGAGAGGAGGAATGCTGCTTTGCGTCGGTCGCTCTCGACGAGATGGACCTCGGGCACCCCGAGGATCGCCAGAATGAGGCCGGGCAGACCGGCACCGCTGCCGAGGTCGACGAGTCGCCGCGTGGCCGGGGGAAGAAAGCGCACGAGTTGGGCGCAGTCCAGGATGTGGCGGCGCCAAGGATCGGCGAGCGTCGAGGCGCCGACGAGATTGATCCGGGCTTGCCAACGGCGCAGCTCGGCGAGCCAGAGTTCGAGCCGCTCCAATGTTTCACGTGAAACAGGGATGATCCGGCTGAAGGCGACCGGATCGAGGGGCTCGGGTGCGCTCATGCGGCGCGGCGCGCGTGCCGCCACAAAAGGGCGAGGGCTGCTGGCGTGATGCCCGGAAGGCGGCTGGCCGCTGCCAGGGTGGCCGGGCGAGCCTGCGCGAGTTTTTCCCGGAGCTCCGAACTCAGCCCGTCCAACCGGCGATAATCGAGGTCCGGCGGAAGGGCCAGTCGCTCGTCGCGGCGGAAGGCCTCGATCTCCGCCTCCATCCGCCCGAGATAGGGCGCGTAGCGCGCCTCGATCTCCACCTGCTCGGCGACATCGGCCGGGACGTCGGCGAGCTCGGGCCAGATCGCGGCCAGCCGGCGCAGGTCGACGCCGGGCAGCGCCAACAACTCTCGCGCACTGCGTCGGCGGCCGTCTCGATTGACTTCGAGGCCCCGCCTCGCCGCCTCGTCCGGGGTGAGGTGGAGCTGTTCCAGGCGCGCCTCGAGGGTCCGGATAGCTTCCTCTTTGAGCGCGAGGCGGCGCGCGCGTTCGCCGCAGACGCAGCCGATCGCGACGCCGATCGGTGTGAGTCGGCGGTCGGCGTTGTCGGCACGGAGCAGCAACCGATATTCGGCCCGGGAGGTGAACATCCGATAGGGCTCGCACACGCCCTGGGTCACGAGATCGTCGACCATCACGCCGATCATCGCTTGCGCGCGATCGAGCACGAGACCGGAACGCCCACCCGCCGAGAGGGCGGCGTTGAGACCTGCGAGCAGCCCTTGCGCGGCCGCTTCCTCGTAGCCGGTCGTACCGTTGATCTGGCCGGCCAGGAACAGGCCCGGAAGCCGCTCGACCTCGAGCGTCGGCCGAAGCGCGCGCGGATCCACGTGATCGTATTCGATCGCATAGCCCGGCCGCACGATCTCCGCCCGCTCGAGGCCCGGGATCGTGCGGATCAAGGCGCGTTGAACGTCTTCCGGTAGAGCTGTGGAGATGCCGTTCGGATAGACGATGGGGTCGTCGTAGCCTTCGGGCTCCAAAAAAATCTGGTGTCGCGGCCGGTCGGGGAAGCGGACGATCTTGTCTTCGATCGAAGGGCAATAGCGCACGCCGGTGGCGCGGATCTGACCATTGTGAACCGGGGCCTCGTGGAGCCGTTCCCGGATCAGCCGGTGCGTGGACTCACTGGTCCAGGTGATCCAGCAGTCGACCTGCGGCCGATCGATACGCTCGGTGAGGAAAGAAAAAGGACGCGGCGGGTCGTCGCCCCGCTGCCGCTCGAGAGACGCGACGTCTATGCTGGCGCGGAGGAGACGCGGGGGAGTGCCGGTCTTGAGCCGACCGAGCGGGAGCCCGTGCCGCAGGAGGCTCGCCGACATGCGTTCCGCGGCCGCTTCTCCGAAGCGGCCGGCAGGCCAGCGTCGGCTACCGAGATGGATTTCGCCGCGCAGAAAGGTTCCGGTGGCGAGGACGACGGCGCCGGCCAGAAGCCGATCGCCCGCCGCCGTTTCGAGGCCGACGCACCGCCCGTTTTCGACGATGAGCTCCGCCGCCTCACCTTCGGCGATTTCGAGGCCGGCTCGCTCGGCGAGGAGGGCTTGGACCGCCTCGGCGTAACGTCGCCGGTCGGCCTGCGCCCGCGGACCCTGAGCGGCTGCGCCCTTGCTCGTGCCCAAGACCCGGAAATGGATCCCCGCCGCATCGATGGCGCGCGCCATGAGCCCGTCCAGAGCGTCGATCTCGCGCACGAGTTGGCCGCGCCCGAGCCCACCGATCGCCGGGTTGCAGGACATCGTGCCGATCGTGGCCCGGCTCTGAGTGAGGAGAAGGGTGCGGGCTCCGAGGCGGGCTGCAGCCGCCGCGGCCTCGGTTCCGGCATGCCCGCCGCCGACCACGATGACGTCGACCCTCCGCATGCCACGGCTTGTGCAAAGCCCGGCTGACATCGTCAAGCGCCGGGACTGTCGGATGTGCCCGTGCCGGAGGCGAGCGGAAATATCGGACGAATCGAGGAGATGGTGGAGATCACTCGGGTCGTGTTCGAGCTCGCCTGTGTCCTGGCGCTCGTCGCCCTGTTCCCGGCAGCACCGCGGGCATTGCGCACAGCGGCTGCCTTCCCTCTGGCGACGCTCGGCTGCCGCTCGGGACGCGCGCTGCCGCGCCGGTAAGTGAGCTTTTGCCGGATCGGTTTCCGGACTTGCTTCGTACCCGACGCCGCCTCCGCAGCTGGGCCACGACGGTTCCCGTGACCAGGCTGGTTGCTGCGGCCCCCACCCTCGCCGGTTGGGAGAGCGAGCTCGACGTCGGCGAGCGTGCCGAAGCCACGATCGCGCGATCGACGGGCGCGCTCCTCACACGGCGGGCCGTGCACGGCTCGATGCGCTCGGAAAGGATGGCGTGCCCGGCTATCGGCACGTGGAGCGACACCGAGACGAGCCCGATCCGGCGACGCGTTCGCCGGCTCGGCTGCATGTGCGGTTCGGCTCGGCAAGGCCGCTCGCCGACCGGCTCGGCCAGCGCCGGGAAGAGCTCTTGGTCGGGCGTCGGGTGTTGGAGGAGCTCCGGAGTTTCAAGCGCAGCCGAACCCGGCGCCTCTTCGGCGAACGGATCGGCGAACCGACCGAGCGCATTCGCGAGGTACGGCTCGAAGGCCTGGAACGCCAGCTCGACGCGCGCCGGCTGCGGTTCCTCTCGCACCGGGAAGCGCCCGCGAAACGATACCTCGCCCGCGTGGCGCTCCGTTTGGAAGAAGAGGAGTGTTACGAGCGTCTCTACGCTGAATACCCCTTTCGCCTGGACGCTTCCGACACCTCCCAGAGGAACTCGGGGCGCGTCGGAAAGCGCCCGAGGGCGCCTCTCGGCTCGACCTGGATGCGCCCGTGGCCCGAGCCCTGCGGCTCGCCGCGTTGTCCGATGAGCGGAGGGGAAGCTGCACGTCCGCTTCGGCCGCGACTGGCGGCCCCCGGGTAGCGAATTATCCGCCGCGGCGAGCGGGGCGATGCGATCAATTCGATCGCTTCCGGTGCTCGATAAGTCGATCTCGAGGAAGGGCCGATGCGGCTCGGCGCCGGCGACGTGTTCGGCGAGATGCTGCTCGTGTCCGCCCCCCGCGGCGCGCCGAGGTCGAGGCCCTCGGCCATTGCCGCCTCCGCTTCTGCGCCGTGACGCCTCCCGATGTTTACCCGAGCGACATCCGCAACCCGTGGATCGTTTCGGCCGGAGCTCCGTGGCCGCCTCGGGGATCCGCCATCGAGCAGGCGGGTGGGGTGGCGAACGACTGCGCCGTGGGGTGGCGGCGGCCGCGTGTTTCACGTGAAACACGAAGGAAAAGCTCGGCCCTTGTCGCCTGAGGTACGGCGGCTCGAGCGACGCGCGGTCCCGTTCACTTCCCGATACAAAAGCGCGCGAAGATCCGGTCGAGGACCGCATCCACCCCGGCACGTCCGACCAAACGGTCGAGCGCCGCCACGGCGCTGCGCAACTCCTCGCTCAAGAGAACGAGTTCGGTTCCCGCGGGCGCTTCGAAGAGCCGATCGAGCGCGGCGCAGGCTTCGGTGAGCTCGGCACGATGCCGCTCGCGCGTAATCAGCGCCGATTCGCCTCCTACCAAGCGATCGCGCGCCATCGTCACGAGTCGTTCGAGGAGTCGATCGAACCCGAAACCGGTGCGGCACGAGATGGCCAAAACATCTGGCCGACCATCGGCCCAGGCGGGAACGGCCGCCGCGTCGACCTTGTTCACGAGGACGAGCCGATCCACGTCCCGCCCGGGAAACCCCTCGGGGAAGTTCGGCGCCGTGGTGGCATCGAGTACCAAGAGGGCGAGATCCGCACGCTCTGCGCACTCTTTGGCGCGCCCGATGCCGATCGCCTCGACCGGATCCCCCGTCTCCCGCAGGCCCGCGGTGTCGAGGATCGTGACCGGCATCCCGTCCAGCTCGAGCGCGACCTCGATCACGTCCCGGGTGGTACCTGGATGAGGCGTGACGATGGCCGCCTCGCGGCCGGCCAACCGATTGACCAGACTGGATTTGCCCGCGTTGGGCGGGCCGATCACCGCGACCGTCAGGCCCTCCCTGAGACGTTCCCCGACGGCGGCCTCGGCAAGTGCGGCAGCCATCTCGGACCGTACCCGGAGCAGAGCCGGACGGGCCTCTTCGAGCCGATCCGCCGCGACGTCGCCTTCCTCGCCGGCGAAATCCAGTTCGGCTTCGAGGAGAGCCAAGGCGTCGAGAAGTGTCGAGCGCCACACCGCGCAGCGCCGGCCGAGGCTCCCCTCCGCCTGCTGGAGCGCCTGGCGAAGCTGCGCCCGCGCCGAGGCACTCACGAGGTCGTCGATCGCCTCGGCCTGCGCCAAATCGAGCTTGCCGTTGAGGAACGCTCGCCGGGTGAACTCTCCGGCTCGAGCTGGCCTGGTATCCGGAAACTGCCGAAGAGCCGCTGCCAGGGCGGCAGCGATGGCCGGCCCTCCGTGGTGGTGGATCTCGGCCGAGTCCTCCCCCGTGTAGCTCCGGGGCGCGCGAAACCAGAGCACGAGCGCTCGATCGATCGTCTCGCCCGTGCGCGGGTCGCACAGCCTTCGCAGCGTCGCTCGTCGCGGCTCGGGCGGTGGCCGGCCCGTGAGGCGGTGAACGACGTCCGCCGCAGCCGGACCGGAAATGCGGAGGACGGCGATCGGCGCGCGACCAGGAGGGGTGGCCCACGCCCAAATCGTCGCCGGCCGGGCGCTCGGGCTCAGTCCTTGCTCTCCTCCCGCGGCTTGCGCGGAACTGCTGCGGCGGCAGCCGCCATCTGTGCCCACAGGTCCTGCCATTGCTCCAGATTACGCAGGGAGAGCGGCAGCCATTGATCCATCAAGCTCTTGGCGTCCATGGCTTTGATCGCCTCGAGCAAGCGCGCCTCGGCGGCACTCAACAGGGTACGCTGCATCGGGCCGACGTCGGGCAGCCCGAGAAAAGCGCGGGCTTCCTCGGCCGTGCAGTCGATCTCGATGTTGAATTTCATGCTGGCCCCGCTGGCTGTGCCAACCTTCGCGCCCCACTATAGGTGGAACGAGGCGCCGCGTCAGGACCGTAACGGCGCCGGGAGGGCTCACATGCCGAACGCTCTGGCCGGGGCGCTCAGCCCCTACCTCCAGCAGCATCGCGAAAATCCCGTGGATTGGCGGGAATGGGGGCCGGAGGCGTTCGCCCTCGCTCGAGCGACAGATCGGCCGATCTTGCTGTCGATCGGCTACGCCGCCTGCCACTGGTGTCACGTCATGGCCCACGAAAGCTTCGAAAATCCCGAAATCGCGGCGCTCATGAACCGCTGGTTCGTCAACGTGAAGGTCGACCGCGAGGAGCGGCCCGATGTCGACGCGGTGTATCAGCAGGCCCTCGCGTTGCTCGGCGAACAGGGCGGCTGGCCGCTCACCATGTTCTTGGCCCCCGACGGGACCCCGTTTTGGGGCGGCACCTATTTCCCGCCGGAGCCCCGCTGGGGCCGCCCGTCGTTCCGCCAGGTTCTGGAGCAGGTCGCGAAGGTCTGGCGCGAGGAGCGGGAGCGAATCGACGCGAGCCGCGAAGCGCTCACTCGAGGGCTTCGCAGGCTCACCGCATCGAAGCCGGGCCCGGCCCCCGACGTACACTTCGTCCTCGAGGCCGGTCGCGCAATCGGCGAAGAGCTGGACCCCGTGCACGGCGGCTTCGCCGGTGCCCCCAAGTTCCCACAAGCTCCCGCTATGTCCTTCCTGATCCAGGTCGCCCTTTGGAGCGAGGACGAGCGCCTGCGGGCGCGGCTCGTTCACAGCTTCCGCCGAATGTGTCAAGGTGGAATTTACGATCATCTGGGAGGCGGATTCGCGCGTTACAGCGTCGATGCTTTCTGGCTCGTGCCCCATTTCGAAAAGATGCTGTACGACAACGCCCAGTTGCTCGAGCTCCTGGGCGAGGTTTGGGCGATGACGGGGGATCCCCTCTTCGCTGTGCGCATCGAGGAGACCATCGGCTGGCTGGCCTCCGAGATGATGGTCGACGGCGCCTTCGCCGCCTCGCTCGATGCCGACAGCGAGGGGGAGGAGGGCCGCTTCTACCTCTGGGACCAGGACGAAATCCGCGCGCTTCTCGGCTCCGAGGCGCCGCTCTTCGAACTCGCCTACGGTGTGAGCCGCGGGGGCAATTTCCAAGGTCGGAACATTTTGAACCGGCTGCACGAACCGGGCCTCGCCGATGCCGCGACGGAAGCGCGGCTCGCCAGGTGCCGAGCGATCCTGCGCGAGGCGCGGACCCGCCGGCCGCGCCCCGCCCGTGACGACAAAGTGCTCGCCGATTGGAACGGACTCGCCATCGCTGCACTGGCCCGATGCGCGCTGCGATTCGCCCGGAACGATTGGCTTCGCCTCGCCGAACAGGTGTTCCACGCGGTGTGCGACCGCCTCGGTACGGGCGACCGGCTGGTCCATACGGCGCGCGGGGGCAAACGGAGCGAGCGCGTCTTCCTCGACGACTACGCTCAAATGATCCGCGCGGCGCTAGCGCTCTACGAAGTGAGCGGCGCTCCCGGTCCGCTGGCTCGTGCCGAGGCGTGGATGGAACGGGCCCAGAAAGACTTCCACGACGGCGACGGCGGGTGGTTCCTCTCCGAGCCGGACCCCGCGCTGCCGGCACGTCCGTGCGGCGCCACGGACGGTCCCACGCCTGCAGCGGTCGCGACCCTCGCCGTCGAATCGGCGCGGTTGTACGCGCTGACCGGAGATGCGCGGCACCGCACTCGCGCGGAGGAAATCTTGGCTCGTCACGCTGGTGATGTCCGAAAACATCCCTTTGCACATGCGACCTTGCTCACCGCCGTGCTGCTGCTCGAGCGGCCGATCCAGATCGTGATCCGGGGTGAGCGCGGCTCGGCCGAGTTCGAGAGCTTGCTCGACGTCGTCGCACGAACGCCGATCCCGAGCCGTGTGCTCACGGTGGTCGACAACGGGCATGCACCGGCGGCCGGACATCCCGTCGGCCGACACGATCAACCGGCCGCCTCAACGCTCGCGCAAGTCTGCGTCGGCTCCACCTGCCTTGCACCCGCGGTCTCGCCGGCCGATCTTGCGGCGCGCCTCGAGGACGCTCGGCGGCTCGCCTGCCGAGGTCCGTAAGACCGCAAGGGGAGGTGAGCATGGGCCTGCACATTATCGTCCGCAAATATGGAGGGCCGGAGGTTCTGGAGCCCGAAAGTTTCGAGCCCGGTCCTCCGGGCCCCGGGGAAGCGCTGGTTCGGCAAGAGGCGATCGGCGTCAATTACATCGACATCTATTTCCGCACCGGCCTCTATCAGCCGCCGGGCGGGCTCCCGTTCGTCCCCGGCAACGAAGGGGCCGGGGTGGTCGAGGCGGTCGGTGAAGGGGTGACGGAAGTCGTGCCGGGGCAACGGGTCGCCTACGCGGCTGGCCCGGGCAGCTATACGACGCATCGCACCATCGCCGCCCGGCTGCTCGTTCCGCTGCCCGACGATATCGACACGGCCACGGCTGCCGCCATGATGCTCAAGGGCATGACGGCGCAATATCTGCTGAAGCAGACCTATGTCGTGCGGCCGGGCGATACGATTCTGTTCCACGCCGCCGCCGGCGGTGTCGGCCTCATCGCGTGCCAATGGGCCAAGCATCTGGGCGCCACGGTGATCGGCACGGTCGGTAGCTCGGAAAAGGCCGAGCTCGCGCGCGCTCACGGCTGCGATCACGTGATCCTCTACGACCGCGAAGACGTGGTCGCGCGGGTCAAAGAGATCACCAAGGGCGCGGGCGTGCCGGTGGTGTACGACGGGGTGGGTAAGAGCACGTTTCTCACCTCGCTCGACTGCCTCCGGCCGCGCGGTCTCCTCGTGAGCTTCGGCAACGCGAGCGGGCCCGTCGAGGGGGTCAATCTCGGGATATTGGCAGCGAAGGGTTCACTCTACGTCACCCGCCCGACCTTGACGACGTACACCGCCACTCGCGAGCAGCTCCTCGCTTGCGCGGCCGATCTCTTCGACGTGGTGCGCAAGGGGGCAGTGCGCATCGAAATCCACCAGCGCTACCCGCTCGCCAAGGCGGCCGACGCCCATCGGGCGCTCGAGGGTCGCAAGACGACCGGTTCGACCCTGCTTATGCCCTGAAGCCGCGGCCTGGTTGCCGACGCGGTGCGGGCCCTCCCTCAGGCGACCGCTCTTCGCTCGTCGGCAGTGGCCTCCGCCGAGGTGTCGGGAGAGGGCGCATCCGGCTCTTTGAGCACGTAGCCCCGGCCCCACACAGTTTCGATGTAGTGCTCGCCGCCCGTGAGGGCGGCGATCTTTTTCCGCAGTTTGCAAATGAACACGTCGATGATCTTGAGCTCCGGCTCGTCGATTCCGCCGTAGAGGTGGTCGAGGAACATCTCCTTGGTCAGGGTGGTCCCCTTCCGCAGAGAGAGCAGCTCGAGGATACTGTATTCCTTGTTGGTCACATGGAGGCGACGGCCATCGATCTCCACCGACCGAGTATCCATATTGACCACCATTTTGCCCGTCCTGATGATCGACTCGGAATGACCCTTGGATCGACGGACGATCGCCTGGATCCGAGCAACCAACTCCATCTTGTTGAAGGGCTTCGTCAAGTAATCGTCGGCGCCGCCGGTCAGCCCCTTGACCTTGTCGAGCGGATCGGTGCGCCCGGAAAGGATGAGCACAGGTGTGCGGACCCTGCTCGCGCGCAGACGGCGTACGACCTCGTAGCCGTCGATGTCCGGCAAGCTGAGGTCGAGTACGATGATGTCGAAATCGTACAGCTTGGCGAGTTCGACGCCTTCCTCGCCGCGATCGGTCGGCTCGAACACGATGTTCTCGCTTTTGAGCGCGGCCTCGATCAGCTTGGTGGAGACCGGATCGTCCTCGATCACGAGCGCACGCATCGATCTTCCTTTCCTGCCCGACGCGACCCGGCTGTAACCTTAAGGCCGCGACCGTTAAGCCTTCGTTAGCGGGTCGTCTGCTTTCTTCCCCTGCGTACCCGGTCGTGCATCGCCGGGCACGGCTTTCGCGCTCATCAAACTTCCGGAGGCCGCGTGCTGCAACTTCGGGACGATGGACGTTGCACAAATACTCGTTCAGGTTGTGATCGACCGCGGGACACGGTCCCTCCGACCATCCCACCGCTCTTGCTCGCCTCGCTGCGCGACAGCCTCGCACGGTGCGGAACGCCGCGTATCGGCGGCCGCGTGGCGAGCTGTTCGGCAACGCTCGTTCGAGCCGTGGGGCTGCTCGGCCGGGTCGGCATCGGCGATGCCGTGTGGATCGAACGGCGCGCTGCCGAGGCGGAGGTCGCGATCCCCCCGTTCGATCCCTCCGGTTCGATCCTCGCCGAAGTCGTCGGGTTCGACCGCGAGGGGATCCGGCTGGCACCGTACGAAGAGCCGATCGGCATCGGCTATCGCGCGCGAGTCGCGATAGAGCCGGGCCTGCCGATGGTTGCACCCGACGAGCGCTGGCTCGGCCGCGTCCTCGACGCCCTCGCCACGCCGCTCGACGGTCGCGGGCCCTTGCCGAGCGGCCGGCGATCTTATCCGATCCGCGCCCCGGCCCTCGAAGCCCAACGCCGCTCGCTGCTGGGGCCGCGCTTGTCGCTGGGGGTGCGTGCCCTCGATCTGTTCGTGCCCTGTCGTGCCGGACAGCGCCTCGGGATCTTCGCGGGGTCCGGCGTCGGGAAATCCACGTTGCTCACGATGATCGCACGCCGAACCAAGGCGGATGCCCTGGTGATCGGGCTCGTGGGCGAACGCGGCCGAGAGCTCAACGAGCTTCTCGAGAACGGCCTCGGACCCGAGGGGCGAGCGCGCAGCACGGTCGTGGTCGCGACCTCCGACCAGCCGGCGATGATGCGACGGCGCGCTGCCTACCTCGCCGTGACCGTTGCCGAGGCGCTGCGCGATCGAGGCCTTTCGGTTCTGCTCTTGATCGACAGCATTACGCGCTTCGCCGCGGCGCTCCGCGAAATCTACTTGGCCGCCGGCGAGCCGCCGACGAGCAAGGGCTATCCGCCCGGCGTTTTCGCCGAGCTGCCGCGCCTGTTGGAGCGCACGGGCCCGGGCGAGGGGCCCGGCAGCGTCACGGCTCTCGTCTCCGTCCTCGTCGAGGGCGACGACATGAACGACCCGATCGCCGATTCCGTCCGAGGGATCCTCGACGGGCACGTGGTGCTCGACCGGAGGATCGCGGAAGCCGGCCGTTTCCCGGCGATCGACATCCTGAAGAGTGTGTCGCGGGTCGCACCGGGCTGTTACGAGCCGGCCGAGCGAGTCGCGGTGAGCCGAGCCCGTGCGCTCCTCGCGCGTTGGGCCGAGATGGCCGAGCTCGTCCAGCTCGGCGCCTATCGTCCCGGGACCGATCCGGAAGTCGACGAGGCGATCCGCGTCCGTCCGGCCTTGGAGGCGCTCTTGTCACAAGCGCCCGACGAGGAGCCTCCTGCCGAGGATCCCTTCGCGGCCTTGGCGCGGATCCTCGGCACAGGCGGCTCGAGCGGCTGACGTCGGGGCGCTCGTGGCCGGTCCTCTGCGCCGCATCCGCGTCCTCGAGAGTCTCGCGCGTCTCGCGCGCGAGGAACTCGATCGTCGTCGACGCGAGCTCGCCGCCCTGGAGGGCCAGCTGGCAAAAGTCCGGGCATGCGCTCGCGAGCTCCGCGACGCCTTGCCGTCGGAAATCGTGGCGGGCTGGAACCTCCCGGGCGGGCCGGCACCCTTGGGTCGATGGTTGGCCGCTGCTCAAGAGCGGGTTCGAACGCTGCGCAATGAAACCGAAACCTTGGAAGCGCAACGCGAACGCGCGATAGCCGAGGTCGAGGCAACATACGCGGCGAAGCGCCGCCGAGAGCTCATTCTCGCGCGCGCGCGAGCCGAACTGCGGTCTCGTGAGGTCGAAAGGGAGCAGCAGCAACTCGACGAGCTCGCGGTGCTCCGCCGCGCCCGGGAAAGGGACAGCTCGCCTCAGAACTCCGGCGCGAGGGTGACCGTCAGGCCGTCGAGCTCGGGTGTGACCCTGATTTGGCAGGACAGCCGGGACTCGTCGCGCACCTGGAAAGCCTCGTCGAGCATCATGGTCTCGTCGGCATGCGGCGGCTCCAGCCGGCCGACCCAAGTCGGGTCGACATAGACGTGGCAGGTGGCACAGGCGCAACAGCCGCCACAGGCGGCCTCGATCGGCAGCCCGGCCTCACGGATCACCTCCATCACCGACCAGCCGACGGGGGCTTCGAGTTCGTGCAGCTTCCCCTCCCGATCGATCACGCGGATGGTCGGCATGTCAGATCACACCCAGCTTTTTCTGCAAATCCGTACTCGAGGTCGTGTAGCGGAACACCAGGCGTTCGTTCGGCCGGCAATACCGGAAGGCTTTTTGGCACATGAGAGCGGCCTCGTGGAAACCCGAGAGAATGAGCTTCAGTTTGCCGGGATAGGTGCAGATGTCACCGATCGCGAAGACACCCGGGAGGTTGGTCTCGAAGGCCTCCGTGTCGACCACCACGAGACCGCGGTCGAGGGCGAGGCCCCAATCGGCGATCGGTCCGAGCTCCATCTTGAGGCCGTAGAAGGCCAAGAGCCGGTCGCAGTCGAGCCGCTCCTCCCGGCCGTCCTGCAACTTGACCCGAAGACCCGTAAGCTGGCCCTCGACGCCCTCGAGCGCGGAGATCTGGCCGATCACCAGGCGCATCCGGCCTTCGGCCACCAAGCGACGCATCCGCTCGACCGAATCGGGCGCAGCTCGGAACTCGTCGCGGCGATGAACGAGCGCGATCGATGCCGCCAGGGGCTGGAGTGCCAACACCCAGTCGAGGGCCGAATCGCCGCCCCCTGCGACCACGATCCGATGGCCACGGAACGCCTCGCTACGCCGGACGGCATAGAACAGCGAGCGTCCTTCGAAAGCTTCGGCACCCGGCAGCGGAAGACGCCGCGGCACGAAACTCCCTGCCCCCGCGGCGATCACGACGACCGGTGACTCGAACACCGTCCCGGCCGAGGTCTGCACACGCCACCCACCTTCGGGCCGTCGTTCGAGCCGCTCCGCTCGCTCCTGCAAATGGAACACCGGTTCGAAGGGACGGATCTGCTCGAGCAGATTGTCGATGAGCTGCTGGCCGGTGCACCGCGGCACGGCGGGAATGTCGTAGATCGGTTTGTCCGGATAAAGCTCGGCGCATTGACCGCCGATCTTGTCGAGACTGTCGACGAGGTGGCAGCGCAGACCCAAGAGGCCGGCCTCGAACACCGCGAACAGGCCGACCGGGCCGGCCCCGATGATGACCATGTCGGTTTTGACGAGGGAATTGACCATGCCGGTTTCGACCCGGGAACATCAAGGGAGAGATCGCCGACACAGGCAACCGAACGGGCCGAAACGTGCACGACCCGCACGATGAGGCAGGTAGCAGCTCACCCGGCCGCCGACAAGGCGAGCGACCTGGATCCTACGTCCCGTCGCCGGGGGCCGGGGCAAACGGGCCAGTCGGTCGCGGATCCGACGGACCAGCGCGGTCCATCGGGCAAGTCGATCGTCCCGTTCGACGACGAGATCGAAGAGCACCGGTCCCGGCTCCCCCAAGGTCGCTTTGTAACGGCTCTCACCGGCCATGAAGTCGTAGATCCGCCTACCAGCCGCGAGATGGCGCTCGATCGCCAGCCAATGCGCCACGAGGCCTGGCTTCAAGCGGTTGTCGTCGGTGTAGACGAACCCGCTCGTGTAATAGCCGACCCAACCTCGCCAAAGGAAATTGTAGAGATAGCCGATCACCTCGTCGCCGGCCCGGATCCGGAGGAGTTCGACGCCGCCCTCCGGCCATGCTCGGGTGACGAGAGCGCGATGGAACTCCACGAAGCCCGGCACGCTGAACGCCCCACGGAGCCCTTTCGAGCGGAACCGGGCTTCATGCAACGCGGCGAGGGGTTCGAGCCATGCCACGGCCTCGGCGGCGTCATGCGCTGCCTCGATCCGCAACGGGCCCCGCGCCTCGTAGAGCCGGACTGCCCGGCGGATTTGGGCGCGCGCGCTCGAACTCAAGTGCTGCAGATAGTCGCTTCCCCAGCGGCGGATGGCCTCCAGGTCGACCACCGCACAGCGGCTCTCGCTTCGCCGTCGAGAGCGGAGCCCCGCCGCTGCGGCGGCGGCCTCCATTTCGCCCCCGACCATCGGCAGGACGACGGCCCGGGACCGCCTCCGCCCGGAGAGCAGACCATCCAGCAAGGTGATCCGCGCCGCGACCTCGTAGCCGCGCGCTGCGAGCAGATCGTTGTATTCGACGGCGATGCGGTCGGCGTCCCGATCTCCCGTGGCGTGAAGATAAGAGGTCCGGGTCGTCAGCGGACCCAAACCGCGCTTTCGCTCGACCAGGAGCGCCAGGGCCACCGTCTCGTCCTCGTGGCGGATCCGCGCGAGGCGAGCGACCGGGCCATGGCGCTCGAGCCAGGTTGCGATCCAGGGCCACGACAGAAAAAAGGAAGCGTTCGCGCGGGCGAGCAGCGCCCGCCACTCGGGTTCGATCGCCTCCGGGCCCGGCGCCGGGCCGATGTCGATCTCGAGCCGCCACGGCCGAGGCTGCAGGTGGACATCGTCCGGCGCTTCGACCTCGTCGAGCCCATCGAAGTTCAACGGTCGCTCTCCTTCCGACCAGGCGCCGCCGTCGTCGGCGCACCGACACCGAACGGCGGACTGTGACCCGGATCACAGACCGCGTGGCGGCAATCTGCCAGAGGAAGGGCATTGATGCACGGCGATGGATCGGTCCGGCAATTTCGAAACTGGTCTGGCGCGTGACGCTTCGGATCGGATCTGCTTGCGGGAACCGGGGTGGGCGGCCGAGAGCCGCTCGCCCCGGTCGGCCAAACGCCTTGTGGGCGTGAGGTGGCCCGCCAGAAACCCGCGAGGTTGGCGACGGCCGGAGCCACCAACGCCATCGGCACGCCGTCGTAGCCGCCGGACGGGCTCCCGAGACGTGCCGCGGCAACCGGCA
>Ga0197142_1002380_pt1 | contig 16524 bp, 14 predicted proteins | sample GBS60_MetaG_FD_148614 | JGI IMG/M metagenome (GOLD analysis project Ga0197142, IMG submission 148614) | Sediment microbial communities from Great Boiling Springs, Gerlach, Nevada, United States - GBS 60_MetaG | ecosystem: Environmental > Aquatic > Thermal springs > Hot (42-90C) > Sediment...
TGGGCCTGGAAGCTACTGCGCACAAACGGCCCGCTGGCTACCTGCCGAAACCCCAACGCCTGGGCCAACCGACCCAACTGCTCAAACTCTTCGGGCGGCACGTACCGGACCACTGGTATCTGTTCGGTAGTCGGCTGAAGGTATTGTCCTAGGGTCAGCAGTGTGCAACCGGCCTCGACTAGGTCGCTGAGCGTCTCCAGCACCTCATCGGTGGTTTCGCCCAATCCGAGCATCAGGCCAGTTTTGACCGGCATCAGCGGTCGGCTGCGATGCGCCCGGCGCAAAAGCGCCAGCGTCCGGCGGTAATCCGCCTTGGGCGATCGTACTTCCAGGTATAATCGGGGGACGGTTTCACAGTTGTGGTTAAGCACATCGGGACCGGCGTCCAGCAGATGCTCTAGGGCCTGCCAATTGCCGTCCAGATCAGAGATGAGCAGTTCGACGGTGGCCTGGGGGAGCTCGGTCCGGATGGCTTGGATGGTACGAACCAGATGCGCTGCGCCCCCGTCGGGCAGGTCGTCTCGGGTCACCATGGTGAGGACCACATGCCGAAGTCCAAGCCGACGGGCCGCCTCCGCCACCCGCTGCGGCTCCGTCGGATCCGGCGGCAGCACCTGGCCCTTCGGCACCGAGCAGAATCGGCATCCCCGGGTGCAGATCGGTCCCAAAAGCAAAAAAGTGGCCGTCTTTTGGCCGTAGCATTCCCCTTGGTTTGGGCACCGGGCATGGTGGCAAACCGTCTGGAGCCGAAGTTCGCTCAACAGGTGCCGGGTTTGGTGATAGGACGCCCCTTCCGGCAAAGGCCGTTTCAACCAACCGGGCAGTCGCCGCTGCGGTATTTGGGTCATAGGGGTTCGGATGGAAACGGGTCTTCGAAGACTTCCTCCCGGGTAACATTTTAGCCGGATGGAGGGGCGTGCTTGTCACGCCCGTCCAGGGGGATTCAAGGCGGATACCTAAGAAGGTACCGGACCTGACAAGCAGGTCCCTCCAGGGGATCTTCATTCGGCTAAAGTCTTACCCTCCCGGAAAGGAACGCCTTGGTGAGCTTCCGGGAGGTAACCGGTGCGGACCAACCGGGGGTAAGCCGCTGTTCCGAAAGCGTCGATAGAATATTATGATAGAAGAGGCATGGGCGGCAAGGGTTGATTGTTGTCAATAGCTCTGTCCGGTGCGGGCGGGACGTGATTTTTTGGTAACTCAAACTGTAAACGGAAACGCCGAGGTTTTGCTATAACTTATTGCAAAATAAGGAGTTCATTGGGTTGTATCGGCGGATCGATTCCTTCGGTTCCAAAGGGCCGAATGGAGCGTTTTTCTTCTGGTTTTGCCGGGATTAGGGGGTTTCATTTACAGTTTGAGTTGGTAACATTTTAGCCGAATGGGTAACTATTTAGCCGAATGAAGGACGAGATGTGTCATTCCTGCGGAAGCAGGAATCCAGTGGCCTTGTGCCGCGGAAATCCCCCTCACCCGGCTGAGCCTTCGGCTCAGCCGGCCTCTCCCACCAGGGGAGAGGCGAATTGCTTCATTCGGCTAAAGTGTTACGCCGAATGGTACCATTTTAGCCGAATGAAGAATGAAGGGAGACGAAAGTGTCATTCCTGCGCAAGCAGGAATCCAGGTTTATTCTCCCGGAGGCGGAAACCCAGATTATATGGAGTTTTACTTTCTGGATTCCCGCTTTCGCGGGAATGACACCCTTCAGATGGCTTCGGCTTAGCCGGTCTCTCCCGCCGGGGGAGAGGCGGTTTGCTTCATTTGGCTAAATAGCTACGCCGAATGAAAGGCGATGTGTCATTCCTGCGTAAGCAGGAATCCAGACGCCTTTTGCCGTCCGAATCCCCCTCACCCGGCCAGTCTGAAAGGCTGGCCGGCCTCTCCCGCCAGGGGAGAGGCAAGTTGGTTCATTTGGCTAAAAAGTTACATTTTTTGGTAAAATCCGTCCCCGTGCAAGGGGCAGCCAGAATTTCTGGAAATACTGTAACTTTTTTCCTGGATTGGGCACTTTTGCCGGCATGGCTCGGAGGAGGCTTGTTCCCTTCGGCGAATAGATTACCGGAGAGGGGATGCTGAATGAGCAAATCGGCCAGCAGGAAAACTTCTCACCAACCGCAGCGCCGTCTGGTGGCCCAAAACCGCAAAGCCCGCCATAAGTACGAAATCCTCGAGACGCTCGAATGCGGGCTAGTGCTGGTGGGCAGCGAGGTCAAAAGCCTCCGGGCTGGCCATTGTTCCTTGGACGAAGCCTATGGCCGAATTAAAGAGGGCGAGGTTTGGCTGATCGGCTGCAATATCCCCGAATATGTGGAAGCCAACCGATTCAACCACAATCCGACCCGGCCCCGGAAGCTGTTGTTGCATCGGCGGGAGATTCGCCGGTTTGCCGCCCGCGCCATGGAAAAGGGGCTCACCCTGGTGCCTTTGGAAATCTATTTCAAAGGCGGCCGGGCCAAAGTGCTCATGGCCTTAGCCCGGGGCAAAAAACTTTACGACAAACGCCAGGCCATGAAAAAGGCCGAAGCCCAACGCGCCATTCGCCGGGCCTTGTTCGAACGCCGAAAATAACCCGTCTGCCCATATACCACGGAGAGGGGGAATCATTCGCACGGGTCAGCAAAGATCGCTCCCGGCGGCGGGACGAGCCGGAACCCCGGAGAACAGCCTGTTCAGAGGGAGTGTCCCGAAATTCCGATTTTGCCGGATGTACTCCCATCGGCGGCCTCGACCCTTTTCCCACCCGTTCTGACTGACCAAAATCCCGTTGTATTAGGGAGTTTGGAAGGCCTGGGGGTTGCCCGTTGCTCATGCATCCTGTTAAACATGGGAGATCGGGACAGCCACTGCGAGGCGGTGCCCACCTCCTTATGATGTTACACGATGATCGGCCGGAGAAGCCGGCAGTGGATTTTTTCCATGGCCGTCTCCAGTCGCTGGTACATGGCGTCGTCGGTGTAGGTGCCTAGAATGGCGCCGCCGCTACCGGCAAAATGGGCTGAGGCACCCACTTCACGGGCGCGGCGTACCATCTCTGCATGACGAGGCAAAATGGTGCAGATGGACTCCCGGAGATCATAGTTTCGGTTGATCAGTTCGGCCAGGCGCTGGGCGTCCTGCCGCAAGAGGGCTTCTTTGGCTTCCAGGGTGATGGCCGCCAGTTCTTCCATCGTTTGGAGGACTTTGGGATCGCCCTGCTCATACCGGGCACGTAGATTATTGTGCACCCGCTCAGTCGGTTCGCAGGTGTCCAGTGTGTAGGCCAGATACACCGGCGGAAGCAAGCCCGGATCCATCGGTTCGTACTGCCCACACCAAAAACCCCGGTCTCGCCGCATCTTCTCCCGCGTAAAGTCCATATACACCATGCCCTCATAGACCTGGATGACCCGATCTTGCAAGCCAGCAGCAATACCCAATTCCTCCGTTTCGACCGACAAAGCCAGCGACGGCAACACATGCCGGGGAATCTCCACCCCATAAAACTCCATCAGGCAGCGAAGCGTGGCCACGATAATGGCGCTGGAGCCGGCCAGGCCCACTTGCCGAGGAATGCTGCTCTCGTACCGGATGGAAAAATTCCGATCATGCAGCCGATGACCTTGGCGGTAGCAGTACTCGGCAAATTTGCGGATGGTAGCCTTCACCAGGCGCAGACCGCCGTAATAGCCATGCAGTTGCACATCGTGTACTAACTCATGGATCGAGCGGAATCGGCTTTGATCTTCCTGGCTGGGCAAAAGTTCAATTTCGTCCCATTCGTACAGGGTTACCTGGGCGCAGAAGTTTTTGACAAGGATGGAGATGGTTCGGCCATGGTACCCGTCGGATGGATTGCCGATCAGTCCGGCTCTTGCATAGGCACGTTTGCGGATGATCTGCATCGCTAAGCCCTCGCTGACAAGAGGAATCAGGGCCAACGGAAGTGCACGAAAATGGATTCCTTCGACCCACCAGGGTTTACTCCCCCGATGTGCGGGGAATTGCTCACCGGACTGCCGAGATTTAGGGCACCGAAGTCCGGAGGGGATTTTATCGGACGGCAGGAGGTGAAGTCCACCTTGGTTCCAGTTCCGTTAGTGGCTCAGAGGGGGATTCCATCGGATTGCCGAGGTGAAGTGCACCGGAGTCCGGCTGCTTGATCCCGCGGAGTGCAGAAGTTAGGTCCAGCAGCGTCCAAAATCTTTGTCCATCGGCATTCGGCGTTTGGGTCAACCCGACTCCAGGAGTTTGCTCAAATGCGTGCGCAGTTGAGGGCCGAGTTGGGCATCCGCCAAGGCAAAGTCCACAAACGCCCGAAAATAGCTCTCGAAGTTGCCGATGTCAAAACGTTTCTCTTCCGGCGGCAGGCGCAGGCCGAGCACTTTGCCTCCCTCGGCAATCAGCGAGCGGATGGCGTCGGTCAGTTGGATTTCGCCTCCTTTGCCCGGCGGCGTGCGGCGTAAGTGGTCGAAAATGGCCGGGCCAAACACATACCGGGCGGCCACCGCTAACGTGCTGGGCGCTTCGTCCACCTCGGGTTTTTCGATCAGATCATCCAGTTCGAACACCTCGCTGCTGCTATCCCGTGGTTTGGCGATCCCGTAGTGAATCACCTCGTCCCTAGGAACCTCTTCAAAGGCTACCACAGCGGCGGCCCGACGGGCCTCGAATTGCTCGATCATCAGCCGAACTACCGTCGATTCCGCATTCAGCCCAATGATCGAATCCCCCAACGCCACCACAAACGGCTGTCGGCCGACGATCGGCTCCGCACAAAGCACCGCATGACCTAGCCCCAATTGCCGACGTTGGCGGGTGTAAAAATATTGCACATCTTCCCGCTCAAAGGCCAGCTCGGCCAAAAGCTCCTCCTGCCCCTTTTCTCGTAACAGTTGGATCAGTTCCACGTCGATGTCGAAGTGGTTCTCAATGGCCGTTTTGCCAGGCCCGGTGATGAACAAAATCCGGCTAATCCCGCATCGAACCAATTCTTCAACCACATACTGAACCACCGGTTTCCGACCCACCGGAAGCATTTCCTTGGGTTGACTTTTTGTGAGCGGCAAAAGTCGGGTGCCCCGACCTGCCACCGGTACCACCGCTAAATCAATCGCCATCTATCAAGCCCTTTTTCCGGTAAGGAACGGTCTTTTCCAAAGAGAAGAAATCGACGGGGATTCCTTCGGCCAAGTGAAACCGCTCATCCGGGATCACAGACCTCTGGCACCCACTACCGGGGAGAGGGCCGGTACCTGCCCATTCCGCCTGGCAGGGTCTCCTCATACCTGCTCTTTCCCACTCTGTTGGCTCGGATGTCAGGAGATACTGGAGTCGGCGAATAGTTCCACATCGGCTTTAGGATGCCTGGTGGAATTCTTGCCCCTCTTTTTGGTCGGAAGAATCCTTCTTAAATATACCTTACCCCTTAGGCGGTCTTGTTCCAACACAAACAGGGGCACCCCAACGGGGGGGAGAAAGCCCATGCCTCCTCCTAAAGGGAGATCCCTATGAAGAAGTGGAAAGACAATGATGTCGCTCATTTTCAATTGTCTATATTACTTATGTTGTCCAAATTGTCTATTTTGCCTGCTTCTGGGCCATCCAAAGCCTCGGACTCCAGTACGGCTTAGAAAAAGTACTGTAACATTTTAGCCGAGTGCAGGGGCTGATGTGTCATTCCTGCGTAAGCAGGAATCTAGGCTGCTTTGTGTCTGCTGCTGTGTTTCTGCTGAGCAAGTGGAAACTTTGGAATACGTTCTGGATTCCCGCTTTCGCGGGAATGACACCCCTCACCCGGCCAACCTGTCGGTTGGTCGGCCTCTCGACGGCCGGGGGAGAGGCGAGTTGCTCATTCGGCTAAAATGTTACCAAAAATGAAAATGGTTGGGTTGAGCAGGCCCTGAATAGGATATAGCCCAATCCTGGGGGCCTATCCGGAGGTTTTAAGCATTCTTCCGGGCCAACGGGGGGGTATCAACCAGAAGGTGGCCACCACCAGAAAGAAAAAGAGGATATGGAGAGTCCAGAAAAACTCCTGAGGGGCATCCCAATACAAGAGCCGATGTGCCCAGTAGGCCAAAAAATCCCCCGGATAGGGGGTTTGCCCTGCCTTTTCCCGTAATCGGTTTTCCCAATCCGTCAGCGGACAGGTCCAGCCGAAGACGGCCTCCACCGCCACTAGGCCGATGGCCGCCAAATGTATCATTCGAAACCAAAAGTTCCGGATCCAGACCCAGCCGACGGCCCACCCTACCCACACCACCACCAAACCACCCACCACAAACCCCACATACAGGGCATGTAAAACCACCAGAATATCCGCCGCCAAATAAGCCGGAAGCATCAATTGCTCCTTTCCCCCTACGTAGCCTATTAGCCGGATGAAGGAACCCCAGCAATTTTTTGCCATCACTTATGGAATACTCCTGGGTTAGGTTTTTGCTAGCACAGCTAGCACTTGGCGGACCACCGAAAACTTAACTTCTTAACCTATCACGAGTTATAGTAATATTACTCAAATCGGCTAAAATGTTACTCTCCTACTGATAACGCCCAGACGGCCAAATAACCCCCCAACCCCTATGTCCTGGGGGGAACAAAGCATAGGAACCTCTGAAAAATCCTGAAAATATAGTGAACTAGGTGGACTTTTGAGTATGTTGACTACCTCGGAGGTTCGTCAGTGCAGCTACAACGTATTGGATGCTAGCATTGACAGCAGCGCAAGATATGAGGTTTTCGGAAAAATCTCCTGAAATACTTCTTTTTTGTCCACGTCGAATTATTCAGAGGTTCCCATATTATTTTGACTGTCTCCACCCGGGAGGCTCCTGCAACTTGTAGGGGGTAAAAATCGGCACGAACCCCACAGATTGTGGTAATTACGACCGGTGGATACAGTCAACTTATTGAGCTTCGCAAATCATCTAAATAGGTCCACATAATTGCGAAAGTGTTCAAGGGTGCGAAATACCTTCGGTTTCGGAGGTGCCAGTAGTCCAACCACTTCCGGTTTTTTGTGGACTTATTTAGAGACACGGTAACATTTTAGCCGAATGGAGGAGTCGAAGTGTCATTCCTGCATAAGCAGGAATCCAGGCTTGTTCCCGCGTAAGCGGGAATCCAGGTTTGTTCCCATCCAAGCGGGACCCAGGCAATATGGATTGTTTCTTTTTGGATTCCCGCTTGCGCGGGAATGACAATAAATGCCCCCTCACCTGGCCTGGCCTTCGGCCAGGCCGGCCTCTCGACGGCCAGGGGCGAGTGGGCTTCATTCGGCTAAAATGTTATGAGACACGAAATTCCCTGGTTTTTTGGCCCCGTTGATGTCATGTCGATGGCGAAATTAGCCCCAACACGGCCATTGGACCACGAAATTCCCTAGTTTTTTGCCCCGTTGATGTCCCTTAGTTTTGCGAAGATCAATAGTTCTCTTCGGCCAACAGGCAGGCAAGCGGATTACCGGGTTGAGTCGATTGTTGGTGGGCAGGACGGCTAAATGCGGGCAGCGGGCGGGTGAATCCAATTCGGCCGGCACGTTGCCGTAGGACCAGCCGCTACCTTGAAACGGGGGAGGGTTTAGTTCGGAGGATCCCCCAAGCTCAAGCCTGGAGCGGGTTAATCCAATTCGGCCGGAACGTTACCGTAGGACCAGCCGCTGCCTTGAAACGGCGGAAGGGGCGGCCGCGTGGGGATGCCGCCGGGTTTCATTTTGCGGGCCAGTGCAGGCCGGCCTCGGCCATTTTGCGGCCCGCACTGGGTTCCAGGTTGCTATAACTGGTAAGCCGGGTTTCATAGCCGCGCCGGTGGGCGAACCTCCTGGTCGAGCCAGGCCAGATATTCGGGCAGACCGGCTAGGATCGGGACGGCCAGGATCTCCGGCGTCTGATAACTATGCACCTGGCGGATGGCCGACTCCACGGCCGGATAAAGTTCCTGTCGGGTCTTGGCCAGGCAGAGCCATTCTTGACTTTTTTCCTGCTGATCCCGCCACCAATAATGACTCTGGATGGGACCTAAGATTTGTACACAAGCCGCCAGCCGCTTCTCCAGCAGCGTCTTGGCGATAGCGACGGCCTTCTGCTCACTGTCGATGCTCGTCAGTACCTGGATGTAGGCAGTTCTCATATCCGTCTCCTAGCGCTGAAGCAACTTCCTTGCCCCGGCCCGACGAATCCCAGATTTTCTGGACTTTCTGGGGGCTATTGATCTTCGCAAAATCAAGAGCCCCCCGGCGGCAAAGAGTAGGAACTTTGGTGTCTGTGCAATTAGCGACGATCAATACGTTAGGTTAGTTATCCAAGCGCCGTACCGTGGGCCAACCAATGGTTCTACATACCGGGGCCGTCCGCTCAAGCGTTTTCTCTATGGCCGGGGCAGCTAATCGTTTATAATAATACCATACTCAAAACGTAGATGAAGCCATCCCATTCCAGGGAAAACCAGCGGAAACACGACTGTGCCGCTCCCAGCGGTCTAAATTGACTGTATCTACCGGGCCCCATTACCACAAGCTGTGGTGTTCGAGCCGACTCGTAGCCCCTACACCTGGTAGGGGTCGGTTCCGGGAGATACAGTCAAACTAAGGAGTTGATCCAGCGGAAAAACGCAACTAACTCCTTATTTTACAATAAGTTATGGCCAGAAACCGAAAATTCCTTTGCCAGTTGGAGTACCATGATATCTGGTGGCAACGAGCAGGTTTTCCATTCGGACTTTCGGTAACACGTTCGCCGAATGAAGAGGCGATGTTTTCCCCCTCTCCCCTGGCCGTCGAGAGGGTAGGGTGAGGGGAGCTAAATAAGTCCACAAAAAACCGGAAGTGGTTGGACTACTGGCACCTCCGAAACCGAAGGTATTTCGCACCCTTGAACACTTTCGCAATTATGTGGACCTATTTAGCAGAAGGGCACGGGCGGCTTCATTTTGCCCCCTCAGCCGTCCTGGCCTTCGGCCAGGACGGCCTCTCGACAGCCTGGGGAGAGGCGGTTCGCTTGCTTCGGCTAAAATGTTACAACTTTCGAATCGCTCTGAAAGCCCGGTTTTCATTGGAAAGGAGCCGAACGATGCGGTATTGGTTTTTGGGCTTAACCGGCATGGCATGTGGTCTGGTGGGAGGTTTTCTTTGGGAAGCTGAGGTGTCTAAGCCGGAGCCGAAACAGCCCGCCCCCGCCCAGGTCCAGGAGGTGGATTCATCCCAGCCGAGCCAATTCTTGCGCATCCGACGGGACGAAAACAACCAGCCGGTGGCCCTGGAGACGGCCATTGTGCGGTATGTACCGATGGATTGCAGCCAGACCAGCCCCACCGTGGATCTGGTGGCGGCGGTCCATATTGGCGAGAAAAGCTACTACCAGCAACTCAACCGGGAGTTCCAAAAATACGATGCGGTGCTATACGAGTTGGTAGCGCCAGAGGGGACCCGGGTGCCTAAAGGGGGCGGTCGGCCCAGCGGCCATCCCGTATCATTCCTGCAACGGGCCATGTCGGACGTGCTGAACTTGACGCACCAACTGGAGGAAATCGACTATACACCGAAACACTTTGTTCATGCCGACATGTCGCCGGAGCAACTTTCCAAGGCGATGAAGGAACGGGGCGAGGCCTTCTGGAAGATGATGCTGCGGGTGATGGGCTACAGCCTAGCCAAACAAACCGCCGCCGAAGGCCCGGCGCCGGAGTGGCAGATTCTGCTGGCCCTGTTTGACAAAAATCGGGCCGGCGCACTCAAACGGGCTTTGGCCGTCCAGTTCGAGGATATGGAAGGCATGACCCGTGCCATGGACGGCCCGGAAGGCTCCAGCCTGATTGCCGGGCGCAACCAGGCCGCCTTGGCCGTGCTGCGGCGCCAATTGGCCGAGGGTAAAAAGAAACTGGCCATCTTCTACGGCGCCGCCCACATGCCCGACATGGAAAAACGGCTCAAAGAAGATTTCGGCCTGGTCCCGATACAGACCCGTTGGCTGGCGGCCTGGGACCTGCGCAGCAGCGTGGAATCGTCCAAACCCGCCGGCAAAAAACCGACCAGCAAAACCGGCCTGAAAGTTTCGCCAAATTGACATTCCTCCCTACATTTTACCCGAATGGAGGGAGGCCTTTGGCGGCATCCCCGCGTAAGCTCCGATCCGGTTTTTGTCCGGTTGGCTTCCGGTTTCCCGCGGAGGGTGGAACATGTCGGGGCTGCCGGTTTGCGCGGCAGTAACAATTTGGGTAATACGTTAGCCGAATGGAGGGTGATGTGTCCCTGCCTGCGTAAGCAGCAGTCCAGGCCCCTTGGGCTGCCGAAATACCCTGACCCGGCTTCGCCTCACTCTGGGGTCTCTGGGCTGCCAGGGGAGAACCGGCCATACTGGATTCCCGCTTTCGCGGGAATGACACCAAAAGTGTCTCCCGTTGCCTGGAGAGAACCGAATTGCTTCATTCGGCTAAAATGTTACCAACTCAAACTGGAAACGGAAACGCCGGTTTTTGGCCATAACTTATTGCAAAATAAAGAGTTATTTGCATTCCCCCGGCGGATCAATCCCTTCGGTTTGAGAGGGCCGAGTCGGGGTTTTTCTTGCTGGTTTTTGCCACGATTGGGCAGTTTGATTTACAGGTTGACCCATTTGGTTTTCCCCAGAAGGTCCGGGGAACTTCTTCGTTTGGCCAAATGGGATTTAATTACTATCGTCAAACGGTACGGGCGGTGCGATGAATAAGGTTATTCCTATGGGGAACCAGGATATTTCGACGCCCATGCTGGGTTCGAGCGGAGGCATTAACCGAATTGCACCGGAGGATAGCCCTGTTCATGAATGGTATCGGTTTGTTCTTTCCTTTCCGCCCCATTTGGTTCGGGAATATGTAAAAAGATTCGGTATCAGCTCAGATCACACAGTACTGGACCCTTTTTGCGGAACGGGGACAACTCTCGTAGAATGTAAAAAGCTCGGTATTCCAAGCGTGGGAATTGAGGCTATCCCTTGGGTTTATTTTGCGGCCAAAGTGAAAATTGATTGGACACCCGATCCTACGGGTCTTGTGGACCATGCCCGCCAGGTAGCTGAATTAGCCAAAGAGAGACTCCGTGCGGATGGCATAGAAGATGAACCCGAATTGCCTCTGTTTCAGGCGTTTTTTCCGGAGCATGGTATTCGCCCGGAACAGCTACGAAGACTTCCGGCCGAAAAAGAACAACTTCTGCTTGCCAATTCCATCAGTCCGCTCCCGCTTCATAAAACTCTCATTTTATTGGAATGTCTGGAGCAATTACGGAATGAGAAATACCGAAATCATGAACTACTAGCGTTGGGAAAAGTTCTTGTCTTTTCCATTAGTAATTTAAAGTTTGGGCCGGAAGTGGGGGTTGAACATCCTAAACCGGATAGTGCTGTGATTGCTTCCTGGCTGGCCGCGGTAGAGACGATGGCCGAAGATTTGAGACTGCTCCAAACCAACCTGGACGTCCCCGCAGCAGTGTATCTGGGAGATGCCAGACGGATTTCCGAGATCTTGCCGGGAGTGAACGTGGATGCTGTGATTACCTCCCCCCCATATCCCAATGAGAAAGACTACACCCGCACTACCCGACTTGAGTCTGTCTTGCTTGGTTTCATCAAAAATAAATCTGACCTTCGGAGCTTGAAGCAATCTTTGATCCGTTCCAATACTCGCGGCGTCTATAAAAACGATGACGATGACCGATGGATAGCGGATCACCCGCAGATTCAACAGATTGCCAAGGCCATCGAAAAACGCCGAATCGAGCTTGGAAAAACCTCCGGGTTTGAGCGATTGTATCATCGCGTGACGAAACTTTATTTCGGCGGGATGGCACGCCATCTAGCAGACCTCCGAAAACTCCTATCGCCCGGAGCAAGACTGGCTTATGTAGTCGGCGACCAGGCCTCGTGTTTACGGGTGATGATCCGTACTGGACAATTGTTGGCAGATATCGCGAAATCCCTTGGATACGAAGTGTTGGATATCGAGCTGTTTCGTACCCGATTGGCTACCTCGACGAGAGAACAATTGCGTGAAGAAGTCGTGCTTCTTCGGTGGCCTGGCCCCTAAATACCCAGCCGAGCTTTATGAGGAAATTTGTTCCCATTTCGAATCCCGATCTGACCAGCCAATCAAATCGGTACCGGCAACTTATCGAAAAGATATTCACTTCTCGGTTTATACCAGATAGGAACGAAGTCCCTTTTGAAAGGGAGGACATCGTGCAGACTGCCAAAGAGTTGAAAATAACTTTACCCAAAAATTTAGGAGACCTCCTCTATAGTTTTCGGTATCGTACTGCGTTGCCAGAAACCATCCAGAAAACCGCTCCCGCCGGTAAAGAATGGGTCATCCAATCAACAGGGCGCGGAAAATACCGTTTTGTGCTAAGGAAACTTACGTCCATTATCCCAAATCCTCACCTCACCGAAACCAAGGTTCCAGACGCCACACCGGGGGTAATTGCTCGATACGCTCTGAATGACGAACAGGCCCTGTTAGCCAAACTGCGATATAATCGGTTGATCGATATTTTCACCGGCGTAACATGCTATTCCCTCCAAAGTCATTTACGGACCACGGTCCCCGATTTCGGCCAGATCGAAACCGATGAAGTATATATTGGGATTGACAAAAAAGGAGTTCATTATGTATTTCCCGTACAAGCAAAAGGCGGAAAAGATCGTTTGAGTATCGTCCAGATTGAACAGGATATAGCAATGTGCAAACACAAGTTCCCGCTTCTTGTTTGTCGGGCAATCGGCGCTCAATTCATAGAAGAAAACCTGATTGCTCTTTTCGAGTTTGAACCAACGAAAGAAGAAATCGCCATCGCCTCCGAAAAACACTATCGCCTTGTTCCTCCCGATGACCTCACAGCAGAAGAACTTGCCCTCTATCAGCAACGTAGAGAATGAGATCATACTAACGTCATCTTGGAGAGATTATCTAAAGGCAAGTCCATTGCAAGCAGTAATAGAAACGAGGAAAAAATCGACGTTTTCCGAAATTGCCCGAATTTCTAAATAAAAACTGTTTAGAAGAAGCCCATATTCCCCCAAGGAGGGTGATAACATGGTGGTGGTTTCAAAATTTCGCTTAGGTAAAATTTCGCTTAGGTAAAATTTTATGCTAGCTTTAACCTTGATAAAAACGTTATTACCTCTATCGGAACCGGTATGTTCCCTCTACACTCAAAATAATAGGAGCTTAGCGATGCCTTTATATGAATACCTCTGCAAGCAGTGTGGGCGGCAGTTTGAGGAGTTGGTTCGGGGGCAGGAGGAGCCGGTCTGCCCCCAGTGTGGCAGCCGGAAAGTGGAAAAGCTACCCAGCAAGGTGGCCGCTCATTCGTCCGAGTCCAGTCGGGCTTCCGCGGAAGGCCGGTTGCCCTGCGGATTGCCGCCGGGCTGTTGCAGCGGCCAATGCGGCCTGACGTAACATGGACAATAGGTAACATTTTAACCGAACGAAGCAACTCCTCTCTTCCCTGGGGGCTAAACCCAGCGTGTCATTCCCGCGTAAGCGGGAATCCAGAAAGCAGGAGGTCGTGTGGTCTGGATTCCTGCTTCCGCAGGAATGACACATAGCCCCCTGCATTCGGCTAAAATGTTACAACAATAGCATGGTGTTGAATATATCTTCCCTACCAAAGGAAGATTTCGGCAGTCCATGCGGCCCCAGCTAACCTGTGGACACCTCCGCCCCGCCCGGCTGAGTCCACTCCAGGTCTTTACCGCGGCAAGGGGACGTGACGTAAAGCTGGCCCACACTGGGGTCCTGATGAACCGGCGCCCGGCGTGTATGAAAGACCAGAACCGGATGGTCGGATGAACCGAGTGATGCCTGAGCTCGACTTTTGCCATTTTGGGGTATCCGGCATCGGGGCAATGGCCTAACTCTTTGTGAATCTTGGATTTAGGAAAATGCATGAACAAATGCGGTATGATTTGTAACTTTCGATAACACAAAGAGTTACGGAAATTGGCAAAAGTCGAGCTGAGAGGCTGTACCGAAATTGCCCAATCTGGGTGTTGGCAACCAACCGAGGTTCCCCATCCTGTGGCTAAAACCTTACAAAAACAGGGAGGTTCCGATATCCTCTGGCTCCAGGCTGGGACCGGTCGGATAGAGGAAAATGGATTTTCGGGACAGCCTCTGAGAGAACCGGCGCCGGCTGCCGGGGAGCCCCTCATGGATTCCGGGGGGGATCATGCTATACTCGATCCTTCCCAGATTCCAACCGGCCCGGGGGCATCCTTAGGACATCCTCCCTTCTGGTATCTGCGGAGGGGGATTCGGGCGGATAAAGTTTCCAACAGGGTTAATATGAAAATTTAATCATTATGGTTTTTTCTACACTTTAATTTTGCACCTGGAGATTTGCGACTACCATGGAACATGAAGTTACGTTGATCCTTGGAGACGGAGTTGGGCCGGAATTGGCCGAGGCTGCACGCATGTGCATCGACGCCACCGGGGTAAAAATCCGATGGGATGTGCAGGAGGCGGGCCTGGAGGTGATGGAGCGGATCGGTACGCCCATTCCGGAGGCGCTACTCCGGAGCATCCGACGAACCCGCTGCGCCCTAAAGGCGCCGATCACCACCCCGGTGGGCACGGGGTTTCGCTCGGTCAATGTCTTTCTGCGGCAGGAACTGGGCCTTTTTGCTTGTGTTCGGCCTTGCAAGTATTATCCAGGAGTTCGGACCTTTTTCCGGGATGTGCAGATCGACCTGGTCATTATCCGGGAAAACACCGAAGACCTGTATGCGGGGGTGGAGTTTGCCCAAGGAGAGTCGGCCACCGCCGAACTGATCCAATGCGTCAATCGCCTTTCGCCGGATCGGAAGATTCAGACCGGGCCGGAAGAAACGGGCATCTCGATCAAGCCGATCTCCATTACCGGCACGGAGCGGATTGTGCGGTTTGCCTTTGAGTATGCGCGTCGGCATGGGCGGCGGAAGGTAACAGCAGTTCACAAAGCCAATATCATGAAATACACGGATGGACTTTTTTTAGCTCATGCGCGGCGGGTGGCTCAGGAGTTTCCGGACATCGAATTCGAAGACCGCATCGTCGATAACATGTGCATGCAATTGGTCCAGAAGCCGGAGTTGTACGATGTGCTGGTGCTGCCGAATCTGTATGGCGATATTGTGAGCGATTTGGCTGCCGGTTTGGTGGGCGGGCTGGGCGTAGCGCCTGGGGCCAACATCGGTCCGGATGCCGCCGTATTTGAGGCCGTCCACGGCAGCGCCCCAAAATACAAAGGTCTCAACAAGGTCAATCCGACGGCATTGATTTTGTCCGGGGTATTGATGCTTCGACACCTGGGGGAAACGAAGGCAGCCGACCGGCTCGAACGGGCCGTGGCCCAGGTCATCGCCGAGGGGAAACAGGTTACCTACGACCTCAAGCCCCACCGGGACGATCCCACGGCCGTCGGCACCTGCCAGATGGCCGAGGCAATATGTGAAAAATTAAACATCCTTTAGCTGTCCGGGCCGGTTTCCTCTTCTTCGCGCACGCTGAACTCCAGCTTCCAACGGCGATCGCTCTGGGTGCTCACGCACCACAGCTCCAGCATCCCCAGTTCGGTAATGCGGGCGTGAAAGCGGACCGGTACATAAGGCTCCTGAATGTTTTCGTCCCGGACCAACATGGTTTCCAGCGGGGCGGTTTCGACCAGTTCTTCCGGACTCCACTGGGTAAGCAGAGTGCCGGGCCGATCCTGTTTGCGCACCGAAGAGCTAAAGAAGCGGAACTGGGCGGGTTCGCCGACGACCAGACCGATCTCGGCGGAGGGGACATCTGTTTCTGTTCCTTCTTCCATACCGATCGGCACAACACACAGTGCCTGGAGCGGCCTGGGCGCTCCAGGCACGGCCGGCCCGGCTGTTTCGATGCCCACATAATAGGCCCTGGCCGTTCCGCCTCGGATGCGTACGCCGCCCCGCTGTTTGGCCCAACCGTAGTAGGCCGCCCCTCGGGCAACGGCAAAATCCAAATCCGGTTTTCCCTCCAGCACTTTAGGCGCTTCTTTGGCACCGAACCAACCGGCCAGCACCTCCAGAAGCCGACGCCGAAGTACCTCCGCCTTAAACACACCGCCGTTAAACAGGACATGGGTTGGCCGAACCGGCCCGGCCGTGTCGCCGTGCGCGGTCAAGAAGGCCGCCACATGGCGGGTGATGGCCGTATCCGTCTCAAACGGTAGCCCCAATTCCAAAAAGCCGGAGACTCGACGGCGGGCCGGTTTATCGGTAATTTTGCACATCGAGAAAAATCCATCCACTATCACCTCTTGCACCTTAGCCCGGTCCAACGGTACGGAAATGGTCTTGGCAATAAGCCGAGCGCCCCGGCCCAGGATGCTGACCGGATGCTGTTCCGGGCCGTCCGGTCCCAGGAGCACCTCCTTGGCCTCCCGGCAGGCGTGCCAGAGGGCCACCGATTGCCAGGGGTCCAGACGGATGCCTTTTTCGGCAAACAGGGCAGCGGTGGCATGGGCCAGGGCCAGGTCCATGTTATCGCCGCCGATGAGCAGATGATTGCCTA
>Ga0197142_1002381_pt1 | contig 16522 bp, 15 predicted proteins | sample GBS60_MetaG_FD_148614 | JGI IMG/M metagenome (GOLD analysis project Ga0197142, IMG submission 148614) | Sediment microbial communities from Great Boiling Springs, Gerlach, Nevada, United States - GBS 60_MetaG | ecosystem: Environmental > Aquatic > Thermal springs > Hot (42-90C) > Sediment...
GGAGCGCATGCACAAGCTGCTGTTGCGCGAACTGGGCGAGCACCCCGACGAGACCGAGCGGCGCTGCCGCGCCGAGATTGCCCGCGGGTACGCGGAACCCATCGGGGGAGAGCGCAAGCGGGGCGCCGCCTGAAGGACGGCTTTCAGTCTTCCAGCGCCACCGCCGTGCCGTACGCCAAAATCTCGGCCATGCCGGCGCCCACGTCGGACGTCATGAAGCGCAGGCCCACCACCGCGTTGGCGCCTAACTCCCGGGCTTCCACCAGCATGCGGTCCAGCGCCTGTTCGCGGCTTTCCGCCAGCAGCTTGGTGTACTCGTGAACCTCGCCCCCCACCAGGTTGCGCAGCAGCGCCAGGATGTCCTTGCCCACGTGACGGGTCCGGACGCAGTTGCCGCGAACCAGGCCGAAGACCCTGCGGATTCGCTTGCCCGGAACTTCGAAGGTGGTGACTACGATCATTTCTTCACGCTCCTGTAACGATCGTGCGGCAGCTCGAGCAACCGCTCGCGCAACACCGAGAAGAACAGCATGAGCAAGCCCACCACCACGGCGCCGCCCAGCATCTCCTTGAAGGTCGGCGTGCGCCAGTGCAGGATCGCCATCACCAGGGCGTACAGCAGCCAGGCTGCCACGCCGCCGCACACCAGCAGCCAGCCCAGCCCTCGGCTCAGGCGCACCGAAAGCCTCCGTTCCAGTTCCTTCATCTTCTCCTCCGGGGGATCGGGAAAGGCGAGTTGGCCCGTCAGGCGCTTCAACCGTTCCAGTTCGCGCAAGTGCTCGCGGCATTCCGGACAGTCTTCCAGGTGAATGCGCACGCGCTGGCTGTCGGCCTGCGTCAGCTCCTCGTCCAGGTAAGCCGAGAGCAGGCTGCGGATTTGCTCATGTCGGTCCGGTTGCATCAAAGATACCTCGCTAGCCGACGCCGCAGACGCTCCCGCGCATCGTGGAGCCGGGAACTGACCAGCGCCGGCGTCGTCCCGGTCACGCGCGCGATTTCCTCGTAGCGCAGGCCGTGATAGTCTTTCAGCAACAACACCTCGCGCTGAGCCGGGGGAAGCCGCAGGATGGCTTGCCAGAGCGCAGCGCTGAGCTGCTCCCGGCCGGCCAGAGCCTCCGGTCCGGGCTGTGGGGCCGGTTCGCGCTCCAGGTCGGCATCCTCCTGATGCCGCACGGCGCGTTTGCGCAACAGATCAATGGCCAGATGGCGCAAGATGGCGTACAGCAACGGCAGGACTGGTTTCGCCGGGTCTCTGCTTCGCCACCGCCGGTGCAGGCGCAGGAAGGCTTCCTGCGTGAGCTCCATGGCGTCCTCCGGGTCGCCGACCATCTGCAAGGCGAATATATACGCCCGCCGCTTGTGTTGCTCGAAGAACTCGGCCAGCCCGTTGGCTTCGCCGGCGGCCGTCGGCGCCGATTCTGCCTGCGTGCGCGCCATCCTGTCCCGATTCAATATAACGGACGGGCCGGGATTTTCTTGCCGGAACGTTGGGGGTCGCGGAGGGGTCTTACCTGAGCTCCAGAATCTCTTTTTCCTTGATCTTCACTGCCTGCTCGAGCTTCTGCATGAAGCTGTCGGTGATCTTCTGAACTTCGTCCAGCCCGCGGCGCTCGTCGTCCTCGCTGATCAGCTTGTCCTTCATCATTTTCTTGAGCGCTTCGTTGGCTTCGCGGCGCACGGCGCGCAGAGCCACGCGGTGATCCTCCGCGATGCCGTGCAGATGCTTGACCAGCTCCCGGCGCCGCTCTTCGGTCAGCGGCGGAATCGGCACCCGGATGATGCGCCCGTCGTTGGAGGGATTCAGACCCAGATCCGAGGCCCGGATGGCTTTTTCGATGGCCCCGATTTGCGACACGTCCCACGGCTGGATGGTGATCAGATTGGGCTCGGGCACATGAAGAGCAGCCAACTGATTGAGCGGGGTCGGCGTTCCGTAATAATCCACGCGCACAGGCTCGAGCAGGCTGACCGAGGCGCGCCCGGTGCGAATGGTCGCCATCAGGTGCTGTAAGTCCGCCAGCACCTTCTCCATCCGGGTTCGGGCGAAGTTGTAGACGTCCTTGACGGTCTGGAAGGTCTGTGTCGCAGGTGCGGTGCGTTGTTCCTTCATAGGCTCCACTCGCTTTCGCTCAAAGAGGCGCCCGCCGCTGGCCGCCCTCCTGTCGCATTATAGACCAGCGGGCGGGCCGGCCTGATGGATCAGCGTCCCCGCCGGTTCTCCTTCCGCCACGCGCAGGATGTTGCCCGGCACGTTTAGGTTGAATACCAGCACGGGCAGCCGGTTGTCCCGGCACATGGCCACGGCCGTGGCGTCCATGATGCCGAGGCCCCGGGCCAGAACCTCGTCGTAGCTGATCTGGCGGAACAAAACCGCATCGGGATGTTTCAACGGATCCTTGTCGTACACCCCGTCCACGCGCGTGCCTTTGGCCAGAATCTCGGCTTTGATCTCCAGGGCCCGCAGCACCGCCGCCGTGTCGGTGGAAAAGTACGGATTGGACGTGCCGGCGGCGAACAGGACCACGCGGCCCTTCTCCAGGTGACGGATAGCACGCCGGCGGATGTACGGTTCGGCCACCTGGCGCATTTCGATCGCCGTCATCAGGCGTGTGGGCACGCCCTCCTTTTCCAGCGCGTCCTGGAAAGCAAGCGCGTTGATCACGGTGGCCAGCATTCCCATGTGATCCGCGGTCACTCGGTCCATCTCCCGGGCCGCCTCGGAAAGGCCCCGGATAAAGTTGCCGCCTCCCAGCACGATGCCCGCCTGCGCCCCCCGGCGCGCCACCTCGGCCACCTCCGCCGCAAGCTCGCGCACGCGCGCCCGGTCCAGCCCGAAGCCCGCCCCTCCGGCCAGGACCTCGCCGCTCAGTTTGAGCAGAATCCGCTGGTGTCGGGGCACAAGGCGCTCCCGGAAACAGCGACTTCAGCATCCCGCGGGGGCTTCCGCTCCCGCCCGATCGCCCACCTTGAAACGTGCGAATCGCGACACCGTGATGTTTTCGCCCACCTGCGCGATCTTGCCGGCGATCAGTTGCCCGACGGTGAGCGTGTTGTCCTTGATGAACGGCTGATCGTACAGGCAGACTTCTTCGTAGAACTTGTTCAGCCGGCCCTCCACGATCTTGTCCACGATCTTCTCCGGCTTGCCTTCGGCCAGGGCCCGCGCGCGCTCGATCTCGCGTTCCCTCTCCAGCACCTCAGCCGGCACGTCCTCGCGCCGGATGTATTGCGGATCGGCCGCGGCGATCTGCATGGCGATGTCGTGCACCAGTTGCCGGAATTCGTCGGTGCGCGCCACGAAGTCGGATTCGCAGTTGACTTCCACCAGAACGCCGAGCTGGGCGCCGGGATGGATGTAACTGCCGATCAGGCCTTGCCGGGTGGCGCGGTGCGCCTTCTTGGCGGCCGTGGCCAGCCCGCGCTTGCGCAGCACCACCTGGGCCTGAGCCAGATCCCCGTTAGCCTCCACCAGTGCGTTCTTGCATTCCATCATGCCTGCGCCGGTCAGCTCGCGCAGTTGTTTGACCAGTTGTGCAGTGATCTCCGGCATGGTTCGTTCCTTGCTGAACGCCAGCAAAAATCGTGATTAAAGTTCGTGGTCCGCCGTCTCTCGGTCTTCGCCGGCTTCGGCCGCCTGCGCCCTGCGAGGCAGCGACATCAGGGGCAGCTCTTCTTCGGGAATGGTTTCCGACATCAGTTGCTCGGAGAACCGCGGATCCACGTACTGCGTGTACTCGGGAATCTCTTCCAGCGGCGTTTCGTCGGCCACGATCCGTTCGGCGGTGAAGGTCTGCTCGGTGGCCAGCGCGCGACCCTCGATGACCGCGTCCGCGATCTTGCTGGCGAACAGCCGGATGGACCGCAGCGCGTCGTCGTTGCCGGGGATGGGATAGTCCACCAGATCGGGGTCGCAATTGGTGTCCACCACCGCCACCACCGGGATGCCGAGCTTCAGCGCCTCGCGAACCGCAATCTCCTCTTTGTTGGAGTCTATGACGAAGAGCACGTCGGGCCGCCCGGGCATGTCCTTGATGCCCGAAAGGTTCTGCTCTAGATGGCGCCGTTCCCGCTCCAGCCGCGTGATCTCTTTCTTCGACCGCCCCTGGTAGCCGTTCTCGGCCGCCATCGCCTCCAGCTCCTTGAGCCGCTTGATGGACTTCTGGATCGTCACCCAGTTGGTGAGCAGCCCGCCGAGCCAGCGGTGATTGACGTAATACATCCCGCAGCGCGTGGCTTCCTCGGCGATGGCCTCCTGCGCCTGCCGCTTGGTCCCCACGAACAGGACGATCTTGCCCTGAGAGGCCTGCTCGCCCACAAACTGCATCGCCTCCTTGAACAGGCGCAGGGTTTTCTGCAAGTCAATGATGTAAATTCCGTTGCGTTCGCCGAAGATGTACTCTTTCATCTTCGGATTCCAGCGCTTGGTCTGGTGCCCGAAGTGAACGCCCGCTTCGAGCAATTCTTTCATCGAAATTGACGGCAAACTGCCTCCTTCACTCGCTGTGATGAAGATGGCGGCGGGCCTGCGGCCCAAACGAAATTTGCAGGCTCGCCGGGCCGGCCTTGTGACCGGCCGTGTCGCTCCACCTGCGGCTCCCTTGAACCGCCTGCGCGCTGCGTCCCGTCAGCGCTTGGAGTACTGGAACCGCTTCCGCGCGCCTTTCTGACCGTACTTCTTGCGCTCATGCTTGCGCGGGTCGCGCGTCAGATAGCCCAGCTCCTTCAGCTTCGGGCGCAGCTCGCTGTTGAACTCCACCAGCGCACGCGCGATGCCGAGACGGGCGGCGCCCGCCTGTCCGGTCAAGCCTCCGCCGTCGGCCAGGATCTTGACGTCGAACTTGTCCGCCGTTTCCGTGGCCAGCAAAGGCTGGCGCACCCACAGGCGCGTGTGCTCCGTCACGAAATATTCATCGAATGGCCGGCCGTTCACGGTGATCTGCCCTTTTCCCGGCCGCAGAAAGACGCGGGCCACGGCGCTCTTGCGCCGGCCCGTTCCCATATATTGCACCAGGGTCGCCACGGTTCGGATTCCTCGCACTATGCTCACGCCTGCATCATCATCGGCTCGGGCTTTTGCGCCTGGTGAGGATGCTTGTCACCCGCGTACACCCGCAGCTTGCGCAGCATCCGCTTGCCCAGCTTGGTCTTGGGCAGCATCCCCGCGATGGCGTCAAATACGATCCGCTCGGGATGCGTCGCGCGCAGCTTGCGAAAGGCAATCTCTTTGAGACCGCCGGGATAGCCGGAGTGACGCCGGTAGATTTTCTGGTCTTCTTTCTTGCCGGTGACGCGCACCTTGGCGGCGTTAATCACCACCACATGGTCGCCCATGTCCAGAAATGGCGTGTAATTCGGTTTGTGTTTGCCCATCAGGAGGATAGCGGCCTGGCTGGCCAGCCGGCCCAGCACCATGCCCTGGGCGTCCAGCAGGTGCCAGCGGCGCACAATCTCCCTCTGGGACGGGATTGGGGTCTTCATGGACAGACTCGTCCGCTCCTTGGTCCTCGATAAAATCAGCGTAGCGGACCCGGCGGGCTGCTGTCAAACGCTCACCGGCCGTGACGCTCCGCCTCTAGACGCGAACGCGTCTACCCGGAGCCACGGAACCTGAATGCGGACGCTCCGCCCCTAGGCGCGCCGCGAACTCCGCGCGCTGCTGCTCCGTCCCGCCTCGGCCGCCATCCCGACCTCGGCCGCCGCGTACAGCGGTAGCGGCAAGTCGTACCAACTGGCCATCTCCGCCGCGGGAAGGCCTTCCGCCTCACGATAAAAAACCAGGCGGCGCTCCACCGGATCCGCGTCCACGCGGATCAAATCCCCGCCCGCAATTTGCTCGGTCGCGATCAGATTGGACAGAGGCTGCACCAGCAATCTCTCGATCGCGCGCTTGAGGTGCCGCGCCCCGTACTTCAGATCCACCCCCTCTTGAAGGACGAAATCCTTCGCCGCCGTCGTCAGCGTGAACACGAAAGGCTGCGCCGACGAGAGAAAAATCCGCCGCTGCACCATGCGCAGTTCGATTTCCAGGATTTGCCGCAGCTCGCTCTCCCCCAGCGGGCGGAAGACCACGATCTTGTCCAGGCGATTCACGAACTCCGGCGTGAACTTGCGCCGCACCGCCTCCAGTCCCGCCTGCGAGATGCGACCCGCCAGTCGCCCGTCCGCGGGAATCCCCGCAGCGCGCTGGAAGCCCAGCCGGGGGGAAACCAGAGCGCTCATTTCCGCCGCCCCCACGTTGCTGGTCATGAAGATCATGGCCCGCGAGAAATCCACGCGCCGGTTGTCTCCCAGCGTCAGAGTGGCCTTGTCCAGAATGCCGAGCAACAGGTTCCAGAGCGCGTCGCTCGCCTTCTCGATTTCGTCGAACAGGACGAAACTCAGCTTGAGCTTCTCGGTGTGGTATTGGTTCAGCACTTCCTGGCTGAGCAAGGGATGCGTCTCGCGGTGGCCCAAATAGCCCGGCGGCGAGCCGATGAGTTTGGCGATTTCGTGGCTGTGCTGGAACTCCGCGCAATCAATCTTGATGACCGCCCGGGGCGATCCCAGCAGCAGTTCGGCCGTAGCTTCGACGATGCGCGTCTTGCCCGAGCCGGTCGGCCCCAGAAACAGCAGGATTCCCGCGGGCCGTCCCGGCGGCGTCATGCCGGTCAGGTACATCTGAAAGATACTGACGATTTGCTGGATCGCGTCATCCTGTCCGACGATCAGGCGACGCAGACCAGCCTCGAGGCGCTCGGCTTCGCGTCCGGTGCGCCCCGGATCCAGCAGTTTGGGCCGCTCCATCATCCTCGCCTCGTGCGATCCTGGGCGGCGCCACGGTTTCGGGCGCCTCCGCCCGTGATGGCTCGTTTTTCTTATCGGCGGATCCGCCCCGGCCTGTTATGCTCGCCCTCATTTGCGCGGCTTGCTGGGGCGCACTTCCACGCGGCTCACCAGCGTCCGCGCCGGCATCCGCAGCAGGAACAGCACGATTTCGGCGATGTCCTCGGGCGCGATCTTCCAGTCCTCCGGCCCGCTGCGCCCGAACTCCGTCGCCACGCTGCCAGGCATGATTTCGGCCACGCGGATGTTGTCGTAGCGGTAGTCCAGCATCAGCGCCTCGGTGAACCCTCTCAGCCCGAACTTCGAGGCATTGTAGGCGGCCCCGCCCGCAAAAGCGTTCCGGCCCGCCAGGCTGCCGATGTTCATGATGAATCCTCCGCCTCGCGCCCGCATCAGCGGAACGGCGGCCCGCGTCGCGTGGAAGGCGCCCGTCAGATTGGTCTCGATCGTGCGCCGCCAATCTTCCAGGTTCAGCTCCGCTGCCGGAGCAAAAATGCCCACCCCGGCGTTGTTCACCAGAATGTCCACTCCGCCCAATTCACTTTCCACGTACCGGAACAGCGCCTCCACGTCCTCCCACCGCCCGACATCCGCCGCACGCCCGCACGCGCGACCCAGCCGCGCCAAAGACTCGACGGCCCGCTGCACGCTGTCCTCGGCGCGCCCGCAGATGGCCACCGCTGCCCCCTCGCGCAACAGCGCCTCCGCGATGGCACGACCGATGCCGCGCGTGCCTCCGGTTACCACCGCAACTTTGTCTTGCAGGAATCCGCTCATGTAACCGATTATGGCTGGTGTTTGGCATCCCGGATCGGGTCTGTCGGGCGCGACCGTGCGGGTGACGTTGCTTCAGCGCTTCCGCCGCCGGATCACGCGATGGTATTCGTAAAAGGCCCGCACCCGCTCGTCGGCCAGCAAAGGCCGGTGCACTTGCAGGAAGACCATGCCGCTATGGTTGTTGCCCTCCAGCACGCTGAAGCCGTCTTCGCGGACCGCTACGTCCCAGCCCACGTAATCCAGGAAGTCAAATGCTTCCGTCGCCGCCAGCAGGCTGTGGACCACCTTTTCCCAGTTGGGCACCTGCAATCCCTCGATCACGGCGCCCGTTTCCGGATGCCGGCTGAACCACTCCAGCCGCCCGCTGTGCGGATAAGTCGTCGCCTTTTTCAGACGCCCCGTAGCCAGATCCACCTCGGCCGCATACCCGCCACGCTGGAAATTGTCCGTCGGCGACGAACGCCGGGAGCCGAAACGATGCACCGCGATCGCTACAAAGGCGCGGCGATCCTGAAACGGATCCCGCATCGTCAAAATGCGCAGCGTGTTGGTCGTGTGAGGGTAGACTTTCGCGGCGTACTCTCCGTTGGCCGCGAATTCCGTCACCATGTAATCGTTTGCGCGCTCCAGGAACCGGGCCAGCTCGCCCGCGCTCACCGGGGCGCCGTCCATCAGGAAGCCGCCTCGTTCCCAAGACAGCGCGTGGAAGCCGATGCCGCCGCTTTCCCCGTACGGCTTGAAGGCCAGCCGACCCCGCTCCCGGCAGACTTCCGACAAGGCCTCCAGGCTGTCCACTCTCGGTTCCCGCACCAGCGGTGCCAGGCGTCCTCCGGAGATCCAGGCCAGCGTGGCCGGCACGGGCAATAATCCCTTGAACAGCGCCTCGAAAAGAAGCTTGTCGTGCAGTGCCTCGGGCCTGCGATTGATGCGGGGCGTTCGAATTACCCGATGATACTCCGGCAGGTAATCCGAAGCCCGGTTCCGGTCCAACCCGTAGATCAAGTGGCACTCGCTGGGGAACCCGCGCAGCCACATGGATATACGCGTCCGCAGCGGGATGGGAAACTTGGCGCGGCGGTCGTGTCGCCACAGTCTGATGAACCCCCGGATCATTTGCCAGGGGCGAGCCGAGGCGCGCTCCAGAGTCTCGAGCATGATGGTTGGCGTGAGGATATCCCTGCGCGGTTTGCGCCAGCAAAAAGTATAAACCGGGAACGCCCGGCGCCGAGCACGGCCGCGGCGCCTTCAACGCGCTTGCCGAATCCGGACAGGACCCGGCCCTCCTGAGTTGCTATGCTGTCATGAGGACCAGCCTTGGCCGCCGGACGCGAGTTATCCCTGTTACGCAAGTACTCCATCATATACTTCGGCAACGATTGGAAAGCCGAGAATCGAACCAGTAGCCATCACGTCGCGTCCCGGATCGCTCGGCATCTGCCTTTGCTTTATGTGGACTGCCCGGGCTTGCGTCCTCCCGCACTGGCCGCCCGAGACTTGCGTCGCGCCTTGCGAAAGATCGCGGAAACCGCCCGCGGCCCGCGCCCTATCCTCCCCCGGATGTGGCATTGCACGCTCCCGCAGATCCCGCTCCGCCGGCATCCTGCGTTCAACGCCTTGAATCAACGGCTGGCCCGGCTCCTGCTGCTCCGCTGGCTCCGTCGCCTCGGCTGGACCCGGTTGATCTCCTGGTTTGTCGTCCCCCATCCCGGATTCCTGGCCGGGCAGCTCGGCGAGGATTACGTCGTTTACTATTGCACCGACGATTACTCGGCATTGCCCGGCGTAGACCGCACCGCGGTAGCTCGCATGGATGAGGACCTGACCCGGCGGGCTGACCAGGTATTCGCCGTCTCTGCTCCGCTGGTGGTTCTCAAACGTGCGCTCAATCCCTCAACTGCGTACGCTCCCCACGGCGTGGACTTCGAACTTTTCGCTGCCGCCTCCGATCCCGCCACCGAACCTGCCGCCGAAGCTGCACGCTTGCCGCACCCGGTCATCGGTTACTTCGGCGTTGTGAACGCCCGCCTTGATCTCGACTTACTCGCCTGCCTCGCTCGATCTCGGCCCCGGTGGACCTTCCTGTTGGTGGGGCGCATTGCCCCGGAAGCCGTGGGTCTCCAGCAGCTTCCTAACATCCGTCTGCCCGGTCCCCAACCTTACGAAAGTTTGCCGCGCTGGGCCAAAGTCTTTGACGTGGCTATCCTGCCTTACTTGCGCGACCGGCAAGGCTTGACCGCCAATCCCTTGAAGCTGCGTGAGTACCTGGCTACCGGGAAACCCGTCGTTTCCGTACCTACTCCCGAGGTGGAATCTTTGCGACATTGTGTCCGCATTGCATCCGCGCCGGAGGAATTCCTGGCTCAGATCGAGGATGCGCTCGAGCGGGATTCCCCGGCTGACCGGCAGGCTCGCCAGGCTGCTGTGGCCGGCGCGAGTTGGGAAGCCCGCGTGGCGGAGACGCTCGCCCTCGTCGAGCAAGGCCTGGCGCGCAAACTGGGAGCTGATCTGGCTGTGAAAGGGTCGAAGTTGTGAGCGCCTCGCAATCCACGCGCCGGGCGGCCTTGCGAATCGGCATCATCGGGGCAGGTTACGTAAGCAGGCATCATATCGAAGCGCTGCGTCGTCTGCCTTTTGTGCGTCTGGTCGGCATCGCCGACCTTGATTGCCACGCGGCGCAGGCCGCCGCCGCCCGTTACGCCATCCCGCTGGCGTGCCGCGAACTTGAGGAACTGGCCCCCGCCGGCCCCGACGCGATTTACATACTTACCCCACCCCACACTCACTGCTCGCTCGCAGTGCAAGCTCTCCAGATGGGCTGCCACGTTTTTGTCGAGAAACCTATGGCGGAGTCGGTCGAGGAGTGCGAGCGCATGATCGCACGGGCCCGGGAAACCGGACTTACGCTTTCGGTCAATCATTCGGACAAGTTCGACCCGGTCGTTCAAGCAGGGCTTCGCCTGGTCCTCGACGGCGCTTGTGGACAGACGCTGGCGGCGGACGTAATTCGCAGCTCCTCCTACGCGCCCTACGCCGGAGGCCCGCTGCCCCCTCCCTACGCCAAGGGATCATTCCCTTTTCAGGATCTTGGCGTGCACAGTCTCTACCTTCTTGAGGCCTTCCTCGGACCGATTGAGGAGCTTGAGGTGGAATTTCATTCCACCGGCCGGGATCCGGACTTGTTGTTCGACGAGTGGTTCGTCCGGGCCCGTTGCGCCCGCGGTGTCGGGCGCGCCTATCTCTCATGGAACCTTCGCCCCATGCAGAACCGGATCCGGGTTTACGGCAGCGCCGGCGTGGTGGAAATGGACCGGTTCCTGCAACTTTTGACCGTAAGTCGTAACTTGCCCGGGCCTAAATTCCCCCAGATGGTTTTGCAAGCCATCCGTAACTCAACATACGCGAGTTTCGCGGTGCCCTGGAACGTGGTGCGCTTTTTCACGGGTCGCTTGCCGCCCTCGCCCGGAATCCGCGCCGGCGCGGTCGCTTTCGCCCGAGCGCTCTACGACGGCGTCCCCCCTCCCGTGAGCGCTGAGGAGGGCCGCCGCATGGTTCAGCTCATGGAAGAGGCGTCTCGCGCAGCGGATGAACAATGGCGGGCCAGGCGACGCATCGCGCTTGCTCCCCAGCCGCCCGCGAGCTGCCTGGTCACCGGCGCTTCCGGATTTCTCGGCCGGGCGTTGCTCGATCGGTTGCGTCAGCAGGGACTGAACGTGCGCGTGCTCGTGCGTCGCGAGGTCCCCCAGTGGCGAGAGGACAAGGGCATCCAGATGGTGCTGGGTAACCTCGGTGATCCGGAAGTGGTTCGGGCAGCCGTGCGCGGCGTCCAGACCGTTTTCCACGTCGGCGCCGCGATGAAAGGGTCAAGCGAGAGTTTCCAGGCCGGCACGGTCTGGGGCACGCGCAACATCGTCGAAGCCTGCCTGAAGCACGGCGTCCGGAGGCTGGTGCACGTCAGTTCACTGAGCGTACTGGATCATGCCTCTCACCGGCCGGGCGCCCCGGTGACGGAAGCCTGGCCTCTCGAGCCCTTTCCCGAGCGGCGCGGATTGTACACCCAGACAAAACTTCAGGCCGAACGCATCGTGCTGGAAGCCGTGCATGCTCGCGGCCTTGACGCCGTGATCCTGCGCCCAGGGCAGATCTTTGGCCCGGGCGCGTCCAACTTTACGCCCTCCGGTGCGATTGCCCTGGCTCGGCGCTGGTGGATTTGCGGTTCCGGTCGCGCCACGCTGCCCCTGGTCTTCGTCGAGGATGTTGTGGACGCCTTGCTGCTGGCCGCCGAAGCTGGCGTAGCTCCCGGCAGCATCTTCCATCTGGTGGATCCCACGCCCGTCACGCAGCGCGACTGGGTCGCCGCATGTCGTCGCCGATTGGGCAGCGCGATCCGCGTTCACTACGTGCCCCGCTTTCTTCTGATGCTGGCTGCGTGCGGCGTCGCATGCCTGGGTAAGCTGCTTGGGCGCGACCTTCCTCTTTCCCCCTACCGCGTTCGTTCCCTCCGACCCCTGTCCGATCTGGATTGCTCGGCCGCCGGCGCCCTGCTGGGTTGGCGGCCACGGACCGGCGTGCGCCGCGGGCTGGAGTTGACGTTTGCCGCGCCTGACCAGCCCCGCTAAGAGGAATCCGGTTGATCTCCCTCTGCGGTTATGGAACCGCGATCACTCCCACGCGGCTCCGTCCGAGCTCTTCTCCGGTCCCGCTCAGGTACGTGTACCGGTAATAGAGCAGCCGATCGCTTTGGACCACCGCCTCGGCTTGGCATATCCCGCCGTCGCAAGAACCTGTCACCGTCTGTCCCAGCGTCGCATCCGAGCCGTATTCCACCCGGAGCCACCGCACGCCAAGGTTTGCGGGTGGACCCACACGGAAGCGCACCGCGCGCGGTTCGGCCGATCCCGCGGCCCGCGTAACCACACCCATGGTGTCGCCTGCCGGGCCGCAGTTGGCTCGCACGTAGTACCTCCTGCCGGGTTCCAGCGCTACTCCCTCACCGAAGGCTACCACGCGCCGGGCCAGGCCGCCGCTATCTTGGAGTGACTCGATCACCCGCTCCCAACTCGCACTGTCGCTGATCTCGACCGTACAAGCCGTTCCTCGCTTCAGATTGCCGCCATAGCGCACCAACAAGTGACGACTTGTCGCCCCGACGGCCTCTACGGTAACCTCGTCCTCCCCTCCTGGCGGTTCTTCTGCATCGGCTACGTCCAGCACCACCGTGACCTCTCGCGGGCTGTTCAAGGCTACAGCCGTCACGGTGATGCCGCAGTGATAGCTGCCCTTGCCCAGTCCTTGCGGGTCCACGCTCACTGCAAAAGCCACCGGCGTGCTGCCGCTTTGCGGCGACACGCTCAGCCAGGAACAATTCTCTTCCGCGCTGACCGCACACGTCCCGCCCGTGCAGGTAGCTCGGAACGACTGGGAGGCCGGCGCCTCCCCGCCCATCGTATATTCGAACCTCAAACCTTGCGGCTCGACGTCGAGCGTTGCTGGCGGAACCCCGCTCACCGTGAATGTCCCCCCGGCTGCCTCAAGATACAGCGTGCCGTCGCCCGCCGCCACCGCAAACGGCGAACCGCTGATTTCCTGACTGTCGCGATACACCCTGTAATTGCCCGGCGCCAATCCCACGATCACGATGCGTCCTGTCCCTGCAAAACTCGTCCGAAACACGCACGTGTTGCGATCCTGGCCCTGCCGCGGAAATACGATCGCCACCGGCTCTTGCTCGTCCCGCACTTCAAAACCTACCGATTCCCCGTCCAGTCCCTGAAGCATGGCTACCGGCGGCATGGTGTCCGAGGTTCCGCCGGCGATCCGGTGAATCACGATCATCTGGGCGGACTTGACATTGCCCCAGTTAAACGTCACCTTGTGCGTATAACTGGTTGTCGCATAGCTCACTGTCGGGCTGGCGCCATCCGGGAACAACACTTTCGAGGAAATCATCGCTGCCGGATCTGTGGGTTTCTTGAAAGTGATATCCCGGTAGTCTTCCGAAGCGGCAAACGTCTGTGCCGCATCGCCCCGCAGGAAATACTGGAGATTTGTCCTGGCGGCCCTGGCCGCCGAGAGCGCCGCGTCATCGAATACGATTACGTATTCGGGCTCCGTCTTGATGTGCAGAAAATGCCGATGATGGCGCAGCACGGCCGCATCGCTTCGCCAGGATTGCGTAAAGTTGCCGCGCGCATAAACATAAACCGAGTCCCCGTGCTTGCGGTCTATCTGGTTGACCTGCCCGCCCAGCGAACCCGATGACCAGGGGGCCTGAAGCACGCTCTTCAACGACGATGAGCCATTGGCCAGCGAAAGCCAGTTGCTCCCCGAACCTCCCGTGCCGTAGGAGTTGTCCCACCCGAACAGCAGCTTTCGCCCTTTGAAAATGGAATACCCGCCCGGCAGGTATGCTCCCTGGTCCACCGTGTGGTCACGGGGCCAGTTCCAGCCGACCCCGGCGATCAACATGCCCGCGGTATCGCTCCAATCCTTCTTGCTGACGAGCAATCCGTGGTAGGCGCGCGGGTTGAAGTCGGTCTCGTCATGGAAGCTCCACGGCGGCGCCGTCTGCCGAAAGTCAAGTTGTGGAGCCGTGGGCGGCGCGTAGGCCGCCAGTTGCGGCCCGTTCTTGCCCGTCAGGACGCCCATCAATCCGCTGAGGTTCCTGTACCAATAGGTGGCGCGGGCGGCTTCCTCGCCAGGCCATAAGGTGCCCGCCATGGCAACCCATGACAGCGACGTGTTCGAGTAACCGTCGCCCACCGTGGTTTCGTGCGGCATCCGGTTCCAGGTAGACGGGGGACTCCACAGGTAGACCGTGCGCAGCCCACGCCAAAAGTACTCATCCATGATCTCGATCGGCCCTTCCACAAACGCGTTACGCCCCACCAGCCCGGCCCGCCAATGCGTCCCTTGCCACCGGCCCCACTGGTAACCTTGGTTCTGTAATCCTCCCTGAGTCGGGCCGGACCAGTATTCCTTGTTATTCATGATGTAGTGCAGGTCGTAGTAATAGTTCCATATCTGCTCGGCGTAAGCCGCAGCCCTCGGATCGTCTCCGGCCAGCGCGAAGGCGATCAACAAGTACCCTACGGCCTTTTGCGCCGAGAGGTTGTGATCCCAGGCCGTGCCAAAATACGCCGCCGGTCCCACTCCGGTGCCGACTCCTCCCTGAAGCTGGCTGCTCCAGACCACCGCCTTTCCCGCTCCGTGGGAGGCGGCCGTGCTGTACATCTGCCCCCGCTGGACGGTAAACTGGTTGCCCTGCCGCGCCGTCACCAGCATCACTTCGGATTCGCAGATGACGTAAAACGGCGTCTGGTCCGGAAAGCTTCCCGCGTTGACCAGGGTCATCGTCGTCGCCGACGCATCTATGGCTGAGGCCAGCGAGGAAACAGCCCGCCTCACCACCGCCCCCACGTTGTAGCCTTGCCCGCCGCACAGGAATGCTGCACCGCACTTGGTCGCATCCCACGGCAGCACACGATAGTGGTCAACGTCGCTGACCGTTTTGGGAGCGCCCGCTGTCTTGCTCGACCCGGAAATGAAGTTCACATACATCTCCGAGTCGCTTTGTACAGAAACAACATATCCCCAGCTCCCCGTGCTTCCCCAGCTCATGCTCGTCTTGAAGTAAACCCCCTCCCCGGGAGAGTAAGCGGAAAATCCGCTCCCGGTAACGGTGTGTGAGCCTTGCGTCAGATTCGCCGACCCCTGCTGCCTCTGGAGTTGGTTCTGGCAATCGTGTTCACCACCCCACCCGTTCAGCATCTTTTGAGCGAACGTCTGGCGCTCGGCGGGCGTCAACTGATCCCGGATTAAATCATAGGCCAGTGCATAGTTGAACATTCCGATAGAGGCCCAATCCGTCCCCGATCCCCAACCGCAGGAGTCCGTGGTGGAGTCGCACGGGAATCCCAGACCCACCCGTGTCCCCGAAGTATTCGTCACCATCGCGCGCTCGACATGATTCAGCAGGTATCGCGCCAGGTTCAGGTAGCCCGTCTTGGAATTGTCCGCAACCCAGGCATAAGCGGCCGCAACCGCGCCCCAGCCCTGCGTTCCGGATGCATCCCCCATGCCCAGCGCCGATTCTTCATTGGGACACAGCGCTCGCGTCGCCCCGTCGCAACCCGGCGTAATGTATGGAGAGTAAGTGGAAAGGATCCGCTGCCACGGAATGTCATTTTCGGTTACCACCGGCGCCACCTGCGGACCGCTCCCGTCCGGATCCCGGGAACGCGCCAGTAAATCGCCCGACCCCGGCAGGAAGATCCGTGGCCGAGTATCGCGCAACGTGTAGCTTCCCACTTTCCCCGCCAACCCGGATTCGAACGCCGGATCGAAGGGCGCCGAGCACGTCACCGGATTATCGTTCAGGTCCGTGATGGCGAATGTCCCGCCCGCCCGATTGCTGTTGACCACCTTCCTGTAACCATTGGCCTCCCGACAACCCGGCACGAATTGCAGATAGATGACATCCCCGTCCGACAGGTCATGCTCCTGCTGACCCGTCGTGTGGCGCCATACCGTCACCACCGCCGGGGTGTCCCCCGAGACGCTCCGCACGTGGTACAGGGAGGAGGGGCCGCCATACCGCAAACGCAGCGTCGTCTGGCCCGCACTTACAGCACAGACCAGCAGCCCTGAAAGCCAAATCTTCTTCATCGGTTGATTCCTGTCACTCGACCCGCGAAGAAATCAATGTACGCCTGGCGATTGCCGCTGCCGCCCGTACGTCCCACGATCCATCCCGGCTGAAAGTCTATGTTGCTCGCCGGAAGCGTGGATGGGTTGTTGAACGTAATCACGTCGCCGTCATTGACCCTCATTTTGATGATCCCGGTCCCGTCGCTCCAGATGTGGAGCTTGTACCAGGTGTTCGCGCTTACCGTCACTCCCGTATCCACATCCGTGCAGTTGCTCT
>Ga0197142_1002382_pt1 | contig 16516 bp, 14 predicted proteins | sample GBS60_MetaG_FD_148614 | JGI IMG/M metagenome (GOLD analysis project Ga0197142, IMG submission 148614) | Sediment microbial communities from Great Boiling Springs, Gerlach, Nevada, United States - GBS 60_MetaG | ecosystem: Environmental > Aquatic > Thermal springs > Hot (42-90C) > Sediment...
CCTTTAACAATACCACCAAAGGAATGGGGCAATACAAAGCCCGACTTTAATTTAACCCACAGTGCCCCTGTTACGGCCTGATTCCTTGCTCTTATACATCAATTTATCGGCCCTTGCCACAATTGTTTCTGGCGTATCGGTGTGGTTAAGCAAGGTTGCTCCAATGGATATTGTTACATTTATGAAATTATTACTTTCCAATTCAAGGGTAGAATGTTCCACAAGGATCCTAAGTTTTTCGCATATGTTCCTTAGGCTATCCAAGGAATCCACATCGTAGAGTATTACCAAAAATTCTTCTCCACCCCAACGGCCAACTGCATCATCTGCCCGTATGTTGTATTTTAGGGTAGCAGCAACCATTTTAAGTACCCTATCGCCCACAGCATGGCCGTAGGTGTCGTTGATCTGCTTAAAGTGGTCAATGTCAATAAAGGCTAAGCCTGCCCTTTTTTCCTGGCCTTCATACTCTGCAATGAGACCACGTAGCCTCCTTTCAAGGTAGGAGCGGTTCCAAACCTCTGTGAGGGGATCTTTTAAGACTACACTTCTTAGTTCCATAAGTTCTGCACGCATCAATTGCAATGCACTTTCGGAAGTAAAGAGTTCCACTGCACCAATGATTTCTCCTTCGTTGCCACGGATGGGCGCCACACGTAGCCATACCGGAACACGAAAACCCTCTTTGTGGTGCAAAAAGACATGTCCCTCTCTTTCCTTTCCATCCTGAATGGTCTTTGCAAGGGGACATGCACCCAAACAAAGCATTGCTCCATCTGATGTTACATGCCTTAGGATATTATCTCCACATGGCCTACCCAAAACATCCTCTGCCTTATAACCAGTGATCCTCTCAGCACCCTTGTTCCAATAGGTGATTATCCGGGCTCTATCCACGAAATACACACCATCGTAGATATTATCCAAGATCTGCTTATAAAAGTTTTCCCTATCCATGATAACTACACCACACCTCGCAAGTGTAAATATGCATAAAAATTTGGGCTTAGGCTGTTACTCAGGTGGACCCAGCTCTTCTGCCTTAAAGGTCTTGAGCACCTTCATATACACCTTGGCACCGTAAGGATTTGGTGGAGCTGCCATTGTCTCTGTGAGCACCCCATCGTTCCTTGCACAGTTGTCTTTAGGAGAGATCCGCACCACCCCATAGGGGCCATCAAAGCTCATACCTCTCAATGCATCGGATATCTTATCCACTTCTGTGCTCTTGGCCTTTTCTATTGCATTAAACAAGTTCATGGCGCCCACATAGGAATGACAGGCCGCATCCGATGGGATTATTTTGTACTTCTCCCAGAAGGCCTTCTCCCATGCATCGGACTTTGGGGTGTTCACATCCCATGACCAGGCTGAGACACCAAAGATTCCATGACAGGCCTCACCACCTGCTTCCAGCTCTGTGGGGCCAGGAGCTGCAGCTGTGACTATCTTTGCCCTCCTTTGAAGCCCCAGTAGATAGGCCTGTTTTGCAAACTCTGGGATTACGGTGGTTATAAGGGCAATGTATACAGCATCTGCCCCAGAGGCCATGATATCCCTTATATGGGGAGCCCAATCCTTAGTTTCCAAGGATGCCTTGTGGTAGTTTTCGTTTAAAACCTTAATGCCCTTTTCCTTTGCAAGCAAAATAAACCTTTCAGCTGCATCGTGGCCCCATATATAGTCATGGCAAAGTACATAGAAGCTACGTTTTTTAAGATCAGGGCTTTCCACAATCGCCTTCACATTCCCCACTGCCGTTTGGTCATTGCCCAATTGTCCGCACCTAAAGACCCATTTGTGAAGTCCGTAAAAGTCCGTTGCCATTGCATGGGTGGTAAGAAGGGGAACTTTGATTTTATCAATCTTTTTAGCCAGTTGAAGGCCTTCTTCGCTTGAAAATATACCTGTCAGGGCAATACAGCCCTCTCTGAATACCAATTTCTCAGCCTTCCTAACTGCAATAGAAGCCTTTGCCTGTGTATCTTCCACTATCAACTTTATTGGTTTGCCTAAAAGTTGCTTTTTCTCTTCCTTGGCCATCTCAATGCCCAATTTAATCTCCAAACCAGCTTGGGCAGCAATACCTGAAAGTGGAACAAGCACACCCACATTTATGGTATCTTCTGCACCCATAACTTTCTCAAAAGGGAATATAAAAGCAGCAAATACAAATAAGAAAACCCATATCTTCTTCATGTTATTTACTTTTGGGGTGTCAAGCCCAAAAAACATTGTTGAACCACTTTGTGGCATTTGCCAAGAATGCCCCTTTCTGTTTGGAAATTTGAGACTAAAACATAAAATCTGCTTAAGGACTTATTCCAACCCTTCTATTGAGCAATAATACTTTTTATCTGTCAAGACCAAAGGCCTTAACCCTACATCCGGGCATAATCAATTAAAAAACCGCAAAAATTAGTAAGTTAACCAAAAAAGAAAGGTCTTACTGCTGGTAAAGGAAGGGATCTTCACCTTTAAACTATTTTATTCTAAGGACTTGGACCTGAGTCATATCTCATCCCAAAGCTCCCAAAAATTGGGGAAGGACTTTTTTACTGCTTTTTCTCCCTCCAACACTATATCACCTTGTTTGCTACCCAAAAGGGTCAAGGACATGGCAATCCTATGGTCGTTGTGGCTAAAAACCTTTGCTCTTTCGTAATTTGGTCTCCCCTTTATCAAAAGGCCATCCTTTAAGGGGCTAATTTCTATCCCAAGCTTTTTCCATTCCCAACAGATGGCGTGGATCCTATCGCTCTCCTTAACTTTAAGGTGGGGCACGTTTCTGATTGAGGTAGTCCCATCTGCGAAGGCAGCAAGTGCTGCCACAGTTGGAACCAAGTCAGGGACGTCTCCCATGTCCAGTTCCACACCCTTGAGTTCCCAAGGCTGAACCCATACACCTTCTTGTGTTTCTGTGTATTTTCCTCCCATCTCCCTTATTATCTCCAAGATCCTTATATCTCCTTGGAAGCTAAGGCTGTTTATGCCTTCTATCCCAATACTGCCTCCCACCAGTAAAGGGAGACCCAAAAAGTAGGAGGCATTTGAACAGTCAGGCTCCACATGGAAATCCCTTGCTCTATAAGGACCCTTTGGTGGAACTATTATTTCATTTCCCTCCACATAACATTTGGCTCCAAAGCATTGCATCACATGAGCTGTGAGTGAAATGTACGGCCTGGACCTTATCTCACCCTTTAGCCTGATAACAATTCCCTCTGGAAGTAAAGGCCCAATCAGCATAAGGGCAGACACATATTGACTGCTTTCACTTGCCTCCAACTCCAATGCCCCACCCTTTATATTTCCGCCTTTGATGCTCAAAGGTAGGTTGCCCACTTGGCCATGCCATTTAATTTGAGCACCCAATTTCTCCAAGCAAGCTACAAGGGGTTTGATAGGCCTTTTGGAAAGCCTTGAACCACCGTAAAGGTGTGACCATGTGGGCTTGGAGGCACATAATGCTAAGATTAACCTGAATGAAGTGCCCGATTCTTGTAAATCTATGCAAGGTTCAACTGCCGAACTTTGAAAAATAAAACCACCTTGAACCAGAAGGCTATCTTCCCCTTCTTCTATTACTGCTCCCAATGCCTCAAGGGCCTTTTTTGTGGTGAGGGTATCTTCACACAAAGAAGGGTTTATTATACGGCAATACCCATCTGAAAGGGCCCCAGTAATCAAGGCCCTATGGGTAATGCTTTTGGAGCCAGGGATTTGGATGGTTTTGTTTACATGGGATTTTCTTTGCAATATTTTCATGATCCTAAAGTGCCTCCAGTACTATCTGTTCCATTAAATTAAGGGGAGGGTCTTTTTCTATAAAGAGTCTTATCTGGAGCATTGCCTGGTATAGGAACATCTTGTAACCAGGGATCACCAATGACCCCATTTCCTTTGCCTTTCTCAAAAATTTTGTCTCCAATGGATTGTAAACCACCTCCATCACCACCCCTGCCTTGATACATTCAATGTCAAAGGGCCAGGCATCTAAAGTTGGATACATACCCAATGAAGTGGCCTGCACCACAAGATCAAACTGCCTACCCTTTATCTCTTCAAGCCTGAGAAAACAGCCGTTAACCAATTGGGCTAATCTTACTCCCTTTTCCTCTGACCTATTGGTAATGTAAAGCTCTGCTCCTTCCCTTTTCAAGCTGAGGGCCAATGCCCTTCCTGTGCCACCTGCACCCACAACAAGGCAATTTGCACCTTTGGGATCCATCACATCCCTTATGGCCATAATAGCGCCAGGAGCATCTGTATTAAAACCCACAAGTTTGCCCTTATGGTTCAAGATGGTATTAACAGCCCTTAGGTATGAGGCATTAGGGTCCAGCTCGTCCAACATGGGAATTACTTTTTCTTTGTGGGGAATGGTGACGCTAAGGCCTTTTACGCCAAGTGCTTTTACCTTATCCAAACAGGCCTTGAGGTCTTGTGTCTCAAACTTCTGGTAGATTGCATTTTGGCCCATCACCTTGTAGATGCGGTTGTGAAGCAGTGGGCTGAGGCTATGGGTCAACGGGTAGCCTACTATGCCAAAAAGCTTTGGGCTTTCATCAATCATTCTCTTCCTTCCAAAACTCAAGCAAGGTATGCACAGATATCTGACCATCTGCAAGGGGTTCTCCGGGAAGTGAAGCATATGTCATAAAAGATCCCCATTTCACACACATAACCCTACTGATAAGGCCTAAGGGACCCATGGCAAAGGAGATGAGTCTGGTTTCCTTGTCCAGTGCCCATCTTAGGAGGCGCTTTATTGTGAGGTTGTCTTCTGCACTTGTGGCGTATGTTACGATCTTTATAAACCTTGGATGGCCCTCTGCCATCCTTATGAAAAGAAATTTAAGTTCATCCAACGGAGGAGTATGGTTAAGTATGTGCATAGACAATATGACCCTTTCTTGCCAAATATTAAAGAACACCTCTTTAACTGCCCTGGGCCAGGCAAACTCCACATCGAAGAAATATCTCCCAATGGAAACAAAGGACTTCTGGAACTCTAAAGCCCACTGAAGGTCTCCACCTCTACCACCTTGAGAGATGGTCCTGTAGGTAAAAATCGTGGGTGTCTCAAGTTCAGAGATTGAAGGCAGTGGATCTGACTTTGCCAAGAGATCAAGCCTTAGTTCTAACATGTAATTTAGCCTTGGCTTGAAAGAAAGGCCCTCTTTGAGCCTTTTTGGATCAATGGAGATACAAAGCATCACACCTCCTTGATCCATTCTTGAACCTTGTGACCAAAATGCCTACCTCCTTCCATCATAAAACCCACCACCTCATCCCCTTTTTTTAGGTCCACCACAGAAATAGGCCTTCCATCCGGCAAGACAAGCCTTATGGTCTCTGCGTTTTGTAAGATCACGTTTATAGTGGTTGTGTTATATTGGGCTATTATCATTATAAGGGGTCTTTTTTCTATCTTGCACCTACCCACAGGCACAGTTCTTGTCCTTCCCTGATGGTCTACCACCAGCACATCCTCACCTGTACGTAACTCTGCTAAATACCTGGTCTTAAGCTTGGAAGACAACACATAGGAATGCACTGCACCTGCGTTCACCCTAAAAGGTCTTGGTGCAGCATAGGGGCCTTCAATTGTCTCTCCATGTACAAGGAAAAAGCCATTGGAACCTGAACCCACTAGCAACCCTTCTCCCTCCTCCAAGATGGAGCATGTATCCACACAGACCCTGTGCCCCATGCCAATGGGTTTGATCTCCTGGATCTTTAACCCAATTAGAGATAAAGGCTCAGATTTCTCCATTAAGGAAGACAAAAGCTCCCTTAGAGCTGCTGAATCATCAGCCTCTATCACAACAGCCTTTACACCCTTTTCCAAGACAGTTAATGCAAGCCTTGCACTTTCCAAGTCCTTGGCTTCTACCCATATATTGTTGGACCTGGCCACCAAGTTCTCCAAAGGAATTATGTGCCAATCTGATGTCCTTACCAAAACTGGCCTTTCAAAGGAAAGGGAGATAATGGTCTCTTGATCCTCGGGCTTGGTTATCTCACATACATTTAAATCTCTCCCCACCACAAGATCGGCCCTGTTATCTTGAGAGACCACCGGTATCTTTGATAGTCTTTTTACTTCTTCAATGTGTTCTGGTTCCACCCAGATCCCATAGGCACCTGATTCAATGGCTGTTAACACCAGGTCTTTGTGCCAATTGTTTATCCTGACCCATATCTCCTTCATCATTGAACACCTCTTTTAATGTTTGAAATAACCTTAAATAACTTTGAACTTCATGGCGGAGGAGCATTTCTAAAAAGGCCTCTCCTTCCCCTAAGAACCTTTTGATCCATAAGGCGGAGTACCTGTTTTCAAACAAGATGTCTCCAAAAAGCCAGGAAGGTTGCGAGAAGATTGATTGAATCCTTTTTAAAAGCATCTGAAAATTGGAGGTGGATGCCGTCTTCAGGATGTTTCTATCTTTAGGCCCAATGTGAGAAAGGAGCTTTGCCATCACAAGGTAGCTAAAGTGAAAAACCCCTTGTGCAATCCCCATGATCCTATCATGTTCTTCTGCGCTAAGTACAAGGGTCTCACATCCCAATTTTTCCCAAAGGGACATTGCCAATGCCACTGCCCTTTCTCCTCTACCAGGGCAAATAACAACCTTGAGATCTGGACTATTAAAAGACTCAGGCCCAAAGAGGGGATGGGTGCCCACCACAGGCCCTGGGCTTAATTCCAGCATGATCTTTAAGGGAGGTTCCTTGATTGAACCAATGTCCATAACCAAGGTCTCTTCTTTTATAAAAGGGGACATCTCTTCCATTACAGCCCGTAGATTTTGAAAGGGCACAGAAAGGATTATAATTTGGCAGTTCCTCGCCAAGGTTTTGAGGTCAGATCCTTGCCTTTTGTCGCCCGCTATTACCTCAAACCCCAAATCCCAAAGCTTGGAACACAACCACGAGCCCATTTTTCCCTTTCCTCCAACAACGCCAATGGTGAAATCCCTTAGTTCTATCAAGATGGTGCCTCCTTTGGGTATGACCCTAAGAGTCTAAAAGTAAGGGTGGATTCCTCAAGCCTCTTCAAACAGAGCTTTACCTTCGGATCTTGAAAGTGACCTTCAAAGTCTACAAAAAAGGCATACTCCCAAGGCCTACTCTTTATTGGCCTAGAAAATATCAGGCAAAGATTTATGTCCTCGGAAAAGGCCTCCAAGGCCCTATAAAGGGTTCCTGGCCTATGGGCCAGGGTAAAACATATGGAAGTCTTATCCCGGCCTGTTTCTTTTGTATACCCATGCCCCAAGAGCACAAACCTTGTAATTGCCCTTTCTTTCAACGGGATGCTTTCTTTCAATACCTTAAGGCCATACCTAAAGGCTGCTTCTAAAGGACCAATTGCCAAGGCATCTTTGTCCCCGGCTGCCATTGATGCTGCCTTGGAGGTGCTTGGCAGTTCTACCAACTCCAAATGCCCTAAGTTTCTTTTGATCCAATCCTTTGCTTGGGCAAATGCGTAAGGGTGGCTCAAGACCCTCTTGGCCTTGGATAGATCTTCTCTGTGACCCAGCAAGGATAGTGTTATGGGAAGGTATATTTCCCGCTGGATGCAGACATGCCTTTCCATCAAGAGGTCATAGGTCTGGTTTACAGGCCCTTCAAGGCTATTTTCTATCGGCACGATCCCAAGGTTATTGGGAGAGGCCTCTGTTGATGAGAAGACCTCTTCTATATCCTCTGCAGGTTCTGCTTCAACCGATCTGCCCATGGCCCTTACAAGGGCCTGATGGGTAAAGCTTTGTTCTGGTCCTAAATAGTAGACCTTTATGCCATTTTGAACTGATCTGCAGACAGAAATGACCTCCCTTAAGATCCTTGTTAATCCAAAGGAGAAGATAGGATCCTGGGTGCTGTTTTTGGCCATTTCCATTATGAAATGCTCCCTTGCCGGGTCATACACAAAGCCTCCTCCCTGGTTCTTCAATTCTCCTATCTTCCTTGTGAGTTCCATTCTTCTGAGCAAAAGGTTCAAAAGCTCCTGGTCCAACTTGTCTACCCTCTCCCTCAGGTCTTTGAGGAATTGTGTGTGTTTAAGAACATTGGGCATGCTTCCACTCCTGTTTTTGCCACAAGATTTCCAGTGCCTCTTTTACGGTCTTGTTTTGGTGTACTATTGAATGTATTGCCCTGCACATCAGTGCAGGATCGGGGTGTTGAAATACATTCCTGCCTATGGAAGTGCCCTTTGCTCCTGCATCAATGGCATCCCGTACCATGCTTAAAAGGGCCTTGTCTGAATTCATCCTTGGACCGCCTGCTATCACAACTGGAACTGGAGTGCCCTCCACCACTTCCCTGAAACTTTCTGGGTCACCTGTGTAGGACACCTTCACTATATCAGCTCCCAATTCTGCTGCCAGCCTGGCTGCATGGGCTATGTGCATGGGGTCGTATTCATTCTTTACCTTTTCTCCCCTTGGGTACATCATGGCCATTAGTGGAATACCCCAGGTCTCTGCCTCGGCTGCCACCTGGCTTAGGTCCTTTAACATCTCCTTTTCGTGCTCATTCCCTATGTTTACGTGAACAGAGACACAGTCAGCACCAAGCCTAACTGCCTCCTCCACAGAAGAGACCAAAGACTTCTTTAAGGGTTCTGGAGAGAGGCTGGTACTGGCAGATAAATGGATGATCAACCCCAAGGAAGGATCAAATGCAGACCCTATGGCCTTAACCATGCCTTTGTGCAATACGACCGCATCGGCTCCTCCCAAGGAGGCAGCGGCCACTGCCTCTTGGATCCTATGGATCCCGGAAATAGGACCCAATGTAACCCCGTGGTCCATCGGTACTATTACGGTCTTACCAGTTCTTGGATTTATGATCCTTTCAAGCCTAATTTTTTTGCCAGTCATTGAGATATCCCTCCTTTTTTGTTTGTTTATTTAAAACAAAAAGGCCACAGGTCTTTCCACCTGTGGCCTTGTATAAAGATTCGCCAAATTAGGCCACAGGTGGAGGCCTCCTCCAATAGAAGTACCAAAAATATGCCTTTGATCTTTGTGCTTGGGGCTTCATCTTATCCTTCTTTGCCTAAGGACATGGTCTGCAATGACCACCAAGACCATTGCCTCCAAAACAGGCAATATCCTGGGTATTGCACACACATCGAACCTGCCTTTTAAAATGAGCTCGGTGGCCGTGCCATTAATGTCAACTGTCTTTTGTGGCTTACCTATGGAAGGAATTGGTTTTATACCCACCCTTATTACTATAGTATCTCCGTTGGAGATGCCGCCAAGGATCCCACCGGAATTATTGCTGGCGTAAACCGGATCCAGTGCTTTAACGCCTGGCCTATTGAGTATTGGATCATTGTTTTGAGATCCCAACAACCTTGTTGCCTCAAAACCAGCACCAAATTCCACTGCCTTCACTGCTCCAACGGATAATATGGCCTTTCCAAGATCTGCCTCCAACTTGTCAAATACAGGTTCGCCCAGGCCAGGAGGGATGTTTTCTGCTCTTAATTCAACTATTCCGCCCACCGAATCCCTTTCACCATAAGCTTTTTTAAGGGCTGCCTCCATCTTTACCAGGGCCTCTCTGTCCGGGCACCTCATGGGATTCTGCTCTGCAAAACCCAAATCCCATTCCCTTGCTCTTATTCCGGCAAGTTCCACAGTATAAGCCTTCACCTTTACTCCCAAGGGTTCTAAGATCCGTCCTGCTATCACACCTGCTGCTACCCTTGCCACAGTCTCCCTGGAGGAGGCCCTGCCGCCACCTCTATGGTCGCGTATGCCGAATTTTTGAAAATAGGTAATGTCCGCATGACCAGGTCTAAAAATCTCCCTTAATGTCTCGTAGTGCTCCGATCTTTGATCTCGGTTCCTCACAATCAAGGCGATAGGGCATCCGGTGGTGAGACCTTCAAAGACCCCTGAGAGCAATTCGACTCTGTCTTCCTCCTGCCTCGGTGAGGAAAAGAGATAACTCCCTGGTCTTCTGCGGGATAAGGGCTCAAGAAAATCCTCTTCTGAAAGCGGGATACCGGGAGGGCAGCCGTCTACCACCACACCCAGGGCAGATCCATGGCTTTCCCCAAATGTGGTAATTTTGAGGGCCTCACCTAAGGTGTTACCTGGCACAAACCCCTCCCAAGATGAGGTCTTGGACCAGTAGTCTTAAAAGTTTTGATGCCTCATTAAGATCCAGATCTCCTGTATCCAATACCAAGTCTGCCACCTTCATGTATAAAGGGAGTCTCTTGGGGAGTACCTGTTTCACTTCTCTTTCAGGACCACTAAAAAGAAGTGGAGGCCTTGGGTTTTGTTTTAGACGTTCTAAGATCTTGTTAACAGGTGCCTTTAACCAGATTACGCTGCCCAATGATCTAAGTATCTCTAAGTTCTGGATCACATCCACAACACCTCCACCTGTGGCTATCACATGGCCATCTATCCCAATCAAAGATTGTAAGACACGGCATTCCAGTTCCCTAAAGGCCTGCCAGCCGTTTTCTCTCACATAGGATTCTATATCCTGACCTATCTGGTTGCATAACAAGACGTCCGTATCCAAAAATTTCATTCCCAATTGCTCTGCCAAAGCCTTTCCCAATGTACTCTTTCCAACTGCCCTATAGCCAACCAATATGATGTTCATCTTATCCTCCAAAAACAAAAAGGCCATGGGCAACTTAGTGTGCCCATGGCCTAAAATTACAGGGTTCTACTCAGCCCCTGGGCACACCTCCGCTGCTAAAATAATACCAAAAGCCAAATTGGGATGTGCGCCCAGAAAACCTATGCATAGAAGCCTTTCATTCCCCCTATTAGAGTTTTTTGCCTATTTAGCTTTTTAAAGTAACATTGTCAAGGAATTTTTATACATTTTTTTGCCTTTGGCGAATCAATTAACACAACCTTTTGATAAAAGATAAAGGGGGTGCAAACACCCCCTCATCAACATCATAGGATCTGATGTTAAATTTCTAACCAGGAATCTGAGAAAAGGGTATGTCCTAAAATGACCCTTGCTGTCTTTACATAATTTTGAAGTTCTTGGCTCAAAGAGCCCATATCTATGGGTTCATTGTCCATCACTTTATGGATTACCTGTACTATATCAGGTCTCCTGCCCCTTGCAATGTCTATGAGTACATCATCATAGGCATCTGCAATACAAGAATACATACCTTTCCTTTCCAACATGACCATATAGGTCCTGTTGAGCCAGGGCCTTAGGTGGTCTGGCACACCATTTGAGATATTGGAAAGACCACAGGTTGATTTTGCTCCAGGTGCTATATCCTGAAGCATCTCCTGAAAGGCAAGCAGACTCATCAGCTGGGGTTGTTGAATGTTAACGGGTGTCACGATTCCATCCACAAATATATCCTCATTGGGAATCCCAGCGGAATTTGCTGCATAAATCAGCTCAGCTGCAAGGGCACCCCTTTCATTTTCATCCCTGGGAAGGCCTTCTGGACCCCAGGTAAGGGCAATCATAGCGGCCTTGTACTTTACTGCAAGGGGTATCATCTTTTCGTATCTCTCAGGCCTTGCCATTATGCTATTGATGATGGCCTTTCCCTTGTGCACGGCCAATCCCGCCTCCATGGCCTCTATGTTAGAGGTATCCAAGCACAGGGGTGGAGTATCTCCTATGGCCTCTTGCACGGTTTTCACCACCCATTCCATTAGTTCAGGGCCACCCTTTCTTGCAGGCCCTAAGTTTATGTCAATCCAATCCATACCCCTTTCTTTTTGCCTCTTTGCCTCCTCTATAATAGGAACAGGATCCTTTTCCTTGAAGGCCTTTCCTATCTTTCTGTTAATCACATTTAGGTTTTCCCCTATTAGCAGCATACCAACCCCCTTTTTCAGATTTTCAGTTCTTTCAAAAACTTAGGGATCATGGAAGCATCCCTTGGCCCTATAATTATCTCCCACCCAGGTAACTCTTCTTCCATATCGCCATAAATGGCTGCTGCATAACCTGGGATGATCACCTTCCTGTGGGCTATCTTATCTGCAATACCGCTTTTCTTTACAAAAGCTCCCACCGCATCACCTGTAAACTTTCCTGCTGCCCATGCGGTCATCACAGAAAGGCCCTCCGTGTCCATTATCAAGAGCCAACTTGGGACCCTGCTATTTTCTATCTCACCACTCACTATAAAATAGGTGAGGGAGAAGTTGGTTGTTACCAATACAGGGGAGTTCTCATTGGGTGCGCCTATCTCGTAAATACCCTGCGTTACAGTCATTGGCCTTTGTGGGTCTGTGAAGATATTAAGCCTTTGGACCAATAGTGGAAACAGGCTTTGGCCCTGAAAGTCCGAAAGGATTATTATACCGGCATATTTGGGAATCAACATAGCAGCTATCATGGTCTCCACGTCCAAATTGGAGGCCATTTCACAGGGAAAGGTGATTGTTGGAAAACCCAATGCCTTGTTCCCTGCCTTGAGGGCTGACCTTCTGATAGCCACCTGGTCCTCAAATACTTTTTTGGGATCCCTTGAACCTGTATCCAATACAAGGTCCTTTAAGCCCATGTTGGTGAGTTTTTGGGTAAGCTCCATAACTTCTTCTATGTTTGATCCCTTTACAGCAAGGGGTAAATCAAGCTCCTTTGCCAAACTACCAAAGGTCTCCACATTGGCCTTTGTGGCTGCGTACAAAAGGGGTCTCTTAAACTGGGTGGCCTCAGCTGCCTTTTTCAAATGTTCTGCATTCTCGGACATGAGCACCAAATTAAACTCACTTTCCTTTGCGATTTTCTCTGCCACGGTTTGAAACTTGGTACCATCTCCATTGGCATCCTTTAAGGCAATGAGCTCTGGCCTCAGATTCAGGCCAACCCTTTCATACTGATATGCGTTATAGATCTTAAGTTTCTTTTCCAATTCCTCCATGGAGATGTCAGAGGTAATGAGTGCACCGATAGCTGTGGGGTTGTAAAAGGTCTTTTCATGTCTGAAGAGAACAGTTTCTCCACCTGTGGTAAAGGCCCTTACCCCTGCCCCAATCTTTACAGGCCTGATTGGAGGTGCAGAGGCCTCTGACAATTGCTCCCTCGCCTCATCAGACACATAGGGGCACGAATCCAACTCTGCCTTACCTGAGGCCAGGTTCATGGCAAAGGCAAGGCATGTGGGTACCCCACACTCACCGCAATTGGTCTTTGGCAAAAGCTTGAATATCTGAATACCTGTCAGTCCCATAATCCACTCCTAAGGTTGCGTTGTTATGTTAAAGGGACCCAAAAAAGGGTCCCTAAAAATATTATTCTTCACTTGCCACTATTGGGGGCATCTTCAGTGCAGGATGATCTTTTTCCTTTAAGAATGGAAGGATCTCTTCCTCTGTGGTACCCACAGTCTCGTCTGCAATCCTGTCTATTAGATCTGGGATACCAAGCTCCTGACCCCTCTTGATTAATCTTTCCCTTATCTCTTCCTTTAATGACTTGGGCATCCATACCAACCTAAGTAGGCCGCCATCTCCTGCAATGAACTTTCTCTGTGTTATGTTGAACTTTGAATGCCCAACAAAGCCAGGTGTACTTTGGCCACCACCTATCACACCTGCAAGGGTTGTGAACTTCATCCCGCAAGGAGTATCGCCTGTATAATCCCTGTGGACTGTCATAACACCATTGCACTGGGGTAGGACTGCACAGATACATTCACAGCATCCGCAGGTGGTCATTGGAGCATGCACCACACTGTAAAAATTATAATGGGTTATGGCCTGGCGAGATGCCTTGTACACAAAGTCATTTACTCCTTTCCACTGCCCGAGTTTAGGATCAATACATTCACCTTTCACAATTGGTTGGTTTGGGCCGGTGGGATTTATTTCGTAAGATGCTTTGCAGTCCATCCAATTGTAGGCACCACAGAGACCAGTCCTCTCTGGGCTTATAACGCAAACGTGGCTGGGTGCAAAGGACTGGCACAAGGTACAGGAATAGTAAACCTCCACAGCTTCATCTGTCATATTCTCCACACGCTCATCCCTGTGCTTGTACTCTTTCCTGGCCCTTTCTGTAAGCTTGTCCACATCTTCCTTGTTGGTATAAAGGGTCACCTGCACCTTATCCAAGATACTGCCAAAGTCTTGGTGGAACTTGGCGTGTAGAATCTTGCCTATATCCTTTAAGGTAAAGCCCTTTTGTACAGCAGCATCGCTTACCCTGATCCAGGCTATGTCCCTCTGACCTATATGCATTATACCTTGGGCATAGTTTATAAGGTGGTGGATCTGCCTTTCCAGGATTGGCTCAAAGTCTTCCTGCATCTTTCTGCCTGCCACCTGCACATAGATACCAAGGGGCAGCCTATCACCCTTCTTCACATCGGTTATATCTGGCCCGATTAATTCTATCTTTCCATCCTCTATCTCATTCATCTCTGCCATCTTTACCAACTCTGTGCACTGGGTCTTGCCACCGCCCATTTCAAGGTAGAGGTCATCTTTTCTTACGCGTTCGCCTTCAAAAGCAGGACCATAGGCCAATGGTATATCCACCTTGGCAATGGTAACCTTTAGGCCCCTCACCTCTATAGACTTTTGTACGATCTCTTCCAGTGGAACCCTTGCAACCACATGTTCATATGTGCAGACTCCTGTGGGAAGTATCTCAGGAATATCTGTGTCAGCTATGGTAGGGAAGCCCCAGTTTATGGCACCCGCTGCATTTGCTGCCCATTCTGCATTTACCTCACCCAATGCATTTATAAAGGCAAAAATCCTATTTTTTTGGTACCTTAGCTGTCTTTTAAAGTCTCCTGGATTGATACCACCAAAGGCCATACCTGCCCTATTGGCAAAACCAAGGGCAAATACGGCTGCAGAGATGTCTGGTCCAAAGGGAACAAGCCTTGTGTTCCAACCAATTTGGACCTTTTCCTTCACCAACTGTTCGGCAAAGGTGGTACCATTTTGATTGGCGCACATGAACACGTATATGGCCTTTTCTTGGTATTCTTGGGCCAGCTTCCTGGCAGCCGCGCTATCCGGTGCTGCACCTACTATTGCCACAAAGCCTGGTGCTGTGCCATCCACAAACTCAACACCCCTTTTCCTCATGATGGTATCACTTGCAGCACCCAACCAGATCTTTCCATTATCCACGTCGGGATCTTCCACATCGGGTTGGTAAAAATCGGGATCTTCCACATACCTGATGGCCTCAACTATCTCCTCTGCAAATAGTGCAGCCATTCCTGCATCCAGAACAGGCCCTAAGTAGGGTAGATGACAATCCTTCTTTACGTGGGGCGGCAATAACTTTCTTGCCAATTCCAATGGCTTCCTGGCTGAATCCAGGTCCGTTACCTTAATACCTGTGAGAGAATATATGATTGGTAGGTAATAGGCTGTGTTTGGAAATTCTAATTTTTGACTTCCACCATACTTTTCAAGGGCTTCTTTGTACTTACCTTCTGCCTTTGCTACTATGTTGTATGCGCCTTGTATGGCAGCAAATGCTACCAATTTAGACATGACCAAATCCTCCCTTCTTCGTTAAGGTTTTCTGGCCTCCTTTTGCCAGAAGTATATTGCTATTGATGCTTATGATATCTTTTCAATGCTTCCTGGATCCTCTCCATGAGGTCCATGTCTTTTCTGCTGACCTTTACTTCCTCCAAAGGCTTCATTTGCTCCATCAATTTTTCCAAAGCAGCTGCCCTTGCCTTCTTTATCTCTTCCACATCCCTTTCCCACTTTTCCTTAAGTAGTCTTTCCTCTTCTTCTGCACGCTTCTTGGCCTCTTCTTCTGCCTTGGCCTTTGCCTCTGCCTCTGCCTTGGCCTTTGCTTCTGCTTCCAGCTTTGCCCTTAACTCTTCCTCTATCTTCTTCTTCTCTTCTTCCTCTGCGCGCTTTTTGGCCTCCAACTCGGCCTTTAACTTAGCCTCTTCCTCAGCACGCTTCTTGGCCTCAAAATCTTCCTTGGCCACTTCTGGTGCAGGAGCCGGTTCTACCTTAGGCGGCTCTGGTTTTGTCTCTACTTTTGGAGCTTCTGCTTTAGGAGCTTCTTTTGGCTTTTCCTTTTCTGCTGGTTTGGCTACAGGCTTTGCCTTTTCTTCTTTTGCTATCTCCAAGTTTGGAGCAGGTGCAAAGGAAGCCAGATCCACTTCCACTTGGGGTAACCTCTTTGTGATGCCCTTTAGGTCTACTGCAGAACCTCCCTCCATCATGAGGGATATATATGATTTAACAAGCCTTACGCTCTCTGGATGCCTTAAAATCAGTGCATTGGAGCCGGCCAAAAGATAGGAAACCGCAGCAGTCACCTCCATTAATATGCCTCTTTTTTCTGCATCTCCTAAGGTTGGGGCATCTTGTTGATTTAACCCGGCTTCTCTGCTCTTCCAAATCTCATTGGCAAGGTTATTTATGATGGGAACCTGGAGTTTTTCATCTTCCTGGGTAAGGCCAGCCATCTTGATCCTTTCCATAACTGAATAGGAATACTCCAGGCCATACCCCAGACCACCTGTGGTTGGGTCAATTAG
>Ga0197142_1002383_pt1 | contig 16514 bp, 17 predicted proteins | sample GBS60_MetaG_FD_148614 | JGI IMG/M metagenome (GOLD analysis project Ga0197142, IMG submission 148614) | Sediment microbial communities from Great Boiling Springs, Gerlach, Nevada, United States - GBS 60_MetaG | ecosystem: Environmental > Aquatic > Thermal springs > Hot (42-90C) > Sediment...
GGCCGGCATGATGATGGGTGACGAAAGCTACGCCGGCGCCAGCTCCTTCTACCGTTTCGAGGCAGCCGTGCGTGAGATCACGGGTCTCAAACATATCATCCCCACCCATCAGGGTCGCGCGGCCGAGCGCATCCTCTTCGGCTCCGTGCTCAAACCCGGCGACATCGTGCCCAACAACACCCATTTCGACACCACCCGGGCCAATGTCGAATACCGCAAGGCCCAGGCCCTCGATCTGCCCATCCCCGAAAGTCGCGAGCCTCAGCGTTACCACCCCTTCAAGGGCAACATGGACCTGGAGGCCCTGGAAAGAGTCCTGCGCGACAATCCCGGCCGCGTGCCGCTGGTCATGATCACGGTGACCAACAACTCCGGCGGTGGTCAACCCGTGAGCATGGCCAACCTCCGCGAGGCCAGGGCCATCTGCAACCGCTACGGCGTGCCCCTCTTCCTGGATGCCTGTCGTTTTGCCGAAAACGCCTGGTTCATCAAGCTGCGCGAGCCGGGCTATGCCGACAAAACGCCTCTGGACATCGCCCGCGAGATGTTCAGCTACGTGGACGGCTGTACCATGAGCGCCAAAAAGGACGGTCTGGCCAATATCGGCGGTTTTTTGGCCCTTAACGATGACGAACTGGCCCAGCGTTGCAAGAACCTGCTCATCCTCAGCGAGGGCTTCCCCACGTACGGTGGCCTGGCCGGTTACGATCTGGAAGCCATTGCCGTGGGACTGCACGAGGTCCTCGACGAGGATTACCTGCGCTATCGCATCCGCTCGGTGGAGTATCTGGGCGAGATTTGCATGCACAACGACATCCCGCTGGTCTTGCCCACGGGCGGCCATGCCATTTACCTGGATGCCCGCGCCATGCTGCCCCATGTGCCCTGGTATGAATACCCGGCCTGGGCTTTCGCGTTGGTCCTTTACCTGGAGGGTGGGGTGCGCTCGGTGCCCATCGACACCGTCATGTTCGGTCGTCAGCCCGACGGTTCCGAAGCGCCGGCAGCCATGGAACTGGTGCGCCTGGCCTTTCCCCGGCGGGTGTACACCCAAAGCCATGTGGACTACCTGGCCGAGGTCCTCATCCACGTGCGCAAGTTGGCCCCGCGCATCCGCGGGGTGCGCATGGTATACGAGCCGCCTGTGTTACGCCACTTCACCGCCCGTTTCGAGCCGTTGGTGGCGGGTCTGCTGGCGCCGGTATAAGGCGCGGGTCAGGTGCGGTAGCTGCCGTTGATGGTCACGTAGGCGTGGCTCAGGTCGCAGGTCCACACGATGGCCTGACCCGGTCCGGCGCCCAGGCGCAGGTCGATGAGCAGTTCGGGTTGGGCAAAACGATGGGCCGATGCGGATTCGGCAAAGGGCAAGGGCGCGCCGGCCGCTACCAGTTGCAGGGGCGGCAGCATGGTTTGGGGATCGACGCCGCCGCTGATCCACAGCTCGGCGGCTTCGGGAGCAAAAGCCACACCGCTGTTCCCGGCGGCCATGAGGATACGGCCCCAGTTGGCATCGCCGCCGTAAATGGCCGTTTTCACCAGGGGCGAGACGGCGATGGCGTTGGCCACGCGATGGGCTTCTTCATCCGTGCTCAGCCCTGTCACCCGAATGGTGACGAATTTGGTGGCGCCTTCGCCATCGCGCACGATGGCCTGGGCGAGGCGGGTGCATACGTCGGTCAGCAGGGCCACAAAGGCCTCGAAATCGGGACCGGAGATCCCATCCAGGAGCGGATTGCCGGCCAGTCCGTTGGCGAGGACAAGTACCGTGTCGTTCGTGCTCGTATCGCCGTCGACGCTGATGCGGTTGAAGGAGTGGGCCACGGCCCGGTTGAGGGCCTGTTGCAACGCGGCCGCCGTCACCTCGGCATCGGTGACGATGGCGGCCAGCATGGTCGCCATGCGCGGGTGGATCATGCCGGCGCCTTTGGCCATACCGGCTACCCGGACAACCGTATCGGCCACGCGGCCTTGCGTCCAGGCCATCTTGGGGCGGGTGTCGGTGGTCATGATGGCCTCGGCCGCCGCCCGCAGGCCTTCGCCGTCGGCACGCAAGGCCCGATAGAGGGCCGGCAGCGCCGCCTCGATGCGTTCCACAGGCAGGGGCTGGCCGATGACGCCGGTGGACATGACCAGGGTGGACCACGGCGGCAGGCCAAAGGTGGCTTCCAGGGCCTCGGCGCTGCGCCGAACGGCGGCCAGCCCGGCCGTCCCGGTCACGGCGTTGGCATTGCCGCTGTTGATCAGGATGGCGTGGATGCCCGTGGGATTGAGGCTCAGAACCTGACGGTCGAATTGCACCGGCGCGGCGGCAAAACGATTTTGCGTGAAAACCCCCGCCGCAGCGGCCGGGACTTCGCTGAAGACCAGGGCCAGATCGGGCCGGCCGTTGGCCTTAATGCCGCAGGCCAATCCGGCAAAGGCAAAACCGAGCGGGAGAAGGGCTTCGTCGGTCATCATCGCGGTAAGCGAGGACTCAGCGTCGGGGCATGAAGGCCAGGGAACACAAGGGCGCGGACGCCACCGGCTCGATCTGCCAGACCCCGGCGCAGGGGACGGGATTGTTATGGTCGAAGCGACCACGCCACAACGCCAGTTCGCTTTCGGGCACACCCAGCGTCCGTAGCAGCATCTCGATGGGAAAACCATGCGAAACCGCCAGGACGGTTTCGGCGCCGTTGTGCAGCCAATCCCGATAGAAGTGCGCCATGCGCGCTGCGACTTCCTCGCGCGTCTCGTCCCGGCGCTTCTCGGCCAGTTCGGGGGCTACGGTCAGGGGAAGGCCCAGGCGTGCGGCCACGATGCTGGCCGTTTGATAGGCGCGCAGCAGGGGTGAGGTGATGACACGCTCGAGGTGACGAGCGGCCAGCCAGGCGGCCAGTTGGGCGGCCTCCTCCTCGCCTTGAGGGACCAGAGGCGGACCGGGCGGGACATCGTAGGGGATGTCCTTGCGTTCCCAGTCCGGTGTGGCGTGACGGGCCAGATAGAGGATGGGCATAGCCATGGGAACAACGGGGATGAAGAGGATGGCGGCGGCTGCCGGGCGGCCTTCAGGCCAGGGCGTAACGCCGCACGGCATCCATCACCTCCTGGGTGGTGGCGCGGCCGCCCAGATCGGGCGTGTAAGGGCCGTTGGCGATCACGGCGGCGATGGCGGCCTCCAGACGGCGGGCCGCTTCGTCGCGTCCTAAATGGTGCAGCAACATGACCACACAACGCAAAGTGGCGAGAGGGTTGGCGATGCCGCGGCCGGCGATATCGGGCGCAGAGCCGTGGACCGGCTCGAACAGGGCCACCCGGCCGGAGCCGAGATTGGCCGAAGGCGCCAGACCCAGACCACCGGCCAGCCCGGCGGTCAAATCGGAAAGGATGTCGCCGAACAGATTGGTCGTCACGATGACATCGAAACGACCGGGGTCGCGCACCAGCCACATGGCCGCCGCATCCACCAGCATCTCATCCACCTGGAGGGTGGGAAAACGGGCCGCCACCTCCAGGCAGCTCGTGCGAAACAGACCATCGGTTTTCTTGAGCACATTGGCCTTGTGCACAATGGTGAGATGCGGCCGACGCCCGGTGCGGGCTGCATGGTGCAGGGCCTGGGTGCAGGCCAGTTCGGCAATGCGCCGGCTGGCCGCAGCCGTGATCACCCGTTCGGCCACAAAACCGCCGGGAATGGCCCGTTCCCGACCCAGGTACAGGTCTTCGCTGTTCTCGCGCACGATCAGCAGGTCGAACTCGGGTTGGCAGCCGGGCAAACTGCGCGCCGGCCGCAGATTGGCCCACAGATCCAGCTCACGGCGCAGGGTGAGGATGGGGCTTTTGTAGCCGGGCACATCTTCCGATGGCGATTGCACGGCGCCGAACAGGATGGCGTCGGCCCGACGGGCCAGTTCCAGGGTCGATGCAGGTAAAGCCTCGCCCTGACGGCGGAAACAGGTCCAGCCGGCTTCGGCCTGGACAAATTCGACATCGGGCGCCAGCAAAGCCAGCACCCGGCCGGCGAGGGGCACCACTTCGGCGCCGATGCCGTCGCCGGGAATGAGAAGCACCGTGGTAGCAGTCATAGGTCAGTCCGTTTGGAGAGCGAAAAAAATCCGGGCGAGGGGGCCGGCCTTTGCCCGGCGTCGGCATCATCGCCCGGAAAATCGATCGCCGCGAAACGCGTGTTTTGTGTTATGCTAAGAACACAAGCAAACGGCAACCGTTGCGCCGTCGGTAAGCCTTGCGGCGTTCTGAAAGGCATTTTTCATCCTCATTGCGTTTCCCGGTGACCTGTCGGCATGTTCAAGACCGTTCTGGCAGCCATTGACGGCTCGGCCGCAACCGAACGCTTGCTGATGTACCTGCTCCATTTCGGCAAAATGGAGCAGGCCACGTTGCACATCGTCCACGCCTACCAGTTGCCCTCCCATTATGCCGCCAACGAAGGCTACGCCGAATTGGCCGAGGCCTATCGTCGCGTGGCGGCGGGGGTGGTGCAGGATGCGCGGGCCTTTTTGCAGGAGGCGAACATCGAAGCGCTCGGCGAAGCCATCGAAGGGGCTCCGGCCGAGGTCATCCTGGGCGAAGCCGAGCGTATCGGCGCCGATCTCATCCTCATCGGCAGTCGCAACCCTACCCAGGTGCATGAGCTGTTGCTGGGCAGCGTGAGTCAGCAGGTCCTCAACGCTGCTCGCGTCCCTGTGCTTGTTATTCCCTGACCTGCCGACCGCTTCGTCGGCGGCTTTTCTCCCCTTGGTCAGGAGGCGACCATGAGGCCTTATCCTGTACAGGTACCGCCAGCCCCGGTGCGCCGGCCGGCGGTGGCGGGGATGTTCTACCCGGCGCAACCGCACATGCTGCGCAACCAGATTGCCGGGTATCTGGCCGCAGCCCGGGTGCCCATAGGGGCGGAGGCCGTGCGCGCGGTCATTGCCCCTCATGCCGGCTATATCTACTCGGGGCCGGTGGCAGGTTACAGCTTTCGCGCCTTGCCCGATCTGAGAGAGCGCACCATTTACCTGCTGGGTCCGGCCCATTTCGTGCCCGTACGCGGGGTGGCTGCCGGCACCTTCCAGGCCATGCGCACACCCCTGGGCGAAGCCCCGGTGGCCACCGACGTGGTGGCCGAGCTTATCGCAGCCGGTGAGCCGCTCCATTACGACGATGAAGCCCACGCCCCCGAACACAGCCTGGAGGTGGAAGTCCCCTTCTTGCAGGTCCTCGGCGACGGCAGCTTTCGCCTGGTTCCCCTGCTTTTCGGCACGGTCGATCCGGAGCGGGTGGCTGCCATCCTGGCTGCCCGGCTGGCCGCCGAGGCTACGGCTCTGGTGGTGGTCAGCTCCGACCTCAGCCACTACTATCCCTACGACACGGCCCGTCGGCTGGATACGGCTTTTTTGCAGGCCGTCGTGGCCGGGGATGTAGCAACCGTCGGCCGGGGCGAGGCATGCGGCCTTCTCCCCATCCTGACGCTTATGCTCGTAGCCAAACGCCTGGGCTGGCAGCCTCATCTACTCGATTATCGCAATTCGGGCGACACGGCCGGCGATCGGCAGCGGGTTGTCGGCTACGGCGCCGTGGCCTACACGGAAAGCGCCGGCGCCTGAGGCCCGACCGGACGGAGGTTACCATGACCGTTTCCACCGTCGCTTCCACCGTCACGACAGCTCGCCTGGCTCCGGAAGAAGCCGCCATCCTGCTGAACATCGCCCGTCGGGCCGTTACGGCGGCGGCGGAGGGGCGTACCTGGAAGCCCGCGCGGCGGGGACTGCCACCGCGCCTTCTGGAACCCGGAGCCAGCTTTGTCACCCTCCATGTCGCCGGCAAGCTGCGCGGCTGCATCGGCAGCATCGAGGCCCGACAACCGCTGGCCTTCGATGTCGCCGCCAATGCCCGCAACGCCGCGCTTTACGACCCGCGTTTCCCACCGCTGACGCCGGAGGAACTGCCCGATCTCGCCATCGAAGTCTCGGTGCTGACGCCGTTGCAGCCGGTGCCGTTTCGGGGGCTGGCCGATCTGGCCGGCCGGGTCCAACCCGGCCGGGATGGGGTGTTGATCGTGCGCGGCTGGCAGCGGGGGCTGCTTTTGCCCCAGGTATGGGAACACATTCCCGATCCCGAGGCCTTTTTGACCCACGTCGCCCTCAAAGCCCACGCCGATACCACCATCTACGACGACCCGGAGACCCAGGCCTTTGTGTTTCAGGTCGAGGCCTACACCGAACCGGCGCCGGCGGCCGGAGCGGAGTCAGCATAGCCTGAGGATGTTCTTAGCGGCGCCAGGTGTGCACAAGCCGACGCCAGGCTTCATCGCGTTCGCCGGGGACAAAGGGTAGATAGAGGGTGACCCGGTCGAGCAGGCCCTGGTAGCGCTGACGCAGGCGAGGGCCGAGTTCCTCCCAGGTACCCTCGACGGCAAAGGTAGCGATCATCTCATCGTCGATCAGGGCGGGCATTTCGGTCCAGCGCTGGCGCAGGGCCAGCCGGCCCAACTGTTCGCCTACGGCGCCCCAGCCGTGACGATCGAGCACCGGGCGATACGAAGGGGTCGAGGCATAAAAACTGAGTTGCTGACGCACCAGCTCCCGGCAGGCCTGACGCTCGGCCTCGGTATCGCCGACCACCACAAAGACCGTGGCGCTGAGTTCGACCTGCTCCAGGCGACGCCCGGCCCGCACGGCGCCGGCTTCGATCCAGGGCCGGATACATTCGGCCAGGTAGGCCACCGTGTGAAAAGGATGAACATGGAACCCATCGCACAGCTCGCCTGCCAGCTCGCACAGGTGGCGATTGACCCCGGCAATGTAGATGGGGATGGTGGGGTGGGCGATGGGGCCGGGGTCGAAGAAGGGAGCCATCAGGGTCAGTTTGTAGAACTCCCCGCGGAAATGGAGCCGTCCGCCGTGCTGCCACACATCCCAGATGTGGCGCAGGGCCAGGATGTATTCGCGCAACCGCGGGGCCGGCGCGCTCCAGGGCATGGCAAAACGGCGCTCGATATGGGCCTGGATTTGGGTGCCCAGGCCGAGGATGAAGCGGCCCTCGCTGTAGCGGGCCAGATCCCAGGCGACATAAGCCGTGTGCATGGGGCTGCGGGCAAAGGCTACAGCCACGGCGGTGCCCAGGCGCAGGGTGCTGGTGTAGTCGGCAGCGACAACCAGTTGCAGGAAGGGGTCATGTCTGGTTTCCGAAGCCCACAGGCAGTCGAAACCCAGGCCCTCGGCGGCCGCGGCCGTGGCGGCAATTTGGGTCAGGCTATCGGCTTGCAGCGCGACATCGAGTTTCACGGCACCGGCTCCTTCCTACAGGCCAACGGGCACATCCACAAAAACCCAGGGCAGGCCGAACTGCTCTTGAAGATGTCGCGCCAGGGCCTGAACCCCCAGCGTTTCCGTGACGTAGTGCCCACCGTAGAGCACATTCATCTCCAACTCCGCGGCCAGATGGGCCACGGTGTAATCCGTCTCGCCGGTAACCAGGGTGTCGCAACCGCGGGCCTGGGCGGCTTCCAGGCTACGACCCGCATCGCCGGAACAAACGGCAACCCGTCTGACCGATTCCGGGCCAAAGGCGGCCACCCGCAAGGGCGGTTGCAGCGCCGCCGTGAAAGCGGCCACCAGGTCGGCAAAAGTCATCGGCGTCGTCGGTTCCGCTACCAGGCCCACATCCACGCCTTTGTAGGGGAAATAGGTCCCCGTCGGCTGCAGGCCTAACAGCCGGCAGAGTTCGGCGTTGTTGCCCAGGGTGGGGTGCAGGTCCAGCGCCAGATGGGCGGCATAGAGGTTGAGATCGGCCGTCAGGAGACGGCGGACTTTGTGGCCAAAGGCGCCGACAAGGCGCCGGGGCTCGCCCCAAAAAAGTCCGTGATGGACGATGAGCAGATCGGCGCCGGCGGCAAGGGCGCCGTCAATGGCCGCGTGGGCCACATCTACGGCCACCGCCACCCGGCCGATCTCGGCCCGACCCTCGACCTGGAGGCCCTGAGGGCCGTAGTCGGGAATGGCAGCGATGTTGAGCAAACGGTCCAGATAGGCGACGAGTTCGGCGCGTTGCATGGGTGAAAGCCTGTCCGTGAAGGGCAAAAGGCTAGAGCCCAACCTTACATCAGGCAGGTGCAAACGACAAAAACGGGCAGAGCGAGCTGCGGTACCCGCATGTCATGGCGAGTGTCTCCCGCCGCTGGCAGGATGCGCCTTGGCAAGAAAACTGGGGAGTTTCCAGGTAGGAGGGGCGCAGCGACGAGGAAAGGCCACCCTTCGAGGCCGAGGGCTTGGTGGCCTCGAAGGGTGGCGGGGCCATCTCCTCACGAGGTTTGGAGATGGCTTCGCTGCGCTCGCCATGACAGGCCGGGTCAGGTTTGGAGATGGCTTCGCTGCGCTCGCCATGACAGGCCGGGTCAGGTTTGGAGATGGCTTCGCTGCGCTCGCCATGACATCTGTGGCGGGTCATGATGGGGGCATATCACGAGCGGCCAACGCCGCGATGCGGCTGCGTCAGGGCGGAGAAAGGGCTGAGGGCGCGGCTGTGTCATGGCGAGGGCGTGGCCCGCAGCCATCTCCATCCCCTGCGCGCACACAAACGGCCACGGCCGCCGTGACAGGCAGGCCTTCCGCGACCGCTTGCGGTTTCCGCAAGCCATCCCATTTGGACATCAGGCCGTTTTCGCCTATCATTACCGACGGTTTTGGTTATCCCCGGCGCATATGACCCCATCGGCTGTTTGTTCGCCGATCCAAGGCTTGCGATTTTTTGACCGATGTCCTTTCTCGTTGTACAGGTCGGTGATATCGTGCGGTTACGCAAAGCCCACGCCTGCGGCGGATGGGAGTGGGAAGTCGTGCGCACCGGCGCCGATATCGGTATCGTGTGTCTGACCTGTAAACGGCGTTTGCTCATGCCCCGCGATCAATTCCGCAGGGCCGTGAAGCGCTTTGTCCGTGTGGCGGCCGAGGAAGCAACGACCGTATCCGAGGCCGACGCGACCTCGGACCCAACCGGTTCTCCTCTCGCTTCGGCTCGCGAAAGGCCTTGACCATGCCCTTATCCCCTCGCACCGGTTTTCGGCCCGTCCTCGCCATCCGGGCTTTTCGCTACATCTGGCTTTCCCAATTGCTGGCGCTGACGGCGCTGAACGGCATCCACTTTGTCCAGCTTGTGCTCATCGAACGCCTGACCGGGCGCAGCATGCACATCGGGCTCATGATCGTGGCCTTCAGCCTGCCGCCGGTGTTACTCTCCTTTTTCTCGGCCGCGGTGATTGACCGCTTGCCCAAGAAGTGGATCATCGTCTTTTCCAACATTGCTCGCGCCCTTCTGGCCTTTGCCTATTTGCCTGCGCTTGGGACGCTGGACGGGCCGACCCTGCTTTGGGCCGTGTATCTGATCACCTTTGTCTCCTCGGCCATCGGTGTCTTCAACAACCCGGCGGTCATGGCCAAAATTCCCCTGGTCGTGGGCGAAGAGCGGCTCATGCCGGCCAATTCCCTCTTCAATATCACGATGGGGGTCTCGCAAATTGTCGGCCTGATCATGGTGGCGCCGCTGGCGGTGAAGGTGTTGGGTGTGGGCGGCGCTTTTGTGGTCATGGGGCTGTGTTACCTGTTCGCCTTTGTCCTCGACCTGTTCCTGCCCCGGGATAAGGGGCGGCGGATACGCGGGATTACGGCGGCTTCGGCCGGTCAGGAACTGGCGCGCGAGCTACGGGAGGGCTGGCATTTTATCATCACCCACCCGTTGGTGGGAGTCAGCATGCTCCAGCTCGTTTTGGTGGCGACCCTGGTCATGATCCTGGCCATGATTGCGCCCGGCTTTAGCGCGCGCGTCCTCGGTCTCAAGCCCGAAGACGCCGTTTTTGTCTTTGCGCCGGCCGGTCTGGGCATGTTCCTGGCTATGGTGTTCCTGGGGCGCTGGGGGCAGCGCCTGCCGCAACCGTGGCTGCAACTGCTGATGCTTTGCCTGACTGCCGCCGGCTTTGCCCATTTGAGCTTCATCAGCCGTGACTACAGCCATCTGCGCATCCCCATTTTCGATGTCTATCCGGAGCGGCTGCTTCCCCTGACCACCATGGTCTCCCTGACCGCTTTGGTGGCCGGCTTTGCCCTCTATGCCGTCATCACCATCGCCCAGACTACCATTCAGCGTCTGACGCCGGCTATTTTGCGCGGCCGTGTCTTTACGGCGCAGTTCATGCTGACGAATCTGGTGGGCATGATCCCCCTCCTGGCGGCGGCTTCGGTGGCCGACTGGCTGGGCATTCCCGAGATGATGCGCTGGTTGGCCCTCCTCAGCATCATCGTCGCCGTGATCAGCCTGGGGGTCTGGCATCGTGTTTCCGTCCACAACTGGCGACAGCAGGGTGCCGAGCCGCCAGCGATAACCGGTAAGGCCCCACCGGATTGAAAGCGCCCGGCGGATTTGGGCAGGACTATTCCGGCATAGGCGAGAGCTTATCGGTGCTGCGGGTTAGCGAGGCGAGCAGCGCCTCGTCGCCGATATCGGCTTCGATATAAACCTCGCCGGCATGGATGGAGTGGCGCAGCGGTACCGGCGCATGGGCCAGCAGGTGCATGATCGCCCGGTTGGAACCGTGCACGACGGCCAACAGCCGCCGGATGCCGGCTGCATGGGCATCGAGCACGGCCAGCCGGAGCAACTCGCGGCCGATGCCCTGGCCCTGAAAGGCATCGCATACCGTCACGGCCAGTTCGGCCTGGGGCGGTTCGTCGGGCGCCGACGGCGGCACGCGCACCCAGCGTACACCGCCGATGGGCACGCGACGGTTGCCTTGACGGGCAAAAGCCAGCCAACCGCGGCCGTGGCGCAGGGTTATCGCGACCATCTCCCGCGCTTCCGCCTCCACCAGGGCCGGATCCGGCGCCTCCAGGGGTTCATGGAAGCGCAGATAACGGCTTTGGGGGCTGAGCGCCTGGAAAATGGTCACCAGATGGGGGGCATCGCCGGCGCGCAGGGGGCGCACCCAAATGCGTCGGCCTTTGGTCGTGCGGAAGGTGTAGGCGAAGTCGGTCATCGTGCAACCCTATGACGCGTTGCGTCACAGGTGTAGGATACCACAATGGGCGGTCAGAGGTGAAACGGGGATGCGAAAGGCCTTGCGATGGCACGGGCAGTAACAGTCACGGGTGTCCGTCCTTTTTTGCGCGAGGAGGGGAGGTGGCTCCTGTGTCAGGCGCATGGGGTTTACCCTCGCCTTGACCCACCTGTCACTCCGAGCGAGCCGCCGCAGGCGGCGAAGCGAAGCCGGCAGGGATACCATGCTGCCCAGACGGAGCCAAAGGTTGGACACGGATGCCACGGATGACACCGATCCCACGGACAGGAACGGACAAAAATCGGTGGGCGCAGCCCGTGTTTATCCGTGTCCTCTTCCCCGGTCGGTTTGAAGCGCCGCTTCGCCGGGCAGTTCCGGCGAAAAAACGGGATTCCCTGCGACGGCGCTCAGGGTCGCTGCGGCCGCTTTGCGGCCTTCGCTCCTCGGCATGACATGGGGACGCCAAAATAGGACGGACACCCACAGTCACCGCTCTCTGGCTTTTCGCCTTCATTGGTGCTAGACTTTTCGTGCTCCGACCTTGTGTGTGCGTGCTTGCCCTGTTTTCGTTCTGTTCACCGTCCTGGCTTTGGTCGGCTGTTTGCCGCGTCCGGCGCCGCGTGTTGTGGCCCTGGAACCGGCCAACGGCGCTACGGCCGTGCCGGTATGGGCGGAGTTGCGCCTGCGCCTGGAGGCACCACCCGTGGGTTTGCCACCACCGCCCCAGATCGAGCCGCCCGTACCCGGTACCTGGTATCGGGAGGGGAATACCCTCGTCTTCCGGCCGGCAGCGCCGCTGGCCGCCGACACCCCTTACAGCATCACCGTGACCCTGGCCGCATCCGCCGCCGACCGGATCGCCTGGCATTTCCGCACGCGGCCGTTGCGTTTGCTCTATCTGGCACCCGATGCCCGGGACCAGGAGCAGCTTGTGCTGCTGACCTTGAGCAGCGGACGGCCGATCACGCTGACGGCAACCCCCGAAGGCATTTGGGATTACGGCGTGGCCCCCCGACGGGATGATATCCTGTTTGCCGCCCTGCGGCCGGACGGCGGCAGCGATCTGTGGCGTCTGCGGCCGGATGGCAGCGAACCGCAACCTGTCCTGGCCTGTCCGCGGGAACGCTGTAGCGGTCCGGTATGGTCCTCGCGGGAGGAACTGGCCGTTTACGAACGTCGTCGCGCTCCCGGGGATGTGCGCCTGTGGTGGTTATATCCCGATACCGGCGCCACCGTAGCCGTGTTCGCCGGCGATGTCCGGGGTTTTGCCCCGCGTTTTTCGCCTGACGGCGCCTGGTTGAGTTTTGTCGAACCCGGCGCAGGGTTGCACCTGTATCGCTTCGACGACGGACGCCATCTGCTGATACCCGGCGAAAGCGGTGAACCCGGTAGCTGGTCTCCAACCGGTACGGCCATCGCCTTCACCGTCGTTCCCAACGATGAGGAGGGCTATCGGCCACGCCTCATGCGGCTTGACCTGATGACCGGACGGTTGCATACCCTGACGGTTGGGATGGAGGATAGCTCGCCCGTCTGGTCGCCGGACGGGAGCCGGCTTGCCTTCACCCGTTCCCTGCCCTCTGCCGCAGGCGGTGCGCAGGTCTGGTTGCTGCGAGCCGATGGCGAGGAGGCCCGTCCGCTCACGGCTGAACCGGCGTTTCATTACAGCCTGCCCCTCTGGTCGCCGGACGGCCGTTGGCTGGCGGGCCAGCGTTTTGCCATCGCGGCGCCCGAAGCCCAGCCCGAGGTCTGGTTGCTCGAGGTGGCCACGGGCACCTTGCATGTGCCGGCGGCGCCGGCGCGGTTGCCTGCCTGGTTGCCGTGAGCTCCGGGAGCGAAAAGCCCTCCGCCGGGGTGTGGCTATTTGCACTTCTGGCGGTTCTGGCATACAGTCCGACTGTTTGCATCCGGCCCATGAGGCCGTTATCTTATCCGTTCTTGGAGGACTCATTCGTATGTTGAAGTGGTTTGCTACCAAATCGAGACCCGCTCCGGAAGTGCTGGCGCGCTGGGGGCGCAATGACCCCTGCTGGTGTGGCAGCGGCAAAAAGTACAAGCTCTGCCACATGAGCAAGGACCAGGCCAAAAAATAGCATGACCACAGGTGGTGACTGGAAGTCCCTCTTTTGGGCCTGGGGCCGGTGGTCGGCCTGCGCCGACCCTGGCGAAGGCCGAGATTGGGTGCGAGGGGTCCGGGGAGGGTGGTGACTGGAAGTCCCTCTTTTGGGCCTGGGGCCGGTGGTCGGCCTGCGCCGACCCTGGCGAAGGCCGAGATCCGGCTCGAAGGGTCTGGGAAGGCCGCTTAATCGGCGCCAAAATAGCGTGACCGGTTTGATACCTGTTGGCTATCCTTTGAACCCCCTTTGGACAGGGGTTGTGACCTTTTTGTAACTCATCGTTGCTAGGATACGGGCGTTCGGTTTCGTCATAAGGTATCCGTTTTCCCTTCGTCGCGAAACCGTGCTGGAATGCCCATTCTGTTTCTGGAGGAGTACCTAGCTATGGCCACCTTTGCGCGCCGAAGCCCCTCGGCTTCGACCGTTACCGGCGAGTGGGAATGCGACGAATGCGGCTACACCCGCCGGGGTACCCTGCGCAATCGTCCCAGTCGCTGCCCTGAATGCGGCGCACCCGGCGACGCGTTCACGTTCTGGTCCGATGATGAGGAGGAAGAAGACCTGGAAGATTGGGACGAGATAGAGGAGGATTGGGAGGAGGAAGAGGACTGGGACGAAGAGGACGAAGAGGACGAAGAGGAATTCTAACCTTCGGACCGGGTGAAGGCACGCCCGCATGGGGCCGTTGCGACTGCCCGAATGGTCGGAACGGCCTGGCGAATGGGTAGGCCTGCTAACTTGCCCTGGCCTGGGTTTCTTTCTACAATCGTTTCCAGAACCCTGACAGGCAGGTGAGCGGGCATGCAGGCCCTGATTCTCTGTGATGAACAGCGTCTGGCAGAGCTGCTGACGGTGGCGCTCCGCCAGGTGGGTTTGCGCGGCATCGTGCGCCACACACCGCCGCCCGACGCCCATCAGATCGGCAATGTTTCGGTGTTGCTGGCGGATGTGGACAGTCCGACGACGGCCGTCAACCGTCTGCGCGAGTTGCGCACCCTCACTTCGGCGCCGTTGATCATCCTTTGTCCTTCCACGAGCGAGGAAACCCTGCTGGAGCTTTACCAGCGTGGGGCCACTCTGGTCGTGACCAAACCGTATGATCTGCGGTTACTGGCGGCACAGGCCCTGGCCCTCAGCCGGATAGCGGTGGCAGCCCCGGCCATGCCCGCGCCCCATCCTTTGCTCGACCCCGAAACCCAGGCCATCACCCTGCCCAACGGCGTTTTCCGGCTTTCCACCCTGGAATACCGCTTGCTGGCCACCCTTCTCAACCGGCCGGGACGCGTGTTCTCGCCGGAAGCCCTGGTCGAGGCGGTGTGGGGCTATAGCGGCCAGGGCGATCGCCATCTGGTCAAAGGGCTGGTCAATCGCGTCCGCCGCAAGATCGAACCCTCTCCGCAGGAGCCTATCTACCTCCTCACCGAGGCGGGGGTGGGCTATCGTTTTGTGCCTCCCGAAACCCCCGAGGCCACGCCGGCGGCCGCCGACGTTTCTACCGGCTTGCCTGCCAGGTGAGGGTGGGAAACAGCGCCCGTGGAAACGCACCGATGCGCTCCGGGCCGAGTTCTTGCAAGGTCTGCTGCAGACGGCGGACGGTGGCGAGCAGGTCGGCGACGTCAAAGCCCTGACAACGGGCGGGCAGACGCTGGAATTTGGTCAGCGCCCGCCGGAACATCTTGTCGGCGCCGGCAAAGTTGCCCTGTTCGATATGGTGGAGGGCGATGGCGAGCTGGAGGATGCCCTGGTACAGGTCGCGACAGGGCCGCGTTTCGGCCACCCAGGCTTTTTCCAGGGCATCATGGCAGGGATAGTAGAGGCCGGCATTGAAAAGACGCACTCCCTCGCGGACGAGCTCGTTGGGGGTATCGGCGCAGCCTTCTTGATCGGTGGACGGCGCCAGATAGCGCGCCACCACGGCCGGCAGTTCGGCCATAAAGCGCTTTTTGCTCCAGACGTGGTCGCATCCGGCCGCGCGGGCGGCCTCGTGGGCGGCCGTGTCCACATGGGCGGCAAAGGCGATGATGGGCACGCCCCGGGTGAACTTGCGGGCATGATGCACGGCCTGGACCCAGTCGCCCTGACCGCCCGGTCCGACCTCGATCAGGGCCAGCGCAGGCGCCGCGGCCAGACCCTCGGCCAGATCGGCCGCCGAGGCGACGGCCTGCATGCGGCCGCCGAGTTTTTCGATCACATCCTGAATGCGAAGGCTAAAGTAGAGGTCGTCGCAATAGACCACAACGGTCGGTTTCGTCGGATCGGAAGGCATAGGGGACCACAAGAAGGGGCGATAACGGGCTTTTGCCGGTTTGCCGGGCCGTCAGGCCGGTCAGGCCGATAACAGGGCCATTGTAAACCGGTTTGACCCCGCCGGGCTGTGGGGGTGCTGCCGATCGCTTGCCGGTGCAGATGGCCAATTCCGCTTCGGGGCCATTTTGTGTACACTTGCGCCATGAGCCGTTTCACCGTCTGCCAGCGGGCGCTGCTCCTGGTCATCCTGATGGGTGGGTTTGCCCTGCGGCTCTATCGCCTGGGCGCCGATAGCCTGTGGTACGATGAGACCGTCAGCGCACTGTTGGCGAGCAAGCCGTTGCCGGCCATGTGGGCGCACACGGCCCGCGATATCCATCCGCCCCTCTACTACGCCCTCCTCCACGGCTGGCGTTCGCTGGCCGGCGGGAGCGAGTTTGCCCTGGCCTTCTTGTCGTTGTGGTTTGGCCTGGCCCATGTGGCGCTGGTAGCCCATTTGGGGTTGCGGTTCTACAGGCCGCAGGTGGGTCTGCTGGCGGCGTTGTTGGCGGCGCTCAGCCCGTTGGGGGTGTGGTACAGCCAGGAAGTGCGGATGTACACCCTGGGGGCGTTCTGGTTGTTGCTCCTGCTGATCGTCATGGGACGCTTTGTACAAAAGGGGGGGCGGGGGTGGAGATTGCCGATGGCGTATGCCGTGTTGGCGGCACTCGGCCTGTGGACGCTGTACTACAGCGCTTTCGCCCTGGTGGCCCTCAATCTGCTCGTCCTGGCCTGGCTGGCGCGACAACCGCGCCGCCTGGGGCGCTGGCTGGCGGCGCAGGTGGGGGTAATCGTGCTCTACGCGCCCTGGCTGCCCCATGCTTTGCGCCAGGCCTTCGACCCGCCCGTACCGCCCTGGCGTCAGGTCACCGATCCCCTCACCCTGGTTGCGACCGCGGTCAACGAGGTCGGCGTGGCCCTTCTGGCCGGTCAATCCCTGGAGCCGAGGTCGTGGTGGCCGTGGGGGCTTTTGGGCTGGGGGCTGGCGCTGGCGGCCTGGGCACTGCCCGAACGTTTCGAACCGGGGCGACGGCGGGGGACCTGGCTGTTGCTGACGAGTCTGGTCGGCCCGCTGCTGCTTA
>Ga0197142_1002384_pt1 | contig 16512 bp, 14 predicted proteins | sample GBS60_MetaG_FD_148614 | JGI IMG/M metagenome (GOLD analysis project Ga0197142, IMG submission 148614) | Sediment microbial communities from Great Boiling Springs, Gerlach, Nevada, United States - GBS 60_MetaG | ecosystem: Environmental > Aquatic > Thermal springs > Hot (42-90C) > Sediment...
GAATATCTTATTATCAAAGGAGTAAGCAACATTGTTATAACAGAGGCAGAGATAAAGCTTTGATAAACATCTTCATTAAGTAATCCTACTGATTTCCCAGTGAAAGCGAGAATAAATGAAAATTCTCCTATTTGAGAGAGTGCTAATGCAGACAATAAAGATAATTTAAGAGAATTCATGAAAAAATAAACAACAACAATAATAATTAAAGCTTTAAAAAAGAAAATACTTCCAACTAAAAATATTTCCTCTAAAATGTGTGTTCTTATATAATCCGCATTTAATAACATCCCAACAGATATAAAAAATATACCTGAAAAGGTTTCCTTAAAAGGCAAAATGTCAGATACAGCTTGAGCTGAATATTCAGATTCAGAAATAACCACACCAGCTAAAAATGCACCAAGTGCAAGAGAAAGTCCTAATTTTGACGTAAAAAAGGCTGTACCAAGACAGATAGAAATAGTTGTAATTATAAAAAGCTCTCTACTTCGTGTTTTTACAATTTCATGAAGCAGAAAAGGTACAGCTATTCTTGAAAAGATAAAAACAACAGAAAGTATAAGAAAAGCTTTTAAGATAACAGTAAGAAAATTAAACATTCCCCCACCTTCACCTGAAAACATCTGTGTAAAGAGCATTAATGGAACTACGCAAAGGTCCTGGAAAAGAAGAATTCCAAGAGAAATCTTGCCATAAGGTGAATTTAATTCTCCTCTATCAGAAAGAAGTTTCATCACAATAGCTGTACTGCTTAAAGCAACAATAAAACCATAAAAGACTGCATTATTTAAATTAACATCCAATAAAGAATAACTTAAAAAGGTTATCGCAGCTATTGTTAAAAGAACCTGTAAACTTCCAAATAGAAAAACTTCCTTTTTTAAAGAAATCAATCTTGGGATTGAAAACTCTATCCCTATTGTAAACATAAGTAAAATAACACCTATTTCAGCAATAAGTTCAACATCATGGGGATCCTTTATCAACCCTAATCCATAGGGACCTATTATAGTACCTGCGATAAGAAATCCAACGATAGATGGTATTTTAAGTCTTCCAAGAACATAGATTATTATTCCTGAAACACCGAAAATTACAATTATTGCTTGGAGAAATTCATGTATCATCATATAGGTAAGTTATATTAATTTTTTTATTTTAGTTTTTAATAGTTCAATACATTCTCTTGCAAAATTTTCATTTATAAATCCATTACTTGAAGGAATTTCAAAGACTCTTTTTGGTAGATTCAGACTGTCAAGGTCAAAACCGGATTTAATTTTAAAACGATACTTTTCAGCATATATATCTTGGGCAATTTTTCTTAAATTAATCTCATCTAATTCATAACCTGCCAATTTTAAACTTTTAAGAACTATCTCAGGCGTATAAATTTCTCTTCCAAAAAAGCATATTACAAGACTTGAAAGAATCTGTCTCCATTGCTCTTCAGTGATAATTTTTTCAACAATTTGTTCTTTATTTAAAGGTTTTGTCATGGACTCTCTATCAATGGCATATCCAGCAGAGTCAAGATGGCTATGCCTTGCACCAAAAAGATATCCAAGATGGGCACCATAACCTGTGTGGTATCCAGGCATTTCATTTTTACCATAAGTCAATGCAAAATCTTTTCCTCCATATTTTGAAGAAGCATGCTCAATGCCTCTTCTGATATCCTTGTAAAACTCGCTTTCTCCATAAACAATTTTTCTTACTAATTCAATATAGGCTTCTGATTTTCCCCATTCTGGAATAATTCCTTCTGTTTGTTTTTCATTTATTATGCCCTTTTCAAATGCCTCTGTAATCCATGCAAGTACTACCCCTGTTGAGATTGCATCAAGCCCCATATCTTCAACAACTTCAATTAATTTTAAAATATCTTCTGAAGATGTAATTCCAAGCATAGAACCAAGAGCATAAATAAGTTCATAATCATAGGAAAGATAAACAGTTCTGTAAAAATAGGGTTCATCCTCATAGGGTTTCCTTAATGCTGCAAGATGTATGCAAGCAACTGGGCAGTGAGCACAAGCAACTCTTCTACCAAGATGTTTCTCTGCAAAAACCTCTCCTGAGATATTTTCAATACCTAAAAGTTCATTATTAAGCAAATTTTTTATTGGAATACCCTTTGAAAAACTAAGAGGAAGAACATTTGCTGGGGTACCAAGTTCATGATATTTTTTCATCTTCTCAGATTCTGAAAGCTCTTTAAGAAGAAGGGAATAAAGATTTTTATATTCCTTAAAATCAGTTACTGAGAGGTCTCTTTTCCCTGATACAAGCAGTGCCTTAAGATTTTTACTTCCAAAAACTGCACCAAGTCCCAATCTTCCAAAATGTCTGTAAGTTTCCAATGTTACACAGGCAAAACTTACAAGTTTTTCTCCAGCGGGTCCGATTCTCATTATAGTTCTTAATCCAGCCCCAGGTTCACGATTTCTGATTATTTTCCCTGCTGACTCCTCTAATCCCCAAAGCGTTGTAGCATCTCTAAAAAACACTTTATCACCATGAACTGAAATGTAACAGGGTCTTTCACTTTTTCCCTTTATAACAATTGCTCCATATCCTGCCATTCTTATTGCAATGGCACTTCTCCCACCTGCATGGGATTCTCCAAGATTTCCTGTATGAGGAGACTTAAACATAGCAACAGTTTTTGATGCTATGGGGAAAAGTCCATTTAATGGACCAACAGCAAAAATTATTGGATTTTCAGGAGAAAGGGGCTCTGTATCAGAAGAACAATTTTCTTGTAAAAGAGCTATTGCAACACCTGTTCCACCAAGAAATTTTTCAAATAAATCCGATCGCTCTTCTACCCAAAATTTCTTTTTTGTCAAATCAATATAAAGTATTCTTTTTAAAGGATCTGTCTTTATCATTTCCTTTTAAACTCCATTACCTTGTATGGACAATTTTTTGCACATTCTCCACATTGAATACATATAACTGGTTTATTTGTTAAACTATTCCATCCAATTGCATCAAGAACACAGGCTTTAACACAATATCCGCAACCTGTGCATTTAGATTCATTTAAAAGGACTCCACCATTTTTTCTTACAACAAGGGCATCCTCAGGGCATGCTCGGGCACAGGGAGGGTCTTCGCAACCACGACATACCCAAACTGAAAAACCTCTTGATATTCCACCCTGAGATCTTACTTTTATGCATGAGCTTTCAAGTCCTGTTGCTTGATGAGCCCTTCCACAGGCAAAAATACAGATTAAACATCCAACACATTTTTCACTGTCTTTAACGTAAACAGGCATAATGAAATTATAACATGTTATAATCTTAAACTGAATATGGAAAAAGAAATTCTACTTTTTTTTCATAAAACCCTATCAAGCAGTTTTTTAGATAACCTGATGTTATTTTTTACACAAAGGGGTTATCTTTTATGGCTTCCTGTTTTTTTATGGATGATTTATAAAAATTTAGAAACAAAAAATTACTTGTTAATTTTTTATTTAAACTTTGCTATAATTTTAGGAGTTTTTGTTTCTGATTGGTTTTCCCTTGAAATAAGAAATATAATTCAAAGAATTAGACCCTGTCATACCGAGTATTTTAGGGAAGTTGTAGGATGTACCAATTCATTCAGCCTTCCCTCAAATCACGCAGCAAATTCCATGACAGTGGCAACTCTTTTAATACTTTTTTGGAGAAAAACATACCAGTCACTACTAATTCCAATTTATATTTTATTAGTAGCCTTTTTTACAAGTTTATCAAGGGTTTATCTTGGTGTTCACTGGCCTACTGATGTAATTGTCGGTGCTTTTTTAGGAGTAATTGTTGGTTTTACTGTTTTTAAAACCACACTATCAGTTAATAATATCAGAAGTTTTTTCTATTTTTTCCTTATTGTTATAACTCTTTTCAGAATTTATTTTATCCTTCAAGGACCAGTTGACCTAAGCCCAGATGAAGCCCATTACTGGGAGTGGTCAAGAAGACTTGATTTAAGCTACTACTCAAAAGGTCCTATGATTGCCTATTTAATTGCCCTTTCAACTTGGGTTTTTGGGGATAATCCTTTTGGAGTAAGAATTCTTGCGGTATTATGCTCCTTTTTAAGTAGTATTTTCATATATAAAATTGCAAAGAAACTTTTTGATGAAAAAATTGGTTATTTAAGTGGCATATTATTTCAATTAATTCCCATTTTTTCAACCTTTGGAGTAATTTTTACTATTGATAGCCCCTTTATTTTGCTTTGGCTTGCCTCAATGTATCTTTTTTTACTCTCCTTAGAAGGAAGGAAAATTTACTGGGTGATGCTCGGTTTTTCAATAGGACTTGGTCTTCTTACAAAGTATACAATGGCTTTTTTCTATGGATGCATGTTTATTTATTTATTGAAGGAAAAATATTATTTCAAGAATTCTCTCCTTTATTTATGTGTTTTTGTTTCTCTGGCAGTTTTTTCTCCTGTGATAATATGGAATTTTCAGCATGATTGGGTAACCCTTAAACACACTGCAGGTCAGGCACATTTATATGAAGGTTTCAAGATTTCTTTAAAGTATTTTGCAGAGTTTATAGGAAGCCAACTTATTGTTGTAACTCCTTTGGTTTTTATTCTTGGATTTTATTTGATTATTAAGGAGGAAATTCTTCAGTTTGCTAAAGTTCTGTTCAGAATGATAAAGAAATTAGGAGGGGATTCTTCGCCTTTGGCTCAGAATGACAACAATAAGAATAAAAAAGAGAGAGTTCAGACTCACAAAGAGGAGGATCATAATGACAGAATAATAAGATGGTTTCTTATTTCCTTTTCAATGCCTGTTTTTGTATTTTTTCTCTTAAAAAGTCTTCAGGGCAAGGTTCAAGCAAATTGGGCAATGACAGCCTATGTTCCTTTTGTAATCGCAATTGCTTTCGCTTTCAGAAAAAATTTTTTCAAAAAAATCTCATATGCAGCAATTATTGTTGCAACGATTTTTACTTTTATAAACTATGCCCTGCCCTATCTAAATCTTCCTGCAAAAATAGATCCTTCAGTAAGACTCAAAGGATGGGAAGAACTGGGATTGAAAGTATCAGAAATAAAAAAATCACTTGAAAAGGAGGGTAAAGTTATTATCTTTTCTGATAGATATCAGATATCAAGTGAGCTTGCCTTTTATGTAGAAGGAAAGCCCCGTGTATATTGCATTCCTATAGGTAGAAGAATGAATCAGTATGATTTATGGGAATCAATAAATGATGAATTAAATAAGGAGGGGATTCTTCGCTACGCTCAGAATGACAGAAATATAAAACAGAATGACAGAAATATAGAGCTGAATGACAAAAGTATAAATCAGAATGATAAAAAAATATTGAAGAAGACTGATAGAACCTTGTTTGGAATTACAGAAGAAGAGGTTAAAATGACAGACAAGCCTGTTCATGGTTTATATGTTGTCTATGGAATAAGGGAGAGCCCTCAGTCAGAGGTTCTTGATGCCTTTGAAAAATGTATTCTAGAAAGTTTTACAGTTTATAACAAAGAAGTTAAAATTAGAGATTATACGATTTTTAAGTGCTATAATTTTAAAGGCATGAATCTACCAAAACCAGATAGTTATTAAGGAGGAGTGATGGATTTATCAGTAATCATACCCCTTTACAATGAAGAGGAAAACATAAGGGAACTTCAGAAAAAGCTTACAGAAACTTTAAGTAAAATACCAATAAACTATGAAATTATTTATGTTGATGATGGAAGTACTGACAATACATTGAAATATCTTGAGGAAATTCAGCAAAAAGATCCCCATGTTGTTGTTTTAAGTTTTCGTAGAAATTTTGGACAAACAGCAGCCTTTGCAGCAGGTTTTGATTTTGCAAGGGGAGACGTAGTAATAACAATGGATGGAGATTTGCAGAATGATCCTGAAGATATTCCAAAATTTCTTGAAGCAATAAAGGATGCTGACTTAGTAAGTGGCTGGAGAAAAAAAAGAAAAGATCCCTTTTTATCAAGAAGACTTCCCTCAATAATAGCTAACTGGCTCATTGGAAAGGTTACTGGAGTAAAAATTCATGACTACGGATGCTCTCTTAAGGCATATCGTAGAGAAGTTATTAAAAATCTAAAACTTTATGGAGAAATGCACCGATTTATTCCAGCCCTTGCAAGCTGGTATGGAGTTAAAATAAAAGAGATTGAAGTAAAACATCATCCAAGATATAGAGGTAAATCAAAATACGGGATTGGAAGAACAATTAAAGTGCTTTTAGACCTTGTTACTGTTAAATTTCTTCATAGCTTTTCAACAAAGCCTATTCAATTTTTTGGACCAATCGGAGTTTTATTTATGTTTCTTGGTGCAGTTATTGTGGGATATCTTGTATTTCTTAAAATCTTTAAAGGCATATCAATTGGTGGAAGACCTCTTTTGCTCGGTGGATTCTTTTCTGTTTTAATAGGTCTTAATTTTATAGGAATGGGACTTCTTGGAGAGATGATTGTAAGGGTTTATCATGAAACCCAGAAAAAACCAATTTATATATTAAAGAAAATTCTGGGACCAGGAGATTGAAAAAATATATCAATTTTTTTATTCGTCTTAGTGTAACTGCTTTACTGATTTTATATCTTTTCAAAAAAATTGAAATTACACAGGTTCTAAATATTTTTGTTTTAATCAATCCACTTGTCTTTTTATCTGCCTCTCTTTTATACATTCTTTCCTCATACATATCAACACTAAGATGGAAAATTTTTCTTAATGAGAAAGAGCTAAAAATTTCAACACTCTTTTCCCTTTATTTAATTGGTTCATTTTTTAATAATGCTTTGCCAGGAATAATTGGAGGAGATGTTGTAAAAATTTTCATGATTAAAGAAAAAACTGGAATTAGAGAAGCTATAGCTTCTGTTTTTATGGATAGATATACAGGACTTTTTGCCTTGTTGTTAATCAGTCTTGTATTCTTTATCTTATTTTACAATAAACTTCCAAAGCATATTTTTTTATGGCTTGTTCCCATAAGTTTTTCTGGATTTATTGTTGGAACGCTTTTTTTAATGGTGATTTCAAGAGTTAAAATGTTACGAGAACTTAAAGATTATATCTCTACTTTTACCCAAAAACAAATTCTGAAAGGAATTTTTTATTCATTACTTGTTCAATTTATTGTGATTATTTCAGTTTATATCATTTTCTATGGACTTAATATTTCCATATCTTTTTTTGAACTATGTGTATTTTTGCCAATTATAATATTAATTTCTATGCTACCAATATCTATATCAGGATTAGGAGTTAGAGAATGGTGTTTTATTTTGTTTTTTGGAAACTCCTTTGGAGAATCACAAGTTGTAGCAGTATCTTTTTTATGGTTTCTTTCTCAGGCTTTTGCTTCTGTTATTGGGGGGATTGAATATCTAAGATTTAAGAAGCCTTTGAATATAAAGAAGGAATAACAATCTTTTTAAATCTCTAAGATTATTTGGAAATGGATCATTTTTTAACTTTTCTACAACCTCTGTTTGAGTGAGTTTGTCTTCTATATTTAAGTTATACTTTTTAACGATCTCTCCTGCAATATAAAAAACATCTTCTCTTCTTTCTCTTAATGGAAGTATTCTGAAGAAAAAAGGATCAAGAAGCTTAATAAGGGAACTTGAAAATTCACCCCTTGCTACTTTTACTCTTATATCTTCTCTTCCTACAAGAATAAACTTTATATCAGGAAAATCAACGGGATTAATATCTCCTACCCTATAATATTTTTTATTTTTAATAGCTTTTTCAAATTTATCTTGAAAACTTACAGGCATACTATCAAATTCTTTTATTACTAAGGTTCCTTCACGAGCATTTTGTAAAACTCCTTTCTTGCCCTTTTTACCTCGATATCCTTCTTTTACTCCAAAAAATTCCTCTTCAAGAGTTTCCTCTTCTATATCGCAAAAAATCATAACAAAGGGTTTTTCTCTTCGAGGATTATCATCGGCAGTATGAAGTGCTGCAGCAAGAAGTCTCTTACCTACTGCTCCTTCTCCATAGATAAATATATTTCTGTCCTTTGAATTTTCTTCAAATAAATTTTTAAGCATATTAGCAAAAACTACACTTTTAGTTTCAAACTTAAATTTTTTAAGACTGTAAAATGTCTCTGTTGAAAATCTAATTTCTTCAAGAACATTAAAATCTTTTGCAATTAAAAGAAATCTATCCATAGCATTCTGCAAAATTTCCATTGAATCAGACTCTTTTATGCGGAAATATCTTTTCGAAAGTTCAAGGAACAATTCACGATTGTCAACAACAGATGGAAACATTAAAGCTTGTGTACCGTAGGCAGACAGATCAGATAATAATGCTAAATCGTAAATACTCTGTAATACCGAACCTCTTTGAGGAATATATGTTTTTATATCCTTTTGCCCATCTTGAGGGAATATTTTATTAAGCATATTTACAACTTCTCTAAATGGTTGGGCAAGAATGTTTCTTCGAAGAGCTTCTATATTATTTGTACCAAAGACAGATTGTTCAAGATAAACTCTGTCTTCAAGAGGAATTTTTATCAAAAAATTAATTATTCTTCTGTATGACGGGAATTCGTTCATCATGAAAATTAAGCCAAGACAAGGTAAAAGTCCTGCAAAAAAAGCTTCATCTCGATGAATATGGGAAAACTTTTCAGATATTAAAGAAGAAATTTCTGCGCTTAAAATTCCATATACCCAGAAAAATAAATCCTCTTCTTCAAGAAAAAGGTCTCTTTCAAGAATGATTTGCTCAATTTTACTTAGACCCAAATAATTAATCATCTGTGAGAAATTGGTTATTTCTATCTTGCCAGATGGTCTATTTACTTCATGAAATATAAGATAGGCAATTATAGGATCATACTTTATTAAATAAGGAATCTTTTCGCCATCTTCCTTTAAAAGTTCTCTAAATCTTGAAATTGTATGTTTAAATACAGGAAAACTCATCACATCTATTATAATAAAAAAGAAGATAAATGAAAAGTATAATTTCGAGGGGGTAATGTATAAAGAAAAAGATTTTGACATAATTGTTGTTGGAGCAGGGCATGCAGGATGCGAAGCAGCAGTTGCCTGTGCAAAAATGGGACTAAGTACAGCTCTTTTTACAATTTATCTTGACACAATTGCTCAGCTAAGTTGTAATCCTGCAATTGGTGGACTTGCAAAGGGACATCTTGTGAGGGAAATTGATGCACTTGGAGGAATAATGGCTTGTGTTGCTGATATGGCTGGAATACAGTTTAGAATGCTTAATCGTTCAAAGGGTCCTGCTGTATGGTCCCTTCGTGCTCAGGCTGACAGAATTCTTTACAATGTATCAATGCGAAAACTTCTTGAAGCACAGGAAAATCTTGCAATAAAACAAGCAATGGTTGAGGAAATAGTTGTTGAAAACGGAAAAGTAAGGGGAGTAATAACTTCTTTGGGAGTTTTCTATGAAGCAAAGGCTGTAATAATTACACCCGGAACATTTCTTAATGGATTGATCCATATCGGTCTTGACTCTTTTGAAGCAGGTAGAGCAGGTGAATTTCCATCAAAAAAACTTTCTTATTCTCTTCAAAAAATCGGCTTTAAAATGGGCAGACTTAAAACAGGAACACCACCTAGAATTGATGCAAAAACAATTGATTTTTCAAAAACTGAGGAGCAGTGGGGTGATTTTCCCCCTCCTCCTTTTTCTTACTCTACAGAAGAGATTACAAATCCACAGGTCCCCTGTTACATAACCTATACAAATGAAAAAACCCATGAAATTATACTCAATAACCTCGATCGCTCGCCTCTTTATAGTGGAAAAATTAAGGGAATTGGTCCCAGATACTGCCCTTCCATTGAGGATAAAGTTGTAAAGTTCAGGGAAAAGCCAAGACATCAAATATTTCTTGAGCCAGAGGGATTAAGTAGAAAAGAGTATTACGCCAACGGAATTCCTACATCATTACCATACGATGTTCAGATTGCCTTTGTAAGAACTATTTCGGGACTTGAAAATGCTGAAATAATGAGACCTGGATATGCTATTGAATATGATTTTGTTTATCCAACCCAGATTAAACATACACTGGAGACTAAAGCAATTGAGGGTCTTTATCTGGCAGGACAGATAAACGGAACAAGTGGTTATGAGGAGGCAGCTGCTCAGGGATTAATTGCAGGCATTAATGCAGCATTAAAAATAAAAGGACAACCACCGCTTATTCTTGGCAGAGATGAAGCCTACATAGGAGTTTTAATTGATGATCTTGTGACAAAGGGAACTCAGGAGCCTTACAGAATGTTTACATCCAGAGCAGAGTATAGACTTCTTCTAAGACATGACAATGCTGACTTAAGACTTAGAGAGTATGGATATCGAGTTGGTCTGGTTAATCAAGAAACCTATGAAAGATTTTTAAAGAAAAAAGAAGCTCTTGAAAGGGAAATGGAAAGATTAAAAAATACTACTATAAAACCTTCTGATGAACTCAATAAAGCTTTAATAGAAGCTGGAACAACTCCTATTGAGGAATCTACATTTCTTGATAAAATTCTTAAAAGACCTGAAATTAACTATGAATTTATTAAAAAATTTGCACCTTCAGAGGAATCTCTCACAAAAGAAATAGAAGAACTTGTTGAAATTCATATCAAATATGAAGGCTATATTCAGAAACAATTAGAGCAGGTTGAGAGAATGAAGCAGTTTGAAGAAAAAGTTATTCCTGCAGATTTTGATTTTAATCTTCCTGGACTTTCTAAAGAGGTAATACAAAAACTTGATGAAATTAAGCCAAGAACCATAGGTCAGGCAATGAGAATTCCTGGTGTTACTCCAGCAGCAATATCGATAATAATGGTAGCTATACAGAAAGGCAGAACAAGTAAGAAGTAAACAATGACTGATTTAAAAGATTTTTTGAAATTACATTTAAAACTTTCTAATGATACTGTTTCTGATAAATTTTTAATCTATCTTAATGAGCTTAAAAAATGGAATAAAACTTATAATCTAACCTCTATTGAAGATGACAAAGAAATAATTATTAAACATTTTTTGGACTCTCTTCTATATCTTTCTTTTATTTCTGAAAAATCATTAAAAATCGCTGATATAGGAAGTGGTGCAGGTTTTCCTGGTGTGCCTATAGCAATTGTAAGAGAGGATTTGAAAATTTCATTAATTGAACCTTCTTGGAAAAAATGTGCTTTTTTAAAAAATATAAAAAGAAAACTCGGACTTACAAATATTGAAATTTATCAAGAGAATGTTGAAAAAGTTGAAAAACAATTTGATGTTGTCATGTCAAGAGCTCTTTGGAGCATTAAAGAGTTTATTGAAAAATGTAAGCATTTACTTAAAGAAAATGGATATTTTTTAATAAGTAAATCCTTGAAACTGCAAGAGGAACTCAAAGAATTACCACAACAATACAAAACACAAATAAAAGAATTTGACCTTCCCTTGATAGATGGTAAAAGATATATTGTTAGGATTGAAAGATGCGAATCTTAGGAATTGATACATCAACAAAATACGCAGGTGTGGCAGTATTAGATGATGGCAATCTTATTGCCCAATCTATTATGCAGTTTAAGGCTGCTCACTCTGAAAAGCTTCTTCCAGAGATTGCCCATATTCTTGAAATTATGAAAATTCCTATTGAAACAATTGACTATTACGCCATCACTGTTGGACCAGGTTCTTTTACTGGATTAAGAGTTGGTGTAAGCACACTAAAAGGTTTGGGTTATGTTACAGGTAAATACATTATTCCCGTATCCTCCCTCGAAGTAATTGCGCGAAGAGTAGTATTAGTTGAAAAACCAATATGTCCTATATTAGATGCAAGAAAAAAGGAGGTATATACTGCTCTTTTTAGATGGAGTCAAGGAAAATTAGTAAGAATCAAAAAAGATTCTGTATTAACAATTGAAAAACTTGCTGAATGGATAAAGGAACAAACCATATTTACTGGTGATGGAGTATCTATTTACAAAGAAAAAATCATGGATTTATTTGGAGAAAAAGCAATATTTATTGATTCTATTTACGGGATTCCTTCTCCTGAAATTGTTGCTTTAATTGGAAATGAAAAGTTAAAAGAAGGCTTTTATATTTCTGCAAAAGAACTTGAACCTGTCTATTTAAGAAAATCTGAAGCAGAGATAAAGTTTGGATGAATCTAAAAATAAGGGAAGCTCAAGAGAATGACCTTCTTGAAATAATATCAATTGCCAAAGAAAGTTTTACTATTCCATGGTCTTTAAAATCCTTTTATGAGGAGCTTGAAAATCCGCACTCTATTTTAGCTGTTGCAGAAGTCAATGGTGAAATAGTTGGGTATATTGTAGCAAGAACAATTATTGATGAAGCTGAAATCCTTTCAATTGCTGTAAAATCATCATTACGTAAAAAAGGCATTGCATCCCATTTAGTGGCTTATATACTCAAAAAATTAAAAAATTTGGTAAAAATTTGTTATTTAGAGGTTAGAGTATCAAACTTACCAGCTATAAATCTTTATAAAAAATTCGGTTTTAAGATATGTAGTTTAAGGAAAAATTACTATCTTTTCCCACAAGAAGATGCATTAATTATGAAGTTGGAATTTTAGATTCTCTTATTTATTTTTTGAATAAATTTCTTCAATGTGACTTATCAAGCCATGTAAAAGTTTTAACTCCCAAAAAGTAAGCCCTGTTCTTCCAAAAAGATGTTTAAAATTATTTATTATTCTTCTCTGTAGTTCTGTATCATCGGGAAGATAACCTGTTTTTTTCAAAATTACATAAAGTCTTTCATAAAGCTTCTCAAGCTCATTCTGAGAGACATAAAACTGCCTTTCCATATGATAATCCCTTTTTTCTTCTTGCCTCATAAGTTCATAGGCTACTATCAGAACTGCTTGACTTAAATTTAAAGACGGCTGAAGTTCATCAGTAGGAATAGTGATTAAATATCCGCATTTTTCAACTTCTTCATTAAACAAACCTTTATCCTCTCTGCCAAAAAGAATAGCAACTTTGTTTTCCTGAGCTATCTCATATATTCTCTTTGTGCCGTCTCTTACATCTAATATTGCTCCTCTTTTTGAACCCCTTCTTCGAGTAGTGCCAACTACAATTGATTTATCATCCAAGGCTTCATCTAATTTTTTAAAAATTTTTGCTCTTTCTAAAACATCTTCACTTCTCCATGCCATCCATCTTGCTTCTTCAGAAATATGAGGTGGATTAATAAGGCAAAGATTAGTAAAGCCCATGTTTTTTATTGCCCTTGCCGAAGAACCGATGTTTCCGCTTTCCTTTGGTTCAACAAGCACAAAAAAAACATTATCTTTCCAATTTCTCATTAAAAAGGCTCCTCTTCCTCAGTAGGTGGAATTTCCTCGAGTTCATGGAGAGTTTTGTGAAGTTCTTCTTCTGCTGTTCTTAATTTATTTTTACAAAAACGAATTAGTTCTGTTGCTCTCTTTACTTTTTCTACAAGAATGTCCACATCTACTTCCTGTGATTCTATATATTTTAGTATCTCTTCAATTTCTTTAATTGCTTTAGAATAACTTAGATTCTCCATCTTCATCCTCCTTTTTTTGAACTTCACTTAATATCTTACCTTTGTATAGTCTAATTTCCAATTTATCTCCAGTGGATACTTCCCTTGAATCTTTCAAAACTCTCCCGTTTAAATAGGTTATACTATAACCTCTTTTAAGGGTATTTTCAGGACTTAAAATTCTCAATTTATCATCGTATCCTGAGAGTTTCATATTATTTAATAAAATAATACTCTTTGACTTATGGGATAGGGTCTTGAAGTTAGATTTTAGCTCAGAATGTGCTCTTACAAAAAATTTAGATGTACTCGAAATAATTTTGTTATAGGAAGAATTAATTCTAATAGCCTCTTTCTTAATGCAAAGATTTGTATTCTTTTGAAATAGATGTTTGGCAATAGAAATTTTGTCTCTCTCAGCATTAATCTTACTGAAAACCTTTGTTCCCAATTTATTTAATGAAAGTTTGATATTTGAATTTATCTCCTTCAAAAGACTTTCCACAGATTTTTTTAATTTTTCTTCATAATTTTTTGTTTTTGATTTTTCATCTTTTAATATTATCTCTGCTTTGTGATAAATTGCTTTAAATAAATTTTCAATTTCTCCTTCAAAAAATACGGCTAAATCAAGAATAAATTTGGCAACCTCTGAGGGAGTTTTAAATCTACTATGAGCTACATGATCAGCTACAGTCTCATCTCTTGTATGTCCAATGCCTGTTAAGACAGGTATTGGCATAAGAGCTATAGCCTTTGCAATCTCATATTCATTAAAACACTGTAAGTCAACTACTGCACCTCCACCTCTAATAATTACAACAACATCAAAATTATTATGATTTTCAGCACACTTTTTTAAAGCCTTTACAATAGATGGTACAGCTAAATCTCCCTGCACAAAAACATCAAAAAAATGTATCTTAAATTTATAACCTGAAGAATTTCCTTTGAGTATTTTAAGAAAATCCTCATATCCTGCAGCTGATTGACTCGATACAACAGCTATTCTTTGTATGATTTTTGGTATAGGAAGCAATTTGTTTTTGTCAATTAATCCTTCCTTTGTAAGTCTCTCAAGAATTTCTTTTTTTCTTAATGCCATTTCTCCAAGAGTGTAGGAGGGATCTATCTGATTTATTTGAATTCTAAATCCATATCTTTCATGAAAAGTCCCTTTACCATAAAATAAAATCTTTATCCCAGCCTGAAGTTCTAATCCTGTTTTAATATGAAAGTTATAGACCGTCTCGATATTACTTTCCCATACAACAGCTGATGATTGAGCGACAATTGTGTCATCTTTCTTTTCAACCAATTCAATCCAGCATCGATTATTTCTGTCGATGTTTACTTTTGCTACTTCAGCAACAATCCATCTCCATTCAGCTTCAAAATGAATAAGTTCCTTTATTTCATAAAGATAATCAGAAAGAGAACTGTAAACTAAATCTACATTAAACAATCTTTTCTGCCTCTTTAATAAGTTCTTTCATTTCTCTTACTGCTCTTTCTATACCAACTAAAACTGCACGAGATATAATGCTATGTCCTATATATAAAGCTCTTAATCCTTTGATTGAAGCAATTGATTTTACGTTGTAATAGTTAAGACCGTGTCCTGCATTAGTTTTAAGTCCAAGACTTAATGAAAAAGACACAGCGTCTTTTATTCTGATAAGTTCTCTTTTTTGAATTTCTCCTTTTGTCTCTGAATAGTATCCTGTATGAATTTCAACCATATCTGCTCCGATTTCCTTTGAACATTCTATATCAATTCTTGAGGGATTTATAAAAAGGCTTACTAAAATTCCAGCATCTTTAATTTTCTTTATTGCTTCTCTAAGATAATCCTTAATCTCAATTACATTTAATCCTCCTTCTGTAGTTAATTCCTGTCTTTTTTCAGGCACCAAAGTTACCATATCAGGTTTTGTAGCAATTGCTATATTTATCATCTCCTCGGTGGCAGCCATCTCTAAGTTAAATTCACAGGGAACTATTTCTCTTAGTAATCTTAGGTCTCTATCTTGAATGTGTCTTCTATCCTCTCTTAAGTGAATTGTTATACCATCTGCTCCACCAAGGATTGCAAGTGTTGCAGCCATTACAGGATCAGGTTCAAAGGTTTTTCTTGCCTGTCTCACAGTTGCTACATGATCAACATTTACACCTAACATTACCATATAACTCCTCCTGACAATAATATAATTTTAAATTCTACAACTTTTCTAACAAATCGGGCAATTTCAGAAAAAGTACCTAAAATTGCCCGATACAGAATAAAAGCAATATTTCGTTTATGCAGTCATTCCGAGGTGTTCAATACCCCGAGAAATCTCTTATTAAAGAATCTATCTGGTGAAAAAGGAGGAGATTCCTCAGTCGCTCACACTCCTTCGGAATGACAAAATCAGTGTTTCTCTATCGGCAATTTTAGGAAATTAACTAAATTTGTCGATATGAAAATTTTCAATAGAATTGTATCTGTCCATAAAATTTTTTCACAAACTCTCAATTTATTCTTCTCTATCCTGCTTACTGTTAAATATATTGAAATCTCCGCTGTCTTTATTGATTGGAAATATCTATCTGTGTTTGCCCTTATGAGCTCCCTTTTCTTCTTAAAGCTTGTAAGATTTTTCCTTTGGCATTGCCTGTTCCGTTAATATTTTACGGTATTTCCTTGAATCAGAATTTTTATACATTGTATTTATATATTTATTTTGCTGATAATGGACTTCCTTGGACTTCATTAGACTAATTTTATTTGATTTTTATGGATTTTCTTCAATATTAAAAAACCGCGAAGAACTATATTAGACTTTTAAATGGTGGAGGTGAAGGGATTCGAACCCACGACCTCCTGCGTGCAAAGCAGGCGCTCTCCCAACTGAGCTACACCCCCACTTTTTATGGGCCTAGTTGGAATCGAACCAACCACCTCACCCTTA
>Ga0197142_1002387_pt1 | contig 16505 bp, 12 predicted proteins | sample GBS60_MetaG_FD_148614 | JGI IMG/M metagenome (GOLD analysis project Ga0197142, IMG submission 148614) | Sediment microbial communities from Great Boiling Springs, Gerlach, Nevada, United States - GBS 60_MetaG | ecosystem: Environmental > Aquatic > Thermal springs > Hot (42-90C) > Sediment...
TCGCTTTTTTATACTAACCGTAATGATTCTTGTATTCGGTACAGGGTTGGCATTTGCCCAGGTTGCAGATATGCCTAATCGAGGTTGTCATGTTGGCGGCTATGCGCTACGCCTCTTGTCGCAAAAAACGCGTAAACGAGCCCTTGCGCGGCAGTTGATTACACTACAGATTAGGATTTGCCTTTCCGATAATCAAGAGCGGAGGTTTGGTAGATAATGTGGATCGGATTGGTCGCGGGATGGATTATAGGTAGTGCGGCTTTATATGCATATCTGATCGCCTCTGCCCGAGAGCCTCAAAATCCGGAATGTATGGATTGCCGCCTACTCGATTGCTCCGATTGTACTTATCTCGAGGAACAGAGAAAAACTTATAAACGTGCAGCGTGAGAACTAAAGGTTACTCAAAAGAAAACTAAGCGCCCACACTCGCCATTGACGGCAAATGTAGGCGCTTTCGATTTTATATCGGCCACCGAAACTTAACTTACGTAAAAAAATAGGACACTATTGCGCTCATCACCATAAAAGTAATTGCCGCCCACTTGGTGATCTCTCCAAGGCGTTCTTCAATGCCCGGCTTTCCTTGGAAAGCCGATTCGGCTTTTCCGCCGATTGTGCCTGTAAGTCCCTCACTTTTTGTGGCCTGCGACATAACAATTGCTATTAGCGCAATAGCGCTGATCATTTGCAGAGTAATAAAAAAAGCTTTCATCAGTCCGTATCCACCTCAGCAACATGAGGAAGCGGCACCTACCCACTTCCACATCAACTTTTACATATTATCAGAATGACAGGCGTCAGTCAATAAGGCATAAAAGTCGCAAAGGACTGCAGATATGAAGTTTATCTGCAGTCCTTTGGCTGAGTAGGGATCATTTCTTGGGAGTTTGCTTATTCACATACTTTTCTGGGTTCTTGTCGAACTTCGGTTTGCAGCCTTTACAGCAGAAGTAGTAAGTCTTGCCTTTGTAGACACTCTTGGCAGGGGCTTTTGTAATATCAGGAATCTTGTTACCCATCACAGGACATACAGCGGACACGACCTTCTTGGGTGCAGCTTTTTTGTTACTGGCGCTAGCGGCAGATAACCCAGCAGCCAAGGAAGTGGCCATAAATATGGCGGTCATAATGCTTACGTATGTTCGATACATGTTTATACCTCCATTATTGTTTTTATCTCTGCCCAATTGCTCTAAGTAAATCAGCACGGGCCGCGTTGTAGTTATATAGTGCCGCTGCATAGTCCGCACGAGCGCGCGTAAGCGAAGCAAGAGCATCTAGCACTTCCACGTTGATGCTCTTTCCCGCTTCATATCTGAGTTTAATAATGCGGTAGTCCTCCTCGGCTTGTTCGACCGCTGCTTTGGCTAGCGTCACGTTCTCTGCCGCCGCACCAACTCGCGCATAGGACGTTGACACATCGCGCTCCACAGCCAGAAGAACCTCGCGCTTCTCTGCCTCGGCTTGCTCTACCATAGTCTGCGCTTCTTCAACAGTCGATTTACGCAGGCCACCATCAAGAATAGGAATCGACACAGTGACTCCGACAAGTGCGCCGGTATCGGTGCTCCCTGAAGAAACGGCAAACTCAGCCATACCCATAGCATAGACTTGAGGCTTATAGGCGCTTTTTGCAACGCTGACATCAGATTGGGCTGCCTTTATACGAGCATAGACTGCAGCTACCTCCGGCCTATGCTTAATCGCAAGTTGGCGGAGAACCGTAATATCTTCAAGCGGTTGAGGCGTTGCAAGCGTGTCTGTGAGAGTTATATTCGATTCTTGGGAGATTCCGAGACTGTTTTTCAAGTTCGCCAACGCAACTTCTACATCTCGTCGCGCATTGTTGAGCTGTTGCTGGGATTCCGTAAGATCCGTTTGGTTCCGAAGTAAGTCGTACCTTGCAATTTTGCCCTCCTCGAAAGCTTTTTCCGCGATCCGAAGCCGCTCTTGAGCTTCAGCTACCCTATCCTCATAGACGTTTACCACTTCACGGGCGAGCAACACTTGGTAGTAAGCAATCTTAGTCGCAAGTGAAACGTCAAGTTCGGAAACTGCAAAGTCCTCCAAAGCCGCCTCACTCGAGAAACACGCACTTTCTATCTTCGCTCGGAGCTTCCCACCAGTATATAGCGGATACATCCCCATCAAGATGCCGTTGAGACTTTTTGTGTCGGGAGCCAGAGTCCACGCTTGAAGCCCACCGACTACTTCAGGTCCAGGCAAAATCATCAGCATTGACGATCCGGTTGCGTAGCCCGTGCCAGTAATCTGCGGCCGGGTCATCGCTTTTGCCATGCGAACTCTTGCTGCAGCCGCGGCGACCATTGCCTGGCGCGCCTGGAGAGTCGGACTGTTCTTGAGTGCAATGTCAACAGCCTCGCTCGTTGTGATTGCCCGCGATACGATCGGGTTTATCTGTTGTGAACTGGCCGGCGGTATTGTCGACAACAATAGCGCAGAAACTGTTGCGAAAAGGAAGCGTTTGCTAGAAATGCATGTTCTTCTCATGTTTGCATCTCAACTTTCTCGATCCGACTGCCCGGCGGAAGCGAGAGTGGACGTTTTAGATACATCATCGCCGAAGTGCGCGGTTACGGGCCACTCCCACGTACGACCAAGTAATTTGCGATTCAACCATTTGATGAAATCGTCAACATACGTGTGCATGATCGGTATGTCAAAGAGACTAAGGATCGTGCCGACGATAAGACCTCCAAGTACGACCGTGCCCAACGGTTGATAGGCATCCATTCCAGTCTTGGGGAAGAACGCAACGGGAATCATTACGATAATCGTGATAGTAGAAGTCATCAATATTGGCCTGAGCCTCTGCGGACAGGCTTCAATGATTGCTTGGTCCCTGGGTATGCCGCGGTCGCGGTAGCGTGCGATCATGTCGATCAGGAGTATTGCCGTAGTAATATCCATTCCGGTAAGCACTATGACGGCTAATATAGATACGGTCGAGAATGCCTGGTGTGCAAGGAACAGAGCTATGAATACTCCTGCAAGCTCCAGCGGAAGAGAAAAGATCATCTGCAAAGGCTGTAGGAAGCCGCGAAATTGAGCAACCAACACTAAGAATATAAACACAACCGCAATCCCAAGACCCCTTAGTAGACGTGCGAAGCTGTCCATCATCTGCGTCATATCCCCGCGTGCTTCGATTCCGTAGCCAGGCGGGAAGTTAACTTTTGACATGGCCTGCATCATTAGGTCCATCGTGACATCCATTGACGGCGGGTTGTTGCGTCCTAGATGGCCGTCTTTGCGGTAGTAGCCGTTAATAGACACAACTCGGCGAACACCGTCGTGTTCGATTAGGGTTGGAACATAATCTTGTTTGATGTTGGCAACACTCTTGAGAGGCACCTGTCTACCGTCAGGAGCTGTCACGTACATATTTTCCAAATCGGAAGGATTAAGACGGTCATCTTCTTCGTAACGCACTAATATAGTGTTCTGCCTCACATTAGGAAGCCTATACCACTCATTGGTAAGACCACCTTTGAGTGCATAGTAGGCTTGTTGGGAAATGTCTTCAGGGGTAAGTCCAAGAGCCTGAGCACGCTCCGGTATTACATCTATATTATATGACAGTTTGGCCATATCCCAACTCGCTGCCGGTTGGTACATTCCTTTCGTTTGCTTGGCAATATCAAGCACCTGCTGGCCGAGTTGATTGAGTACATGCAGATCTTTGCCGTATATAACCACCGATACCGGCGCCAGCGATGATGCCATAACATCGGAACCCATCTCCTTGATCTGCAAACGCCTTATGCCCGGAATAGTAGTAGTAGCTTCTTTATGAATCGCATCGATGATCTGCCAAATATTGCGCTTGCGCTCATCTTTATCGGAAAAGGTGAGCATCATCACCGCACCGTTAACTTGTGGCATCGAGTAGCCTGTATAGAACGGGCTGAATGACTCGAACATAGTCTCAGTGCCTATTTCGATAGAAGCCTTCTCGATCTCCGGATATTTGGCCATTATTCGCTCCAATTTACGTGTGGCGCGTTCAGTCTCTGCGAAGCTGGCTCCAGGTGCCATTTCGAGAACTCCGTAAGCCTGTCCGACATCCGCCAGCGGCATCATCTCGGAGCCGATCATGTAGTAGAACGTAAAGCCGACGATAACAGTTGCCAGAACTCGCGTCATATTGGAAAAGCGATGTCTAAGCATCCAACGGATAATCCTGGCATAGCCGTTCTCCATTCGATCAAGCATATTTTGAAAATGTCCAAGGACTCTCCTATAGAACCACCTGCTCCGTTCTCTTTCCAATTCGGAGTGTGGCCTCAAGAGGTTTGCGCATAGAAGTGCAGTAAGTGTGAATGATACCAGCATTGAAGAAAGTAGTGCGAGGATTATTGGCCACACCAGCTCCACAAACATTAGCTGAACGATCCCCCCAGAAAAAAGCAGTGGTACCAACGCCAATACAAGAACCAGGGTAGATGCGATGACCGCTAATCGGACCTCGGCAATGCCGTCAATTGTAGCGGTTTTGGGATCTTTACCCATGCGCATGTGCCGCTCGACCGCGTGAATATCTATAATAGAGTCATCCACCAATCGCCCAATGGAAAGCAGCAGACCAATCAGGGTGCCCGAGTTGAGAGCCATTCCCAACGCTCCAAGACCGGCGATTGCCATCGCAAGTGAGATCGGAATGGTAATTAGAGCAATTAGAGTACCTCGCCACTCTCCCAGAAAGAAAAGCACTGCTATTGCCGTAAGAACAATAGCGATGCCAAGCTCTTCGAACATATTCTTGAACAGGATGCCAACGAAATGCGCATTATCATAGGCAACGTCGAACTTGACACCCGGGTTCTCCTGCTCAAGCTGTCGGATTGCCTTCATAACGGAAGGAACAACTTTGGCTGAACTCGCAGAGGGATCCTGTATAACAGAAACTTCAATTGACTCAAACACTTTGCCGCGGTGCATATAATGATAAGCACTACGGCGTTCCCAATGGGTATCGACGACACGCGCAACGTCGCGAACGTACACGATCTTGGGTTGCTCAAGTGTCCCGGTGCCTCCAGCGGGAGTAGGATTTGGAAATCCCAACCCGGTATTAGGGATAGAATTCGTAAATCCAGCTTTATCAGATGGAGATTTTATCCCACCGGAGGAAGATCCCATACCCATTCCCCCAGGACTAGATGGAGCCATAGGCACGGCTACACCGCTTGCTGATATGCTGGCAATCGGATAGCCAAGCACTGTCTCAGGATCTTGAGCGAGCGTATCCACACGGACAATGCTCTCGTTCGAACCGTGAGTTAAGACTCCTCCAGATCGGCTTACGTTATACTTGTCTATAGCGTTCTTTACATCCAAAATGGAGAGTCTATAAGCCGCAAGCTTATCACGATCTACTATTACCTGCAACTGCCGCTTATAGCCTCCAAACGGTACAACCGAATAAACGTCAGGAATTGTTTTGAGGCGGTTCACTACATCGTTATCGACAAACTCACGCAGCTTCACTTTATCCCATCGGTAATCACCAGTGACCGAGAGCGAGAGTATAGGCAGATTTAGAGGGTCTATGGCAAGCACCCAGGAGGGTTTCAAATTCGCACCTGTTGTCGGCAAATTCGCTTGGATGACGTTCATAAGACTCTGGACATCAAAAAGAGCCTTCTTCATATCGGTGCCGTAGTTAAATTCAAGACTGACGATTGAAAAACCATCCTGAGAAGTCGATCGAATGTAGTGAAGGTTTTTCACGTTCACGAGCTGCTCTTCGATGGGCTTGGAAATGTAGGTTTCCATCTCCTGAGCCGAGAGACCAGGCATCATCGTAACTACCCCTACCATTGGACTCTCGACGTAAGGCATGAATCGCCTCGGCATAAAGAACCGTATAGCAATCACAGAAGTGACGATCACAGCCAAGTAGAATGAGATAATCACATAAGGATGCTCAATCGACCACTTGTGAATCATGTGCAACGCAGTCATAGCGCGGGTCTCCATTCGAGTTCTGAGATCCGTCAGCTGACTTGCGGGCTTATACTGATCTTTGTTCTCGTTCGTCATCGGTCTTTTTTAACACGTTTACTCCGAGCCGAGGCCGAAGAATTTCCAAGTCACTTCGCTGCGCTCAGCCTGATTATCACTTTTTCTCCTCGAGATTCATTCCGCATTTCCTACAACGCGCATTAGGATTATGACTCATCTCGTGCGGATGCATTGGGCATTGGTATATTCGCTTGCCACTTGCTTTTTGCGATTTTTGCGATTCGGTTTTGAAATGTGAGAACTCGGAATTGTTGTCGATAACTGCCGTGGTATTCATATTCATTTTGCGCCCGCTGTGATCCATTCCAGGCGTGCTCGGCATTTCGTTTGCCCCAGGCGCCTTGGGCATTTTTCTTGGTCCATCAGCAGTCCATTCAGTCGGAAAGATGATGTCGCCCTCTTTTAAGTATGTGTTGCCTTTGTAGATGACTTCATCACCATCAGAAAGGCCTCTTAAAACTTGGATTCGATCGCCTCCCGTAAGGCCAGTGGTTACTATCACAAGATGCGCTTTCTTGCGGCCTTTACTGGTTTTGGGGACAAGTTTCATAAAACACTTAGGACACTCACCAGGCTTATCACTTGTAACCTCAGGATGCATTGTGCAGTAGTATATACGCTTGCCCTTCGCCGCCTCGTTGCGAGCAATCCACACAGCCGTCTGACCGTCTTTGCGAACTATCGCGCTGACAGGAACGCTGATGCTCTCGGCATAGCTAGAAACGGTAATCTCCATTGTGACAGCGTCGCCCGGTTGGATTCTACCGCCAGGATTCGGCCCCACAGCCTCAACCACCGCAGTTCTACTTGCCTGGTCAGTCAACGGAGAGATTGATGTGACTTTTGCATTAACAATTAGCCTTGGATCTTTCGAGAATCGTGCCGTAACCGGCGCACCAACTCTGATTCTGCCGATATCCTTATCAGCTACATTGGCCTGAAGGCGCACACGATCTATCTGCACAATGTTCGTAATTGCAGTAGCTGGAGTAACAAACTGCCCAGGACTAACATATCTACGGGCGATTCTGCCTGCGAACGGAGCCCTGATATAGCGATAGGAGTCAATGATCGCTGCTGTAGCTGTCATCACCTCGGCCTGATTAACCATCGCCGATTTGGCTCCGATCTCGGAGCGCGCAGCATAGAAAGCTGCCGACGCAGCAGCCGCTCTTTCGGATGCAACGTAGACCATCGATTGCTTGGCCGCAATTTCAGATTTTGCGGCCAATACGTTTGCCTCTGCTTCTTCAAGCATCGCTTCCTTATTTTCCAATTCGGCCTCTGCCGCAATATACTGTGCCTTCTCGGCTTCGTATTCCTGGCGAGAGACAGCACCCGCCTTGAACAGGTTCTCCTCCCGCTTGATTTCGCTCTTCCAATAGTCGAGGTTGGCACGAGCGCTTTTTACTTCTTTCTGACGCTGAATGACTATTTTCTCATATGCGGCGAGTATGGCTTTCGCGCGAGCAAGATCGTTTTTAGCCGCCTGCACTTCCGCTTGAGCAGCCGCCTTCTCAGCCTGCATACGGGCAGCGTTGAACCGGGCAACAGGAACCGCACTTGCAGCAACCGCTCTGCTAGCAGAAGCCTCCAAGACTTTATTTCGAAGATCTGGGGAATCTATAACCGCGATCAATTGTCCTTGCCTGATCGAATCGCCATCGTAGACGTTTAGGTTCGTAAGCCAACCTTCCACACGTGGGTAAATCACCTGTTCCTGCAATGGAGCAACGGAACCTGTATAAGTTACTTTTGCTTCGAATCTTCCGAGGTGTACTATCTCGGTGGCAACCGGAACCGCGCCAACCGGTGGTTTCATAGTAGTCATATCCATAGCCTGAGATTCCAGAACACTCATCGCTCCGGGATGCCTTGACTTCCATATCCTGACGGCCATGTTCGATCCGATCAGGACAATTGCCAATAACAGCAGCCCCCCAAAGTGTTCCTTCGCCAGTCTTAACAGATTGCCCATGCTCTCCGTCCACTCTGCGCGTTATGCAACGCCGGTCCAGTGTTGAAGGTTATTGGAACGAAAAATTGGCAATACGTGCCTCGCTGCAACAGTCTCAGTGTTGAAGACGATGGAATGTTGCAAAGGTTGCGCGCCTTTTTTGCATTATAAGATATAGCCATTGAATTGCCAAATCTTGATAGCCGAACGACAACAGGACCCGACGCATAACATACGCCGGACCCTGCAAATTCTAATCCCCAGACAAATATTTCATCAGACTATACCGTTGCCGATTATTTGCTATTGGGTCCTAGTATAGCTGCCAAGTCCTTTTCTGGAGTAGTAATAGGCTGGATATTGAACTTATCAACCAATACCTTGAGCACGTTATCTGAAACAAACGCTGGAAGACTCGGACCCAGACGAATGTTCTTGATTCCAAGGTATAGAAGCGTCAACAGAATCGCTACTGCCTTTTGCTCATACCAACTCAAGATAAGCGAGAGTGGCAAGTCGTTTACTTCTACACCAAATGCTTCTGCTAAGGCAACTGCTATCTTGATTGCAGAATATGCATCATTGCACTGGCCTATGTCGAGAAGCCTAGGAATACCGCCAATATCTCCAAAATCGAGCTTGTTGAACCTATATTTACCGCACGCGAGAGTCAGAATCACACAGTCATTCGGAACCGCGAGAGCAAAATCGGTATAGTAATTTCGGCCAGACTTGGCTCCGTCACAACCTCCGATCAAGAAGAAATGGCGTATCTTACCTGCCTTAACTGCGTCGATGACCGCACCGGCAACACCCATTACTGCATTGCGACCGAAACCGACCATTATCGTCTTGTCCCCGCCGTCCTCTGCGAATCCCGGAGCCTCGAGAGCTGCTTGTATCACAGGACCAAAGTCGTCGTTCGGCACATGTTGAACCCCTGGCATTGCCACCAAACCCGTGGTAAAGATTCTACCCCGGTATGTTTCTTTTGGCTTTTGAATGCAGTTCGTGGTCATAAGTATGGCGCCGGGAAACTCATCGAACTCCCGCACCTGGTCCTGCCAAGCACCGCCGTAGTTACCCACTAGATGCTTGTAAGCCTTCAATTTCGGATAACCATGAGCAGGAAGCATCTCGCCATGAGTGTAAACATTAATTCCCTTGCCTTCGGTTTGCTTTAGCAATGTTTCAAGATCCTTGAGATCATGCCCTGAAACGAGAATTGCTTTGCCTTTTACAGGTTCAATTCGCACGGCTGTCGGCTCCGGGTGACCATAAGCACCTGTATTTGCGGCATCAAGAAGTTCCATTGCTTTCAAGTTAAGCTCACCGGCCTTCAGAGCCATCCCCAACAGTTCATCAATAGTCGGTTCTGGCTTAGTCAGAAAATCTAAAGCTTCATGGAACATTGCATAAACCGCGGGGTCTTCCTTGCCGAGTATCTGCGCGTGATCTGCGTAGGCTGCAGCACCTTTGACGCCATATGTTATGATCTCTTGTAAACTTAGCACATCCGGATCTGTCGTCTGCCTACGACGTTCTATTCCGATCTCCAAACTTTGAGAAATTAGGCCATCAGTGTCTGAAGCAGGGATCCATGCCGCCGGTCCGTTAAGAACCTCAGGTGTGATGCCAGCGGCGCGAGCTGCGTTTTCGTAGAGGGTCTTAGCCCGCTCTTTGATTTCGGCGGCTCGCTGCAAAAGATTCTGTAGTCTTTGGGGGTCAAAATCCACATTGGTGACAGTGGAGAAGAGTGCCTCAATGGTAAATACATCGACCTCGCCGTCGCGTGCTCCGAGCTTCGCCGCACGATTTGCATACATTGAAATGCCTTTGGTTGCATAGAGGAGAAGGTCTTGCAAAGCGGCTGTAGTTGGGTCTTTACCACAAACACCTATCTTCGTGCAGCCAGTACCCATTGCTGCCTGCTCGCATTGGTAGCAAAACATATTCATATTTCTTATGACACCTCCTTGATTAACTGTAGCAGTTTAATTTTACGCAAGACTTGCAAATCACTCTTTGATGCAGATCAAGTTTGTATTTTTTTATCAATTTTCAAGCAAACTTGTCTTCCTCTTGGATAAGCAAAAGGTAAGCACAGCTGCAGCGACGGGGGTCCAGCGCAACATCTTGCATCGCCTTCTTCGAATCGGCCTCTAGTGCAGTTTCTACGATTAGCACTTGCGCAATTATGTTAGTCATATTCAGTGCAGCACACTGCACAGATAAGATATCGATATATTCAGGTTACCTACTATTAAACTATTAATACTTGCAGCAATCGAATCTGTGATGCTTGGCATAATTATAAAGCGTCAATCTTGGCACTAAACGGCTACATTTTGTGGTCTGATATCGCGTTTATATTACGTATGGCTGCACTTACCGCGGCCAGATCTTTTCTAAATAATCGGAGCGATTCCTCATCTCCGTACGCTTGACGACGTAAAATATAGGCTGGATGGAAAGTTGCTATTGCCTTTGTTCCAAACGGACCATCAAACCAACGGCCTCGTTCTGTACTAAGTAAAAAGTTCGGATGGATCAATGTAGAAGCTGCTACTCCGCCCAAACACAAGACTATACGAGGCGAGACTATCTCGATTTCTCGAATGAGCGTATCTCGCCAAGCGGCAATTTCTTTGCTCGTGGGAGTTCTGTTGCTTCGTCGCCCGTTAACGAGAGCTAGAGGTCTGCACTTCATCACGTTGGTTATGTATATATTGTCGCGCGACAATCCGAATGCCACAAGCTCGCGATTTAGCAACCGGCCAGCTTTTCCGACAAACGGCCTGCCCAGTTTGTTCTCTTCAGCGCCAGGAGCCTCTCCGACGATAACTATTTTGGAATCGAGATTACCCTCCCCCCATACAAGGTTCGTCTCGGGATCACATGCGCGCTCGTGGAGCACTAGCGCTTCGTTTCGAAGTTCAGCCATTCGTTCTTGCTTTCCCATTATTGAGGTTCCTATTGTATTTTACTATGGGTATTACCCCAAGCGAAACATTTATCATACTGGAGGACGCTTGTTGACATCGCTAGAAAGAAAAACTGTCGGTATTGTCTTTGCTCTTCCACAGGAACAACGCGGGTTGGAACGCGTATTGTTACAGTCGAACAGTAATTTCTATCGATCGGGGAACTTACAAACTTGGCACTTGGGAAAACTGACACTGCTCGTATCTATCGGCGGGGTCGGACGCAAGCAATGTGCTCAAGCGACGCAAGAGTTGCTTGAGGCAGGAGCACAATGGGTAATATCGAGCGGATTTGCAGCAGCACTTGATCCCTCAATGCATATTGGAGATATAATCGTTGCCGATCGTGTATTATCAGAAGACGATAACGAAGAATCCATTGCATGCGATCAGCGATTGATTCGCATAATTCCACCTAGTGGTAAACTCGGTTTTGTTATCCGACGCGGCAGCTTGGTGAGTTGGGACTCTGTGGTCTGTACTGCGGCCGAAAAGAGTCGAATTCATCGCGAAACAGGAGCCGCAGCTTTGGATATGGAGTCATACGCTGCCGGGCAGGTTTGTTCTTGTGCAGGAATACCTTTCACAGTGGTCCGGAGTATCAGCGACACAGCAAATGAGAATCTGCCCAAAGTGATTCGAGGACTCGCCACGACGCCGGGAAAGTTCAGATCTGGTATGATTCTTATGTCGAACCCGCAAGTGTGGCTTCCTCTTCTGAAACTTCGCCGACAGGTCAAACAGGCAAGTACCAACCTGGGAGAGGTGCTTGGTCTGATGTTGCTCAGGCTTATTTGACGATCATATTCGCGGAATAATCCTTTAAATGGTAGCTAATAGAAGTTTTGCGCGTTGCCTTCCTTAAATCGTGCTAATGCCGATTCCCTGCTCGTGAAAGAACGGAACTGTTTTATGTTTATGATGCCGGATAAGCTTAGTTTCGTTGATGGAGCTTTTATGGCATGTGCTGCCGGTACGACCTATTTGGCATTAAACAAACTTCAGGCTAGAGGAACCGAGTATCTCGCGGTAATAGGACTCGGGTCTATTGGTCTCAGTATCACCAAGCAACTTACGATCCATAATTCGTTCGTGCTACCTATCTAAACGTTTCCGTATGTGACAGCGTTCATAGTGCGCCACAAATTGCCATTCGAAAATATGGTAATTCGCCGATTTAAAATAGACCAAGCAGATTAGGCATTCCGATTGTTTGATAGTAACGAGTGCGATGAAAGTTGTTTTCGATTGGTAGCACACGTAACGACTATAAGCTAATAAAAAGCGTTGCTCTTGCGAAAAACTATTTTCCAGGTAGAAATGTTTAGTGGAACCGAAAGGTGGGTATTTCAGTCATTGAAACTGGTAAACATCCCTTTCTCTCCTTTCTTTCCGACGCGGCCCCGTTGGCCATAGCGGGGCCGTTTTGTATCAAAAATTAGGAATAATCGCCTCGGGTAGGGCAGAGGGAATTACCCAGACCCGAGGCTGTTTCCAGTGTTGTGGCAGATACCCGCCCTTTGGAGTGAGCGGCCCGCCTATGCGGGCTCTATTCTGAGAGGCGCTGGAGCAGAGCGCCTCTTCAGGCAAAACTGTAAGTCCGCCCCCCGCCCTTTCCAACAGCAAAGTCTAGCAACACTAAAGCTAAATTTTAGCTTCATTTATTAACTCTGCAGAAAACGTGCCATAAAGCACAGCTTGTAGATGAATTCTTTGAAAGTCAGCAAATTGCGGACAGCTACGCAGCAATTTCGATGCCAGAGCTCAGCAACTTTGGTAGTCGCTGCGAAAGGGATATTAGCGCACCTCTGGCGAGGCCGTATTTAGGATCCAATTCAAGTGCTCGTTTATACTCAAACCACGCCTCACGAGGTACGCCTGCCGCTTCATAAGCCTGGCCTAGGTTGTAGTGTACTCTTGGAGAAGACGGATTAAGTTCACAGGCCCTTCGGAATGCGCCGATGGATAGATTATGTTTGCCGACTTGAGCATAAGCCGCGCCTAGATACACGTAAGCCTCGTAACTGTCAGGATACTCACGCGACGCGATTTCGAGTATTCTAATTGCTTCCTCGAAATCACCTTCCTTGAACGCGCGCAATCCGCGCTCAACACTATTTTTATGCTCAGCCATAACCTTTCTACCGTTAGTTGCCTAAAAAACTTATCCCCACGCAACTTATTCCCTAATTTCCATTTTCCCCACAGTTATCAGACGGTCCTGCACACATTTTTTTTCAAAGCTGCAATACTTTTTCTTTTGGAATCCGTGTAGGTAAGGTATAATGGATTATGACTTCTGGTGTCCGGTGGTTTGGTCGATGACCCCGGACCGGACTGAAAGAATCGGCAAAAAGGTAAGTAGAACCCTTGGGTGCGTTTGCTACCCCCGTTCGAAAAGTCCATTTTTCAAACAGAAGTGCAAGTTAAAATATCATGTAGGGGGTACGCAAATGGCCCAGGACAAAGAATTGACCTGCAAAGACTGTGGGCAGAATTTCACGTTCACAGCCGGCGAGCAGGAATTCTTCCAAACGCGGGGCTTCAGCGAGCCGATTCGCTGCAAAGCCTGCCGCGACATCAGAAAGTCTCAGAAGGCCGAGCGGGGTTTCGCAACTGACCGAAAGAGGCAGTGGTAACTAACCAGGCTTTCTAAGTCGACTTAGAAAAAGGGCGAAGCGATTAACGTTTCGCCCTTTCTGTATTCTTGAGGAAAACTGCAAGCACATTGCTAACCGGACGGCGCGGCTCCACGCTGAATCTTTCGTTTACGTAAAGTGCGCACGAACCACCGCCGTCGAGATTGATTGCGTCAGTTGAACCAAGCTCTATCATCAAATTCGCCATAGTGCTAAGCGTAATCGGTTTAGCTACCGCACACAAAACCAGCTTTCCATCCGATGTTGCTCCAATAGCGCATCGAAAAGCTTTGATCGTAGTAGCTGCTGGGCCGAAACCGTCACGTTGAACGTCAATGTCAACCTTGCCCTTACGCACAAGTCGCGGTCCTGACGCAATTCCGCTTCGACAACCCCGCCAGTCTATACGCTCGTTTATTTTTCGCTCGCGAAAGCATATTTTCCCAGATTGTGTGAATCCAATTCCTTGACGATGATGACCACGAAATACTACACGGCCATTAATCAGTATATCGCCTTGAGGTCGATAATTGCTGTCATAAAATGTACCGGTTATTGCGGCCCATGGCCTGACTCTACGCATCATAGAAACAAAATTCTCACCACCAGGTCCCTTCGCTATGACTGGCTCAACGCTATATTTGCCTGATTCCAGATCAATAATCACATAGTTTGCTCCCAGTTCTTCCGCCAGGCTGGCAGTTCTTGCTACGATTCTAAATACTGCAGTCGTTAACGCAAACAAAATCAATAAAGCGTAGACCCACACCTTTCGTACCGGTATTTTAATCAACTCTTCCCCCGTTTCGACTTAGCTCAATGATACGTTTTATGAACTGATATGGCTGCGGAACAATAGACACAACCTGACACCCAACAGCGCTGCTAACATCGCTCAGGGATACGTCATCAAGGAATACACCGTCCCGTACCGCTACAGAAGGAATAAACAACACATCTCCAAGATCCCTATCCGATAGCTGGTCAATAATGTCTCGACCAGCTAAAAGTCCTGCAACCGTGACCGTGCAACCGAATAGCGTGTTCTCAATCGGAATGACTTGGACGCGAAGATTCTCAATGTGCAAAGTCTTGACCCATTCTTCTATCAACGGTGCGGCCAATTTGCCAGTTGCAATCGATACGCTCATCGGCTTAGGCAATGCGCTTGGAATAATACGTTTGGCGCGAGCGGCACTATCTTTGAACGTTCGCACCAGTCCGACTCCGTTTTCAATCTGTGGAAAGCCTTCATATGCATACGACTTCGGCACTGGTCTGCCCGCACAAAGATAGAATTCATCTGCCGCCCATATAAGTCGAGTTCCTTTCTCTGCCATAAATCGCTTCTGTTTTTGTTTAACTATGTTCAATAATCTGGTCGAATATTGTGCATCAACGCTGCCTATCGGAGTTTTGTTTTGTCGATAGGCAGTAAGACCTACCGGTACTATAGCAACGGACTGAACTGCGGGATAGCGTGCAGCTAAATCCTCGATCGTGCGGAATAGGTAATCACCATCGTTGATTCCCGGACACAGTACAATCTGCGTATGCAACTCTATACGCCCACGCGCGAGAAAGTCAATCTGAGCAAGAATATCTGGCGCTTTCCTGCCAAGCATTCGCTCCCGAAGCTTGTGATCGGTGGTATGCACAGACACATAGAGCGGACTCAAACGCTGCGTGACAATGCGCTGTAAATCGTTTTCGGACAAGTTTGCAAGGGTGATGAAGTTGCCATGCAGAAATGAAAGGCGGAAGTCGTCGTCCTTGAGATAAAGAGACCTCCGAAGACCGCGCGGAAGTTGATCGACGAAGCAGAAAATGCAGTGCGCACCACACAGCCGCACGCCATCGAATAATATATCCTTAAAATCTACGCCGAGAGGCTCATCTGCGTCTTTCTCTATTTCGAAATCGACGATTTGATCTCCGCGCCTGATAGTAACTATAATATGCTCTTCGGACGAGTAAAATCGGAAGTCTATGACGTCGTGCAGAGTGTTGTTATTGATAGCCAATATCTCATCGCCGGGTTTCCATCCGAGCTCGTCCGCAATACTCCTTGGTTCAATCGACTCAATAATCCCACCGGATGGGTACTTATAAGACATCGAAACCAAAGCCCACCGATATTAATTCATCTCTTCTAATCGTGCCTTGACCTCATCAATGATCCATTCTGGAGTCGAGGCCCCGGCTGTCAGTCCCACAACGTGCATTCCGTTGACCCATTCGGGGCGAATTTCATTTGCGGTCTCTATATGGTAAGTCGGCACGCCCGACTCACGGCAAATATCTACCAAGCGGTTCGTGTTTGCGCTGTTTCGACCTCCAACCACAAACATTGCTTCCACCTGAGGAGCCAACTTGCGTGCTGCAGTCTGGCGGTCGTATGTAGCATAGCAAATCGTATTGTGCGCCGCCACTTCTCGTGCGCGAGCAGCAATAATCCCGACCACTTCTCCGAAGCGCTCCGGAGTCTGAGTGGTCTGGCTGACAATTCCTACCTTTTTGCCAGACCAGTCGATACGCCTGGCTTCTTCGGCCGAACTGATAACCAATGCATCCTTACCGGCAGCACTTAATATGGCTTTGACCTCAGAGTGTCCAGCATCGCCTACCACAACGACCGTATATCCGTTTCTTGCTAGCTCCTCTACTTTGCGGTGTACAACGGCCACAAACGGACAAGTAGCATCAACAATTCTTAGCCCGGCATCCTCCGCTGCCAACAATACTTCTCTTGGCACTCCGTGAGAAGGCATCACTATTGCACCATGCGCGACTTCTTCGACGCTTCTCACCACCCGAACGCTTTTTTCTTCGAGAGCTTTTACAACCTGCGGGTTATGGATAAGGGGACCGAGT
>Ga0197142_1002388_pt1 | contig 16505 bp, 14 predicted proteins | sample GBS60_MetaG_FD_148614 | JGI IMG/M metagenome (GOLD analysis project Ga0197142, IMG submission 148614) | Sediment microbial communities from Great Boiling Springs, Gerlach, Nevada, United States - GBS 60_MetaG | ecosystem: Environmental > Aquatic > Thermal springs > Hot (42-90C) > Sediment...
ACTATCAGTGTCCAGCCTGCCGGCGCTTCAAGGAGTCGTTCTTCCCGCAGCTCTTGCAGGACTACATCGCGACCGGCAAAATCCGGTTCGAGTATCGTGACTTTGCCTTCATCGGCGATGAATCGCGGCGAGCAGCCGAGGCAGCGCTTTGTGCGCAGGATCAGGGGAAGTTCTGGGAGTACCATGACGCGCTCTTCGAGAACCTCCGCGGAGAGAACGTCGGCTCGTTCAGCACAACGCGCCTCAAGCAGATTGCAGCGGCGGTCGGTTTGGACACTGCACGCTTCAATTCGTGTCTCGACCGACGCGAGCATCGGGACGAGGTGGAGGCGATGTACCGGGAGGCCCAGGCGCTCGGTCTGAATTCAACCCCGACGTTCTTCGTCAATGGGAAGCAGCTCCAAGTTCGATCGTACCAGGACATTCTGGATGCGATCGAGGGTGAGTTGCGGTGAAGCGGCGGCAGACACTTTGGCAACTGTTCTCTTGCACCCTGGCCCTGGCAGGACTCGCTGTGGCCGGCTATCTTACGGTCGTGCATTTCCGCGGAGAGGGTCTCGTCTGCGGTATAGGTGACTGCCAGGCGGTGCAGAATAGCCCGTATGCCGAGATTGCTGGCCTTCCGATCGCTCTCCTCGGTTCCGGCATGTACCTTGCTTTGATCGGTCTCAATGTAGCGCGCTGGCGCTGGCCTAGGTCCAGCGACATGCTCACGACGGTCGCCTTCGGACTGGCGCTTGCCGGGACGCTCTACGCGGCGTACCTGACCTATCTGGAGATCTGGGTCATCCGGGCCATCTGCCAGTGGTGTGTCGTCTCGGCTCTGCTGACGGCGGGGATCCTAGGAGTCGAGACGTACGGGCTCAACAGAGTATTTGGAAGGAGCGAAGAGAGCGAGCTCGGCGGGGGTGGGCCGGGCTCGCTCGCGGCTGCAAAGTTCTCCGGGGGGCAGACTGCCACCGAGTAATGCACTGGGAAACCACAGTCTCAGTCATTGGGCTCCGCGGCGGTTTGAGCCAGCGGCTCAGTGGCCTGGGCGGTGCCATACAGGCGGAGGAGACGTGCACGACTCATCCAGGCTTCCTCCGGCCACCGGCGCCCCCGCAGACGTTCGGTGGCCCTCCATCCGCGTAGGTGGTACACCGCGACCAGCCCGACCAAAAAGTACCGTTGCAAGCGGGTGTACCAGGTCACCGGCAGTGGCCGAACAGTAAAGCCAAGGCGCTTTCCCGCACGGGCGAAGAGGGTCACCCCGCGCAGCGCCCGCACGTCGCCGAGCTGGCCAGACGCGACGAGCTCGGCCAGTGTCTGCAGATCGCTGCGCGCGAGTTCGAGCAGGTGCCAGGGGGTCGCCGACCCGGCCAAGGCCTTTCGGACGACTCGACGGTTGTCCAGGTGTAGATCAATGATCCGGTCTCCTCGATGGAGGATACAGCCATCGCCGAGCGAGAGCGGCTGGCCACGATAGGTGACAACCCGGTACCGAAAGAGACCGCTCGGGTGCAACGTCCGGAGCTTCCACCACCAGTCAGTGATTCGCTCCCAGCCGAGCCAGAGAGACAGGACACCGACCGCGCGACCGCCACCGGCGCAACCGAGTCTGAGAAGTGCCCACGGGAGCCCGCTCAGTACGGCCATGAGCGACCGATACCGATGTGAGCGAGCAACCACCGGCTCAACGTCGTCAGCAGGCCCAGCCTGAACGGGAGCCTGCGCAGCCTGCGCGGCGAGGTAACGATGTAGCTGGTGGTCAGATGACAGAGTGGCACCCCCGACCGTTTGAGACGCACCAGGAGATCCAGGTCTTCCGCAATCTGGAGGCGCTCGTCGAAGCCGCCGAGCGCAAGGAACAGCTCGCGCGAACAGTAAAACATCTGGGCCTTGATGCGGAACAGGCGTTTGCCAAAGTCCACCAGGTCGAAGAAGGAACGGTCGAGGATATCGCGGGAGTCGGCCACGATTCGGATGCTTCCGGCAGGATAGCCGTTCCGGTAGACGTGCACAACTTGCTCGATGAGATCAGGCGCGAGAGCCGAATCGGCATCGAGGAAGACGAGGATGTCACCGGTGGCTGCCTGTGCTCCGCTGTTTTTTGCTCGTGCTCGCCCCGGCACGGGCTCGGAGACGAGCTTCACCCGCAGTTGGGAGTGCTGGGCAGCGAACTCCCGGGTGATGGTTGCTGTTTTGTCCTGCGAGGCGTTGTCGACCACAACGATCTCCAGTAAGCTCGATGGCCAAGTCTGCCGCAGGACCGACTCGAGCGCCCGGCCGATCAATTCCTCCTCGTCGCGGGCGGGAATGACCACGGTCACGTCATGTCGTTGACTCAAGGAGTTCTCCATAGGTCACCGCTGTCCGATCGCTGAGCAGTCGGGCCAGATCCCGCAAAACCCTGGCGCATGCGGAGGAGCCGGGTGCCCCCTGCGGGTGCAAGAAGACCGAGACAGCGGGCGAACGTTGCCTCCACGGAGCCAGGAGCACTGCGCCGGCCCCTACAAGGACTTCGTGTACCCGACCTACCCCCATGTATCCGAGCCAGGGAGTGGTCATCCGGTGACGCCGGTCGAGATCGTAAACTGACGACATCTCAACGAGGTAGCGAAAGCCGGTCTCGGCCAGCAGTCCGGGCAACTCTGCCGTTGAGAGCCATCCCGGCGCGCAGAAACCACGCGTGTTGATGCCCACGTCGCTGAGTACCTCCCGCCCGGCGAGCAGACGTGCCCGCTGTTGCGGCCAGGGCAAACTCGCGAACTCTGCTACCTGGCGCGCAAAGAGTGCAGCACGAGCTCGGGTCAGCAAGGGAGCAGCCCAAGCGCCAGCTCGGCGGTGCGTGTAGCCGTGTAGGACGATTTCTGAACCGTGTAAGATCTCCCGATGCAGCAGCTGAAGGAGTTCCGGGTGACGACGGATGTCGTCCCGCTCACTGTCGCAGGGAATGACGAGGAGGTTGCGCGGCCGGGCGACCATGTCGTCGAGGCGTTCCAAAAGCCAGCGCACTTCAGAAAGCGTGGCGGCGGTGACGTCGTGGACTGAAATGAGGACCACTCCGCGAGACGCGTCTGTGCAGGTTGTGGTCCACGGCATCTCAGCACCTCATGCGGTCACGAGTCGTCCCAATGCTATCCGGTAAACCCCGTGTACCCAATGCGGTCATGTGTGCTTCGTCGGCCCTGTGGTCCTGGGGGTACCTCGCCGTCGGTTCCTCGTGCGCGGTATTCCCCGAGATGAGGAAGAGATCTTGACATGGAACATGAAGCTGAGTATATATCGCATTGGAAGGAATCCGAATCTCGGGATGTGAGGCTGAAGGACCGAGAGGAAGGAGGAACGGATCGATGATGGAGCGCTGGAGCCCGTTTACCGAGGTGGAGCGGATGTGGGGCGAGTTCGATCGCCTCTTCAATGAAGCGTTTGGGCGGACGCGGCCGCTGTTGCTTCGCGGGTGGACGTACCGGCCGGCAATGGACCTGTATGACACCGGTGAGGCAGTGGTCGTTAAGGTTGCTGTCCCCGGTGGCAGGCCGGATGACTTCGAGGTCAGCATTGAGCAGAATGCATTGAGCATCCGTGGCCGGTACGGGTACCAACTGAGTGAGGACGAGGCAAAGTCGGTGACCTGGTATCGGCGCGAGATCGGCACCGGTGAGTTTGCTGAGACCATCACGCTGCCGGCGCCGGTCGATGCCGAGCATGCACAGGCGAGCTTCGCCGACGGTATCCTCACCCTGACGCTGCCGAAGGCAGAGCAGGCGCGCGTCCGGAGAATCCCGGTTCAGGCGCACCAGGCTCTTGCCAGCTCGCTCAAGTCGTAAGAGCGCGCGTCACGTGTGCCCCGGCCGAGACGCCGGGGCGTTTTTCTTTCCGGCCTGTTCTCCGTGACGGTGATGTGAGGCACGGTTCGCGGCCGTTGGTAGCGTTCGGCGCTGTCCCCCACAGCGTCCTGCCGGAGATTAGGCCGAGGAGGGGCATGCCAAGGGATGCGAGTGGGCTGTCGTGATGGCGTGAAGTTCGCGCCGTACGGAAAGCGACTCACTGGCCTGTAGAGCGCCTGTCCGAAGCGTCAGAACAGCTTAGTTGCGAGCAGCTGGACATGGCTGGTGCATTAGCCACCGTTTGATCTACCATTTTGGCGCGGCGGCGGCTGGCCCTCGAATTCGGTTCCCCTGCTGATTCGGCGCCTAGTGAGCAGAGAACGAGGCGTCCTGATTCGAACAGCAAGCCGAGACGAGGGGATGCCGTAGTGCCATTGTGTTCGACGGCTCGTGCGATACTGAGGTGCCACGAGTGTTCACGCTCGCAGCGGCAGGGGGATTAGCGTGCGTATCGGGGTGGTGTTCCCGCAGACCGAGATCGGCACGGATCCGAGCGTCATTCGGGAATACGCGCAGGCGGCCGAAGAGTTCGGATACAGCCATATCCTGGTCTACGATCACGTGGTCGGGGTCGACGTCTCGCGCTACCCGGGTTGGACGGGCCCGTACACGTCGCAGAGTCAGTTCCACGAGCCATTCGTCCTGTTCGGGTATCTCGCCGGGATCACCGCGCGCGTCGAGCTGGTTTCTGGGGTCATTATTCTTCCGCAACGGCAGACGGTGCTGGTTGCGAAGCAGGCAGCCCAAGTCGACGTGCTGTCTAGGGGGCGGCTCCGTCTCGGAGTCGGTGTCGGCTGGAATCAGGCCGAGTACATCGCCCTGAATGAGAACTTTCACGATCGCGGCAAGCGTCAGGAAGAGCAGATCCAGGTCATGCGTCTCCTATGGACCCAAGAGATCGTGAGCTTCGAGGGACGTTGGCACCGGCTGCCGTGGGTTGGGATCAACCCGCTACCGGTTCAGCGTCCCATTCCCGTCTGGCTTGGGGGGATGTCAGAGGCAGCGCAACGGCGTGCGGCCAGGCTTGCGGATGGATGGATGCCGCAACTGCGACCTGACGATCGCCTACGAGAGATGGTCGATCGAGTGCGCGACTCTGTGCGCGAGGCTGGTCGCGATCCATCTGCGTTCGGCATCGAGGGAAGACTGACACTGGCCCAGGTGCCGCCCGGCGAGTGGCTGCGCGACGTGGAACGATGGCGCGCGCTGGGGGCCACCCACCTCTGCATTAACACGATGGGCATGGGCCTACCCGGTCCGCAGGCCCATATCGACATTGTCAGGAAGATGGCCCAGGAGCTCGGCCTGCGACAGAGGTGATACTCACGGTGTGCCTGCCGGGCGTCTCGGGTGGACGAGAATCCGCCTCAACCAGACCGTTAGCTGGTTGGAGCCAAGCCACTGAATGTGCTCCAATCCCCTGGCTGGGGCCACCGCTGTGTAAAAGACATCGTTCGGTGCTGGTGGTTCAGGGTGGCCATTGCCTTCTGCAAACAGCTGGGATCTGCGGACATGCCCTGCTTGTCGCGAGGTATCGTGCGGATGATTGAACGGACGGTCGGCTGGCACGAGACCCAGGCTGTCTAGCATCGCGGGCACTGCGCGATGCCAGCACGACGCTCCTCTGAAGCCGCAAGACACCACGCTGGAGGGTGCCAGTGAACGGGTTTCGATTGACTGCGCGAAGGGCACTCCGTACGCGAGGTTGACCAAGACGCGCTCTTCCAGGCCCTGCCGTTCGAGAAGCATCGGACTACCCATAGCAAAGAAGCGTCTGCCCGATTGGGAGTCTCGAGGCCCCCGCGCGAGGAGGCACATTCAAGCTAGGTTAGACACTGTCGGGGCGCTGAAGAGAACCCCGCTTGTCTTCGGGATGGATCGTGGGGTAGACTGGCGTCGCCAACGCGGATCTGACAGGCCTGCCCGACTTCGCTGCTGCGTGAAGCCTGGTCAAGATTCGCCTGGCGACGTCGGAAGGAGAGTTTGGTGGAAGCAGACGCTGCGTTAGCGCCGTTTTGTCATCCGAGAGGCTGACCGGTCGCCGCTTCGGGCCCTGTGGTTTCTCGCGTGCCCCCGGTCAGTCCGGGGGCACGTCGTGTCAAGAGCAGTTGAGCGGAGTGGCTTATTTCGACGGCCATGCGAAGAGTACTCAGGAGCGTTGGACGCAGGACACACCAAGATGGGCTCGCATCTCGCTTCCGGGCCAGACGCTCCGTCCGGCCGCACTGATAGCTAAGAGGGGGAGTGGCGATGACCACTGAGATGGATCTTCGCGCTCTGCTGGCTGATGCGATCGAGCGAAGCGACAGGGAGAAGGTCGACGAGACGCTGTGGCAGCTCGTCGACACCGACGAGCTCGGTGTGGTGCTTCGTGAGCTCGATTCGTCCGGCTTAGCCCGGCTCGCCGACCTGCTCGGTGATGAGCGCTTTGGGGAGTTCCTGGCGGAGCTCGAGCCGTCGGAGGCCGCCGATGTCTTGCAGCGACTCAGCTGGGGCGAAGCGGCCGATGTGTTGGAGGCGATGGCGCCAGACGACGCGGCGGACGTCTTTGCGGAACTGGAGCCGGAGGACGCCGGCCGGATCCTGGTGGCGATGGAGCCCCTGGAGGCTCAGGAGCTCCAGGAGCTCCTGAGCTACCCACCCGACACGGCTGGTGGCCGCATGACTCCCGCCTATGTCGCGCTCGCGCCTGACCTCCGGGTCGACCAGGCGATCCAGGCCCTTCGTCAGCTCGCAGAGGCTGCGGAGACGATCTACTACGTGTATGTCACCGATCCAGACGGGCGTCTCCTTGGTGTGGTCTCGATGAGGGAACTCGTCCTGAGTCACCCGAGCCGGCGGGTCGGTGACGTGATGCAGACCGACCTAGTGAGCGTGCAGGCGACCGCTGATCAGGAGGAGGCCGCGCGTCTACTGGTGGAGGAGGATCTGCTCGCGCTGCCGGTCATCGACGAGCGGAATCGGCTGCTTGGCATCATTACGGTCGATGACGTGGCCGACATCCTTGAGCGGGAGGCAACTGAGGATATTGAGCGGCTCGGTGGCTCTCAGCCGCTCGAAGTGGCCTACATGCGTGCCAGCCCCGTCCTGCTCTGGCGCAAGCGGGTCGGCTGGTTGCTCCTGCTCTTCATCGGGTCCGCCTACACGGTTACGGTAACGCACCACTATGAAGAGCTGATCGACGAGGTCACCGCGCTCGCGCTGTTCATTCCCCTGCTCATCGGCACCGGTGGCAATGCGGGCTCTCAGGTCGTAACCACCCTCGTGCGCGCGATTGCGCTCGAGGGGATTAGCTTACGCGATGTGCCTCGTATCCTGCCCAAGGAGGTGATGACCGCGTTGATGTTGGGCCTCGTGATGGCCGTTTTCGCCTTTGGGCGCGCGTCGATTGAGGGAGTGGGTTCAGACATCAGCCTAACCGTGGCGTGTGCGATCTTCGCCATCGTGCTCTGGGCCGTCTCGGTCGCGACCCTACTCCCTCCGCTGCTCAAGCGGCTTCGGATCGATCCCGCGGTTGTCTCGGCACCTTTAATTGCGACGCTCGTCGACGGCACCGGGTTGATCATCTACTTCAACGTAGCGCGGTTTGTGCTCGACTTGTGAGTCGTCCATCGACGTCTGTCCTGTTGCACTTGACTGGACTTGTCTTCTTGTCCAGCAGGGTAAGGTCGAGGGGACGGGAAGGAGAACAGGATGGGAGCGGGTACTCGGCAGGTCGAGCCGGGGGTGTTCCAACTTGACCTCTACTTCCAGGGTCTCCCTCATGTAGCGGCGGCCTATCTTCTGGCCGGACAGGGCGAATTGGCGCTCGTGGAGACTGGCCCCGCGACCACGGTGGAGAAGTTGCTCGGCGGGATCCGGGCAGCTGGCTTTGAGCCCGAGCAGGTGACGCGACTGATCGTCACGCACATCCATCTCGACCATGCCGGTGCTGCTGGTGTGCTCCTGGATCAACTTCCCCGGTCGCTCGTCTATGTTCACCGTGTCGGTGCCCCACACCTGGTCGATCCCTCGCGGTTGCTTGCCAGCGCCGCTCGCATCTATGGGGAAAAGATGGATGAGCTCTGGGGCGAGGTTCGGCCATGTCCGGCCCACCGGGTGATCCCCCTTGACGATGGGGATTGCATCGAGGCGTGCGGGCGCGTCCTCCGCGCGGTTGCGACGCCCGGGCACGCCTCTCATCACCATGCCTATCTCGATCTCGGATCCGGTGCCGTGTTCACTGGAGACGTTGCAGGTATCCGAATTAACGGTAGACCCTACGTGTTTCCTCCCACACCGCCGCCTGACCTCGATCTGGCGCTGTGGCGTCAGAGCCTCGCTCGCTTGCGCGCGCTCCGACCACGGCGACTCTACCTCACGCACTTCGGCCCGGTCGATGATCCCGACTGGCACTTCGACGACCTGCTCTGCCGGCTCTTTCTCTGGGCCGGATGGGCTGGCGCCCGACTGACGACTGAGAGTGATACGGCTCTCGTTGCGCACGAACTCCAATTGCTCGCCGATGGGGAGCTTGTGGAGGTGACGGGCGACGAGCGTGCTCTCAGTCAGTATGCGCTAGCTGCTGGAGGCTATAAGATGAGTATCGACGGTCTGGCACGCTACTTCCGCCGTCACCGGCCGACGGCTGCCGGCATCTAGCCACTACCGGCGGGACTGGACCGTGTCAGACACCGTTGCTCGGCGTCGGGCTCTACGGCTGATCCTGCTGCTCGGAGTCGTCAGCCTCCTGGGTGACGTCACGTACGAAGGGGCGCGCAGCATCAGCGGCCCCTATCTGGCGCTGATCGGTGCAAGCGCGGTGGTCGTCGGTCTCGTCTCCGGTCTGGGGGAATTCTTGGGGTATGCTCTCCGGACGGTCGCTGGGTACCTGGCCGATCGACTGCGGTGGTACTGGCTCTTCACCTTCTTGGGCTACGCCTCTCTGCTCTCGATCCCGGCTCTGGCGCTGGCGGCTCACTGGCCACTGGCCGCCGTTCTGTTCACCATCGAACGCCTCGGCAAGGGGTTGCGGACTCCAGCGAGGGATGCGATCGTGTCTCACGCGGCGGTCCATGTTGGACGTGGCTTAGGATTCGGCCTGCACGAGGCGCTGGATCAGGTAGGAGCGCTCATCGGCCCCCTCCTCTTCACCGCCGTGATCGCTCTGGAGGGCGAGCGGGGGTACCGGCTGGGTTTTCTGTTGCTACTCCTGCCGGTCGCTGTCGCCTTGCTGACACTGTCCGCCGCCTGGCGGAGCGAGAGTGACCCTGCAACGATGGAGATGCAGCCAGTCCAAGTGATCCGTGGCTCATTGTGGAGGAGCCTCCCTAGTCCATTCTGGCGCTACACCGTCTTCGCCTCGCTGGCGGTGGCTGGTTGTGTCCAGTTTCCGCTCATCGCTTACCATCTCGATCATCGCGGGGTGCTGGCGGAACAGTGGATCCCGCTCCTCTACGCCCTAGCAATGGGGGCCGATGGTCTCGTGGCGGTGGTCGCCGGCATCGTCTACGACCGTGCCGGCCTGGTGTCGCTCCTGCTCGTTCCAGCCTTGACCGCGACGATGGCTCCGCTCGCCTTCATGACCGAGGTGTCTCTCGTCGTGGTGGGGGTGATCCTGTGGGGTATCGTCATGGGGCTCGTCGAAACCACCATGCGCGCTGCCATCGGCGATCTGTCGCCCGTTGCGGCGCGTGGCCTGGCCTATGGGATCTTCAATGCCGTCTTCGGCCTCTCCTGGCTGGCTGGTGGGGTGGCAATGGGCTGGCTCTCGCAATTCGGGCTGTGGTGGGTGGTCACCTTCGCGGGCGGATTGGAACTGCTCGCGCTTGCGAGCTTCTTCTGGCTGAGACCCTCCGTCTCGAGGCGACCGCTGGCCTGATCCCTCGTCGGGGCTGAGATCCCCGACAGAGCTGCCGACGGGAAGGCGCGGGCCGGTGCCGGGCGTTTTTGCCGTGGCAGCGGAGGTGTAACTGGAGTGTGGTAGTGAGGACTTCCAGGCCCGAGTGGTGCAGCGGCTTGCAAAGTGCGGTACGTCTCCGCACGAGCACGCGGGCTGACCGGTGAAGTGACGTGACGGAATCCGAGTCGGTGGCCCGTCACGCTGTTGGCCGTGGTGGTTAGCCTTGTGCTTGCGCGTGGTGGGAAGTCTGTCAAAAGAGGACGAGTGGCTCGTGGAGAGCGGAGGGAACTCATGAAGGTTTTGATTTCGGCTGACATGGAGGGCACTGCCGGGGTGGTCGCTTGGGAGCAGGTCATCCCCCCGGAACTCGCGGTGCGGTCACGACCAGCCCCAGCGGAGTACGAGTGGGCGAGACGGCTGATGGTGGCGGAAGTGAACGCAGCGGTCCGTGGTGCTCGCGCCGGTGGAGCGATCGAGGTGATCGTCAACGAAGCTCATGACGGCATGCGGATTCTGCGGCCGGACGAGCTTGACCCGGACGCGTGGCTGATTAGCGGGTCCCGCAAGCCGCTGGCCATGATGGCCGGTTTGGACGGGAGTGTCGACGCAGTGATTTTCACCGGGTATCACGCCCGTGCCGGGACACCTAACGGTGTTCTGGCACACACCTGGACCAGCTGGGTTCGCGACGTCCGTTTCGGTGAGGTGCCGGTGGGTGAGTACGGCCTGAACGCAGCCGTCGCCGGCTACTTTGGGGTACCAATCGTGATGGTCAGCGGTGACGAGGAGGCCGTCCGGCAGACACGGGAGTTGCTCGGTGAATCCGTCGTGGGGGTTGTCGTGAAGCACGGACTCGGGACGACAGCGGCTCGCCATCTCCATCCATCGCGAGCCTGCGCGGCGATCGAAGCGGGGGCGCGCGAGGCGGTACGACGGGCGCGCGAGGTCTCGCCCTACCGCCCGGAGTACCCGGTGCTGGTCACGGTCACGCTGGACACGGCCGAGGCCGCCGATTTGGCCTGCAACGTCCCCGGGATCGCACGGTCCGGCGATACCAGCGTCTGCTTCGAGGCGGTACACGGACTCGACCTCTACCAGCGGTGGCAGGTGCTCATCCAGGCCGCAGCTGGCGCCACTCGGTAGAGCGATTCTGCCACCTAGTTTCGGATGCCCTGCGAGCTCCGGCGGTATCGGCGTGCTGGCAGGCGTCGCTCGAGCCACTCGAGCATGGTCCCGAGCGGCCACGTGTTGACGACGTGGCGCGCCTCAACCCAGCCGCGACGTGCGGTCGCGATAGCGTAGCGCATGTGCTCTAGTTGTCGGACGGCGTGCGCGTCGCTGTTCGTACTGACGAGTGCACCCAGCTCGATTGCCCTTCGTGACCAGACATCGTCCAGGTCGAGCCGGTCTGGCTGACCATTGATCTCGACCGCCACCCTGTAATCTGCGGCTGCTCGCAGGATCTGTTCCAGGTCGACGTCATACGGCGGCCGGTTCGGCAAGAGGCGGCCCGTCGGGTGCCCGAGGATATCGGCCGCAGGATGACGGATCGCCCGCAGCAACCGCGCCGTCATGCGGTCACGCGGGAGATCCAACGCGCTGTGGACCGACACGATGACGAGGTCGAACAGTTCGAGGATCTCGTCGGGGTAATCGAGCGTTCCGTCAGGCAAGATGTTCACCTCGGCGCCGTGGAGGATGCGGAACGGGGCGTAGCGCTCGTTCAGGTGTGCGATGAGGCGGTGCTGCTCGCGAACCTGCTGCGGCGAGAGCCCCCGTGCAACGGTGAGCGACTGGGAGTGATCAGCGAAGGCGATGTACTCATATCCTCGTGTCACGGCAGCCTCGACTATCCGCTGTGGACTGTCGTGGCCGTCGCTCCAGTCACTGTGCACGTGGAGGTCAGCCCGGATCTCGTCGAGCTCGACGAGCTGTGGCAGGCGGCGCTCACGCGCGGCCTCGAGTTCACCCCGATCCTCGCGCAGTTCGGGCGGAATCCAGTCGAGCCCGAGTGCATGGTAGATCTCCTCTTCGGTGCGGCCTGCCAGTCGCCTGCCCTCCCGGTCGAACAAGCCGTATTCCGAAAGCTTCCAACCCTGATCTTGGGCGAGACCGCGCAGTGCGATGTTATGCTCCTTGGAACCCGTGAAGTAGAGGAGTGCCGAGCCCCACTCGTCAGGTGCGACGATTCGGAGGTCGACTTGTAGGCCGTCGCGCGTCAAGATTGACGAACGGGTGGAGCCGGTGGCGAGCACTTCCTTGACGACTGAAAGATTGGCAAAGGCCTCCACGATGACGTCTGGTTGACGGGATGCGACGAGGATATCGATATCGCCGATCGTCTCCTTCATTCGGCGCAGGCTACCGGCTGGGGCGATCGCCTCCACCGCCGGATGCGGCTGAAGCAGAGAGATCACCTCTTCAGCATGGGGAAGGGCCACGCCGAGGAGCAGGCGGCGCGTGCGCTGGACCAGGCGACCTGCTTCGCGGGCGATCCGTTCTTCGACCTTGGGACCAAAGCCGGGCAGATCGCGCAGCTTGTGCTCGCGAGCTGCCTCGAGGAGCTCGGCGATTGTGGTGATGCCGAGCGATTGGTAGAGTACATGCGCGCGGGCCGGGCCGATTCCGGGCACCTCGAGGAGGTCGGCGGCGGTGATCGGGACTTCCTGCTTCAGCTTCTCGTAATACTGCAGTCGGCCGGTCTCCAGGTACTCCTGGATCTTGGCAGCAAGCGCTTTCCCCACCCCAGGGATGGCGTCAAGCCGGCCTTGACGCGCGATCTCCTCGATATCGTCCGAGAGGGCACGGATCTTCTGCGCGGCTATCTGGTATGCCCGGATGCGGAATGGGTTCTCGTTCTTGAGCGTCAAGAGTTCAGCGATGTGGTCGAAGAGCAGGGCGACATCCTCGTTGCGCCGCATGTGCTGGTCCCCTTCATGGTGTGCCCGTACACGTCCGCATCCGTGGTTATGCACCTGGAATCTTGGAACAAGTCCGCAGCCTCACGATTGAGCGGCAGCGCGGCACTCGCACTGGCTTCCTGCCGCGGCACCTCCGCGCGAGGCTGGTGGGATCAGCGGTACGAACAACAGCCCGAGCAGGGAGATGCCCGCTGACCACCAGAAGGCTGGACCGATCCCGATCAGGTCGGCCAGGGCACCGAAGCCGAGAGCGGCAAGGCTCTGGGCCACGAAGCTCGTCGCGAGCGTCAGGCCCGCCATCGGGCCGCGGGCCTCGGGCATGAGGTCATTGGCGAGTGCGAGGGTGACTGGGCGAGGCGGCATGGCGGCAAGCCCGATGAGGACGATCAGGCCAAGCATGGCCCAGGAACCGTTTTCCAGCGCCAGGTAGAGGAACATCAGTGGAGCGGTCAACAGGGCGGACAGCGCGAGCGTCGACCGGCGCCCCACGCGGTCCGACATGGTGCCTCCAATCAAACTCCCGGCGATGGCGCTCGCGTAAAGCGTCGAGAGTGCGATGCCGCCGTAGAGGTGACTGTGACCGCGCGTCTCCAGCAACTTGACCAGAAAGAACGTCATCGGCGTGACCGCGACCGTGTTGAGCACGGTTACGCCCAAGAGCCCAGTCACCGGCCGCCAGCGTTGGTGCAGGAGCGGTCGCAGGGCCTGGTTGTTGCGGCGCCGACGGGCGGCAACGTCTCCTGGGCCGGTATCGAGCGTGAAAACAAGGGTCAGCGAGGCTGCGATTCCCACCAGCATAACCACCGCGGTGCCTTCCAGCGTGAGAAACGCGATGGTGGCGGTCAGCAGCAGAGGGCCGAGCGTGCGAGCCAGCTCACCTCCGGTCATGAAGATCGCCATCGCCCGTCCGGTACGCTGGCCGCCGAACTCGCCCACCAGGGCGACGGCGGGCGCATGGAAAGCGGCCGACGAGAGGCCCGAACCGAGGAGAAGCAGGAGTACCACCGCAAAGTGAGGCGCCAGCCCGACGAGGGAGAGCGAGACGGCCGCTGTTGCCGGGGTGAGGATGACGAACCAGCGGCGGCTGGTGCGGTCGGCGAGGTAGCCGAACATGGGCTGCAAGATGGAGGGCATTTGCTGAGCCGGCACCATCAGACTGGCCACTGTCAACGGAATCGCCAACTTGGTTTGGACGGCTGGAACGAGCACGCCGAGGAACGAGGGATACAGGTCGTGTGCGAAGTGCGCCCACGCCATCAGGGCAACGCCCTTGCGGTCGTACCTCGTGCCGTACTCGCTGTGCACCGGAGCGGGGCTCGTGACCGCAGGCTGGGCTGCGCTGTGCGCCATGGTGCTCCCCCACTCGTGCGGATCTCGTCCGTCGAAGCGCCTTCGGCGGCCGAGGCGCGGTGTGCCTGTAGTATAGGCCACCTGACCTTCTCCGCGGATTGGGCTCGATCTCAGCCACGGCGTGGACGCGGCTCGCCGCTGCCAGGGTCAAGTGCGCCACGTGGAGGTGTCGCGAACCAGGCGGCGAGCTGATCGCCCTCCACGGGGGGCTCGGTTGGGCTCTTCCTCAAGGGGCGCTAGGCTAAGATCTTGTGCTGCGCTGCTGCGCGTGGCGCGCAGTGGGTCGATGTCGGGCCACCACCTGTGGGGCGGCCGGCGGGTGAGCAAGAATCGACTGGAGCCGAGCGACTCTCTCACCGGTCGGGCTGGCGCTGGTGTCACAGAGCAGGCGCCTGTGAGTGGGTCTTACCGATCGATTGCCATCATCCATCAGCTGATCACGCACAGGATGGTGCTGATCCTGCTCCATCTCCTCGTCATTGCTGGTCTTGTTAGCTCCCTCGTTGTCAGCGCGGTGGCTGGGCGGTACTTCACGCGAGGTGTCGAGAGCGGGGAGCGGGGTCACCCGATACCGTTCACCGATGTGAACCCGCTGGGAGTCAACACGCTGCTTCAGGACGAGCCCGATCCCGACAAGGTTCGTCGCTCGCTCGACATGATCGCGGCAGCTGGTTTCGGGTTCATCCGTCAGCCATTCTTCTGGTACGAGATCGAACCGCAACCTGGCGTCTATTGGGACACGAAGTGGAACGTCAGCACGTGGGAGAAGTACGACCGTATCGTGGAGTTGGCCCATGAGCGAGGTCTGGAGATCATCGCTCGTCTGGATAAACCACCGAGCTGGGCGCGGGAAGGGCAGCCTAACCTCGATCGTTTTCCTGACGGGCCACCGACGCGCATTGAAGATTACGCCCATTTCGTCGCCACCGTCGTGGCACGGTACCGTGGTAAGATCCGCTATGTCCAGATCTGGAACGAACCGAACCTTCAGGGTGAGTGGGGTGGGCAGCCGATCGACCCGGCCGCGTTCACCGAACTGCTCAAGGCGGCCTATCTCGCAGCCAAGCGAGCCAATCCTGAGGTGAAGGTCCTGATGCCGGGCCTGGCCCCGACTGATCAGACCGGGCCGCAGAATCTCAGTGACCTGCTGTTCTTGCAGGGGATGTACGATGCGGGTGCCGCAGACTACTTCGACATCGCCGCTGCCATGGTCTACGGCTACGGCTACAGTCCCTACGATCGGCGGATCGGCTTCGAGAGGAACAACTTCTCGCGGGTGATCCAGATCCGTGAGATCATGGAACGTAACGGGGACGGCCACAAACCGATCTGGGCGGTGGAGTATGCTTGGGTGTCGCTCCCTTCTGAGTGGCAAGGGCGTCCGTCCGTCTGGGGCGAGCCGGTGACCGAGGAGGAGCAGGCGCGATACCTGGTACACGGATACCTGCGTGCGCAGCGCGAGTGGCCCTGGATGGGGGTGATGTGCGTCTGGTACTTCCGCTGGCCGATCTCGCCGGATCATCCGGAGAACTGGGCTGATCCGACGCGCGGTTTTGCGATTGTCGAGTGGGACTTCACTCCGCGGGCCGCATATCGTGTCCTCAGCACAGCGCGACCGGTACTTGACCGAGCGTGGACAGGGTTTTACCCTGCGGACAGCCGCTATCTGGAGCCAGACGCTGGCTGGCAGCTGCAAGAGAACGATACAGGACCCGGGTTGCGGCCACTCTACCCTGGAGCGAAAGTCCGTCTCCGTTTCGGCGGACCGCGTCTCGACCTTTTCATCCGTGCCCCGGGCGATGGCTTTGCGGTGACGATCGACGGCACGCCAGCTCCTGGCCTGCAACGGGATGTGTGGGGACGAGCGGTAGTGCGTCCAGAGAGGGACGGCCTGATGCGGATCACGGTTGCCGAAGGCCTGTCAGATGGCCCTCACCTGGCCGAGGTGGTTGCGCTGGCCGGTGGCGAAGCGTCGTCAACACTGGCTGGGTTCGCCGTCGTCCGGCGCTCACCGGTTGCCACGGCCTTGCCTCTCGTGTTCGGGTCGATCGGCATCGGGCTGACGTTGAACTTCCTCTCGCTCGGCTTGAACCTCCGGTACCCCGTGGGTTCCTCCAGATGGTAGGTGATCGCCTCGGCTGTCGAACCGGCTCTCGACAGGCGGCTCGTCGAGCGGATCCCACAGATGCTTGGCGAGGTCGACGGTGTACTCGTCGACGAAAGTAATTCCTTCGTCCTCGAGCAGCGCGCGCATCACGGCCGGGTGGCCCCAGGCCCATCCGCCGGTCAACTCGCCGTTGCGGTTGACAACGCGGTGGGCGACGGCATCGACGTTCGGGGGAGCGTGATGCAGGAGCCAGCCGACAAGACGGGCCGAGCGAGTGGCGCCGGCGGCCCGAGCGATCCGGCCGTAGGTGGTAACCCGACCAGCCGGAATGCGCCGTACCAGCCCGTAGACACGCTCCGCGAAGTCGCGTGGTT
>Ga0197142_1002389_pt1 | contig 16504 bp, 13 predicted proteins | sample GBS60_MetaG_FD_148614 | JGI IMG/M metagenome (GOLD analysis project Ga0197142, IMG submission 148614) | Sediment microbial communities from Great Boiling Springs, Gerlach, Nevada, United States - GBS 60_MetaG | ecosystem: Environmental > Aquatic > Thermal springs > Hot (42-90C) > Sediment...
GGCGATAACATATCACAACCATCATCCGGCGTGGCGCGCGCGCTGCTGGTAGAGGATCGTCAACGCTGCCCCAATCGCCTGCGACAGATCGCCCAATGCTGCCGGAACAATCGTCAAAAAGCCACGCTGCGGCGACCAGAGATAGGGTTCGGCGGTCTCGCGCACGATGCGCAGGTAACGCTCGCGAAACGATGCTATCGTTGCTTCGGGATCCATCAACCCGCCGCCAATGACGACGTACTGCATATCGAGCGCCATCGCCAGCGTCGCCACGAGCAACCCCAGCGCCCGCGCCTGAAAGTCGAAAATTTCCAGCGCCAGCGGATCGCCCTTCTGCGCCAGACCACGCAACCGGAACGCGCGCTCGCGCATACTGAGGGTTGAGGTTGCCAGTTCGTGATCCGGATAGCGCGGCAAGCGTTCCTCCAGCAAATACGGCAGACCGGAGAGCGTTGTGTAGACCTCGAAGCATCCCCACGTCCGACCACATCCGCAGGGATACGGTTGTGCGCCAAGCAGATGCAGCGGCGCGGGCATATGCCCGCCCTCCATGCCGTTCAGTGAATCACCGTCGAGCGGCAAGCCATCGCGCCCGACATACGCACAGCCAAGCCCGGTGCCCGGCGCCAGCATGACGACGGTAGCGCTCTGATCGCCGCGCGCATGCTGCGCCTCGGCAACCCCTCCCATATTCCCATCGTTGCCGAATGCCAGCGGGATTGGACGACCGGCGCGATCGGCAAGCGCGTCGCAATAGGCGGTATAGAGGTCGAAACCAGCAAAACTCTCTGGCAGGTTTGGCGAACGTCCAAGTACGCCAAAGCGTTCATAAGGACCAGGAATGGCGAGACCAACGCCCTGAACCTGATCCCATTCCAACCCGTGCAGCGCCAGATAATCGGTGATCGCGTCAACCCACCCGCGCACAACCGCGACCGGTCCGTTGAGCGCACCGGTCGGACGCTGCACCAATTGTGTGGAAATCACCGTTCCATCCTCCCATACGCCGCCGACTTTCGATGTGGTGGCGCCGCCATCGGTGCCAATGTAGACATGTCGCTTTGCACTCATACTCAACCTGGCTTTCCTGGGATTCACCGAAAACAGGTTTCCCCATTGTAGCCGGTGCTCAGGAGATGTCAAAACCAGACCGACATGCTATACTGGAGCCAGGACTGTATGCGTCAGGACGGAGGACGTATTGAACACGCACTGTCCATTCTGTGGCGCACCGGTTGGGATGCGTTCACGCTTCTGCTCGATGTGCGGGCGGTTGCTGCCGCCATCCTCACTGCCTGCTGCATCCCCGCCGCCACCCATCGACAACTGGCCAATCGAAGGTGCATTAGCCAATGGAAAGCGATTGCAGGTCGCCGGTGATGCACTCGATCTGCGTGAGCTGATAAACGTGGTAGAATCGAGTGTGCGATGGTGGCAGCGCGGGTTGCAGAGCAGCGACGCGATGACTCGCGATCAGGCGGCGCACGCGATTGACGAGTTGTCGCACATTCTGCGCAGCCTTTCTCAGCAACTGGCGCATGGACGTTCGACCATCCGCATCACGAGAAGACTGCCGGCGCTGCGCCGATTCGATATCGCCTGTCCATCGTGTGGCAGCGGTAATCGGGCTGGCGCACGTTTCTGCCAGCGTTGCGGCGCGCTACTCAACACAGCGCCAGGGTATGGAGCCGGGCACGTGCAATCACGCACACTTACATTCACACTTGCAGCGCGCACCGACACCGGTCGCGTGCGCCATCAGAATCAGGATTCGGTGTATACCGGCGCGATCCCGCTACCCGACGGGCAGCAGGCGTATCTCTGCCTGGTTGCGGATGGAATGGGCGGCGCAGCCGCCGGTGAGTACGCCAGTCGACTGGCAGCCGATGTCAGTCGCGCCTACCTGGAGCAGGAATCTGCCAGTCATCCGCCTGCGACCGATGCAGCATGGCAGGCATTGCTGCGCGATGCTGTGCGCGCCGCCAATCGCCAGATCTACGATGCCGCGCGCACCGATGCGGCGCGGCGCGGGATGGGAACGACGCTGACCATTGCGCTGCTGGTCGGTGATCGCCTGCACATTGCCTCGGTCGGCGACTCGCGGGCGTATCTGCTGAATACCGGCGGCGTGACCGACGACGGCGCTCCTGCCGCCCAGTTGACTTCAGACCATAGCCTGGTGGCGCGGCTGGTGGATATCGGCCAGTTGACGCCGGAGCAGGCGCGGGTGCATCCGCAACGGAATATCCTGTATCGCTCGATTGGCACCGATCCGTCGGTCGATGTTGATACACGCTCGGAAGCGCTCGAACCGGGTGACATCGTTCTGCTCTGCTCCGATGGATTGGTCAACCATGTCAGCGATGAAGAGATCGCTCAGATCGCACTTGGCGAAACCGACCTGGATCGCGCGGTGATGCGTCTCGTCAGCCTGGCAAATGAGCGCGGCGGACGGGACAATATCAGCGTCGTGATGGTTCGCGTTTCGGGTGAACGGTAAATGCGTATTGGTTCGGCTTCTGCGTGTGATGGTAACGTAACCATGCCTGTCATTTGCCAGTCGTGCGGCGCAGTCAACCGTGATAACGCGCGTTACTGTCTGCACTGCGCGCAACCGCTTGCACCCGCCCGCCCGTCACCCGATGATCAGGCCTGGCTGACGGCGCGATTGCTCGCCGACCCGTCCGTTTCAGTCTCACCGCCAGCGGATATGCCCACCCCTGGCGTAACGCTATCTTCCGCGCACGTGTACGATGTTCCAGTCCTCGCCGCTCCGGTGCGCTTAGATGAGGAGTCTGCTATGAATGCGCCGCCTGTTGACCAGGAAACGCCGTCGTTGTTTGCAGGACGGTACGAAATCATCGCTGCGTCCGGCGAAACGGTCGAGGCGCTGGATCGCCAGCCCTGGCGACGCTGCTGGTCGTGCGATACAACCTTGAATGAACCAGGCGAGGCATACTGCACCCAGTGCGGCGCCGCGCTCGACGGTCGTCGTTATCGCGGTCTGCTGACAGGCGCCACACCCGTCGGGCTTGCACTCGTTCCGCAGGTGACCGATCCTGCTGCACGCGCCTTCCTCCCGCCGATCTGGGATCAGGTCAGCGACGGTGATCAAACGCTGACCCTCACCCCGGAGATCCCTTCGACGCCTCCTTCGCTGCCACTCAGCGAACTCCAGGCGCTCGTCATCGGACGGGATCTGGCGCGGTTGCTGACCCTTCTGCACGGTCAGGGGCTTGCGCTTGGCGCGCTCGAATCGGACGATCTCGACATCTCACCGGCGCACACTGTGCGGCTGCGTAATGCCCCTGGATTGCACCGGGCCGCAGAAGGCGATACGACCACCGATCTGATCCACCTGGCAACATTGCTCGAAGCGCTGACGGCAACGCCGCGCACGACCAGGCGGCTCGATGAGGAAGACATCACCCTGGACGTAATGCCAAACCTTGCCGATCTGCTGCGCGAAGTACGCACAGGGCGCCTGACCGATCCGGCAGAACTGGCGCAACGGTTTGATCTCCTCATTGCGTACCATACCGCGCCTGCGCCGCTGCGCGTCCGATTTGGCGCAGCCACCGACACTGGCATGGTGCGTGATCTGAACGAAGATAGTCTGCTGGCGCTCGATCTCCGCCTGATTCGCCGCAACCAGCCACGCACCTGGAGCCTGTTCATCGTCGCCGATGGGATGGGCGGTCACAGCGCAGGCGAGGTAGCCTCGAATCTGGCGTTGCGCGGCGCGCTGGAAGTGGTGCAACGCGAATACCTGATGCCAACCGTCGATACCGATGCGCAGGATGAGGAAGAGAATCTCCGCGACGTCGTTCGCCGCGCCATTCTCCAGGCAAATGAGTATGTGGTGCGCGAGGCGCGCAGCCGCGGGAACGACATGGGCACGACGATAACGATGGCGCTGATCGCGGGTGATCGCGCAATCATCGGCAACGTTGGCGACAGTCGAACGTACCTTATGCGGGAAGGAAAACTGCGGCGCGTCAGCCGTGACCACTCGCTGGTGCAGCGCCTGGTTGATCTCGGTCAGATTACACCCGATGACGTGTACACGCATCCGCAGCGCAATGCGATCCTCCGATCACTGGGCGACAAACGCGACATCGAGGTTGATATCTTTATCGAACGGTTGCGTTCAGGCGACGCCCTGCTGTTGATGAGCGACGGTCTGTGGGAAATGGTGCGCGACGAGCGGATGGCGGAGATCATCGCTGCGCACCACGATCCGCAGGCGGCGTGCAAGGCGTTGATCGATGCAGCGAATGCTGCTGGCGGCGACGATAACATTACGGTGATCCTGGCGCACGTTGAAGCATACTGAGTATCATTATGCGGTGTCCTGTCTGCAACGCATCCAATCCCGACGGCGCTCCGTTCTGTGCTGAATGTGGCATGCGCCTGACCAGTACCCTCCCGCCGCCATCGGTTGCACCGCCCACCAGCACACCTTTGCAGCAAACCGTTCTGCAGGGTCGTTATATTATCGAGGAAAAACTTGGGCAGGGCGGCATGGGCGCTGTCTATCGCGCCCGTGATCTGCGGCTCAGCACGGTGAACTGGGCGATCAAAGAGATGAGCCAGGCACAGATCACCGGATCGCTGGAACTCCAGCAGGCGCGCGCGGCATTCCGGCATGAAGCCGAACTGCTTGCCGGTCTTTCGCATCCGGGGCTGCCCAAAGTCGTCGATCATTTCGAGCAGGATGGCAAAGCCTACCTGGTGATGGAGTTCGTGCCGGGTTCATCGCTGCTTGCGCTGGCGCGCCGTGAGGGTTTGCCCTTCCCCCTGCCGCGCGTCCTCGATTGGGCAAAACAGATCTGCGAGGTGCTGGACTACCTGCACAGCCGACCATCGCCCATCATCTTTCGCGACTTGAAACCGGCAAATGTGATGCTCACGCCTGAAGGACGCATCAAACTGGTCGATTTTGGCATTGCGCGCCTGTTCAAGCCCGGCAAGGAACGCGACACGCAGGCGTTCGGCACGCTCGGCTACAGCGCACCGGAGCAGTATGGGCAGAGTCAGACCGATCCGCGATCCGATATCTATTCACTCGGCGTCCTGCTGCATCAACTGTTGACCGGCTACGACCCGACCAGCACCCCCTTCCGCCTGCCGCCAGCCAACCAGGTGAACCCATCGATCCCGCAGCATATCTCCGACGCCATTGCACGGGCGGTCAACCCGGACCCTGACGCTCGTTTCCCCAACGTGCGAGCCTTCCGCGAGGCGTTGCTCGGCGGGCAACCGGTGATCCTCCAGACACCGGTGACAGAGGCAGTGCAATCCAGAATGGCGATTCCAGAGGCGATCGGGCAAACGATTCCAGTGTCTTCCCCAATTTCCGGTTCAGCCGCTGTGCAACCGCCAGCCGTCCCTTCGCCGACAACCGGCGTTGCGAATGTCGGGCGCTGGATCGGCATCGCCAGTGTGCTTATGATGGGACTGGCTACGGTGATTGTAGTCGCTGGCGCTGCAACCGAAGGTTCCGATAGCGCGCTTACAGGTTTTGGCGTTCTGATGGCGTTACTGCCATTTGCAACGGGACCGATTGCCTTTCTGCTCGGTTTGATCGCGTTGTTCTCCCCTGCGACAGCACAAACGCTCAAGGGGCGGCAACACGCAACGATTGCCGTCGCTACCGGACTGGCGACCGGCTTGCTCTGCTGTGTCATTTTCGTTGTTGGAGGGGGAAACAGCTAAACCGCACTCGATGGTCAGGGGTGCAACGATTCAGAACGGCATAGCGTCTAACCGGTTGCGGATTGAACGTTGCGAGAGGGAGTGAAGCAGGATGAATACCGGCATAACGCTTACATGCACCTGGGGCCGCGCGCCGCTGGTTGCCAGCAAGGTTCCACAGGTCGCCTATCTGCTTATCGAAGCGCAGGCGGCGGCGATTGCCGAGAAAATGCCGCTCAATTTCTGCCTGGTGCTCGACCGCTCCGGGTCGATGCAGGGCGCCAAACTTGCGGCGCTGAAGGATGCCGTCAAACGGGTGATCGAGACCCTGACCCCGCAGGACATTGTTGCGATTGTGCTGTTCGACGACACCGTGCAAACGCTGGTTCCTGCAACGTTTGCCACCGACAAGGCGGCGCTGATTGCACAGGTCGATGCCATCGAAGAAGCTGGCGGCACGGCGATGTCGGGCGGGATGGCGGCGGGTATTGTGGAACTGCGCAAGAACCATGACCCCGGACGTGTCGGGGCGATGCTGCTGCTGACCGACGGGCAGACATGGGGTGATGAGGATCGTTGCCGCGCACTCGCCCAGGAACTCGCCCGTGATGGGGTGCGGATCACGGCCCTGGGTCTCGGCGCTGAATGGAACGAAGCGTTGCTCGACGATATTGCCGAAGCGACCGGCGGCATTTCAGACTACATCGCCGATCCGGCGCAGATCACGACGTTCTTCCAGCATGCAGTCCGCACAGCACAGGGAACGGTTGCCCGTGACGCACGTCTGTTGTTGCGTCTGGTGCGTGACGCAACGCCGCGCGCGGTTTATCGCGCCAGTCCTGTGATCGCCAATCTTGGCTACCAGCCAATCGGCGACAGTGAGATTGCCGTGCGGCTCGGCGCCATCGAGGCAGAGACACCGTCGAGCATCGTTGTCGATCTGATGGTTCCGGCGCGCGACGCGGGGAGTTTTCGCATCGCCCAGGCGGAACTTCACTACACGCCGGTTGGCGGCGCAGAACAGGTCGTCAAACAGGACCTGCTGCTCGAGTTCGTGACCGACCCGACTGCGTCGGCGTATGATCCGCGTGTGATGAATCTGGTCGAAAAGGTGACGGCGTTCAAATTGCAAACACGCGCGCTGGCTGAAGCAGAAGCCGGCAACCTGTCGGGCGCGACGCAAAAACTGCGCGCGGCTGCGACACGGTTGCTCGATCTTGGAGAACTTGAACTGGCGCAGAAAGTCTCCGAGCAGGCGGCGCATCTCGAACAGGGGCAGGCGATCAGCGCCGAAAATCAGAAAGAACTGCGCTATGCAACCCGTCGCCTGACGCAAAAACTCGAGGAATAGCCTCTTGAAGCATTCGGAGGATCGGTATGATAACGTGTCCAACGTGCGGCGCTCTCAACGACCCGGTCAATCGTTTCTGTGACCAGTGTGGATCGCGGCTCGAACCGAGTGGTCCGATTCCGCAGGCATCAGCGCCCACGTTTCAGGCGCCACCCACAGCGACAGCCCAGACCTGTCCTAACTGCGGTGCAACCGTCTTCCCCGGACAGGCGTTTTGTGAAGAGTGCGGGACAGCCCTGACCGCAGTGGCGCCTCCTGCGGCAGTGGCGCCTCCTGCAGCAGCGCCGGTCAGCGTGGATGCACCAACCATGATCGCGCCTGCGTCAATGCCGGTTGCGGGTTCGATCTGCCCATCCTGCGGTCATCAAACCATGCCGGGCGACCGCTTCTGCGATGCGTGCGGCGCAACGCTCGCACCGGCGCCATCAACGGCGATCGCCGATGCACCGACCGCTGCAGCGCCTGAACCACCGTGGTCGATTCCTGCGCCCCCGCCTGCCGAACCGCCCGCGCCGCCGCTGCCAACGTTGATCGAAGCAGCTCCCGCGCCGATTCCTCCCGCGCCGCCGGTCGAAGCGGCAGTCCAGCCAGTTGGTGAGCACGCCGCACCACCGGTCGAAGCGGCAGCGCCGTCGCCTGCCCCCGCCGATGCCCAGGCGGAGTATGAAGCCAGACGCCAGGCGTTGCTCGACGAGATCGCAAAGCAGCAGAAGATTATCGAGCAACTGGAGCAGTTGCAGGCGACCTTCGGCGCTGCGACGCCCCACGCCGTCACCATTGCCCTGGCGGAAGCGCGTGAGGCGCTCGCCAGAGCGCAGACGGAACTCGACACCCTGCAACCACCGCCGCCGCCCATCGATCCGGCGGTCGTTGCGGCGCTCAACGATGAAATCGCAAAGCAGCAGAAGATTATCGAGCAACTGGAGCAGTTGCAGGCGACCTTCGGCGCTGCGACGCCCCACGCCGTCACGCTTGCCCTGGCGGAAGCGCGTGAGGCGCTCGCCAAAGCCGAAGCGGAACTGGCAGCGCTTGGCGTTTCACCTGCTGCTGCACCGGCGCCATCCGCTGCACCATCTGCGCCGGTTGCACCACCCCCGACGCCCATCGCGCCGCCTGCGCCAGCAGCAATGGAGATCGCCGCCCCGCCACCGTTCACCGCAGAACCGGTCGCTCCGCCGCCGGTTGCTCCCGCCGCCACACCCGATACGGCTGCAACGGTGACCTCGCCTCCGGCCGATTTTCTACCGGGCGCGACAATGCATATCCCTCCAGCCGGACCACGCCTCGTTTTCGATAACGGGGTGGGCGAAATTCCGGTTCCCATGGACAGACCGGAGATTACCATCGGGCGGGAAGACCCAATCAGCGGCATCCACCCAGAGATCGACCTGACTCCGTTTGGCGGCGAGAGCGGCGGCGTAAGCCGTCAGCACGCGCGGCTGATCAGAAGCGGCGAACAGTGGTCCATTGTTGATCTCGGCAGCACGAACTATACGCGGGTCGATGGCGTGCGGATCGAGCCGGGGGCGCCGCATCCGCTGAAAGATGGCGCACGCCTCCAGTTCGGACGCCTGACGGTGACGTTCAGGTTGTGATTCTGGAAGGAATGCTTCCAGAGGCGGTTTTCTGTATCCCCGTACGCTTTTGCCCCTCATCCCCCCAACCCCCTTCTCCCACAAGGGGAGAAGGGGGCGTTTGGTCGTCCCGATGCCTGAAACGGGAGATGGCACGCAGGGGCTTCCCAGAAAACCTGCCTCTGTGGGCGTCCCCCAACCCCCTTCTCCCACAAGGTTTAGGGGCGGACAGAACGTTTGAGCAAAGATGCGTTTTCTGGCGTTGCAATGGGCAATCCGCCCTCACCCCCGACCCCTCTACTGCACTGCGGGAGAGGGGTGAATCTGAGGCAAGTCTACCGCGTTATGATGCTGTCCGAGGTTTGTATCGCACATATTTTCTGTCCGCCCTTGAATCCCACAAGGGGAGAAAGGGGCGTTTGAGCGTCCTGAAGCCCAAAACGAAAGAAGAAACACAGGGACTTCCCAAAAACCTGCTCCCGCAAGAGACAACAGCCTCCACAGTGGGGACCGGCAGGCGGTCAGCTGGCGTTCGGCTTGAGAAACAACCCTTGCGCCTGCTTACGGTATTCGCCTCCAGGCAGCAATATTCCAAAGGCTGCTGTCAAACGTATTGAAGGTCGGGCCGACAAGGTTCTTCAGCTTGACCGCTGGCGTATACCGGTTGATCAACGGGATTTCTACGATGTCGTTCACCAACAGGTCGTTCATCTGAATAGCCAATTGCGCCCGACGTTGTGGATCGAACTCGGTCTTCAGTTGCTCAAAGAGCGCATCGTATGCCGGATTGCAATAGCGACTGACGTTGTTACCGTTCCAGCGGTTAGCCGCCGATGAAACCTGGGCACAGATCCAACCCTCCAGATATGACTGCGGATCAGGTGAGGCTGGGCCAAAGGTATACATTTGGAGATCGGCGTAGAACTTGTTCAGGGTATCAGGATTACCCGGATCACCACTGAAGAAGACGGCAGGATCGATAGCCTTGAGGTAAACCTGAATCCCAATCTCAGCCAGATTCGCCTTAATGACTGATTGCGTGCTCTGACGCAAGGTATTAACGCTGGTCTGGAAAGTAACGATCAGCCTGATACCATCCTTCTCGCGCACTGAACCCTTGAGCACCCAGCCAGCCTCGTCCAGAATGCGTCTGGCTTCTTCGACATTGCGCTCACACGTCGTGTTGGGTGAATTGACACTTGCGGGTACAACGAGCAGATTACAGGTCGGCGCACCAGTTGGACCGTAAAGCTGCTCGGCGATCGCCTTGCGATCAATCGCCAGGGCAATCGCCCGCCGTACTGCCGGATCGGTCAAGAACGGATGGGGTTGATCAGGCTCGCTGCGCTTATCGCCCAACGCCGGATCGGGATTGGCAAAGTTGATCACAATCCGCTCCACACCACCGGTCGATCCACCAGCAATCACATCACAGTTGCCACCGGCCAGGATCGGCTCCAATACCGCCTTGGGAATTTGCAGGTTCAGGGCAAAATCGGCTTCCGCCGTCGTACAGACGGCACGCGCTGCCGAGGCGGCGTCGCCACCCCCTTTGATCTCGACCGTATCAAAGAAGACGCTATCGGCATCGCGATAAAAGGGATTGCGCTCGTAGATCACCGTATCACCGGGACGGAACTCGCGTAATTTCCATGCATTGGTCCCAATCGGAGCGAGATTCGCCGCCTGACACGGCGCACTGGTATTCGCAGCAGAGCCGATACAGTTCGCAAATTGCTTCCGTTGCAGGATCATACCCGACGAACCAACAAAGGAGATGTACGGATTGGGGTTCGGTTCCTTCCACGTGATCTTGAAGGTCGTAGCATCAATTGGCTCGATACTGGCAATCGAGTCAAATGATGTTTTGTTGGTGCAGCCAGTCGCTTCATCAACACAGTAGCGCCAGGTGAAGATGATGTCGTCAATCGTGAAATCACTGCCGTCTGACCACTTCAAGCCCGGCTTGATCTTCCAGGTCACGCTGGTACCGTCGGCGGCAATACCACCATTCTCGATGGTCGGAATTTCAGCCGCCAGAAATGGAACCAGTTCGTCCCGCTCATTGTAGCGAGCCAGTGGTTCAAGCATAACCGTAGCGCCGTTAAAGTCCTTGACGCCGGTCGCCAGATGCGGGTTAAGCGTCGTTACCGCCTGCCAGGAGAGAATTGTGAGTTTCCCTCCAGTCCGGGGGGCTGCGGTTGGCGCTTCAGTCGGCGTCGGCTCTGTGGCTGGCATTGTGGTTGGTTGAGATACAACCGTTGCCTCCCCCACCGGTATGCTCGTCGGCTGCACCTGAGACGGCTGCGAACCGCATCCTGCCAGGATCATCACCATTCCTGCCAGAAGCATCGTCCATGTAAGACGCCATCTACACACCATCTACACCTCCAGTCTGCCTTATGGAGATTGAGCATTTATAGCATTTCTCAGATACATTGACCATTGTTCCTATCTGCCGTGTCGCGTGAGATGCCCGTTTCCGGCAGAGCGTAGACCGAAATTCATTTCGGTCACCGTGTCGGGAGCGCGATTCTGGGAGTGTTCAACCCGGTCCAATTGGTTCAACCTCTATGGGAACTGCTATAATCCGGTATGCGCCGCGTGCCGTCGGGCTGATGGAGATTGAGAATTTAATCCGCTATACCGAACTAGCCGTGGGGCTGAAGCCCTCGGCTAGACAAGGCAAAGCCCGCCTGCGCGGGCTATAGCGGATGATTTATTCAACGACCATAAGCCCTCGGCGATGCGAGGCGAAGCCCGCCTGCGCGGGCTATGGCGGATTATTTCTTCAAAGACCATAAGCCCTCGGCCAGCCAGGGCAAAGCCCGCCTGCGCGGGCGAGAGCGGAATAATTACTCAAAGACCAGAACACTCGCCGCCAGCAATGTCACCCCAACCGCAACCGTGTCGCGATAACGCCAGCGATATGCAACCAGTTGACTACGCCCGGGTCGACCGAATCCACGTACCTCCATTGCTGCTGCCAGATGTTCGGCAGCCGTCAAAGATTGCACAAGCAGAGGAACGAGTAATGCCGGGTAGAAGCGGAGCGCACGCCACCCTGGTTCGAGTGGAATGCCTCTCGCCCGTTGCGCATCAATAATCTGGCGAATGCGATGTTCCATCACACCGACATACTGAAGGGAAGCGGTAAGAAGAAAGACAATTGGGAACGGAACTCCCATCTGTTGCCACGCCCCACCGAGATCTTCCGGTGAGGTGGTGCGCAGGAACACGAAAAAGATGCTCGCCAGAACCAGAATCCGTAAGCCAATCTGCAATGCAATCTGCCAATCCAGCGTAAGCAATGCAATAAGAGCCTATCCGGCAATCATCACAGTATCGCGCGTGCTCCAATCGCGACTTCATCACGCACACACGTCGTAAATAGTTGATCATCAGGATTCTGGAACACCATACCTGCGTAACGGGCCAGCACTGAAACCGGCGTAGTGACATACTCTTCCTCCAACTAAAAACGCCACCTGCGAAGGGTGGCGTGAATGCCAGACATGAGCTGGCTTTACTACCGTGTATTCCCTTCGCTGGTATTACCCAGATCAGGTTCATGAGGTCGATGGTGGATTTGACCATCCTCTCAGCCCGGTCCTCCGAGCTCCCTCATACACGCTTATTCAGTTGTGCCGGAGTCAGCGCGGTGTCTACTATACACTGCTGCCTCTCTATCTGTCAAGTCGCTCAACACGACGAAAGCAACCAGAAAAGCGACCCTCACCCCCTCGCCTCGGATAGAAGATCTCTCCCCTTGTAGGAGAAGGGTGCTGGGGAACAAGGGATACGGGCGCGGCAGAATACGGAACATTCATGGTAACAACGTGACTGGCTGATCGGATCGCATCTCATTAGGTGAATGATCCGACATTATCCTCTAACCGGCGCTGCGGTCGGTTGGGAGAGGGGCGATGGAAGCGATCCGCACGCACTGATACACAGAGCGATGCACACGACGAGAGCAGTGAGATGTTTCATTAATCACCTGCCGTTGGATTGAGCGTGTTTTACCGGGCAAGAGTCAGATGCTTGAACGCCTCGACCTGCGCGCGGATGGCGCGTTCCGTCGGCAGGCGCTCGATGCTCGAAGCGCCGAAGAATCCAGCGATCCCCGGCATGCGGCGCAGTGCCATGCCGACCTGTTCGGGTTCGTCGAACGGTCCGCCGTGACAGATCACAAGAATGTCGGATCGCACCTGACGGCCAGCCTCAGCGATCTCCATCACCCACTCGATGGCTTCGTCGAGAGTCAGAGCAACGCCAGCGCCAATGCTTCCTGAAGTGGTCAACCCGACATGCGCCACCAGTTGATCAGCGCCGGCGCGCACCATCTCGCGCGCCTGATCGGGATCGAACACATACGGTGACGTAAACAGGTCCATCTGGTGCGCCAGATGGATCATTTCGATCTCTTTGTCGTATCCCATCCCGGTGGCTTCCAGGTTCGCGCGGAAATTGCCGTCGATAAGCCCGACGGTGGGGAAGTTCTGCACGCCCGAAAAGCCAATCTCACGCAACTGCTTGAGAAACACCGGCATCAGGCGAAACGGATCGGTGCCACACACCCCCGCAAGCACAGGCGTATGCTTCACAACCGGCAACACCTCGTTTGCCATCTCAACCACAATGGCATTCGCATCACCATACGGCATCAGCCCTGCCAGTGATCCCCGTCCCGCCATGCGATAGCGCCCTGAGTTATAGATGATAATGATATCCGCGCCCCCTGCTTCTGCGAATTTGGCAGAAATCCCTGTACCAGCGCCTGCGCCGACAATCGGTTTACCGGCAGCGATCTGTGCGCGCAAGCGCTGGAGAATTTCCTCACGTGTGAATGCCATTATTATGCCTCCTGACGGCTCTGTGCGATCAGGTCCAGCAGCGTTCGCGCGACCTGACCGGAAAACGCTGGATCGTTAATATTCGCATCGATTTCGATATACGGAATGTCGGGTCTGAGATTCTTCCTGATCGTCGCAAAACACGCCTGATCGGCGTCAGGATCCCAGAACTCGCCGCCGGGACTATCCAGCATCGAGACCCCTTTGAGCGGGATCAGGACTGCCACCGGGCCACGCGACTCATTCGCGGCACGGGCAATCATGGCGCCAATGGCGACATTTTCTTCGACGCTGGTGCGCATCAGGGTAACGTTCGGGTTCCACCGGTAGAGTCTGCGCCCACGATACGTTTCAGGAACTGTGTCGATGCCCCAGAAGTTTGCCATATCGACGCACCCCGGAACCAGCACCGTCGGAATGCCAGCGTGCGCCGCAGCCAGGCAGCGCTGCGGTCCGGCACTCAATACACCGCCGCAGACTTCATCGGCAAGCTCTGTCGTTGTTATGTCAAGTGATGCAGTAATATACCCATCAGTAATCAAACCTTCCATTGCTCTGCCGCCTGTGCCGGTCGCGTGGAAGACGAGGACTTCATACCCGGCTTCTTCGAGGAGGCTGCGGGCGTGATCCACCGCTGCGGTGGTGTTGCCGAACATCGACGCGACGATCAACGGCGCATCACGCTGCGTCTGCGGCGCTTCCATACTCACCATACCGCTGATGGCGCCGGCAGCGTTCGTGTAAATCGTGCGACTGATACGATTGATGCCGGCCACATCGACAACCGACGGCATGAAGGTGATATCCTTCGTGCCCGCATACGCCGACACATCACCGCCGCCGACGGTCGAAACCATCACCTTGGGCACGCCGACCGGCAAGGTACGCATTGCAGCCGTTGCAATCGATGTGCCGCCCGAGCCGCCCATGCTCAGCATACCGTGCAGCCGCCCTTCGTCATACAGACGCCGCACGATCTTTGCCAGCCCTTCCGCCATCACCCGCATGGCTTCATCTTTGTGGTTGCCATCCGCCAGCGTCGCCAGATCGCCATTCCCCGCCGCTGCTACTTCGGCGCGCGAAATATCAGGCGAACATGCCGGTTCACCCATGACGCCGAAATCGATCACCAGTGTCTGTAACCCGCGCTGCACGATCAGGTCGCGCACGAATGCGAACTCTCTACCTTTGGTATCCAGTGCGCCTGCAAGTACGACGGTCCTGGTCATAGGTCGAGCCTTTCCAGATCAGACGGAGATTAGGAAGACAGGTCTCTGTTCAAGGGGAGCGTTAGTTGGGAGCGATCAGCGACGTTCTGCGTTCCGGCGCGCCTTTGCCCGACCTGTAAACCCTGATCGGGCAGGGAACCAGTCGCTCAGGGCCAGATTCGCACCTGAAACGTAGCAATTTCGCGGGCATCGCTCCGGTCAATATATACTTCGATCTGCCAGTCGCCATCCATCGAGAAGAGCAACCCCTCCGCCCGGTAGCGTCCGTCCGGCAACGGCTGCGCCACGACTTCTGGTGATGCCATACCGTGCTGACGCATCATCGGCACGACGCTGACCGATTCGATAGGACCGGGTTGCATTCCCTCACGACGCTCGATGGTGATGATGGCAGGATACTCGCCAACCCGACGCTCGTCCAGGGTCAGCGTGACATTATAACTCAAGGTTTGAACGGTCGAAGGACCGCCAGAAGCGCATGCCGCGAGGATCAGCGTTGCGATGAGTGTGAGAGCGATGAATGGGCGACGGCGTGACAGACGGTGGATCATGGGCAGTCCTGCTCCGTTCCTCAACGGCCCGGGTTTGCAGCCACGTCCAGCGTCACCGGCACGGTTACAACGCGACCGGCGCGGCGAAACTGGAACCACGCCTGATACACGCCAGCGCGCGGGAAACTGTGTACGAAGCGCAACTCGGGACCGTACCGCAACGCGCTGCCCGGCGTCGCTATCGGCGCTGCGGCGTGGATATGGCTGAACAGCGCTGCTTCAGTGTGGCGCATCATCAGGTGCCCGCCCATGCCGAGCCAGGGTTCCAGATCGCGCACCGGACCGTTCGCATCGCTCACGATCAGCGAGAGGGTCGTCAACTGACCGCTGCGCAACGGCGACGGCTGCGCGCGCACCTCGACCGTCAGATCATCCACGGTTCGCACCCCCAGCCCAGGCGCCCGGTCGTCGCGCACCTGCATCACCCCGCCAACCGCAAAACGCCCGGCGACGACCTGCAAACTGCCGCCATGCCGCATCAATTCGGCATATGCCGTGTACGCACCGGGGCGATCAGGCGTTATCGTGACAACGTACAATCCCGGCGCGAGACGGGCAGGATGCACATGGGCAAAAAAGCCGCCGCTCTCATCAACCACCGCCAGGTGGAGCAGCGCATCGTGGTGCGGCGAGAGATCATCAGCAGGCAGACCGGTAGCGCCATCACGCAGATCGAGAGTGAGGATCATTGGCTCGCCTGCTGTCAACGTTGGCGGTTCCGTCGCCAGCAGGAGATTGACATGCGGAGCGCCGCCGCTGTACGTGGGAACCGGCGGAGATGACGCCTCGAGCGGCGTGAACTGCAACCAGGCGAGCACTGCCGACGCAACCGCTGACGCAAATGCAGTGTAATTCAGGAACCGCAGCGCTCCGGCGAAGCCAGGGCGGGTATGGCGACCGCCAGCCCCGACTGCGGCGCCTGCCAGCAGGCTGATGATCAGCACGCCAAGCGCGACCGCCAGCGGAATGGTTGTCGGCGGCAACGGCGGCTGAAAGACGGTGACGGGGATGCGCATCCTCCCCTCGCCAGGAACGCCTCGCGCAATGATTTCCACTTCCCAATCACCGGGAGCGTCGATGTCGAGGCGCGTGGTTGCGCTGAGCACACCGGCGAACGACACCTGCGCGGCGGGTTGTTCAGGAAACGGACTGCCGTAGCGCGTCAGGCGCACCTCAGCCGTCTCCGGGAATGGTTCGCCGTCCGGCGCAATATCGACCAGCAACGGACCAGGAAGCGCTGGCGGAA
>Ga0197142_1002390_pt1 | contig 16504 bp, 8 predicted proteins | sample GBS60_MetaG_FD_148614 | JGI IMG/M metagenome (GOLD analysis project Ga0197142, IMG submission 148614) | Sediment microbial communities from Great Boiling Springs, Gerlach, Nevada, United States - GBS 60_MetaG | ecosystem: Environmental > Aquatic > Thermal springs > Hot (42-90C) > Sediment...
AAATCCTCGGCGGAGCGTTCTATGAACCGATCCTGACGATGATTCCGGCCGAGGACCGGATCGGCCAAATCCGCTCCTACAGCCGATGGCTTTCCCAGCGACTGGGCGCTACGGTCCGCGGTATGTGGGTGCCGGAACGGGTTTGGGAACAGTCGCTTACCCGGGACCTGGTCGATGCGGGCATCGAATACACGGTGCTGGACGATTTCCATTTCAAAATCGCCGGATTGCGTGAAGAGCAACTGACCGGCTATTTCCTGACCGAAGACGAAGGCCGATTGTTGGCCGTCTTTCCGGGCAGTGAAAAACTCCGATATACTATTCCGTTTGCCGATCCGGAGCAGACCATTCGCTATTTGGAAGCCATCGCCCATCGGACGCCCAATGCGGTGATTACCTTTGGCGACGATGGGGAGAAGTTCGGCACCTGGCCGGAAACTTACAAACATGTCTATACCGATCGGTGGCTCCATCGGTTTTTCGAGGCATTGCTGGCCAATCAGAGCTGGTTGCAACTGACCACCCTGGCGGATGCCCGTTATCAACTGCCGCCTGCCGGAAACATCTATCTTCCGGAGGCAAGCTACCGGGAGATGACCGAATGGGCGTTGCCCACCGAGTTGCAACTGGAGTATGAGGACCTGGCCCATCAGATGCAGGAGGATGCACGTTGGCCGGCCCTCCGGCGGTTCATCCGGGGCGGGTATTGGCGGAACTTCAAGGTCAAATACCCGGAGGCCAACGAGATGTACGCCCGGATGCTGGGGCTCAGCCAGCAGATTCGGCAGGCGCAGCAATCGGGGCTGGGCGGCCCGGCCCTTCAAGAGGCCCAGCGGGAACTGTACCGTGCGCAGTGCAACTGCGCCTATTGGCATGGGGCGTTTGGCGGCTTGTATTTGCCGCATCTGCGGAACGCCGTGTATGAACATCTGATTGCCGCCGAGCAACTGCTCCATCAGGCCGAAGGTCGACCGGCCGCCTGGGTCCAGGACGCCCATGGCGATTACAATTTTGACGGTCGGCCAGAGGTCTGCCTGGCTAACGATAAGTTGGCCCTCTGGTTTGCCCCAGCCCGGGGCGGAATGCTTTATGAACTGGATGTTCGGCAAGCCAGGGTGAATCTTTTGGCCACTTTGGCCCGTCGGCCCGAAGCCTATCACCAAAAGGTCCGGCAAGGGGCTACGCAACGGCAGGATCAGGTGGCCAGCATCCACGACCGGATCGTCTTCAAACAGCCGGGCCTGGATCGCCGACTCCAGTACGACGACCATCTCCGAAAAAGCCTGCTGGAACACTTCTTTGAACCGGAGGTCAGCTTGGCCCAGATCGAATCGGGCCAGGCCCGGCAATTGGGCGATTTTCTCATGGCGGCGTATGCGGCCAAGGTGCGGCGAAATCCCGGCCGAATCCAACTGCAAATGATCCGGGAAGGCCGAGTGGGCGAGTCTGCGATCCGGCTGACCAAAGGGGTTACCTTGGAAGCCGGTTCGGACCGGATTGAGGTGGCTTATCTGCTGGAGAATGTGCCGCCGGAGGCACGGTTCTGTTTTGCAGTGGAGTTTAACTGGGCGGCCATGCCCGCCGGCGCAGACGACCGCTTTTTTGCTACGCTGGGCGGCGAGCGGATGGGACACTTGGGCAGCCGACTGGAATTGACCGATCTGCAAGGTCTTCGGCTTGTGGATCAGTGGCGGGGTTTGGAGGTCAGTTTGCAGGCCTCCCGGCCCACCGGCCTGTGGACCTTCCCGATCGAAACGGTCAGTCAATCCGAAGGCGGCTTTGAACTGGTGCATCAGTCGGTCGTGGTGTTGCCGCATTGGCAGGTGCAGGCCGACGCCCAGGGCCGATGGAGCGTGGTCCTGCATTGGACCATCCACACATCGGCTGGCGCCGAAAATGCTTCGGAAACCCAGGCCGTTCTGGCCGCCTCGGTGTAAGCCGCCCGGCACGCCTGTATGTACTCAAAAGTGTAACACCTTAGCTGAAGTAATACTTTAGCCGAATGAAGAGAGGCAATGGGGCATCCTGCGGAAGGAAGAATCCAGGGTTATCCCCCCGCAAGTGGGAACCCAAAATATGGATTTCTCCTTTCTGGATTCCCGCTTTCGCGGGAATGACACGCTGTGTTTAGCCCCCCCAGGGAAGAGGCGATTTATTTCATACGGCTAAATAGTTACTAGCCGAATGGAGCGGACCAGGTGTCACTGCTACGTAAGCAGCAGTCCAGGCTTCTTTACGCATGCTAGGGTGTCAGTGGGGAGCACCGGGGCGCCAAGGCAACCTGGACTCCTCCTACATTCTGAATCCGCCGGATCGGCCCGCTGGATTTGCCGACGTTCTTCGGGGCGCCAAGGCAACCTGGACTCCTCCTACATTCATTCTGGATTCCCGCTGGCCCAGCGGGAACACCGGAGCAGGCCCAAAGGAGCCTGGATTCCTGCTTACGCAGGAATGACACATCGCCGTCCTTTATTCGGCTAAAATGTTGCATATAGTGAACTATGCGGCATTTGGATTATGTTGTCGGTCTCTGAGGTTGCCGAAGGTATCCCCAATGGATTGTATGCTCGCATGGACTGCAGCTTGATATATGGGGTTTTCGGAAAAATCTCCTGAAATACTTCCTTTGTGTCCACGTGGAATTATTCAGAGGTTCCTGAACGAAACCGCCCCAGCCCGGCAAAAACCAGCAGCAAACCACCGGTTCGCAATTCTCGAATATAAGGAAGGGACATCCTGGCAAAACATAAACAACTCCTTGATTTGCAATAAGTTATGGCAAAAACCGGCGTTTCCGTTTTTTACAGTTTGAGGTATATACTCACTAACCAATCATGCCAAGCCCTCTCATCTTCGGAGATCAGTATCTCTATACCCGGCAGGCCTCTACGACTGGGAGGGGCTAAAAATCCTTAGTTTGCCTGTATCTCCCGGAACCAGCCCCGACCAGGTGTAGGGGCTACGAGTCGGTTCGACCCCCACAGAGTGTAGTAATTGGGCCCGGTAGATACACTCCATCGTAGGATGCCACCGATTGTGGCAATTGGTCTCGGGGAGAGAGGGCACCTATCCAAGTGTGGTCCGCCAAGGGATTCCCTCACCCGGCCACCGGGCCGCTCCCTCCAGGTGGCAACTCAGTCGTCCTCTTCCCGGTTTTGCTTGGTGATGCCGGTCTGTCCCGCCGAAAAAGGCCAATTGATCCATTCGGCTAAAGTGTGCCTTTTTTTTTGGTAAAAGTGGGATTACTTGCCCACGGCGGGAAAAGCCGTTATGTTAAAAAACGGATAACATGGTAGCCGAATGAAGATTCCCCTGAGGGAGCTGCTTGTCAGGTCCAAGGGTTACCTTTCCCCTGGCGAGAGAGGATGGCCAACCGACAGGTTGGCCGGGTGAGTGGAGAATCGGCGGGCACGCCAAGCGTGCTCCTCCATTCGGCGAAAATGGTACAAAGGCGAAAATGGTACAAAAGCGGAAACGTTTCTCCGGATGGGCTGCGGAAAAAGATGCTAAGGTCCCGATGCGGAACAGGGGCCTTGGCGGGAGATTGGCAGTTTGACGGTTCGCTTTTTGAAAGGAGGCCTTAGGATGCCACGAATGAAGCGACGTGATTTCTTGAAGACCACTGCGGCCGGTGGAATTGGTTTTTGGGTGGCCGGCGGGATCGCTCCCCGCCCAAGCAAGGCGGCCAATGAACAATTGGCCTTTGCTGCCATTGGCATCGGTGGCAAAGGAGAGAGTGACTCGCAGGATGCGGCCCGGAACGGTCGGATGGTGGCTATTTGTGATGTCGATTTGACACGCCTGCGCCAAGCCGCCACCCGATTCCCCGGCGCCAAAACCTACACCGACTTCCGCAAAATGCTCGAAGAAGTCGGCGACAAGATCGATGCCGTTACCGTCAGCACGGCAGATCATTCCCATGCGGTGGCTTCCCTGATGGCCATGCGCATGGGCAAACACTGCTTCTGCCAGAAGCCGCTCACACAAACTATTTATGAAGCCCGCTTGATGGCCGAGGTGGCCAGGGAAAAGAAGGTGATTACCCAGATGGGCAACCAGGGTACCGCTTTGCCTGGTCTGCGCAAAGCCGCCGCTTTGCTCAAAGCCGGCGTTTTGGGAACAGTAACAGAAATTCATGTATGGACTAATCGGCCCATTTGGTCCCAGGGCATCAAGCGGCCCGATCCCCAGCCAGTTCCCAAAGATTTGGATTGGGACTGCTGGATCAGCCGGGCCCCCATGCGTCCGTACGCACCTGGGTATCATCCGTTCAGTTGGCGCGGCTGGTGGGATTTCGGCACTGGGGCCTTGGGCGACATGGCCTGCCATACCATGAATATGCCCTTCATGGGCCTGGATCTGCGGGACCCCATTTCCGTCAAAGCCGAGGTGGCTCCCCAGGATGAAGAAAGTGGCTGGCACGACAGCTTCCCCAAATGGTCGATTATCGAATATGAGTTTGGCTCCCGGGGCGATCGGCCTGCATTGAAGCTCATTTGGTACGACGGCGGCAAGCTGCCCGAATTGAGTCTGCTGGAAGGAAGTAAGTTCCTCCAACAACAGCGTAAAAAACGGGAAAGGGGCGAAAGAGTCCCCCTGATGCCACCTAGCGGCGCCGTGATCGTCGGCGACAAAGGTAAAATGTTTTCTCCGGATGATTACGGCGGCCATTTCGAACTGTATGCCGGAGCGGAGGAAAAACCGGTCGATTTTCCACCGTCCCCGCCCGGCGGACATTTCCAGGAATGGATCGACGGCATCAAGACCGGTAAGCAGCCTACTTCCAACTTCCCCGACTACGCCGCCCCGCTTACCGAAATGGTCTTGGTCGGCAACCTGGCCGTCTGGGCCCCTGGCCAAAAAATTCTCTGGGACGCCCAAAACATGAAAGCCACCCCGGAAAAACCGGTCGAAGGCCTGGAACGGCTCATCCGCCCCGAACCCAGAGAAGGCTATACACTTTAACCCCTACACGCTAACAGGCCAGGCTATACACTCTAACCTCTCCAGAAAACTCGGTTAGAGAAGAGATCGCCTTGGAGGCAGCCGACCAGGGTTTTTAAAAGTGCCTGAGGGGGATTGGCCTTTGTGGCTCGGTCCCCTTTGGTCCTTTTGCTTTGCACGTCTAGGAGTCCAACGGATCCGATGGCTGCCCAGGTGCCGAACCGTTTGGAAGGACAATCGCCCACCGGGCCGGATCGGTCGGGCCTGAGGGTGCTGCTGGTTCGGCTTAGTGCAATCGGCGATGTGATCCACGGACTGCCGGTGCTCAACGCCCTGCGGGAGGCCATGCCGGACGCTTTTTTGGCCTGGGTGGTCGAACGCCGCGCAGCGGCCCTTCTGGAAGGGCATCCGGCCCTGAACGCCCTGGTGGTGGCGGAGCGGGGTTGGTTGTGGCGGCCGCGTCAGGTGTGGCAACTGCGGCGCAGGCTCCGGCAATTGCGTCCCGAGGTAGCGATTGATCTTCAGGGGTTGGCCCGCAGTGCGATTGCCGCCTGGCTTTCCGGCGCTAGGCGCCGGATCGGCTTTGGCTGCGAAAAGGGCCGGGAACTTAGCTCCTGGCTCAATAATGAACTAATTTACTCCACTCGATCGCATATCATCGACTGCAACCTGGAGCTATTGCGGCCCCTTGGGATCGAAAATCCGCAGGTTCGGTTCGATCTGCCGGAAAGGGCCGCCGACGCCGCCTGGGCAGAAGGCTGGCTGAACGAACATGCCATTTCGGCAGGCTGCTTTGTCCTGATCAATCCAGGCGCCGGTTGGCCGTCCAAACGCTGGTCGCCGGAACGCTATGCTACTGTGGCCGCCGTTTTGGGGCGAAATTGGCATCTGCCCAGTGTGGTTCTGTGGGCGGGGCAGGAGGAACGCCGATGGGCGGAGCAGATCGTTGTCGGCGCCCAGGGGCAGGCCCGGTTGGCCCCGCCGACCAATCTGTTGCAACTGGCAGCCTTGTGTCGAAGAGCGCGGATGTTTATCGGTTCAGATACCGGGCCGCTGCATTTGGCGGCCGCTGTGGGTGCTCCCTGTGTGGGACTTTACGGACCAATGCCCGCCGAACGGAACGGCCCCTACGGCCCGCAGCATATTGCCATCCAAAAGGCCCGTTTTACCGGCTCTAGCCGACAGCGCCGCCGTGCGCCCCCTGATCTGATGCTGGCCATCCAGGTCGAAGACGTTCTGGCCGCCTGCGCCGAAATCCTCCGCCGCCCCTGGCCGCCAGAGGGCGTCTGATCCTATTCCCCCCTGCTCCCCCGGTCCCCATATTTCCAAAAATTGGGCAAAAGGTAACACTTGAGCCGATTGGAAAGGCTTTTGGAGGAACCTGCTTATCCGGTCTGGCTACCGGCCTCTCCCGCCAGGGGAGAGGCCGGCGGGGCCGAAGGCACCGCCGGGTGAGGGGATGTCGGCGACAAAAGCCGATTGCATTCCTGAATAACACATCCCACCTCCCCACCGTTCGGCTAAAATGCTACCTTTTTCTCTCGGTACCGATAGCCCCTAAATAGATCCACATAATTGCGAAAGTAGTCCCCGTGGGCGAAATACCTTCGTTTCCGCACTTGCCAGTAGTCCAACTACTTCCGGTATTTTGTGGACTTATGTTCCCCATTCAGGGGCTGGGACTGCCGGAAACGGTCTCCCTCTTTTCCAAAAAGCAGGGAGCTATGAGGAAGGTTGCAGATGCCGGTTTGTTCTTTCGATAGCCCCCAAACTATCCGGCGTGGCACAAAAGTTGGGAGCTAGGGGAGGCGAATATACGGCTTGTTCCTTGGCACCCCTCCATAACCGGGTCTTTCGGCGGTTAGGTATAACATCTCCTGCCGCCTGGGAACCGGTTTCCGAGCCGGCAGCGTGAAAAACCTGCATGCTGGTTCCGTCCGGAGTGCAATAAAACGGGGCGCAAAAAAACAGTCCGGCAGTCCACCTCGTGGTCGCTGCCGGACTGTAGTCCCCCCTGGGAACGTGCTTAAAAGGCTTTCCTGGTCTCGTCTTTTTTTATATGGAGGACGCGGCGAAGCTGTTTTTGGTCATCGGCAGAATCGGCCTGCCGTCTTGAAAAATACCGAAAAATCGGTATCTTTCTCCCAATCGAATCCATCGACCTCCGCTCCCTGATCCTTCGCTCCCTCACCCGGGTACTTTTCGGTATTGCCTCTGGCCAGACCGGCCTCTCCACCCCCATGGAGAGGGGCGTTGTTTCCTTCGGCTAACCTGGTACCCCTATTCGACTTTCCATTCCAGGATGCCGCCGGACCAATTGGGTTTCAGTTGCACTTCGATCCGGAGGGCCTTGGTCCGGACCGGCTCGAACTGCAGCCGGTGGTATTTGTTCGGCTCGGTGCCGTAGGGGTCTTTGGTAACCACGGGTTTCCACTCCTGGCCGTCTTGGTACAAAAGCCGCCAGGACTGGGGCGTTCGGCAATGGCGTTTCATGGGCTCGTCGTCGAACCAATACACTTGAACGGCCCGCAGAGTTTGCTCCTCCGGCCAATCGTACTGCACCCATTCTTTGGTGCCCAGGTGGTTCCCCCAGGTGAAGCGTGGGATGTCGTGGTCGCAGGAGTTTTTCGTTTCGAGGCCGCCGTTCAGGGCCGACAGCACTCCCACCCCGACAAACGAGGCTTTTGGCACAGGCAGTTCCATCATCCTGAGCGGTTCCGACGGGCCCAGGCTGGCCGGGTCCGAAGGACGATACAACCGGCCCTGCCAGGTTGGATCGTCGGGGGCCGGTTTTCGTGTTTTGCCATCCTACCGAACCCAGACGATCATCTCGCCCGGTTCCCGGTGTCCCAGGCGTAGTAGGGGATAGCCCCGACGGTGCGGCCCTGGCGAGCCGGTTGCGTTGCAATGTCTGGGCCACAATAGGTAGAGTGCCGACACGGATGCAACGCAAGCAGTAGTGGTTTGCAGGCCACAACGCAACCGGCTCGGCCCTGGCTGGTCTTGGCCGAGATCATCACCACCCCACTCAACAGGTCCGGCTTCCATTGAGTCTGCAATTGCGGGTCCCGATCCAATTGGATGTTTCGGACCCGGCCGTCGTTATCGACCGCCTCGAAGCAATAGACGATTGAGCCACGCTGGATGGCCACCCGGCCCCGATTGACTTCGACCAACGGGATGGGCCTCGATTCGATCCACTTCTATGGGGAAGTCCAGTTCCACCGTATCGCCCGGTTTCCACGTGCGGCAGAAACCAGATAGCCTTTTTGGTAACATTTTAGCCGAATGAGGGCACCCTTGGAGGGACCTGCTTCGGAGGTCCGATACCTTGGGGGTATCTGCCTTGAATTGCCCTTGGGTGCGCCTGCCAAGCGTTCCCCTCCATTTGGCTAAAATGTTAGGGAACCTCTGAAAAATCTGTAACACTTTAGCCGATTGAAGGAGGCGAAGTGTCATTCCTGCGCAAGCAGGCATCCAGGGTACTTGGTGTGTGCTACTTGTTCCTGCTGAGGAAAGATTTTAGCCGAAGGAAACTACTCGCCTCTTCCCTGGTCGGAGAGGCAAAACAGCCCCCTCTCCCCCGGTGGGAGAGGGTGAGGGGGCTGGAGTCCCACTTTCGCGGGAATGACACGCTGGGTTACCGCGTCGGGAGAGAGGCAAGGTGCTTCATTCGGCTAACGTGCTCCCGGCGATACAGTCAACAGTCACGATAGAAAGGCGAACCGTTCCAGGGTGAAAGCTCCAGTTCCAGCAGCTCAGATAGCTCGGACAGTGAACAGTCAAGATAGAAAGGCGAACCGTTCCAGGAGTAGGAGAGTTCCAGGCTAGGGGAGCTCCAGGCGGGGTTACAATCCGAGGACTTCCCGCATGGAGTACCAGCCGGGCGGTTTCCCGGCCAGGAACTTGGCCGCTGCCAAAGCGCCGCGGGCGTAACAATCCCGACTGCTGGCCCGCACCGTCATTTCCAGCACTTCGCCCAACATGCCGAAAACAATCGTATGCTGGCCCGGGTCGTCGCCGCAGCGGACCGCATGGTAACCGATCTCCTCATGCCGACGTCGCCCCGGCCGACCCTGGCGGCCGTGCACATGCTGTGTCTGGCCCATCTTCTCCGCAATCAACCGACCAAACGCCAACGCGGTACCGCTGGGCGAATCTTCCTTAAACCGATGATGCCGTTCGATGATCTCCACATCGGCATCGTGGTCTTTAAGTGCTTGGGCAGCCAACTCCACGAGCTTCATCCCCAGATTGACCGATAGGCTCATGTTCGGCGCCTGCAAGATCGGGATATACCGAGCGGCTTCTTGCAACCGGCCCATCTGCTCCGCGGATAGTCCCGTCGTAGCAAAGACCAACCCCATCTGCCCATCCAGACAGGTTTGGATAACACGTTTGGCCGCCTCCGGAACGGAAAAGTCGATCAGCACCTCCGCCTGGGCTGAGCCAAGATCGGCCGACAAGACCACGCCGATCGGCTCTCGCCCTACCAGTCGGCCCGCATCCATTCCTAACTGGGGGTGGTTCGGGGCCTCCAGGGCTGCCACGATTTTTAGTTCTGGGTCTTCGGCAGCCAAGGCCACCAACCGACGGCCCATCCGGCCGGCCGCCCCATGAATGCCAATTCGGATTGGCCCGTCGCTGCGCATCGGAACGTCCTCCTTTTGGTGTTTCTTGACCTTCTCTTAGTTCGACTTTTGCCATTTTCCCTAACTGGAGGGAATTCCGATACTTACAAACCGAAGCCCATTTGCCTATTTTGACTGTATCCACCCGGCCAGCCCACCACCATATATAGGGGCTAAAACTTGCGGAAACCCCACAGATTGGGGCAATCGCTCCCGGTGGATACAGTCAAGCTATATATTCCCCTAACCGAGAGATTCACCAGCATTACCCCGATGGTGGGTACCCTAAAATGGCAAAAGTCGAAGTTGTTTTTGGAACTGGAAATCCCAATTCGGTAACTCTTGAGCCGTATATAGTAAATCTGCCATAACCCTATATATATAAACACGTTATGTTTTTGCTCTCCTTGGAGTGCTAGCTGTGCTAACAAAAGCCCTAACTCATGAGCATTCCATAAGTTATGGCAAAAAATCCAAGGGTTACTTCATACGGCTAAACAGTTACCATTTTTTCTCGGTTGGCCGGGAGCCAAGCCGGGGTTACTCCGCCGGGGTTTGTTCTGTATTGATCAGGTATTTGGCGATGACCGCGTCCAGAGAGATGGGCGTGGGTTTGCCTTGGCGCCACAGGTGCAACACCTCCAGATCGGACTGCCAGACCAGATGACCGGCGGCGATGACACACCGGCTGCCCGGCGTCGGGGAGGTGGTCAACCCTGCGGCGGAAAGGTAGTAATGTTGCTGGGCGTACTCGGTCGGATAGATTCGCATGAAGGGCATGATGTCGGTGGGGGTGAACCAGAGTTTGATTTCTCGTTCGGCTTCTTCGGGGGTAGCCGAGGCATGGATGAGATTGTCCAAACGTTCACTGATGATGCGTCCTTCGGAGTCTTTGATCGGAACGACGGTGCCCAAAGCCCGAATGGTCCCCGGAGCGGTTTCCCGGGCCTGGTGGGGATTGGTGGGCCCGGCAATCCGCCGGACCGTCGCCACCGCATTTGCCCCCGAATACACCAGAGCGATCACCCGGCGACGATGAGGTAGATCCGCATAATGGCTTTTCCCCATGATGTAGTCGATCAGATGGGGATAAAAGGGTTTGCCACGGTGCTCGGCGTAGTGTTCCTCCGCCAAACGTCGGCTGACATGAACAATTTTTGCCCCTGCAAACCGAAGCCCCGTATGCGTTTCTGACAGTTGCGATAAGATATAGCCGGTCAGCGACAATTTCAACGCATCCGGCTTAATGAGCACCAAGGTCAGTTCCAGAGGCTGCGTCTGCTGGTTTTGGGCCGACATCGTTCGGGTCCTTTGTTGTATCGGCGAGTCTTTGTTGCGCCAGGCTTCCTAGGGATCTTTGCCAATCGTAGTGACAGCCCAAAGCCCTTGTTTGCAGGAACCTTGAGTGTCCATTAGCTTGACTGTATCTACCGGGAACTATGACCACAACCTGTGGTGTTCGACCCGATTTTTAACCCCTACATCTGGTAGGGGCCCCCCTGGTAGATACAGTCAAATTAGTTTTGCGGTAACATTTTAGCCGAATGAAGAGCACCGATGTGTCACTGCTGCGTAAGCAGCAGTCCAGGCTCCTTGGTGCCTGCGAGGGTGTTGCTGTGGAACACCGGGGTACCAAGGCAACATGCAGTCCTCCTACGTTCTGGATTCCCGCTTGAGCGGGAAGGACACCTTGGGTTTAGCCCGCCAGGGGAAGGGCAGGTTGCTCCATGCGGCTAACTTGACTGTATCCACCGGGAACTAGGACCACAATCTGTGGTGTTCGATCCGACTTATAGCCCCTAAATCTGGTAGGGCCCCGGCCGGGTAGATACAGTCAAACTAAAATGTTACGTTTTGCGAAGATCACTATATTGACTGTATCGACCGGGCCTAATTACCACAATCTTTGGTATTCGGGCCGATTCTTAGCCCCTACCACTGGTAGCAGCCGGTTCCAGTAGATACAGTCAAACTAAAATGTTACTTATCCATTGTGCAGGATGATTCCGACTCGACAAGGGGGTCTATCCTAAGAAAACAGTCGATCTTCTTCTGTTATGTTGACTGGATCGACCGGGGCCAATACTCACAGGCTGTGGTGTTCGAGCCGATTTTACCCCTTGCAAGTCGTGGGGCCTAGCCGGTTGGCTACAGTCAAACATATTATTAAGGTATCGCTTTTCTTCCGGACATGTTGGTTTCCAGGAGGGCGTATCATGAGCGGCAGGCAAGTGTGGATCGGTTGGGTTGGCCTGTGGGGTTGTGGACTGCTCTGGTGGTGGACGGGGACGGCGCTGGCGCAGCAGATGACCATCGGCACTCCACTGCATACGGTGCGGGAAGGATTTTTTGAGCACATCGGCCTCCAGTGGGCCTTGCAGGGTCGAAATTGGGCCATCCAGTTTGGCGGTGCGGATTTAGCCCCTCCTACCATCGGCGGGTTCCAGCCCGGAGCAGGTATTCAAGGGGGGTTTCAATTTGGGGGGCCCGGCTGGAGCGGGCAATTGCAATTTTCCACGGCCCAGGGGAACACCCGCACGCTGACCTCGAACACGCCGGTGGTGACAGTGATGAACGGAGCGACCGGCTATGTGGCCGACACCTCGCTGAGTCCCTTTGTGATTGGACTGATTCCGGTGGTCGGCGCCGGGGGGCTTTCGCCCTGGGGTGGTACGGCGCCGGGCCTAGGGGTGGCCGGGCCGCAGATGCCTGCCTGGGTCCCCGTGCGGGGGACTTCTAAAGTAGAACGTTTTTGGGCCGAGGGTGGCTCGATCGGTGCAAGCCGGTACGTGCCGGTGGCCGGCTCGGCGACTGCCCAGGCGGCAGCTTCGTCCGGTGGTTTTCCGGCCTCTGGTGGTGCACGTACCGGTTCCAACCGTCAGACATCCTCTCTTCTAGAGGTCAAAGCCCTGGGGGGAGCCGGAACCGGCGTGGATGAGAGTCTGGAGCAGTTACGCCAGGCACAACAAAGCACCGCCGGTCAAGCGGTTCCTAGCGTGGCCGAAGCCCGTGCCCTCCGCCAAGCCGAGGCCCAACAAGCTAACCAAGAGGCCCTGCACCTGTTCCAACGGGGCCAACAAGCCGAACAGGCCGGAAAAACCAATGTGGCCCTGGCTTATTACCGGATGGCGGCCCAACGGGCCAGCGGCAACCTCAAGCAACAGATACTGGCCCGCCTTGCCCAACTGCAATCGGTTTCTTCCACTAGGTAACCCAACCCCCAATTCGGACGCAACGGTTTGGGCGGCTTTGACGCCAGGGCTGGGTGTTGGAACATTATCTTGACTGTACCGGCAGCCATTACCCCAATCTGGGGAGTTCCAGCCAGTTTTAGCCCCTATATATGGTAGCTGCCTGGCCGGGTGGATACACTCAAAACCACTTGGAGGGACTAAACATCGGCTCGAACACTACATAATTACATAAGAAACCTCTGAATAATTCGACGTGGACAAAAAAGAAGTATTTCAGGAGATTTTTCCGAAAACCCCATATCTTGCGATGCTGTCAATGCTAGCATCCAATACGTTGTAGCTGCACTGACGAACCTCCGAGGTCGGCAACATACTCAAAAGTCCACATAGTTCACTATATTTTCAGGATTTTTCAGAGGTTCCATAATATTGTGGTAATTATTGGTCCTGGTGGATACAGTCAAGTTAGCCGAATGCAGCAAATCTGCCATAATCCTTTATAAATAAACAAGTTAGGTTTTTTGCTCTCTTTGGGATGCTAGCAGTGCTAGCAAAAGCCTTAACGAATGAGCATTCCATAAATTATGGCAAAAAAATCTAAGGGTTACTTCATACGGCTAAATAGTTACCACTATTTTATTTTTATCCCGTTCTTCTTAACGGAACGGTTGCCATCTCTGGTAGGAGTGTTTCTGGTCTGGTGAACTGGGACGCCCCATTCTGCAGGCACTCCAACAGCTTCGGGGGAGTTCTCTTCGAGAATCCTTTCCTAGCAATGGATTTTTGGAAGCTTTTGGTCGGCCCCCACTGAAGAGGGGGCAGCCGTTCAAATCATAACTCTTTATATGATCGCAGGTTATGGCACTACTCTCAGGGGGGCGTGTTTGGCAGCCGGTTTCAACGGCCCTGGAAAAAAATCCCCGAAAATCTGGAAACTGCCCTTGACGGCTTGGGTGGGAATTAGGTATTTATCCGCCCGCTCTTCTACCTGAGTGCCTGAGCGAGTGCTGGAGAGAACTTTTCTGCCGGGATGATCGGCCCGGTCGATGTAGGTGTCTTGTCCGCAACATCTCCTGAACATTCGATTTTTATTGCTCTTCGCAAAACCTTGGAGTTTGGTGTATGTACCCTTTGCGAAGAGCGACAGGGGTTTTTGTCGGCGCAGACGGGCCGGTTCGGGTTCCGAGCAGAATGTCGGTATGGGATAAGGTCGTCTCATCCTGGGCAAGGAAAGGAGAACCGTGTTGAACGCCACCAGATGGATTGGGATTGGGCTTGTGTTGGTAGGGATGGGGTTGGCGGTTGCCGGCAGCCAGGCTGCTGGGGTTTCGACCGTCCTCGGCTGGACGGTAGGGCAGACGGCGGTGGGTCAGGCCGGGGCACCGGACAAAAAGGCTCAGGCCGATGACCTCCTCCGCCGTGCACGTCAGGCCCTAGCAGAAAACGATCTGGAATCGGCCGAACAGTTGGTCGTCCAAGCCGAGCGGCTTGGCGTCTCCTATGGCCCGATGACACTGGGCGACACGCCCGATCGGCTCCGCCGGGACATTGAGCTAAAGCGGGCGGCCCAATCGAACCGTTCCGGCGGTTTATTGCCGCTGCCCTTCCGCAAATCTGAGCCGGAACCCACGGATCCGTTTGCTGTCCGAACTCGCACCTGGGAAGGAGATTCCCGACGGATGGGCGATCCGAACGACGAGTCCATGAGCATGCTTCCGCCGGTCGATCAGGTCAGTCCGGTGCCGCCACCGGCCGGCAGCCTGCCAGGCCGCCCAGGTCCCGGTGGTCCTAGTCCCTATGGTCCCACCGGCGCCTCGGCCGATCGGTCCCGCAGCGACGAACTGCTCATCGCTGCACGGCGGGCCTTGGCTTTGGGTGATGTGCGTCGGGCCAGCCAACTGGTTCAGCAAGCCCGGGAATTGAACGTCCGCTACGGGCCGAACGAAGATTCCCCGACCCGGGTGGAGTTGGCCATCCGCCAGTATGAAGACCTCATGCAGCAGTCCCCCGAACGACGACAGTCGGAGGCATTCCGTCGGCAATATGCGAAGATTCTGTTGGAACAGGCAGAGGCCTTGGCTGCCTGGGGACAATATTCCGAAGCCGAACGCTTGGCTCTGGAAGCCAGCCGGCTGGGCGTGAGCTATGGCCCATTTGACACCCGGCCGGAAACACTGCTTCGGCAGATTGATCAGGCCCGTCGGCAACCCCGAGGCGGTGTGCAACCGGTCTCCGGGCAATTTCCCGTTAGCCAGGCTACCGGTTCGTATGATCCCCAACGCGCAAGCCATGCCCTGTATGATCCCCGGCAGGACACCACCCGAAATATCTGGGCGGGCGCCTTGGCTCCTGGCGCCGCCGGTCCCGAAGCCGGTAACAGCCCGGGGCTGGCGCTGTTTCGCCAGGGGGAAGAAGCCCTCCGCAACCGGGATACGGAAACGGCCGTTCGACTCTTCCGAGAGGCTGCCCAATATCGACAGGAACTAGATCCAATAACAGCACAGCGGCTTCAGGAATATCTGCAACTGTATTCCACGGCCACACCGCCAGGTGGCACGATGATCGACGAGGCCGTGGCTCGCCAACAGGCTCTGCTCCGGCAGGTCCATGCCGATCTAGCCCAGCAGGAAAGCAAAGCCCTCAAACTTCGGGAAACCGATCCCCGAGGCGCTTTGGCCCTGCTGGAAGAGACACGCAAGCGGCTGGAAGTCACCCAGGGCTTGGACGCCAATGCCCGGGCGCAACTCCTGCGCCGGATCGACCGCAACATCGAACAGACACGTAAATATATCGAGGAAAACCGCGCCCGGATCGAACTGGAGGAACAAAATCGCCGGATTGAAGAAGAGATCACCCGCAGTCAGATGACCAAACTGGAAATCCAGCAAAAACTGGCTGCCATGGTGGACGAATACAATCGGCTGATGGATGAACAGCGGTTTGCCGAGGCCGAAGTGGTCGCCAAACGGGCCTATGAACTTGATCCCGACAACCCGGTAACCGTCCAGTTGGTCACTCAGTCGAAATTCGTGCGGCGATTCTTCAACAATCTGCGGATTCAGGAAGAAAAAGAGCGTTCGTTTGTGGATCGGTTGGCCGAGGTGGATGCCAGCATGGCCATCCCGGTCGGTGACCGGAATCCCCTGGTCTTTCCCGACGCCAAGGAATGGGCGCAGTTGACCAAAACTCGTTCCAAATATATGGCGGAACGACGGCGTGGACTTTCCGAACGAGAACTAGAAATCGAACGGAAACTGAAAACTCCGGTAACGCTCGATTTCAAAAATGCGCCGCTCTCAACGGTCATGGAGTATCTGGCCAAGCTGGCCGACGTAAACCTGCACCTGGATCCGCAGGGCTTGGCCGAAGAAGGCGTTACCACCGACACGCCCATTACCATTAGCCTGACCCATGAGGTGTCGCTCAAAAGCGCTTTGAATCTCATCCTCCAGCCGTTGCATCTGAGCTATGTGATCAAAGATGAGGTATTGAAGATCACCAGTGAACACGCTCGTTCCGGTGAGGTTTATACGGTAACCTATCCGGTAGCCGATCTGGTGATTCCGATTCCCAACTTTACGCCGAATCCCCGGATGGGGCTGGCCGGGGCGTATCATGATGCCTTAGGCGCCGTCGGCTACGGCGGCATGCCTGGTTGGGCAGGAAGCACCGCTGCGCCGCTGGCGGTGGTGGCCAGCCGAAACGGCGCCCCGAATAACGCCATGATTAGCCCGG